>Ga0180063_1000380_pt1 | contig 11851 bp, 10 predicted proteins | sample EasRivT47_16_10D_FD_121776 | JGI IMG/M metagenome (GOLD analysis project Ga0180063, IMG submission 121776) | Soil microbial communities from meander-bound floodplain in the East River, Colorado, USA - East River metaG ERMLIBT47_16_10D | ecosystem: Environmental > Terrestrial > Soil > Floodplain ...
AGCTCGCCGACTGCGTCGTCGTCGACGTACAGTGCGACTACTCGAAGCACGACCTCGGCAACATGCGCACCGGCGAGGTCGAGATGGCCGCCCTCGAGGCCACGCTGCGGACGATCGGCGAGAAGATCTCGGCCGAGTGCTTGACGCTGATCGAGACCACCGTCGCGCCCGGGACGACGGAGTTCGTCGCCTGGCCGATCCTGCAGAAGGCCTTCGCGGCGCGCGGGCTTCGCACGGTGCCGCTCCTGGCGCACAGCTACGAGCGCGTGATGCCGGGCCGCGAGTACGTCGCCAGCATCCGCGACTTCTGGCGGGTGTGCAGCGGCTGCGATGCCCCCGCCCGCGAGCGGGTGGTCAAGTTCCTGAACGAGGTGCTGAACACCAAGAAGTTCCCGCTGACGGTGCTCGATCGCCCGATCGAGTCGGAGACCGCCAAGATCGTCGAGAACTCGTATCGCGCCACCACGCTCGCCTTCATGCACGAGTGGAGCCTCTTCGCCGAGCGCAACGGGGTCGATCTGACGAAGGTCATCAAGGCCATCCGGGTGCGGCCCACGCACAGCAACATGATCTTCCCGGGACCCGGCATCGGCGGGTACTGCCTGCCGAAGGACGGCGGCCTCGGCTACTGGGCCTACCGGCACATCCTCGGCTTCGACGACGGCGACCAGATCTTCAAGATGAGCACCACCGCGATCGACATCAACGACACGCGCGGCCTGCACGTGGCGACGCTCGTGCGTGACGCGCTCCGCAACATGGGCCGCTACATCGCCAGCGCGCAGGTGCTCATCTGCGGCGCGAGCTATCGGCAGGACGTGGGCGACACGCGCTACAGCGGCTCCGAGGTGGTGGTGCGGCGGTTGACCGAGATGGGCGCCGACATGCGCGTCCACGACCCGTACGTCGACCACTGGTGGGAGTTCGAGGAGCAGGACAGCTACCCGGCCCCGGGTCATTCCCTGGCGCGCTTCTTCCGCAACCAGCGGCACTTGAAGGAGCTGCGCGTGCAGCCCGACCTGGCGACGGCGCTGCGCGGCGCGGAGGCCGTGATCCTCGCCGTGCCCCACGAGCCGTATCTGAAGCTCGAGCCCGACGACGTCGTCGCCATGGTGGGTGGACCGCTGGCGATCGTCGACTGCTTCGGCATCCTCGAGGACACGAAGATCCGGCGCTACTTCGCGCTCGGCTGCGAGGTGAAGGGCCTCGGCCGCGGGCACATCCAGCGGATCAAGAAGGAAGTCCTGGAGGAGCGTTCGTAGGGTTCTCGTCGACGCCGATCAGCTACGGACGACCGTGCCCAGCCGATCGAGCGCGATTCCGCATGCGACCGCCACGTTGAGCGAATCGACTCCCGCTGCCATCGGAATCGTCGCGCGCACGTCCGCGAGGGCGAGCGACGGCTCCGTGAGCCCGTCGCCCTCGCTGCCCAACAGGAGCGCCAGCCGCGGGGGCGGCGCGATCGTTCCCACGTCGTCGCCGCCGCGTGTCGTGAGCGCCACGATCGTGAACCCCACCGCCCGCAGTCGGTCGAGCGCACCGGGCCACGCCGTCACCTCGACGAACGGCACCCGCACCGATCCACCGATCGAGACGCGGACGACCTTCCGGTAGAGCGGGTCCGCGCACCCCGGCGACAGCAGCACCGCGTCCACCCCGAACGCCATCGCGTTCCGAAGTATCCCGCCCACGTTGTCGGGATTCGAGAGCCGCTCGCAGACGAGGATCGTCCGCGGGTCCTGCGCCAGCGCGTCGTCGAGCGCGAACGGCGCTCCGCGCTCCGCGATGCCCATGCAGCCGCGATGGAAGTTGAAACCGACGACCGCGCGGATCACCTCCTGGCCGGCCAGGTACACGGTGGTGGTCTCGTCGAGCAGGTCGCGGAGCGCCTCGAGCGCGGGCTCGGTCACCAGGACGGAGCGCAGGTGGAAGCGGCGCTCGCGCAGCAGCCGTCGCACGACTTCACGCGTCTCGACCGCGAACCGGCCGCGCGCCCGCAGGCGGTCGTCGCGGATGTCGCGATAGTCGTCCAGCCGCGGGTCGTCGAGGCCGTCGACCCGCTCGATCGTCAGCGCGTGTAGCGCCACGCCCAGTAGATGAGCACGAACTGCATGGGGAGGCGGATCCACAACGCGGTCTGCGACGGCTGACCCATCCACGACGGCGGGTCGATCAGCGGCGGATTGTAGAGCGCCTGGTAGACGTTGGCGGGATAGACCGCGATCAGCAGCGCGACCAGGCCCCAGGCGGCGAGCCGCCGCGTCGCGGGCACCATGACGAGCGCCCCGAGCACGATCTCCGCCACGCCGGAGACCACCACCAGGAGATCCGGGGCGGGCAGGAACGGTGGGACGAGCTGCCGGAAGAAGCCGGCGGAGGTGAAGTGCGTGATGCCGGCCATCACGTACAGGGCGCCCATCACGTACACCACGGGCACGCGGCATAGCATGCGCCGGCGCCCGTTTGGCAACTTTGGGCCTTGCCCCTGGCGCGGTGGCTGCGGTACGCCCGTAGGATGCGGATTCCCGCCCCCTCGACCCTCGCGTGTGCGCTATGGCTCGTCGCCGCCGGAGCCGGCGCGGCGTCGTTCACGACGTTCGAGAGCGGGCAGGTTCGCCCGTTGGCGCTGTCGCCCGACGGCGCGCGACTCTACGCCGTCAACACGCCGGACAACCGCCTCGAGATCTTCGACGTGACGGCGGCGGGCCTCACCCACGTGGGTGCGGTGCCGGTCGGCCTCGAGCCCGTCGCGGTCGCCGCGCGCTCGAACTCCGAGGTCTGGGTGGTGAACCACCTCTCGGACAGCGTGAGCATCGTCGACGTGGGCAGCACGCGGCCGCAGGTCGCGCGCACCCTCGCGCTGTGCGACGAGCCGCGCGACGTCGTCTTCGCCGGTCCCGGCGGCGGGCGCGCCTTCATCACCACGGCGCGGCGCGGGCAGAACTGCCCGGTGCCCGCGAGCCTCATCACCGCGGGCGAAGAACGCGCGCTCGTCCAGGTGTTCGACGCGAACAATCCGGGGACGCCGCTCGGCGGCACGCCGCTCGCCACCGTCGAGCTCTTCGGCGACACGCCGCGCGCGCTCGCCGTCGGTCCGGGCGGAAGCACCGTCTATGCGGCCGTCTTCCATTCCGGCAACCAGACGACGGCGTTGAACGAGGGCGTGGTCTGCAACGGCGGGTCGGCCGCCGGCACGTGCAACATCCTGGGCACGGTCTATCCGGGCGGGCTGCCGGCGCCCAACCGCAACGTGCAGAACGTGCTCGGCCCCGAGGTCGGGCTCATCGTCAAGTTCAACGCCGCCGCCAACCAGTGGCGGGACGAGCTCGGACGCAACTGGAACAACGGCGTCCGCTTCTCGATGCCCGACTTGGACGTGTTCGCCATCGACGCGAACGGGAGTCCGCCGGCTCCCACGGCGAGCTTCGCGCACGTCGGCACCGTCCTCTTCAACATGGCGGTGAACCCGGTGTCCGGGAAGGTCTACGTCTCGAACACCGAGGCGCGAAACGAAGTGCGCTTCGAGGGTCCGGGAATCCTCGGCACGACGGTGCAGGGGCATCTCGCCGAATCGCGCGTGACCGTGCTCTCGGGCGCGACGGTGACGCCACGCCACCTGAACAAGCACATCAACTATGCCGTCGTGCCGAGCCCGCAGAGCACGAACGACGCGAGCCTCGCCACGCCGACCGGCCTGGCCGTCTCGAGCAACGGCGCCACGCTCTACGTGGCCGCGTTCGGCTCGGACAAGGTCGGCGTGTTCGCGACGAGCCAGCTCGAAGCCGACACGTTCACCCCGAGCCCCACCGCGCACTGGCCGGTCTCCGGCGGCGGGCCGTCGGGCCTCGTCCTCGACGAGGCGCGGGGCCGGCTCTACGTCCTCACGCGCTTCGACAACGCGATCTCGATCCTCGACACCACGAGCGGCATGGAGAGCGCGCACGTGCCGTTCTACAACCCCGAGCCCGCGACCGTGGTCGACGGCCGGCCGTTCCTCTACGACGCGCGCTTCACGTCGTCGAACGGCGAGACGGCGTGCGCGTCGTGCCACATCTTCGGGGACTTCGACAGCCTGGCGTGGGACCTCGGCAATCCCGACGACGTCGTGCTGGACAACAACAACCCGTTCCGCGTGCCCGATCCGATCGGCCAGTCGTTCCCCGACCACCATCCCATGAAGGGGCCGATGACGACGCAGAGCCTCCGCGGCATGGCGAACCACGGGCCGATGCACTGGCGCGGCGACCGCTCGGGCGCCAACGATCCGGGCGGCAACGCGCTCGACGAGGATGCGGCCTTCAAGCGCTTCAACGTCGCGTTCGCCGGGCTCCTCGGCCGCGGCGGGCCGCTCGACGCGGCCGAGATGCAGGCCTTCACGACCTTCATCCTGCAGGTCACGTACCCGCCGAATCCGATCCGCGCCCTCGACAACTCGCTCACCGCCGACCAGCTCGCCGGGCGCGCCAAGTTCTTCTCGCCCGGCGTGTCGGACGTCTTCCAGAACTGCAACGGCTGCCACAGGCTCGATCCCGCGGCCGGGTTCTTCGGCTCGGACGGCTTCATGAGCTTCGAGTTCGAGACGCAGAACCTGAAGATCCCGCACCTGCGGAACCTCTACCAGAAGGTCGGCATGTTCGGGCTGCCGGCGATCCCGTTCACCAATGCCGGCGACAACTTGAACAAGGGCATGCAGGTCCGCGGGTTCGGCTTCCTGCACGACGGTAGCGTCGACACCGTCTTCCGCTTCCACCAGGCGATCGTCTTCAACCGGGACAACCCCGGCGGCTTCCCGCTGCCGAACCCCGACGGCTTCCCGCCGGGCGCGGCGGGCGACATCCAGCGACGGCAGGTGGAGCAGTTCATGCTCGCCTTCGACTCGAACCTGGCGCCCATCGTCGGCCAGCAGGTGACGCTCGGCCCCTCGAGCGGCGCCGACGCGCAGACGCGGACGACGCTCCTGATCGCGCGTGCGACCGTCGGGGAATGCGACGTGGTGGTGAAGGGCGTCCAGGCGGGCGAGGATCGGGGTTGGCTCCTGGTCGGCGGCACGTTTCAGAGCGATCGGCTCACCCAGACGAACACCGACGCCGAGCTGCGCACGCAGGCGGCCGGCGGCGAGCCGCGCACCTACACGTGCGTGCCGCCGGGGTCGGGCGAGCGCATCGGCGTCGACCGCGACGAGGACGGCGCGTATGACGCCGACGAGCTCGATGCCGGCTCGGACCCCGCCGATCCGTCGAGCACGCCCGGGACGGTGAGCGCGCTCAAGGTCGTCGGCACGAAGCTCCAGGTGAAGAACGCGGTCCCCGACGACGAGTTCAAGCGCAAGATCGTCGTCGTCTCGAAGGACGTCGCGATCACGCCGCCCGCGCCGGGCGGTGCCGCCGATCCCCGGTGCGGGTCCGATCCGGCCGGCACCGTGAAGGCGCGCCTCCGCGTCGTGAGCGTGTCGTCGGGCGAATCGCACACTGCCGACCTGCCGTGTCAGAACTGGGTGCTGCGCGGGTCCCTCACGAACCCCAAGGGGTACAGGTACAAGGACCCGGAGCAGAACGAGAGCACGGCGAAGACGGTGACCTGGAAGACGCGCCAGTTGAAGGCGACGCTCACCGGCAAGGGCCCCTCGACGCTCGACTACGACCTGCAGATCGGCGTCGACGAGGCGCCGGTCGCGGCGCGTTTCTCGAGCGGTCCCGTGACGATCTGTCTCGAGTGCACGGCGTACAACGGGAAGAACGGCTCCGACGGCAAGCAGTTCCTGGGGAAGACGCTCACGTGCCCGGCGCCGACGGGCTGCGCGAGCTCGCCGAGCGGCGCGTTCGTCGACGGGTGACCCGCGTCAGAGGCGGGGCGGCAGGAACGGCAGGAACGGCATGAACCGCTCATAGAGCGCGCGGAATGCGGGAAACCGATCGCGCGAGGCGCTCGACGCCCCGGCGATGATGCCGGCGACGCCGCTCGCCACCACGAGCCCCGCCACCGCGGCACCGACCAGCGCGGACCGGCGCGATGGTTTGGCGAGCCCGAGCACGCGCACCGCGATCGTCACGCCGAGCACCACGTGCACCGCGCCCGCCACGCCGAGCACGACGTAGTAGGGCTGCATGACGAGCGGCCAGTTGAGGATCGAGTAGGCGAGGTATGAGAAGTCGGCCGGGCCGTCACCGAGCGCCGGCATGACGCGCGTCGCGAAGACGTGACCCCCGATCGCCGCGAGCAGCACGTAGCCGGCGAGACGGTGCGCGAGGAGGCTCCCCGCCCGCGTGCCGTGCCGGCGCCGGTCGGCGATCTGCGCGACGGCGCACCCGACGTGCACGAGCGCGGGGATCGCGATCAGCAGGATCTCGACGGCGAGCGCCGGCCGATAGATCCGACGCAGCGCTGCCAGCGTGCCGTCGTACGCGGCGGCCCCGGCAGCAGCGGATGACGTGGTGGCGAGATGCAGCGCGAGAAAGAACGCGAAGGTGAGTCCCGAGAGCGCCTGTACCCGCGCGACCCGCGCCATGCGATTCACCGCCGCTCCTCCCGATACCGCGCCAGCACCCGCAGCCCGTCGGGGCAGAACGACTCCCGCATCGCCCGTTCGGCGATCTCGTCGACCGGCACGAACTCGCCGCGGACGACCTCCTCCGCCTGGAATCGGAAGGGACCGTCGTGCGTCGTCCGGTAGACCATGCCGTGGACGACCGTCACCGCGTCGGCGTACGTGAACGGGAAGAGGCGCTCGAGCGGCGCCGACACGCCGAGCTCTTCGCCGAGCTCGCGCGCGGCGCCGTCGTCGAACGACTCGCCCGCGGCGAGCACGCCGCCCACGCACACGTCCCAGTGCGACGGGTAGACGTCCTTCGTCGCCGTGCGGAGGTGGACGAAGAGCGCGCCTCGCCCGTCGAAGACGAGCACGTAGGTGCTGCGATGGGGCAGCCGCTGCGCGCGCATCTCGCGGCGGGTCGCCTGGCGGACGACCCGGTGCTCGTCGTCCACGACGTCGACCAGCTCGTCCCCGGCGGCGCGCGGCATCAGTCCTCGAGCGAGCCGCCGACCGCGGCGAGCTCCTCGGGCGTGTTCACGTTGAGCATGCTGCGCTCCGTGCCGCGGATGCGCCGCAGCTCGTCCTCCGCGACGTAGTCGACCCGGACGCGTGGTAGGAAGTCGCGCAGCGCATACCGCCCGGCCCGCAACGCGTCCTCGACCAGCGGCAGGAGCCGTACGGCGTAGACGGCGTGGAGGGGTTCGATGTCGTGATCCCAGCGCGGCACGATCGCGTCGGCGTCGCCGATGCGCGCGACGAGGAAGCGGATGACGTCGGCGTCGAGGCCCGGCATGTCGCAGGCGGCGACGAAGACGTGCGGATGGGACGCCCGGCGCATCGCCGCATGGATGCCGGCCAGCGGGCCGCACCCCTCGAACGCGTCGGCGACGGTCTCGACCGCCAGCGTGCGATAGCGCTCGGGACGGTTCGTCGCCACGATCACCTGGGGAAACAGCGCGCGAAAGATCCGCAGCGTGCGCACCGCGATCGCTTCGCCCCCGACGGCGGCGAACGCCTTGTCCCGGCCGCCCATGCGCGACGCACGGCCGCCGGCGAGCAGCACGCCGGTGACGGCGACGTCGGCACGCTCCATGCCGGCCCGTTCCAACACCGCGGGTCGAGCGCAGTCAACCACGTTGACAATCGGGCGCCGTCGGCATGAATGATCCCTGGCGCATGGACGAAGACCTCGACGCCGCGGCCCGCTGCCTCATCGAGGCACGCTATGTGATCGCCCTCACGGGGGCGGGCCTGTCCGTCGAAAGCGGCATTCCCCCGTTTCGCGGGCCGGGTGGACTGTGGACGAAGCACGGCGAGCCGCCGATGAACGGCTACGAGCGCTTCCTGGCCGATCCCCGCAAGGCATGGGAGGAGCGCTTGAATCCGAGCGGCCCCATGCGCGAGCTGTGGGATGCGCTCCTGGCCGCGGAGCCGAACCCGGGCCACCAGGCGCTCGTCGAGCTCGAGGACATGGGCCTCGTGCAGGCCACCATCACCCAGAACGTCGACAACCTGCATCGGATGGCCGGCAGCCGCCGCTTGCTCGAGATCCACGGCAACGCGACGCTCATCCGGTGCGTGCAGTGCGTGACGCGGTTCGAGCGGGAGGAGATCGACTACGCCGTGCTGCCGCCGAGCTGTCCGCGCTGCAACGGCCTCTTGAAGAGCGACACGGTGTCGTTCGGGGAGCCGATCCCGCCCGACGTGCTGGCGGCGTGCGGCGAGGAGGCGGAGCGCGCCGATTGCATGATCGTCGCGGGCACGTCGGCGACGGTCTATCCCGCGGCTGGGTTCCCCATGGCGATCGCCGAGCGCGGCGGCGACTTGATCGAGGTGAATCCGTATCCCTCGGACCTGACCGCCCTCTGTCGCGTGACGCTGACCGGCGCCGCCGGGGAGGTGCTGCCGGCGCTGGTGGATCGCGTGCGGCAGCTCCGGCGCTAGGAGAACCGACCCAAGACTGCGTCTTGGGTCGGGAAGGACGCGAGGATGTGACGTTCGTGGGAGGGCTTCTTCGGGTCCGTAAGAAGAACTCGCATCCACGCAGTGGCTCCATGAGCGGGAGACGCCACCTCTCGATGCGACCTGGAACAGCTTCGCCGCGGTCGTCACGCAGGAGAGCGGCGAGCCCCGGAGCGCCGCCATGTCGGCCATCGACGCTCAACAAGCGGCGCTATTCGTGGACTACCCCGAGAAGGGCGTGGGGGTCTGGATGCTTGCGACGACCGCTGGATCCGAGCCCGTGCCGATCAACATCGACAGCTCGGCCGCATCGGGTGTGGCGCGGATCATGATGTGGCTGCAGGGTATTGAGCGAGCCATGCATTGAGGGAGACCTCTACCCCAAAACCACATTTCCTCGTGATGATCGCCTGCGGCGTCCGCCAGCCGGGGGCCGACGGGGCGGGAGCGAGGGTGAGCGTCTGAGATTGGGGTGCTCCGTTAACTTTCCAGGCTTGTCCTGCTTACGGCCTCCCTCACGGCGCACCAGGTGCCGGAGAGAGGGGGCTGGTTGTCTCAAGCGGCGCGTCGGCGCTGCAGTGACTCGACCAAGAGCAGCTTGATGAGCGCTTGGTAGGGGACGTCCCGCGCCGATGCGTAGGCTTTCAACTGGTTGAGCGGCCTGCCGGCAGGGTTCGGGAGCGAGGACACCACGTCCGATCTTGGTGCCGGTAGTGGTGCCGGTTGAGCAGCGAAGATCGTCGAGATTCAGTGAAGACGATTGAAACCGAACGGCGATGCAACTGCCTGAACTCGCTCGGACTACCCTGAACAATCAGGCTCTTCGCTCTCCTCCTCCATCTCCTTCCCAAGCTGGACGTCGCCGGTTCGACGGCGGCGCGATCCCGCCCGCTCTCGAATCTCCAACGGACGCACTGGCTGCGATGCGAGCTCGGCGTCCTTGCTCTCAGGGGTTGCTCCGGTGCCGGTCCTGGTGCCATCGCTAGCGGATGTCGATTTCGATCCACTGAACAGGCGTCATCCAAGCCTGTTGAAGGAGATCTACGCATGAGATCACCCGATTCGCCGCAGGTGATCATCCTGGGCGCTGGACCGGTCGGACTCGGCGCAGCGCGAGAACTCGCCAGGTTCGGCGTACGCACGGTGGTGATCGAAAAGCACGAGGGGATCTCGTGGCACCCGAAGACCCGAAACTTCAATACGCGGACGATGGAGATCGCCAAGGCTTGGGGGCCTTCGGTCTACAAGCGTCTCCGCAGCATCGACACGCCCCCCGGATGGAAGAGCCCGATTCGCTTCCTCAGCACCGCGACAGGGAAGCAATTCGGGGTGATCGAGTCGAAAGGATTCGAGGGTCCCGGCCCCGATGTCAGCCCGGCAGAACCTGTCATGTCGTCCCAGGAGCTGATCGAAGAGATTCTGCTCGACGCCATCCGTGCGTCAGGCTTGGTCGACATCCGATTCCGGATACGCGCCGCCGTCGGCGTCGAGAGCCTCGAGACGGAAATCCTCTCGCTTGGCTTGTGGAAGCTCAACTCCACGGTGGTGGAGCGATTCGTCCAGGGCCGAGTGCTCCTGTGCGGCGACGCCGCCCACCAGTTCCCACCGACAGGGGGACTCGGGGTCAACACCGGACTCCAAGGCATGCATAACGCGATGTGGAAACTGGCCTTCTACGTCCATGGTCAGGCGGGGTGGGCTCTGGTCGAGACGTACGACTCGGAACGACGCAATGTCGCGCAGCGCATCACGAGGCAGTCGCTGCAGAACTCCATGCACGCTCTCGCCCCCACTCTCTTTCGGCGAATCCCGATCACGGAATCCACGCGAAATCCACGGAACCTCTACGCGACGCCCCTGACATGAGCACGCGCCGGCTCATATGTCCTTCGAACGCGCAGAGACAGCGCGCGAACGACAAAGGAGGAGCGAACCATGACTCGGAGAAGGACGCGCTTCACCCAGCTGTGCGGAGGACTGGTCGCGGCCGTCGGGCTCATGACCGCCGTCCCGGCCGCCGCCGACCACTATCCGGCCGTACCCCGCGGTGTGCAGAAGAAGGACCGGAACGTGGTCGAGGGCCTCCGCCGCCTCACCTACGCGTATACGGAGTACATCTCGCTCGCCCCGATCTCGTGCGACTGCCTCGAGCTCACCTGCGGCGAGGGCCAGCTGATGGTCTCGTGCGGCGGTGAGATCGACCCCATCGGCATCCTGACCTCCTCTCGTCGCACCTCACGGGAGACCTGTCTCGTCTGCGGCTGCGCCGGCGACGTGCCCGCCGATCTGAGCGCCTCGCCGGTCTGCATCGGCTTCTGAGGAAGGGAGACGGCGACGATGGCGCGACCTCGGCGGCGAGTGCTTCTCGCGACCGGCACGGTGACGGGCCTCGTGGTCGCCGGCCCGCTCGCCGGCGTGGTCATGGCGGCGGCCCTCACGTTCTCGTCCTATCTGGGCGGCACGAACGACGAGGCCGCCACCTACTTCTCCGGCACCGTCTCCATCGCCGTCGACGACCTCGGCAACCGCTACGTGACGGGCGCGACGCGCTCGCCGGACTTTCCGACCACGCCCGACGCCAAGCGGACGCTCTCCGGCGACGTGGACATCTTCGTCGCGAAGATCGCGCCCGGCGGCGCGATCCTCTACTCGACGTATCTCGGCGGGCCGTGCGACGACGTCGCGGTCGACATCGCGGTCGACGCGGGCGGCAACGCCTACGTGACCGGCCGCGTCCACGGCGGCGTCTGCTTGGAGGACGTCACCCCGAGCGCGCTCGTCGCGAAGCTCGATCCGACTGGCGCGCTCGTCTATGCCGTCGGCCTCGGCGGGAGCCTTGCCGACACGTCGATCGGTCAGGCGATCGCCGTGGACGCGGAGGGACACGCGTACGTCGCGGGCATCGCGGGAACGTCATCGCACGACTTCCCGACCACCCCCGGCGCGTTCCGCACCCAGGATTGCGCCGATCAGTGGTCTGCCGGCGGCGACGGTTTCGTGGCAAAGATCAGCGCCGACGGCGGCTCGCTCGAGTACTCGACGTTTCTCTGCGGCACGGCGCACGAGTCGCTGAACGGAATCGCCGTCGACGCGGTGGGCAGTGCCTACGTCGTCGGGAGCACGGAGTCACACGACTTTCCGATCCTCGGCGCGATTCAGAACGCGCCCCGTGGCGGTCCCGTCGCGGTGACGGGATTCCTGACCAAGCTCCTGCCCGACGGCTCGAGGCTCGCCTATTCGACGTATATCGGCGGGTCGACGAACGACGTGGTGAGCGACGTCGCGCTCGACGCGCAGGCCAACGTCTACCTGACCGGCGCGACGGAATCCGACGACTTCCCGACGACCCCGGGCGTCGTG
>Ga0180063_1000383_pt1 | contig 11778 bp, 8 predicted proteins | sample EasRivT47_16_10D_FD_121776 | JGI IMG/M metagenome (GOLD analysis project Ga0180063, IMG submission 121776) | Soil microbial communities from meander-bound floodplain in the East River, Colorado, USA - East River metaG ERMLIBT47_16_10D | ecosystem: Environmental > Terrestrial > Soil > Floodplain ...
ATGGACCTCAAGCGCGGCATCGACAAGGCGGTGATCGCGGTCACCGACGAGCTGAAGAAGCTCTCGAAGCCCACCACCACCTCGAAGGAGATTGCCCAGGTCGGCTCGATCTCCGCCAACGGCGATGACTCGATCGGCAAGATCATTGCCGACGCGATGGACAAGGTCGGCAAGGAAGGCGTGATCACGGTCGAGGACGGCAAGAGCCTGCAGAACGAGCTCGAAGTCGTCGAGGGGATGCAGTTCGACCGCGGGTATCTCTCGCCGTACTTCATCAACAACCCGGAGAAGCAGATCTCGGTGCTCGAGGACTGCTACATCCTCCTGCACGACAAGAAGATCTCCAACATCCGTGACCTGCTGCCCGTGCTCGAGGGCGTGGCCAAGGCCGGCAAGCCGCTGCTGATCGTGGCCGAGGATTGCGAGGGCGAGGCGCTCGCGACCCTGGTCGTGAACAACCTGCGCGGCATCCTGAAGACCTGCGCGGTGAAGGCGCCGGGCTTCGGCGACCGCCGCAAGGCGATGCTCGAGGACATCGCGATCCTCACCGGCGGCACCGTGATTGCCGAGGAGCTGGGCCTCACGCTCGAGAAGACCACCCTCAAGGATCTCGGCCGCGCGAAGCGCATCGAGATCGGCAAGGAAGAGACCACCCTCATCGACGGCGCCGGCGACGCCAAGGGCATCGAGGCCCGCGTCAAGAACATCCGCCAGCAGATCGAGGAAGCGACCAGCGACTACGACAAGGAGAAGCTGCAGGAGCGCGTGGCGAAGCTCGCCGGCGGCGTGGCGGTGATCAAGGTCGGCGCCGCGACCGAAATCGAGATGAAGGAGAAGAAGGCCCGTGTCGAGGACGCGCTGCACTCCACCCGCGCCGCGGTCGAGGAGGGCATCGTGGCCGGCGGCGGCGTAGCGCTGATCCGCGCCCGCAAGGCTCTGGACAAGCTGAAGGGCGAGAACGCCGATCAGGACGCCGGCATCAAGATCGTCGTCCGCGCCCTCGAGGAGCCGCTGCGCATCATCGTCGCCAACTCCGGCGTCGAGCCGTCCGTGGTGCTGAACAAGATCGTCGAGGGCAAGGGCAACTTCGGCTTCAACGCCCAGACCGAGGAGTACGGCGATCTCGTTGAGATGGGCGTCGTCGACCCGACCAAGGTCGCGCGCACCGCTCTGCAGAACGCTTCGTCGGTCGCCGGCCTGCTGCTCACCACCGACGTATCGGTGGCCGAGGCGGTCGAGGACAAGCCCAAGGGCGGCGGGCACGGCCACGGGGGCATGGGCGGCATGGGCGGCATGGGCATGGATGGAATGGATATGTAACTCGCTCTGGCGAGTTACATATCCGGGAAGGTTCGAACGGGAGGGAACCGAGGTTCCCTCCCGTTACCCACCTTCCTCAGTTACATCTTGCGGCCCCGCTTCGGCGGGGCCGTTTCTTTTCAACCGTGGCGCAATCGGATCAGCCGCTTGCCGAGGTTCTCGCCGCGGTAGAGGCCCGCGATCGCGCCGGGGGCATGCTCGATGCCGTCGAGGATGTCTTCGCGATAGCGCAGCTTCCCGGCGCGCACCCAGTCGGCGAGCCGGCCGACCGCTTCCTCGTAGCGGTGCTGGTAGTCGAAGACGATGAAGCCCTGCATGCGCGCGCGCTTCACCAGGAGGTGGCGCTCGACCCGTGGCCCCGTCGGGGGTGGGTCCCAGCTCGCCACCGACGCGGTGCCGCAGATCACCACCCGCGCGCCGACGGCGAGATGGCGCAGCACCGCGTCGCTGATCGGGCCCGCGGTGTTGTCGAAGTAGACGTCGATGCCGCGCGGGCACGCGTCCGCGAGTGCGGCATCCAAATTGCCCGCCTTGTAGTCGACGGCGGCGTCGAAGCCGAACTCGTCGCGGCACAGCGCCACCTTCGTCGCGCCGCCCGCGATGCCGACGGTGCGGCAACCTGCGAGCTTCGCGATCTGGCCGACCGTCGCGCCCACCGCGCCCGCCGCGGTCGAGACGACGACCGTGTCGCCGGGGCGCGGCTCACCGACATCGAGGAGCGCGAAGTATGCGGTCACGCCGTTCAGGCCCAGGACGCCGAGCGACGTCGAGAGCGGCAGGTCCGTTTCCCTGACCTTGCGCGTGATCTGGCTGCCGTCGCTCACCGCGTATTCCTGCCACCCGAGCATGCCCATGACCCGGTCGCCGACCGCGTAGCCGGCGTGGCGCGAGGCGATCACCGCGCCGGCGGCAAACGAGCGCATCACCGCGCCGATGCCCACCGGCGTCGAATAGTTCGCGACGGCGCTCACCCAGCCGCGCATCGCGGGGTCGACCGAGAGGAAGTCGTTGCGGACCAGGATTTCGCCGTCCTGCAGGTCGGGCACGGGTGCGGTGGCGAGCTCGAAATGCTCCGCCTGCGGGATGCTGTCCGGGCGGGCCTTCAGGCGGACCTGGCGGTTGAGCGGTGGTGCCATGGGGGTGCTCCGGTCGATCGGTTCGAGCGATCGTGACAGATCGTGTCGGACCCATCCAGCGCGGCCGGCCGCTTTGCTACACTGGGTCGCAACCCGCCGCCGGGGCACGAGAGCGGGTACAGGTAGGAGGGGTGCTGCGATGCGGATTCTCATCGCCGAAGACGACGCGGTCCTCTCGGACGGGCTCACGCACAGCCTGCGCCAGTCCGGCTACTCGGTGGACTGCGTCAAGGACGGCACCGCGGCCGACGCGGCGCTGGCGACCGCTCAGTTCGATCTGCTGATCCTCGACGTCGGCCTGCCGAAGCTATCCGGTTTCGAGGTGCTCAAGCGGTTGCGCGGGCGCGGCTCCGCGCTGCCCGTGCTGATCCTGACCGCGCTCGACGGCGTCGACGACCGCGTGCGCGGCCTCGATCTCGGCGCGGACGACTACCTCGCCAAGCCGTTCGCGCTGCAGGAGCTCGAAGCCCGCGTGCGCGCGCTCACGCGCCGCGGCCACGCCGCGAGCTCGAGCGTCCTCCGGCACGGCGACCTCGCGTTCGACCAGGTGGGCAAGATCGCCGAGATCAACGGCCGCATGCTCGACCTCTCCGCGCGCGAGCTGGCGCTGCTCGAGATCTTCATGCAGCGGCCCGGCCGGATGGTCAACAAGGAACAGATCGTGGACCTGCTGTGCCAGTGGGGCGAGGAGGTCAGCACCAACGCGGTCGAGGTCTACATCCACCGCCTGCGCCGGAAGCTCGAGCCCGGCGGCGTGAAGATCGCCACCGTGCGCGGCCTCGGCTACTGCCTCGAGAAGTCCGCCAATGGCGCGCGAAAAGCAACATAATCAGAAGTCGGTCTTCGGCGAGATCGTCGACTGGACGCTCGCGCCGCTGCTGATCCTGTGGCCGATCAGCATGGCGATCCAGTACTTCCTCGCGTATACGATCGCCGACAACGCCTACGATCGCGAGCTGCGCGACAGCGTGGTCGCGATCTCGAAGCAGCTGAGCTACACCGCGGGACAGCTGGTGGTGAAGGACGACGCCGCTTCCGCGGTCATCCTCCGCGCCGACGAGGACGACCTCACGTATTTTCAGGTCCGCGACCAGCGCAATGGGGTCGCCGGCGGCGACGTGACCGTGCCGCTCGTCGAGTTCACGCCCGAGACGGAACCGGAGAAGGTGTACTTCCGCGATGACCACCTGCCGGGCGTCGAGGTCCGGGTCGCCTATATGTTCGCGCAGGTGCCCGGCATGCCCGGCGCCGCGCTCGTGCAGGTCGCCGAGACGGTCGGCAAGCGCAGCCGGCTCGCGAGCGAGATCATCGGCGACGTGCTCGCCGCGCAGTTTCTCATCGTGCCGGTCGCGTTGCTGTTCGTCTGGCTCGGCCTCACCCGCGGCGTGGAGCCGCTCAATGCACTCACCGAGGCGATCCGCCGACGCAAGCCGGGCGATCTGGCGCCGATCGAAGAGTCGGACGTGCCCGAGGAGGTGCGCCCGCTCATCGGCGCGTTCAACGACCTGCTGGCGCGCCTCGATGCGAGCCTGCGTGCCCAGCAACGGTTCGTGGCCGATGCCGCCCACCAGATGCGCACGCCTCTCGCCGGGCTGAAGATGCAGGCGGAAATCGCGATGCGCCAGCGCGATTCCGTGAATCTGCAGCACGCGATGCGCCAAATCGTGACGAGCGCCGACCGTACCGCGCATCTCATCAACCAGCTCCTCGCGCTCGCGCGCGCGGACAGCGACTCGCCGCCGGCGCTGCAGCCGCTCGACCTCGACGAGCTCGCGCGCGACGTCACCCGCGAGTGGGTACTGCGCGCCCGGGACAAGGATATCGATCTTGGCTTCGAGGCCGCCGGGCATGCCGCCTGGGTGGACGGAAACGCGGCGCTGCTGCGGGAGCTTCTGAGCAACCTCGTCGACAATGCAATTCGCTATACGCATGCTGGCGGACGGGTGACCGTCCGCGTGCTCGTCGGCGAGCGCGTCGTCCTCGACGTCGAGGACACCGGGATCGGCATCGACGACGCCGAGCGCGAGCTGGTGTTCGAGCGCTTCTACCGGGTTCTCGGCACGGAGGCCGAGGGCTCCGGCCTCGGGCTTCCGATCGTGCGCGGGATTGCCCACCTGCACCGTGCGAGCGTCGCGCTCTCGCCCAATGCGCGCGAGCGCGGGACCGTCGCGCGCGTCGTATTTATCCGGGCGCTCGGCGTTGATGGCCGGCTGCGCCCGGCCGCATAGCGCCCCGTGTGCCGGGACCCGTGTCGTTCCACACGCTCCTCCGCCCGGCCAGCTTGTCCACTGCCGCCGCTCTGGCAATAATGACCGCATAAGTACAACGCCACGACGTCGCCCGCAGGCTGAGGCGAAGGAGGCGACATGGACAGAAATACCGTTCTCGCCAAGACCGCGAAAGGCCTTGAGGAGGTCAAGTCGCGCACGCACGGCCTGGCCCAGAAGCAGCGCACGATACTGATCATGGTGGACGGCGTCGCGACCGTTGGCGACATCCTCGCGAAGTTCGGCGGGATACCCGAGATCGCCGCGTCGCTCGATGCGCTCGCCCGTGACGGCTTCGTTGAGGTCAAGGGCCACAAGGGAGGGGCCGCCCCGGCAGCCGCAGCCGCCGCGCCGGCGCCAGCGACCGCCGCCGGCCCGGTGACCGTGCCGCATACACGCGGCGAGGCCCTGACCGCATTGACCCGTTTCCTGCACGACAACCTCGGCCCCGATGCCGATCTGGTGACCGGGAGTCTCGAAAAGGCGAAGACTCAGGCTGAGTTCGCGGCCGCAATCGAGCATTGCGCCGACATGCTCGGCGCGGTACGCGGACAGCAGAAGGCGCAACTTTTCCGCGATCGGGCCAAGGCCTTCGCCGCCGCCCACCTCGGCGGATAATTCCCGCCTTGCAGTCGTGCACGTCCTGCAGCACCGCGGCGGGACGGGGCGGCGCTCATTCCGGGGACGACGCGCATGCTCCGCCGGGCATTTGCAGTGACCTTCGCGCCGCGTCGCGAGTGGGAGGCGATCGCGCGTGAGCGGCCGGACGCGCTCGCCGTGCTCGTACGCTATGTCTTGCCGCTCGCCGCTATTCCGGCGGTCGCGTGGATGCTCGGGTTGGCCGTGTTCGGCCTGGAACTGGTGGGGCCTGGCGAACCCATCGCGCGGCTCGGGCCCGCCGCCATCCTGCGCACCGGTCTGGCGGCCTACCTCGGCTCGATCCTCTCAGTGGCGCTGCTGGCCGGCGCGTTCGCGCTCATCGCACCGATGTACGGCGCGGGTCGCAACTGGCGCGGCGCCTGGACGGTGGCCGCTTTCGGTACCACGCCGGTCTGGCTGTTCGGGGTCGTCCTCGTGAAGCCGGTATTGATCGTCGCGATGCTGGCGGTCTTGCTGCACTGCGCCTACCTCTACCACGACGGACTTTGCGCGTTACGTTTCGCGCGCGAAGGAGAAGCGCCCGAGTACGTCGCGATCGCTCTCGTGCTGCTATTGGCCGCGTCGACATTGGTTGGGGGCCTCCTGAGCTCGCTCGGCGTGCTGTCACGCAGCAATTCGCGCACCGGGGTCGCCGGGACCCGGGCCCGTAAGGGCCATGTAAGGTTGCCTCTCTACCCTGCGCGCAACAAATCACGAAAAACCAAGCGCAAAGAAGCCCGGACCACCGGGTCCCGATCCACTTCCGGCACGGAGGACTTCATGGAGCTCTCAGCAAAGCACCGCGAGTATTGGCGGAAGAACCTGACCGTCACGTTGATCCTGCTCGTCATCTGGTTCGTCGTCACGTTCGTGGTGGGTTACATCGCTCGGGATCTGCAGTTCAACTTCTTCGGCTGGACGTTCGCGTTCTGGATGGGGGCGCAAGGTTCCCTGGCCATCTACGTGATCATCATCTGGTTCTACGCCCGATACATGAACCAGCTCGACCAGCAGTACGACGTCGCTGAAGGGGAGGAATGATCGTGGCGACCCAGACACAGGACCAGTTCAAGTCGATGCTGAAGAAGGTGTACACCTGGTACACCGGCGGGTTCGTCGTCTTCATCATCGCCCTTGCGATCCTCGAGCAGTTCGGCCTGACGCGGCAGTGGATCGGCTACATCTTCCTGCTCGCCACCGTCGGCCTCTACGCCGGCATTGGCATCATGAGCCGGACCGCGGACATCGCCGAGTACTACGTCGCCGGGCGGCGCGTGCCGGCCCTGTTCAACGGCATGGCGACCGGCGCCGACTGGATGAGCGCCGCCTCCTTCATCGGAATGGCGGGCACGCTCTACCTGACCGGCTACAACGGCCTCGCGTTCGTGATGGGCTGGACCGGCGGCTACTGCCTGGTGGCGTTCCTTCTCGCGCCCTACCTGCGCAAGTTCGGCCAGTTCACGATTCCCGACTTCCTTGGCGCGCGCTACGGCGGCAACATCGCCCGGTTCGTCGGCATCTGCTGCGCGATCCTGTGCTCGTTCACCTACGTGGTGGCGCAGATCTACGGCGTCGGCCTCGTCACGACCCGCCTCACCGGCGTCGCGTTCGAGCTGGGGATTTTCCTCGGCCTCGGCGGCATCCTGGTGTGCAGCTTCCTCGGCGGGATGCGCGCGGTCACCTGGACCCAGGTCGCCCAGTACATCGTGCTGATCGTCGCCTACATGATCCCGGTCATCTGGCTGTCGGTGAAGCACACCGGCTTCCCGATCCCGCAGCTCGCTTACGGCAAGGTCCTGGAGAAGGTCACCGAGCGCGAAGCGCAGCTCATCAAGGATCCGAAGGAGCTGGAAGTCCGCAAGATCTTCGCCGACCGAGCGGCGGCCGCAACGGCCAACCTGAAGGGGCTGCCCGGCTCGTTCGACGCCGAGAAAGGCAAGGTCGCCAAGGCGCTCGAGGACCTCAAGGCGAACAACGCGCCCGCCGAGCAGATCGCGTCCGCCCAGACGGCGCTCGACAAGTTCCCGAAGAGCGCCGACGAGGCGAAAGCGGCCTGGACGAGGGAAGCCGGGCTCGCTGCGCGCGCCGCGCCGCCGTTGCGGCACGCCGAGGCGTTCCCGGGCCCCACCGAAAAGGCCCGTGACATCTCGCGCAAGAACTTCCTGGCGCTCATCTTCTGCCTGATGGTGGGCACGGCCGCGCTGCCGCACATCCTGATGCGGTATTACACGACCCCGAGCGTGAAGGAGGCGCGCGAATCCGTCACCTGGTCGCTCTTCTTCATCTTCCTGCTGTACTTCACTGCGCCGGCGCTCGGCGTGCTGGCAAAGTTCGACGTCTACACGCTGCTCGTGGGATCGGAGTTCGCGAAGCTGCCCGGGTGGGCGGCATCGTGGTCGAAGGTCGACCCGGGCCTGCTCAGCATCGTGGACGTCAACCGCGATGGCATCGTGCAGCTGGCGGAGATCGCGCTCGGCGGCGACATCATCGTGCTTGCGACGCCCGAAATCGCGGGGCTGCCGTACGTGATCTCCGGTCTCGTGGCCGCTGGCGGTCTGGCGGCGGCGCTCTCGACCGCGGACGGCCTGCTCCTCACGATCGCCAACGCGCTCTCGCACGACCTGTACTACAAGATGATCGACCCGCATGCGTCCACGCAACGTCGCGTGACGCTGTCGAAGATCCTCCTGCTGGTCGTGGCCCTGTGCGCGGCGTACGTGGCGAGCCAGAAGCCGGCCGACATCCTGTTCCTGGTGAGCGCGGCGTTCTCGTTCGCGGCCGCGGCGTTCTTCCCGGCGCTGGTCCTAGGCATCTTCTGGAAGCGCGCGAGCAAGTGGGGGGCGATCCTCGGGATGATCGCTGGCATCGGCGTCACCGTGTACTACATGGCGACGACGCAGCCGTGGCTCCGCGGCATGTTCGGCGTGACGACTCCGATCGCGGACGCGATCTGGTGGGACATCCTGCCGATCTCGGCGGCGACGTTCGGCGTGCCGCTCGGGTTCATCGTGATCATCGTCGTGAGCTTGCTCACGCCGGCGCCCGAGAAGGAAGTCCAGGAGCTGGTGGACCACGTCCGCTACCCGCACCTGCGCGGCGACATCGATACGACGGGCACGTGATCCCGCGCTTCGCCTGAGCGACGAGGCCCGCGCGAGCGGGCCTCGTTGTTTATGCGTGCCACCCGGCCACCCGCAAACCGTGTCCACCGACCTTTTCCTCGTCACGATCGCCAAGGCGCTCGTCGAGATCGCCGCGCTCTTCATCCTCGGGCAGGGGATCCTCTACGTTCTCAGCGGGGAGAAGCGCGAAGGCAATTTCTTCTATCAGCTCCTTCGCGTCATTACGCGGCCCGTCTACGGCATCGTCCGGCTGCTGACGCCGAAGGTCATCGTTGACCGGCACGTCCCCTGGGTTGCGCTGATGGTGCTGTTCTGGCTCTGGCTCGCGTTGACCTTCGCGAAAATCCAGATCTGCGCCGAGCGCGACGACCGGTGCCGACCCGACGGGGCGCAACAGACAAACGCGGCGCCGTTCCGTGCGTCAATCTCTCGGGCTGGCGACGCCCCGGTGGCACCGCTATAATCCGCCCTCCCGTCACGGGCGCCCATCTTTGCGGGCGCCTTCCGGTCCGGCCAAGTAGCTCAGTTGGTAGAGCAGAGGACTGAAAATCCTTGTGTCGGCGGTTCAATTCCGTCCTTGGCCACCACTTCTCTCCGCGTCGCGCAACATTCAGCGCCGATCCGGTGCAACTCGCCCTGGATCGCTCAACGCCTGCTGAGCGCGAACGCCTACCCGCTTCCGAGACCGCAGACTTAAAGCGCTGGCGACGGATTTGTGCGGCGGCTGTCGAGCGGCTTGGGCGCCTGTGTCTTCACGATCTGCGCACTTGGCGCGGTCGCCGGGGGCCGGGGGCGGGCCTGCTGTGGATCGGCCTGCGCGGGGGCGGGCTTCGCTCCCAGCGCGGCGGCCATTGCGAGTGCGACGAGAAGTTCGCTCATGCTGCCCCCGATCGGTGCCGCCGGTGGGGTATGTGGACTTCTTATGCCATCAGCATAGGCACCGGGGTCCTGCCGACCAAGCGTGCTGGCGCTGATGCGTGACGGAAGTCACGCGTGCCGGCGGCAGGGGCTCGCCCCGACCGCGCCTCGACACCGTATGTCGGTGCCCGAACATGCGATTCACCGCGGCGCCCGCTCCGGCACCGACCCGCGCGCACAATGTCACGGGGAATCGCCGTTCCGCGGCGCTGGCATCGTGCTTGCATTACATCTCCAGTTGAGCACCTGGAGCATCCCGTGGACATGCTGATCCGAACCGCCTTTCAGCCGATCATGAGCGATCGCGGGCACGTCGTGGCCTACGAGGCGCTGCTGCGCTTCCGCGAAGGCCTCGACAAGCCGGAGTCGCGCGAGATCGCGATCAGGCGCTGGGAGGACACCGGCTACATCGGCACGGTGGATGTCGCGGTGCTCAAGCAGGCGATCGACGCGCTCGACCTACTGCACCACTCGCTGCTGGTGAGCGTGAACGTGTCCATGATCACGATCGCGAAGCACGGCGACCGCTACCTCGGCCATCTTGCCGGCGTCGGCGAGAAGGCGAAACGCCTGATCGTCGAGGTCACTGACACCGCGTCGCACGGCGACCCTGCGCTACTTCTCAAGTTTGCGCGGGCGTGCGCGGCGTGCAACGTGCGCCTCGCGCTCGACGACTTCTCCCCCGATCGCCCGAAATCGGCCGAGAAAGTGCTCCAGCTCGTGCGCCCCAGGCTGATCAAGCTCGATCGCAAATCCGTGTCCGCGGCGTTCCAGAACGTCAAGGACGACCAGATCGGCGAGATCGTGCGCGTCGCAAACACAGTCGGCGCGCGCGTCGTCGCGCAGGGCATCGACAGCCAGGAGAAGTTCGACTGGGCGTTCCGCCTCGGCGTGCGATACTTCCAGGGCTTCCTCGTCGGCCATCCGCGGCAATTCCCGCTGCTCGACTCCAAAGCCGCTTTCAACGACCTGCAGGACTCCCAGGCGCCCGACGAACTCGCGGCCGCCTGAGGTCGCCCTGACCGACGCGGCAGCGCCGCGGCCGTTGCACTTCCCGGCTGCCTCGAGCCGGAGCACACCGATGGAGTGGATCACCGATCCGCAGGCGTAGCGTCGCTCTCGCGACGCTCACCGCACTCGCCATCGACACAACGCCATCTTCGTCTCGATCCTGGTCGGCTTCGCGCTGGTCGCCGAAGGTCTGGACTTCCAAGTGCCCAAGGGGTACATCTACTTCGCAATGGCGTTCTCGGTGTCCGTAGAGATGCTCAATCTCCGTGCGCGCGCCCGCGCCAGACGGGCACCCGCGGTCAGGCTCCGGAAGGCCGTGCACGAATCGGCGGGGGCCAAGGGTGACCGGGCCCCCGGGGGTTGATCGGGGTCAAGGTGCCTCGGGCGCGGGCCTGCGAGGCTCCCCAAAGCACACAGAGAGGTGAAAGCCGGCCACATCGCTATAATAATCAGCCACTTTTCCAGACCCCATGCAGCTCTTCACCCTCGGCCTCAACCACGAGAGCGCACCGCTCGCGATCCGCGAGAAGGTGGCGTTCGGCGCCGAGCAGCTGAAGCGCGCGCTCGGCGAGCTCGGGCGCGCGAAGCCGGTCGAGGAGGCGGCGATCCTCTCCACCTGCAACCGCACCGAGCTGTACTGCGCCACCGGCGAGCCGAAGGAGGCGCTGGCGTGGCTGGCCGGCTACCACCAGCTCGGCGAGCACGACCTGCGGCCGTACCTCTACACGCTCCCGCGCGAGGAAGCGGTGCGCCACACCTTCCGGGTGGCGTCCGGGCTGGACTCGATGGTCCTCGGCGAGCCCCAGATCCTCGGGCAGTTGAAGGATGCGGTGCGCGCCGCCGAGGAGGTGGGCACGCTCGGCGCGACCCTGTCGCGGCTCTTCCAGCGCTCGTTCGCCGTCGCCAAGGAAGTACGGACCAACACCCGCATCGGCGCGAACGTCGTGTCGATGGCCGCGGCCTCGGTCCGCCTCGCCGCGCGCATCTTCCCCAGCCTGCGCGAGACGAGCGTGCTCTTCATCGGCGCCGGGGAGATGATCGAACTGTGCGCAACGCATTTTGCCGCGCAGATGCCACGCGCGATGACGGTCGCGAACCGCACGCTGGATCGCGCCCAGCACCTCGCGCACCGCCTTGGCGCGCAGGCGATCGAGCTGCGCGCGCTGCCGGAGCACCTCGCTGCGCACGACATCGTGGTGTCGTGCACCGCGAGCTCGCTCCCGATCCTCGGCAAGGGCACGATGGAGCGCGTGATCAAGGCGCGCCGCCACGCCCCGGTGTTCATGGTCGACCTCGCCGTGCCGCGCGACATCGAGCCGGAAGTGGCGGAGCTCGACGACATCTATCTCTACACCGTCGACGACC
>Ga0180063_1000384_pt1 | contig 11771 bp, 8 predicted proteins | sample EasRivT47_16_10D_FD_121776 | JGI IMG/M metagenome (GOLD analysis project Ga0180063, IMG submission 121776) | Soil microbial communities from meander-bound floodplain in the East River, Colorado, USA - East River metaG ERMLIBT47_16_10D | ecosystem: Environmental > Terrestrial > Soil > Floodplain ...
CCGACGCGACCGTCGTGCACTTCGGCCCCGTGTACCGTGACCACGTTCGGGTGGCGTAGCTTGGCCAGCACGCGCCCTTCCTCGACCACGGTCGAGGCCAGACGCTTCGAGTGGGACCGGTCGACCTTGAGCAGCTTGAGGGCCACCTCGCGCTCGAGGCGTCGGTCCCAGGCGCGATAGACCTCGCCGAAGGCGCCTTCGCCGAGCTGGGCCAGCAGGTCGAGGTGCGCCCAGCTCCGGCCCGCCGGCGCTCGATCCGCGGCGGCGGACCCGCCGGCGCTGCGATGCACGCGGGCGACGCTCTCGACGAGTCTCAGGTGGCGGATCACCCGGCGCTCGCGGTCGTCGGACGCGCTGCGCTCGGCCTCGTCCCAATCCACCGGGCCCCCGTCGGCCACGCGGACCGCGAGTCGCTCGGCGGGTCGTTCGCGCTCAGTCATGGTCCATCTCCGTGGCGAGTCGCACGAGCGCTCGTCCGACCGCCATGCGCGCGGCATCCGGGCTCGGCCGGTTCGTTTGCGCGGCGACCTCCTCGTAGCTCAGGCCGAGCTCGATCCGCGCCAGCACGAGCTCCCGCTCGTCGTCGCTGAGCCGTGAGAGCGCCTCTTCGTATCGCTGCAGGGCCTCGCTCCCGACCGCCTCCTCGAGCGGTGAGGCCGAGGCGTCCGCGCGATCGTCGGCCAGCTCCGATTTGCGCGGCCGTGTGTGGACCTTGCGCACCTCGTCCTTGATGCGATTGTGCAGCGCCTGCCGCAGATAGGCGGCGACGGCACCGTCGTGACGCGGCACGAAGCTCTCGACGTTGCGGAACGTCTTGACCAGGGTGTCCTGGATGAGGTCGTCCGTGTCGACGACGTCGCGGGCCCAGCGGGGGAGCCTCCCAGCGGCCCAGCGACGGAGCAGCGGCAGGTAGCGGTCGAACAGGACCTCGAGCGCCTGCCCGTCCCCGGCGCGGGCGCGGAGCACCAGCTCGGCGGACGACGTTCCGCCGGGGTCGAACCCCTGAGACCCCTCGGGATCTCCGCCCTTGACCGTTTCGTCTTGCTCCATCGACCGATCCCGAGCCGATCGTGCCCGCGAACGGCGCGAGTATAGCGGGGAAGGAGCGGCCGGCGGCGCTGTCGAGTCCGTGCATTCGACTGCCCTCATGTCCCCCTAGAACGCAGGCGCAGGGCCGACCGAACGGCGAGAAAGGCTTTGCGCCCATCGTCGGTTCCGGGTATACGGGATGCGTCGGGGCCGAGAGAGAGGAGTCCGATGCGCTCACGCTGTCGCCTGGCCTGCGCCGTAGGAGCCGCCGCCCTGGCCCTCGCCGGCTCACGCACCGAGGCGGCGATCATCAAGACGGTCGACCGGAAGTTCCCGACGGGAAAATACTGCCCGCTCGAGTCCCGGGCCGTGGCCGGCGGGGACGTCTCGTTCGTCGCTCCCGCGGCCACGGTGCGCATCACGTTCTCGGGGAACAACCTCGACAGCGTCAATCAATGGAACTCGTTCCGCCTCGACAACGTCAGCTTGGTCGCCCAGTCGGTCTTCGACGCGAATCTCGTGGCCGACATTCCCGGCTTCGACGACTGCTACAACGAGAGCCCGCCTCCCGGGCAGGCCACCGGCGGGATGCCGAACGTGCCGGCCTATGACTTCACCGCGGCGAACACGCCCGAGCTGCTGCTCGACCTGTTCGCCAGCAGCGCCGCGGGATGGACGGGATCGCACCTGTTCCACGATCCGAATAGCACCGCGCCGACGAGCCCGGCGGCCGGCTCGGGCACTTCGGGCGGCTCGCTCGGTCTCGGGCTCGAGACGGACGGCGCGGTCATGGTGAGCGCAAGCCGTGTCGTCAGCGGCCTGACGCCCGGCGCGCAGTACGCCGTCTTCGCCTGGTGGTACGCCGCGAGCACGAGCCCGCTGACGATCACGATCGGTGTCCCGTGCACCGATGGGGACGGCGACGGCTTCGTGCTCTGCAACGCGTGCGATCTCGTCGCCGGCCAGACCTGCGGCGACTGCGACGACGCGAACCCGCACTGCGGCGCCAGTTGCACCGATGGCGACGGCGACGGATGGTGTCGGCCCGCGGACTGCTCGGACAGCGCCGCCACCTGTACCGCCGACTGCTCGACCGATCTGGATCTCGACCGCGTCCCCGACTGTCGTGACGGGTGTCTGGACGAGGACCAGGACGGGTACGGCACGGCCGGCGGCGGCGGAAACACCTGCCTGGGGCTCGATTGCCACCCGACGAATCCCTGGTGCAACGAGAGCTGCGTGGACGCGGACGGCGACGGCCACTGCGCTCCCGGGGACTGCCAGGATTCGTCTCCCGTGGTCGCGAACGGACTCGACGAGGTCAACGACTGCATCGATCAGCAGTGCCCCGCGGATCTCGGCTATGGCGTCTTCGACGAGATCTCGGGCAAGTCGGGCTTCCTCTCCTCCGACAAGACCCGCTTCTCCTGGCCGCACCAGTCGGGCGCCTCGAGCTACCGAGCGGTGCGCTCCACCACGCCGACCTTCCCGCCGGGGTGCGCCTCGATCAGCACGACCTCCGACAATTTCTGGATCGATCCGGCCACGCCCTCAGCCGGGCAGGTGTTCTACTACCTCGTGCGCTCGCTCACGACGTGCAAGGGCAGCTTCGGGCAGAACGGCGCGGGCTTCGAGCGCGGCGCGATCTGCGGCGAGGAGACGGCCTGCGGCAACGGCCTCGACGACGACGCGGATGCGGCGACCGATTGCGCGGACTCCGACTGCGCGGGAACGGCCGGCTGTCGCGCCCAGACCTTCTCGTTCACCGACACGGAGGAGAACGACATCGCGATCGATGCGCTCTACGACTTCTTCCAGGGGGCGACCGCAGGCTCGACCGACTACATCCTGTTCGAGATCGTGGAGGGACCCTCGCGCACGGTGGCCTGGTGCTCGATCGACGCCGGGTTCTACCAGGCGCAGTATCTTGCGCACGCGCCGTCGGGCGGATCGGCGGTCTCGGGGAGCTGGAACAAGTGGCGCAAGTCGCCCTCGACGGGGAACGCCTGGCAGGGCCCGATCCTCACGGGCCAGCTCAACGAGTTCGGCACCGACGCCGGCTTCTCCGAGTACGTCTGGTGCTCGGAGCAGTTCACGTTCGAGCCGCGGAACTGCATCTTCCCGCACCAGACCAACGATTGCGAGACCTACGATCTGGCCACCGGCGGCTGCAACGGGGCCTCGAGCGGGACGCCGTGGCAGCTCACGATCCGGATCGCGAGCACCCGCCAGATCGCGTGCGGGTTCTGATCCGGCGCCTCGCCGCGATCGGCCTCCTGCTGATCGCGGCGGTGGAGCCGCGCGTCGCCGGGTCCGCAAGCCAGGAAGACGCCGAGATCGAGGCCCGGCTCGAGGCCGGGGAGGTCGCTCGGGCGCTCGAGCTGGCCGAGGCGGCGATCGAGCGCGAGGCCACGCAGGAGGGCCAAGCCCCGGCCGACCTCGCGACCCGGCTCGAGGGGCTCGCAATCCGGTTTCACGGGACCGCGAGCGCCGAGGGCACGAGCGCCGCGCTGCGGCTGCTCGAGCGCGCCCTCGCGATCCGCGAGGCGCGGGCCGACGGCGAGCCGGGACCGCTCGCGTCGCTGCTGCACGACCTGTCGGGCCTGTACTTCGACTCCGGCGACTTCGGCCGTGCCGAGGATGCGGAGCGCCGCGCTCTCGCGATCCGGGAGCGGATCTACCCGGCGCGCGACGTGCTCACCGCGGAGAGCCGCCGCGACCTCGGGCTCGTGCTCCTGTTCCAGGGCCGCCTGCACGATGCCGCGGCGATGCTCCCCGACGCGCTGGCGGTCATCGAGGGTGCGGAGAACCCGGATTGGGAGCAGATCTTGGCCGGTCGGAACTACCTCGCCGAGCTGTACCGGATGCAGGCGCGCTACGCCGAGGCCGCGGGGGTCCTGGAGGACCTCGTTCGGCTCGCCCCGGAGAAGCTCGGGGCGGACTCGCCCCAGATCCCGTACTACGTGAACAACTTGGCCGGGGTGTGCCGGGACCAGGGTCGCTTCGACGAGGCCGAGACGCTGCTGCGGCGGTCGCTGGCCTTGCGGCAGGCCGCCACGCCGCGCGACGAGCGCGCGGTGGCTCGGGCCACGCTCAACCTCGCCGAGCTGTACCGTGTGCAAGGGAAGCCCGACGAAGCGGAGCCGCTCTACCGCGAGGCGCTCGATCTGGCGCGGAAGACCCTGGGCTCGGATAGCCCCGAGCTATTCGAGTTTCTCAATCAGAGCGCCGTGCTCGAGCGCGAGCGTGGTCGGCTCGCCGAAGCGGAGCCGCGCCTGCGCGAGGCGCTCGAGCTCGCCGAGCGCGGGCTCGGTCCGGACCACCCCCACGTGGCCTTGGCCCGGCTCGACCTGGCGGAGGTGCTGCGCGAGCGCGGCAAGTGCGGCGCCGCCGAGGAGCACTACCGGCGGGCGTTGGAGATCCGCGAGCGCGTATTCGGACCGCAGCATCCCGACGTAGCCGAGGTGCTGACGGCGCACGCGCGATGTCTCGCGGCCGATCCGGCGCGCGGTGCCACGGCCCGCGCGAGCCTCGATCGGGCCATCGAGATCCTCGGCGGCTCCGAGGCGCATCCGGCCGTGGCGGTCGATGCGCTCGCGCTGCGCGCCGACCTCGTGCGGGGGCAGGACCGCGAGCGGGCAGCCCGGGACCTGGCCGGGGCGCTTCGCGTGGTCGAGGCCATGCGACCGCATCGCGGAGGCGGCGAGAGCGTACGGGCCGAGTTCTTCTCGCGGTACGCGGAGCTCTACGAACGCGTGGTGCGCTGGGAGATCGAGGCGGGGCACCTCGATCGGGCGCTCGCCGCAGCCGAGCGCGGACGGGCCCGCGCCCTGCTCGATCAGCTCGCGGCGGCGCACGTCGGTGAAACGGCTCGGCCCGACCCCGAGCTCGAGCGGCGCCAGGCTGCGGCGCGGTCCGAGCTGGCCGAGATCCGCGAGCGTCTGACGTTCGAGTCCACGCGCACGGACGTGCCGGAGGCCGAACGGCGCCTCCGTCTGGCCACGCTCGAGCGCCGACTGGAGGAGGAGACTCGCTCGTTCCGGGCGCTCTATGACGAAGCGCGGAACGCCAGTCCGGCCTGGCGCGGTGCGGTCGCGGGGGAGACGGCGACGGCGGCCGAGATCCAGGCCGGCGTCGTGCCCGCGGACGGGCTCCTGCTGCTCTACGAGGTCTCGAGCGCGGGGAGCTACGTCTTCGTGGTGCCGCCCGCCCCGGGCGCCGTCGAGGCCCGAGCGCTCGTGGTCGGTGCCGAGGATGCGGTGGCGCTCGGCGTGGCCCAAGGTCCGCTGACCGAGACCGCATTGAACGAGCTCCTCACCGGCTCGGCGGGCGTGCTGAGCGAGCTGACCGCGCCACGCCAGGCGGTCACGCGCGGGATCGGGGGCCTGTCGACCTCCGCCGGCATGAACCTCGCTCGTCTGCGCGCGCTCCGCCGCGTGCTGCTCCCCGGAGATCTGTGGCCGCGCGTTTCGCGTGTGTCCGAGGTTCTCGTGGTGCCCGACGGTCCGCTGTTCCTCCTGCCGTTCGAGACCCTCGTGATCGAGCCCGGCCCCGACCTGCGCGCGACGCGCTTCTGGCTCGACGCCGGCCCGGTGCTGCGCTACGCGCCCTCGGCCACGTTCGTGCACGAGCTGCGTTCCCGCGCCGCCCCGTCCGCCGGGCCGACCGGTCGGGCCTCGGCGCTGAGCGTCGCCGATCCCGTGTTCGCCGCCGGTGCGCGCCCGCTCGCGCGCCTGCCCGGGACCGCTGCCGAGAGCCGCGCCGTGCGTGGCGCGCTCGAGGCCGTGGCGGACGTCGTCGTGCTCGAGGGCGAGGGGGCGCGCGAGTCTGCGTTCCGCAGGGAGATCGCGGGCAAGCGCTACGTGCACGTCGCGACACACGGGCTCGTGGACCAGGTCGGCGGAGAGATCTTCGCGGCATTGGCCCTGACGCCGCCCCCCGCGGGCTCGTCGGCCGGGGACGACGACGGGTTCCTGCAGCTCTTCGAGATCTACGACCTGCGGCTCGACTGTGCGCTCGCCGTCCTCTCGGCGTGCAGCAGCAACACCGGCCGGCTCGTGGCCGGCGAAGGGGTCTTTGCGCTCTCGCGCGGGTTCCTGGTCGCCGGCTCGCGCAGCGTGGTCGCGAGCCAGTGGGCCGTGGACGATGCATCGACGGCCGAGCTCGTCGGCGACCTGTTCCGGCGGGTCGCCGCGGACGAGCGGGCGGGACGGCCGATCGACGCCGCGCGCGCGCTGCGCGACGCCAAGCGTCACGTCCGCCGGGCCAGACCGGAGTGGGCCCACCCGTTCTTCTGGGGCCCGTTCGCGATCACGGGCGTGGAGTGACCAGGCTATTCGGCCACGTCGCGGTCCCACAGCAAGCCGTGGAAGCAGCGCACCAGGTCGGCCATGCGCGCGTAGTCGAGCTCAGGGGTCGGTGCGGAGTTGCCGGGGTCCTGCGGGCGACGCAGGAGCGCGGTGTCGGTGACCCGCACGCCGGGCAGGCCGAGCTCGCGGAACGAGCGATCGTCCGAGGCGCCGATTCCCGGCACGCGCCGCGGGGCGCGGAACGAGTACATGCCCAGATCGCAGGCGGCCATCCAGCTGAGCTTGACCTGCCTGATCCACGGCCCGGCGCTCGTGTCGCCGACGACCGCGGCGAACCCCCCGGCGGACGGGTAGAGCCAGCGCAGCCCGTACAGCGGGAAATGCTCGTCGTCGTAGGTGCCGACCAGGTCGAGCGCCACCATCACGTCGACCGCGACTCCGCGCTCGAGCAGGTCTTCGGCGAACCGCCGACTGCCCATGTCGCGCGTGCCGAAGAACGGCGGCCCCGCGGTCGAGAAGGCCACGAAGTACTGGCTGTGGCGCGGGACCTCGGGCTGGAGCGTGCGCGCGATCTCGAGCAGCACCGCGACGCCGCTCGCGTTGTCGTCGGCGCCGGGCTGCGGGCCGCTTGCGTCGTAGTGCGCGCCGAGCACCCGCACCGGCGCTGCCGTGTCGAGCCCGCGCCGGAACCCGACGACGTTGCGGTAGGTGGTCCCGCGCGCGTCGTAGGCCTGCAGCGCGACCTCGAGGCGCGCGGCACGGAGCTCCTCGGCGATCCATGCGGCGGCACGGTCGAGGCTCGCCGGGTTTGACGCGCCGCGCGGCGCCAGGTCCCGGGTCAGCCGCTCGACGTCGCGTTGCAGCCGCGCGGCCGATGCGGCGCCTTTCACGTCGAGCTTCGTCGACCGTACGACGACCGGGCCCGTGATCGCGATCGCGGCCAGCGAGCCGAGGAACAACGCCGCGACGGCGGCGAAGACGATCGCCCGGAGTGCGGTCGCCCGACGCACCGTCTCAGCCGTTCGCGCGGACCGAGCGCAGCAGCGCGACGAACCGCTCGCGTTCGGCGCGGACCGTCGTCTCGGGTCCCGTGAGCTTGAAGAACCACGGCGCGTCGGGTCCCTGGACGATGCCGCCGAGCAGCATCGAGCCGGGTCGGGGCGTCGCCGGCTGATCGGTCATCGTCATGCCGCCGTCGTAGGTGCCCGTGACCTCGACGAGCTGCGCTTTGCCGCGCGCCGCGTCGATCTCGCTGACCGTCATCCGATCGAGCGACGAGGATCCGTCGGGCTGGCTGAACTGGCCGGCCCAGCGCTCGGCGTTGGCCAGCGGACTCCCACCCTGGTTCGGTCCGAAGTAGAACACGACGCATTCCGCCGCCCCGCCCGCTCCATCGACACGGTACTGCGCGACGCGCATCGAGCTCGACGGCTCGAGCTCGATCCACGAGGGCGGCACGTCCCAGGTCACGCTCGGGCGACCCGTCGCGTCGTCGAGCGGAGGGTGACCTTCGGGGAGCGTGGCGGCCGCGTCGCCGGGGATCGGCAGCGCCTGTGCCGGACGGACAGGTGGCGGCTCGGCCTCGCGCTCGCCGCAGCCCGCGAGGATGGCGAGCAAGCCCACCGGCAGCACCACGAAGCGGAACGAAGATCGCAATCGGCTCATACCGGTCATCCTCGACGGGCGATAGGTGCTCACCCGTGAACCAGCGATTCCTCGGAAGCAGGGACGAGATCGCTCTCGGGCGGCACGTCGGCCGGACCGCCGTCGACGAGCCAGCGCGCCAGAGCCTCGATCGCCGGCGTGTCGGCCCGGCACAACCAGGCCTCGAGATCGTCGCGCGGCGGCTCGCCCCATTCGCGCGGGTCGTCCGCGTTGACCGCCGAGCGCCGGGCGCCCGGGCGGTGGCGGCGGAAGAAGTCCTGGTGGAACGCGAGGAACTGCCGCGTCCGCGTGCGGCCGCGCTCGTCGTCCCCGAAATGCTCGAGCGCCAGCTCGACGTACCGCTCGAGCACGGCGAGCCGCTCGTCGGGCGTCGGATCGAAGTCGCAGCGCTGGGCGTGCTCGCGGAAGATCCAGGGCTTCACCAGGGCCCAGCGGCCGACCATGACCCCGGCGCACCCCGACTCGGCGATACGCTGCTCCGCCTCGCGCCAGCCCAGGATGTCGCCGTTGCCCACCACCGGCACGGACACGGCCAGGACCAGCTCGCGGATTGCGCTCCAGTCGGCCGGGCGCCGGTAGCGCTGGGCGCGGCTCCGCGCGTGGAGCGCGATCGCGTCCACGCCCGCGGCCTCGGCGGCTCGCGCGATCTTCAGGAACGTCGGCTTGTCCTGCGACCAGCCCAGGCGCAGCTTGATCGTGATCGGCACGGACACGGCCGCTTTCATCGCGGCCACGATCGCACCGACGCGCGAAGGTCGCTCGAGCAGTGCCGCACCGAAGCCGCGCCGGGTCGTATCGTCGATCGGACAGCCCAGGTTGACGTCGACGAAGTCGGCGCCGTGGTCGACGGCGATCCGCGCGGCTTCGGCCATCACCTCGGGGTGCTTGCCGGCGAGCTGGACGCCGAACACCTTCTCCGACGGGTGGCGGCGCAGCAGCGCGCGCTCGCTGCGCTCGCCGCGCACGACCTTGTGCGCGTAGGCCATCTCGCCCAGGCACACGAGCGCGCCCCACTCCGTGGCCAGTCGGCGAAACGGCAGGTCGGTGCCGCGGGTCATCGGCGCCATGACGAGGCGCCCGCGGAAGATCTCGTCGGCGGTCACGGTCCGCTCACTCGACGGGCCGCTCGGTCGCGAGCGGCTCCTCGGGCGACTCGCGCTCGAGCTGCTCGGTGATCGTGCGCACCTTGACTTCCGCGGCCCGGATCTTGTCGCGGCACAGGGTCACGAGCGTTGCGGCCTCCTCGACCAGGCCCGACAGCTCGTCGATGTCGACCTGGCCCTCCTCGATCCGTGCCAGGATCTCCTCGAGCCGTGTCGCCGCCTCGCCGTAGCCGATCGGCCGCTCGTTCTTCGCGTTCTTGCTCATGGCTCCACCCGTGGTCCACCGAGCGGCTCGGGCCCCTCGGAACGCAGCCGCAGCACCCCGCTGCGCAGCTCGGCGCGCACGAGCTCGTCGTGCGCCGCGGCCGCAGCGCTCGCGATCACGCGCCCCGTCGCGTCGCGCAGGATCGCATAGCCGCGCTCGACGACGCGGCGTGGGTGCACCAGGTGCAAGCGCCGCGCCCGCGCGTCGAGTCGCTCCCGCGCGACGCGCAGATCGCGCTGCAGGCCGTGCCGCAGCACCTGCACGGCATGCCCCAGGACCTGGGTCTCGCGCTCGAGCATCCGTCGGGCGTCGCGCGGGATCAGCGTCGCCGCCCGATCGAGCCGGGCTCTCGCGCGCTCGATCGATCCGCGCACGCCGAGCACGGCGCGGCGGCGCTCGCGCGCGAGCGCATCGCGCGCGCGGCCGAGCCGCTCGCGCGCGGCGCGGGCGAGCCGGCGGCCGTCCTGGGCGACCTCCGCGCGCGCGGTCGCGAGCGCGGTCCCGGCCGCCGTCAGCACCGCGCGTCCCACATGCTCGATGGCCTCGAGCTGCGTGCGGACCGCCTCGACGAGCAGCGCCGCCGCGGCGGTCGGCGTCTTCGCGCTCCGGCCCACCGCGTCGAGCACGGAGCGATCCTGCTCGTGACCGATGCCGACGATGATCGGTAGCGGGAACTCGGCCACGGCACGCCCGAGCGCCTCCGAGTCGAACCACACCAGGTCGGTCCGCGAGCCGCCGCCACGGCAGATCAGCACGACGTCGAAGCTCGTGGCCCGCCCGCGGAACCAGTCGAGCGCGTTCAGCACGGACGGCTCGGTCGAATGGCCCTGGACGCGCGCGCCGTGGACCGTGACCTCGAACGCGAACCGCGACTCCTCGAGCGTGCGCCGCACGTCGTTGTAGGCGTCCGACCCCAGGCTGGTGATCAGGCCGACCCGCAGCGGGACCGCGGGGAGCGGCAGGGCGGCGTTGCGGCCGAGGAGGCCCGCGGCAGCGAGGCGTCCGAGGATCTCGTCGCGGCGCCGCGCGGCCTCGCCCAGCGTGTAGCGCAGGTCGAGCTCTTCGACCACGAAGCGGTACTGGCCCCACGGCGCGTAGAGATCGACGGTCCCGCGCACGCGGACCGTCAGCTCGTCGGTCAGCCGGAACGGATCACCGGCGACGTGCAGGGCGTCCTCGATCTCCTGGCGCGTCGTCTGGAACAGCACCGCGGGCACCTTGGACAGCGCGCGGCCATCTCCCGTGCGCTCGACGAGCTCGAACGTGACGTGCCGCTTGTGCGCGCCCTTCTCGAAGCCGCTGACCTCGCCGACGAGCCACACCGGCGCAGGGAATGCGGCCTGGAGCGCGTCGCGTGCGCGCTCGTTCAGGCGCGAGACGGTCAGATCGTCGGGGCCCGGGATCGCCGCCTCGTCGCTCAGGTCGAAGAGCGACGGCTGTGCGTCCCGGTGGACACCCGCCTCGCGCAACTCGGCCTGCCCGCCGAGCGCCCGGTACAGCTCGCAGGTCGCCCGGTCGAACTCGAAGCCGCGGCCCGTCAGCAGATCGACGAGCGGGACGACCTCCGACTCGGGCACCGACCAGAACTTGTCCTCGGCGTTCCAGCGGCGGCTCGGCAGGCCCTTGACCAGGTCGACCAGCGTGCGATCGAACGGGAAGCGGATCTCGAGCCGTCCGGCACCGTCGTGGGCCACCTGGCGGCTCACCTTACCCCCGACCTGCGGCACGCCACGGCCGCCGCGCCGATGCTCTCGACCGCGCGATCGATCTCCGTGGGAGTGGTGGGACGACCGACGGTCAGGCGCAGCGTGGCCAGGCTCAGCTCGTCGGGGACGCCCATCGCGCGCAGGACCGACGAGGCGTGCGGCCGCCCGGAGTGGCACGCGGCGCCGGCGGCGATCGCCACGCCCTCGGCCTGCGCAGCCACCTCGACGGCACGGGTTCCCGGGAAGGCGACCGAGAGCGTGTTGGGTAAGCGCTCGGCGGCGCCGCCGTGTACGACGAGGTCCGGGACGAGCCGCGCGAGGCCGCGCGCCAGCCGATCGCGAAGCTGCGCGAGATGCGCCTGGCGCTCCGGCAGCTCGCGCGCCGCGAGGGCGCAGGCCGCGCCGAGCCCGACGATCCCGGCGACATTCTCGGTGCCGGCGCGCCGTCCGGCCTCGTGGCCCGCGCCGCGCAGCAGCGGCGCGAACGGCGTGCCGCGCCGCACCAAGAGCGCGCCGACGCCCTGCGGCGCGTAGAGCTTGTGCCCGGCCACGGTCAGCAGGTCGGCGTGGAGCCGGCCGACGTCGACCGCGATCTTGCCCACGCTCTGCGCCGCGTCCGTGTGGAACGGGATGCCGCGCTCGTGCGCCAGGGCGCCGATCTCGGCTACCGGCTCGAGGACGCCGGTCTCGTTCC
>Ga0180063_1000385_pt1 | contig 11768 bp, 8 predicted proteins | sample EasRivT47_16_10D_FD_121776 | JGI IMG/M metagenome (GOLD analysis project Ga0180063, IMG submission 121776) | Soil microbial communities from meander-bound floodplain in the East River, Colorado, USA - East River metaG ERMLIBT47_16_10D | ecosystem: Environmental > Terrestrial > Soil > Floodplain ...
AGCGACCACGTGCTCTTCTTCGATGCCACGGACGACGTCGAGTACGGCTTCGCGGTCGAGATGCTCGACAAGGCGCGCGAAGGGCACGCCGTCACGATCGCCCCGCTGACGGCGGCGCTCGACGCACCGGTGGAGCCGCCGCCCGCGCCTTGACACCTCCGTCGCCGCGCGGGTAGCAACCCGAGTTCCATGCGCGGCAACCTGCACGGCATCCGCGTGCTCGACCTGACGAGCGAGGCGGGGCACTTCGCGGCGAAGCTGCTCGGCGATCTCGGGGCGGACGTCGTGAAGGTCGAGCCGCCGGGCGGCGATCCCGCGCGCCGGCGCGGGCCGTTCTGGGGACACGTCGACGATCGCGAGCGGTCGCTCGTCTGGCTCGCCTACAACACCTCGAAGCGCGGCATCACGCTCGACGTGACGAAGCCGCGCGGTCGCGACCTGCTGCTCGACCTGGTGGCGCGCGCCGACGTGGTGCTCGAGACGCAGGCGCCGGGCGCCCTCGCGACGTCGGGTCTCGGCTGGGACGCGCTCCGAGCGAAGAACCCGCGCGTCGTCCTCTGCTCGCTCACGCCGTGGGGCCAGAGCGGACCGTACGCCGGGTGGCGCGGATCGGACCTCACGGTGATCGCCATGTCGGGCAACCTCCACTGCACCGGCGATCCCGACCGCGCGCCCGTGCGCTGCTCGTTGCCGGTCGCGCACTACCACGCCAGCATCGAGGCCGCGCTCGGCGTCACGTTCGCGCTGGTCGCGCGCGAGCAGACGGGACGCGGGCAACACCTCGACGTCGCGATGCAAGCGGCCATGATCATGCCGAACATGGCGACCGCGTCGATGTTCAAGACGACCGGCAATCGCGGCGCGCGGGCCGGCGCGTTTTTCCGCCAGCCGAAGAGCGTGCAGCGCGAGATATGGCCCTGCAAGGACGGATGGGTGTCGTTCGCGCTGCGCGGCGGACCGGCCCGGGTGCCCGGGCTCGTCGCGATGGTGAAGCTCATGGACGAGCACGGCATGGCGTCCGAGACGCTCAAGGCGACCGACTGGAAGGCGTACAACCACAACCTGCTCTCCCAGGCGGAGGTAGACGCGCTCTCGGCGGAGTTCGGCGCCTTCTTCGCGTCGAAGACCATGACCGAGCTCTTCACCGCCGCCGTCGAGCGGAACCTGATGCTGGCGCCCGCGAACACCGCGCGCGAGATCGCCGCGTCGGAGCAGCTCGCGTTCCGCGAGTTCTTCGTCGAGGTCGAAAACCCGGGGCGCGAGCGGCTCCGCTACCCCGGCGCGTTCGCCAAGATCACCTCGTCGGACCCGGCGGCGACGGCGATCGGCATCCGCCGGCCCGCCCCCCGCCTCGGCGAGCACACGGCCGAGATCCTCGGCGAGGTCGGCGTCACCGAGGCGATGCTGATCGAGCTGCACCACGCGAGGGTGTGCTGATGGACGTGTTCGCGGGCACGACGATCCTCGAGCTCGGCGCCGGCGCCGCCGGTCCGGTCGCGATGCGCTACTTCGCCGACTGTGGCGCCACGGTGATTCGCATCGAATCGAAGGCGCGGCCCGACTTCCTGCGGACGCTGAAGCTCACGCCGAACACGCCGGGCGGCCTCGACGCCGCCGAGCACTTCGCCGTGCTGAACGTGAACAAGCTCTCGGTGGCGCTGAACCTCTCGATGCCGGAGGGCGTCGCGGTCGCGAAGCGCCTGGCGCTCTGGGCCGACGCCGTCGCCGAAAACTTCGCGCCGGGCGCGATGAAGAAGTGGGGGCTCGACTACGCGACGCTCGCCTGCGAGCGTGCCGACCTGGTCATGATCAGCACGTGCCTGAACGGCGCCACCGGGCCGCATCGCGCCTATCCCGGATTCGGCGGGCAGGGCTCCGCGCTGTCGGGCTTCAATCACCTGACCGGCTGGCCCGACCGCGAGCCGGTCGGCCCGTACGGCACCATCACCGACTCGCTCTCGCCGCGCTACTCCGCGCTGCTGCTCGCCTCCGCGCTGCTGCATCGCCGCCGAACCGGACAGGGACAGCACATCGACTTGTCGCAGGTGGAAGGTGGCCTGGTGTGTCTCTCGGAGGCGCTGGTGACGTTCGCGGCGAACGGCGAGGTGCTGGGTCGCATCGGCAACCGCGCGCGTCACGCCGTGCCGCACGGCGTGTTCCGCTGCCGCGACGCCGCCGACGGCCGCGAGCGCTGGATCGCGATCGCGATCCACGACGACGCCGATTGGCGGAAGCTCGTCGCGGCGATGGGCGATCCCGCGTGGGCCACCGACGCGTCGCTCGCGGCGGTCGCCGGGCGCCAGACGCGGATCGGCGAGGTCGAGTGCCACCTCGACGGCTGGACCCGCGAGCACGATGCGCGTCCGCTCGCGGAGCGCCTCCAAGCGGCCGGTCTCGATGCCGCGCCCGTGCTCGACCTCGGCGACCTCCACGACGATCCGCAGCTCGCGCACCGGCGACACTTCCGCGAGGTCGAGCATCCCGTCATCGGCCGGCATCCGGCCGAGATGAACGCGATCGGTTTCTCGGAGACGCCCGCCGACATCCGCACGGCGGCGCCGAAGCTCGGCCAGCACACGGCCCACGTGCTGCGCGAGCTGCTCGGCATGTCGGCGGACGAGTACGCGTCGCTGGAGCAGAAGGGCGTGCTAGCATAGCCGACCCGAGGTACGCCTCGGGTCGGGGTAGGACGCGAGCATGGAACGCTCGGTGGCTCGCGCGAGCGGGGTGCCGCGGCCGGCGAAGCCGGCGCGGCATACGAGGTACGCTCGACTGAAGGCGCCGCGGGATGCGTATTGCGCTTGGTTCACGAACGAGCGTAAGGCTCGGGGCGAGCCCGTCGACGACGAGCGGAAGGAGCGGCCAGCCCCATGGAGCAGCGAAATCAGCGGGCCCTGTCCCCGGCGAACGTGGCGAAGAAGCGCGCAGCGCAGCCGGACGAACACTCCGATGCCTCGCCGGCCGAGGCCAAGCAGCAGCTCGCGCGCATGAGCGCTCGTCTCGCAGCGCTGCGGCGCGCGCGCAAGCCTTCCACGAAGTGACCCGCGCGCGCCGTCGTGGGCGCGCACGGCATTGACAGCTCTCAGACCCTCCGGTCTAACCACTCGACGGAGGCCCGCCGTCATGGAATCCCACGTCCTCTCCGAAGCCCGTCAGGAAGCGCTGAAGATACTGCTCGACCTCGCGAAGTCGATCGATCGCCGGCTCGACGTCGAGGTGCGGGAGATTCCGGGGCAGGAGCGGCTGGCCGTCACGCTGACGCACGGGCAGAAGAGCTCGCAGACGGAGGTCGCGATCGCGACCGTGCTCGACGCGCCGGCCGACGCCGTCGCGAAGCACGAGCTCAAGCTGAAGCTCAAGCGCGTCGCCGACGCCATGCTCTTCCGCCCGATGCCGAACCACCGCGTCTCGGTGAAGGCCGTCCCGCCGCCCGGCGGCCGCCAGAACCCGCGCGGCGTGGGCGGCGGCCGCGGCGGCCGCCGATAACCGACCCGCGAAACGTCTCGGGTCGGCCTCGCTAACGCGTGCGCGACGCCAGCCGTAGCACGCGCTTGAGGGCGCGACGCACGTCGCCGGGGAGGCTCCGGCGGCCGTTCATCCAGTAGAGGGCGCGACCGCGACGCATGAGGGTCTTCTGGAGGCGCTCGGCCGGGCTCAGCGCCGGGCGCTTGCGAAAGGCCGTGATGCTGTCGACGAGACCGACCAGCGCGAAGCGCTCGGACGGGACGACCTCTTCGTCGATCACCCGGCGCACGCCTTCCCATTCGTAGGTGTCGTGGAAGGCGACGATGCCGCCGTCGACCAGGAAGGGCGTCCAGTTGCGAAAGTCGCGGCCGACCTGCTCGTAGGAGTGCGCGCCGTCGATCCACAGCAGCCGGATCGGTCCGTGCCACGTCTCGGCCGCCGCGTCCGACGTCGCCACCAGCGGCGTCACGTGCTGCGTGACGCCGGTGCGCGCGAGGTTCCGGTGAAACGGCTCGACGGCGCCACCCATCTTGGGATCGATGGCGACCACCTGCTCGCGACCCGCCTCCCGCGACGCATGTGCGAGCAGCACCGTCGACTTCCCGTGGTAGCTTCCGATCTCGACGATCGCGCCGGTGCCTGGCCCTTCGGTTGCGATCCGCATCAGGTAGAGCGCCTCGTGGTCGGAGAGGAACCCCTCGATGCCGTCGGTCAGCTCGCGGATCCGCGACAGCTCGACCGACGACGCCTTCCGCATGCGGCGCTTCCATCGCACGCTCGAAACGAAGTCAATCCGGTGGCGGCGATCAGCGCTTGCGGCCTCGTGCCGCGGTGGCCGCCGCGAGCGCCTCGGCACGCGCCTTCTGCTGCACGTAGTCCTCGTAGTTGCCGTGGTAGAGCACGGCCTTTCCGGTGCCGACCTCGATGACGTGGGTCGGCAGCTTGTCGAGGATGTAGCGGTCGTGCGCGACGATGACGATCGTGCCGCCGTAGGCCGCCAACGCGTCGAGCAGGACTTCCTTCGCGGTCAGGTCGAGGTGGTTGGTCGGCTCGTCGAGCAGGAGGCAGTTGCGCGGCTCGAGCAGGATCTTCGCGAGCGCGAGCCGGCTCCGCTCGCCACCCGACAGCACGCCGACGCGCTTCTCGACGGCGTCGCCCGAGAAGAGGAACGCCCCCAGGAGCGCGCGCACGTGCGGCGCGGTCTCGCCGGTCGCCACGCTCAGCATCTCGTCCAGCACCGTGCGCGTCGCGGTCAGCATCTCGGCGTGGTCCTGCGCGAAGTAGCCGAGCCGGACGTTGTGGCCGACGCGCCGCTCGCCCGCGTCGAGCGGGATGACCTCGGCGAGCATCTTGAGCAGCGTCGTCTTGCCGGCGCCGTTCGGCCCGACGATGGCGACGCGCTGGCCGCGTTCGATCACCAGATCGGCGTGGTCGTAGACGACGTGCTCGCCGTACCGCTTGCAGAGTCCCTTCCCCTCGAGGGCCACGCGACCCGAGCGCTCCGCCTCGGGCAACCGGATGCGGAGCTCGCGGTCGTGCCCTTCGGGCGGCGGCAGGCGCTCGATACGCTCGAGCTGCTTCACGCGGCTCTGCACCAGCGCGGCCTTCGACGCCTGATAGCGGAAGCGCGAGATGAACGACTCGATGCGCTCGATCTCGGCTTTCTGGCTCTCGTAGGCCGCTTGCGCCAGCTCCATGCGCGTCTCGCGCTCCTCAAGGTAGCGCGTGTAGTTCATCGGATAGTCGGTGATCCGCCCATGCAGCACCTCGGCGATGCGATCCACGGCGACGTCGAGGAAGTAGCGATCGTGCGCGACGAGGATCACGGTACCCGGGTAGGAGACGAGGAACTCCTCGAGCCAGTTGCGTGCCTCCAGGTCGAGATAGTTCGTCGGCTCGTCGAGGAGGAGGACGTCCGGGCGTCTGAGCAGCAGCTGCGCGAGCGTCACGCGCATCTGCCACCCGCCCGACAGCTCGCCGCAGTCGCGGTCCATGTCGGCGCCCGTGAAGCCGAGCCCATGCAGCACGGTCTCCGTCTCCGACTCGACGTCGTAGCGCGCGCGGTGCTCCCATTCCTCGCACACGGCCGTGTAGCGATCGAGGATGCCGGCGTACGCATCGCTTTCCGGCGCGACGGTCGCAAGGCTGTGCTCGAGCGCCTCGCGCCGCCGCTCGAGCTCGTGCAGCTCGGCGAACGCGGCGAGGGCGTGGTCGAGCACGGTGACGCCCCGGATGCCGATGACGTGCTGGGGCAGGTAGCCGATCAGCGTTCCCTTGGGCACGGCGACCTGGCCCGCGTCGGGCTCGAGGGCCCCGGCCACCATCTTGAGCAGCGTCGACTTGCCGGCGCCGTTCGGCCCGGTGAGCCCCACGCGCGCCCCGTCGGGCACGCTCCACGACACGTCGTCGAAGACGATCTGGGAGCCGTAGCGCTTGCTGATGCTCGCGAGCTGCAGCATCGAACGGCCCAGAATGCCGGCCGCGCGGGGGCGCGGCAAGCTCGGGCCAAGCATGGGCGGCGCCCAGTCGCCGTGACGCCGGCTTCCCCTCCCGGGACCCGTCCCATCCCTCGCGGCGGGAATGGCGCCCGGCGAACGACCGACGGTAGAGCGAGTCATGCCCAGGCGGTCGCAATCGCCTCCACCGACCGTCGCACCTCGTCGCCGCGATCGAGGAGCTCGCCCGCGAGCGCCGGCCACCGCACGCGGCGGCGACGCTCACGCCTCCACCTTCCACACGTCGACCGGCGCAGCGATCCCCTTGAGCGGCAGGGCGCCGCAGGCCGTCACCGAGAGCTTGCGGGCCGGATCGATCGCGCGGCGCGTGGAGTCGGTGACCAGGATCGGGGTCGCCAGGTCGCGCGTCTTCACCTGCAAGCGGGCCGCCTGGTTCACCGCGTCGCCGACGATGGTGTAGATCAGCCGCTCCCCCGCGCCGATGTTGCCGGCGATCATGTCGCCCGTGCAGATGCCGATCCCGGCTTCGAGCCGCGGGCCCACGGTGGTCGTCCCTTCGCGGAACACGCGCGTCAGCGCCACCGCCGCGGCGACCGCGCGATCGGCGTGATCCGGCAGCGGGCGCAGCGGCCCGCCGAACACGATCACCATGCCGTCGCCGAGGAACTGCGTGATGACGCCGCCCTCGCGCTCGGTCACGCGCTGCACCAGCGTGTAGTACTCGTTCAGGAGCTCGACCACCTGGGCCGGCGCGATGCGCGTCGTGAGCGCGGTGAAGCCGCGGAGATCGACGAACATCGCCGTCGCCTGCACGAGCTCGCCCCCGAGGCGCAACCCGCGCTGCAGCGCTTCCTTCGCCACCGCCGGGCTCACGTAGCGGCCGAACAGCTCGCGCGCCCGCTCGGCGCGCTGCAGGTCCTCCACCATGCGGTTGAAGCGCTGGTTCAGCTCGCCGAGCTCGTCGGTGCTGCGCACGGGGACGCGCGCGGTGAAATCGCCGGCGGCGACGCGCGCCATCGCGATGCGCAGTGCCTGGATCGGCCGGTTGATGAAGCGCGCGACCAGCATGGCCATGCCCGTCGACGCGCTGAGCGTCGCCAGCACGACGTAGAGCTGCGAGCTCACCAGGTTCTCCCACACGAGGCGCATCGCGGCGGGCACGTCGCCACCGAGCCGCATCTCGAGCGAGAGCAGCGTCGTCAGCATGACCAGCATCGGCAGGACGGACGTCAGCAAGAACGTCGCCGTGAGACGCACCAGGATCGGCACGCGCAGCACGCCCTCGCGCGCGAGATCGCCGTCCGGGTAGAAGAGCGGGATCTCGCGCCGCCAGTGGTATTCGCTCACGAGGAACGCGAGCGCCGACGTCGTCGGGCCGCCCACCAGCACGATGCCGACGAAGATGCGCAGCGCTTCGATCAGCGGCACCGCCTGGACCCACAGCAGGTAGACCAGGTACGTGACGCCCGCGATGCTCCACGCCGAGAGCGAGAGGATGGCATTCGCGAGCGCGGCGTTGAGCGCGCGCCGCCGGATCGCCTGCGGGACCTCGGTCGGATCCGTGCCGGCGCGGATGCGGCGCCGCCACGTGCGCAGCGGCCGCACCCAGCGCGCCCCGAGCCACCAGTTGAGCCCGACCAGCGGGATCACCACGGCCAAGAAGACCAGGAAGGCGTGCGTCGCATCGGGCGGCGGCCCGCCTCCCAGCGGATCGACGTAGTTGAAGTAGAAGTAGACCGTCACGGCGCCCATGACGTTCGCCGGGATGATCGAGAGCGCGGTCAGGCGGCGGATGAGGCCGCGCCGCATCGTGCTCGGATCGACCGGGATGGCTCGAAGCGGTGCGTCCATTGGGCCCTACGCCCGTAGACGTAGCCCGGCGGGCAGCGACTCGTCGAGCAGGCGCGCTTCCTCTCGCGCCTCGAGCGGCACGATTTCACGCACCAGTCGCACGAGCCGCTCGCCCCCGGGCTCGGCGGCCAGGCGGATGGCCACCCGCTCGCGGACGTCGGGCGGCAGGTCGCGCTCGCGATCGCCCGTCGAACGCGCGAGCTGCGCCAGCGCGAACGCGGTGGCCTCGGGGCGGGTCCACGGTGCGCGCAGCAGGATGTCCGCCACCTCGGCCGCCGTGGCCGGCGCCACGACGCAGTTGATCGGCCCGGCGACGGGCGCGCGGGCGGCGAGGCGCGCGAGCGCCCACAGCTCCTGATCCGTCGCGCGACCCTTCGCCACCGCCAGAGCCAGCGCGCGCGCCAGCTCGGCGCGCACGGTTGCGGCGATCCGCTCGCAGCCACCGATCGCCTGCCACATCTCGCGCAGCTCCTGCGGGCCGGGCTTCGGGCCCTTCGTCTTCCCGCGCCCGGTGAGCGCCGGTCGCACGAGCTCGAGGAGATGCTGCTGCTGGCGCGCATTCAAGCCGCCGGCGACGCGCTTCCAGAGGTTCCACACCTCGGCCCGGCACTGCACGGCGCGCGGATGGCGGAGATCCGTCCCGAGCACGCGCCAGAGCTTCTCGATGCGGAGGCCGTCGCCGGCGTCGCCGAAACCCGGGCGCAGCAGGAACCCGGCGAGATTGAGCCACCGCGCTTCGTGCGCCGGGCTCCGCTCGCGCTTCGCCTCGAGGGTCCACAGGACGTCCCACAGCGTGCGGATGACGACGAGCGGCCAGGCGTCGCGGCCGGCGTCGAGCGCGGTCTCGAGCCGGCGCATGAGCGTCACGGGGTCGTCCGCGCCGTCGAACGTGGCGCGCAGCGCATCCTCGGCCGCGACGACGGCAGCGGGTGGGACGACGATCGCCGCCGCCTCGTCGGATGCGGGGGGGGGTTCTCCCCCAATGATATCCCGCAGGCGGAGCTCGAGACGCCAGCGATGCTCGGTGACGCGCGACTTGAGCCACAGCTCGAGCGTGCCGATCTCGGTCAAGCGTACCTCGAGGTGCACCGGCAGCGTCCGCTCTTCGACTTTCTTCCCGAAGCGCACCACCGTGCGCAGCGGCGGCAGCGCCGTCAGCGCCTCGGCGGTCGCCTCGACGAGCTCGCCAGCCGCCTCGCCCGTCCGATCGGTCGCCGTGAAGAGCGGAAACGCGACCGGCCGGTTCGCCACCAGCTCGAGCTCGCGCGAGGCGAGGTCGACCGTGTCGCCCTCTTCCATGCCGCGCGGCACGATGCAGAGCAGGCGATCGTCCTGGAGCCCGAGATAGTACGTGCGGGCGGCGCCGCTGCCGATGCGAACGCCGACGCCGCGCCGCGCGAGCCCGTAGTAGGCGGCGCCGCGCGCGACGGCGAGCTGCAGCGAATCGGCGTCGAGGACCTCGGGCCTCCATGTCCCGCCGGCGTCGTGCCAGCGGCCGACGATGGTCGCGATGCGCTCGCGCACGCTCGGCGGCTCGAGGGCGCCGCCGTTGAAGAGGATCGCATCCGGCCGCACGAGCGCGTGGTCCACTTCACCCGCGGCCTCGCGCTGGCGGGCGAGGAACTCCGCCAGGTGCCGCGTGATCGCCGCGTCGGGCGCGAACGGCAGCCCCCACTCGCGAAGCCCCGTCGCACTCCGGTCCGGCCGCGCCTCGGGCGAGACGATCGGGAAGAAGCCGTCGAGCACGAGCGCATCCAGCTCGGCCCGCGCGAGCGTGGTCGCGAGCGTCCCGGCGATGACCCCCGTCCCGCGGCCCGGGACCGTGACGCGCACCTCGGCGACCGCGTCGTCGGACAGCATCGCCTCCTTGGCGGCGCGACACTGGCTCACCAGGAGATGAAAGCGCGGCGCGTCGAGCGATCCGCCCGGAACGAGCCGCGCTTCCGCGCCGCGCGCGAGCGCGATGTCCATGTTGTCGCCGCCGAGCAGCAGGTGCTCGCCGACGGCGACGCGCTCGAGCCCGAGCTCGCCCCGGCTCCCCCGCGCGGCGACGAGCGAGAAGTCGGTCGTGCCGCCGCCGACGTCGACGACGAGCACGAGCGGCGTCGCCGCCACCCGCGCGCGCCAGTCGCGCTCGTGGCCGACCAGCCAGGCATAGAAGGCGGCCAGCGGCTCCTCGAGCAGCACGACGCGCGGAAGCCCGGCCTCCGCCGCGGCCGCGAGCGTCAGCTCGCGCGCCACCTCGTCGAACGACGCCGGCACCGTGAGCACGACGTCCTGCTCGGCGAGCGGCTCCGGGAAGCGCGCATCCCACGCCTCGCGCAGGTGCGCGAGCGTACGGGCGGACGCGGCGACGGGCGAGAGCTTCGCGACGTCGTCGGCGGCGCCCCAGGGAAGGATCGGCGCGGTGCGATCGACACCGCCGTGGCAGAGCCACGACTTGGCCGAGGCGACGAGCCGCCCCGGCACGCGCGCGCCCTGCTCGCGCGCGAGGACGCCCGTGCACCAGCTCCGCCCCGTCGCCCACGGCAGATCGAGGCTGCCCGGCGGCAGGTCGTGCGCGCCGGCCAGATAGCAGAACGACGGCAGCGTCTCGCGCGCCTCGACCTTCCCCGGCGCCACGAGCTGCGGGATCGGGAAGACGCGGATCGCCTTGCCGGCCTGCGTGTCGACGTACGCGCAGGCGGTGTTCGTCGTGCCGAGATCGATCCCGACCAGGTAACGCGCCGGCATCGCGTCAGCCGCAGCCGACCGCGCGCGCCGTCACGCGGGCCGTCGGACGTTGAACTCGAGCTGCCATTTTCCCTTGCCGTCGCGCGCAACGCAGAAGAGCTCGAGCGTGCCGATCTCGGTCGCGCGCGCCGTCACGCGGACGGGCACGACGCGGCCTTCTTCGCCCGCCTTGGTGAGCGTCGCCTCGACGGGGGCGAGCTCTTCGATCTCGTCCGCCTGCCAGCGCTCGACGACCGTGCCCGCCACGTCGTCGCGCCGCACCGACGATCCGAGCAGGCGGAACTCGGCCGGCTCGCCGACCACGAGCCCGAACTCGGCACCGGGCAGCTCGACCTCGGTCCCCTCCTCCATGCCGAACGGCGCCACGCAGAGCGCCTTCACCGGCGCGGCGCGGCCCGGCACCGCGGGCGCCGCCACCTCGACGCCGACGTAATACGCGCGCGCCGTGCCGCCGCGAATGCGGACGCCGCGGCCGCGGCGCGCGAGCCCGTACGCCACCGCACCCTGCGCGACGGCGAGATCCGGATGCGTGCCGGCGAGCACGCGCACGTCGCCCCCACGCCAGGAGCGCAGCACCGCCGTGAGGCGCTCGCGGAAGCGCGCGGCGTGCATCACGCCGCCGTTGAAGAGCACGGCCGACACGCCGCCGGCCGCGACGTCGTAGTGGCGGCCGACGAACGCCGCCACGTGACGCGTGATCGCGGGATCGCTCGCATAGGGCAGCCCGATCTCCTGGAGGCCCACGCGCCGCGCGACCTGCGGCCGTGCATCGGCGCCCACCTGCGGCAGGAACCCGTCGATCAGCGCGGCCTCGACCTCCGCGCGCGTGACGTCGGTGCGGAGCGCGCCGCCGATCACCTTGCGCGAGCGGCCGAGCACGACGACGGGCTCCTTGTCGGCGCCGCCGTCGCCGAGGAGCTTCTCCTTGGCGGCCCGGCATCCGTGCACGAGCCCCCGGAGCTGCCACTCGTCGAGCTGCGTGCCCTGCCCGGCGAGCCGCTCGCGCACCACGTGCGCGAGAGCCAGATCCATGTTGTCGCCGCCGAGCAGGATGTGGTCGCCGACGGCCTTGCGCTCGAGGACGAGTGCGCCGTGCTCCTCGCCGACGGCGACCAGCGTCAGGTCGGTCGTGCCGCCGCCGACGTCGCAGACGAGGATCACGTCGCCGACCCGGACGTCCTTGCGCCAGCCGCCGCGCGTCGAGGCGAGCCACGCGTAGAAGGCGGCCTGCGGCTCCTCGACCAGATGCACGTTCGGGAGCCC
>Ga0180063_1000387_pt1 | contig 11732 bp, 13 predicted proteins | sample EasRivT47_16_10D_FD_121776 | JGI IMG/M metagenome (GOLD analysis project Ga0180063, IMG submission 121776) | Soil microbial communities from meander-bound floodplain in the East River, Colorado, USA - East River metaG ERMLIBT47_16_10D | ecosystem: Environmental > Terrestrial > Soil > Floodplain ...
CCCGCGACCGACTACGTCGGGCTCACGCGCTGGGTCCTGCCGGGGTGGCTGCTCCAGCTGGCCGAGTATGCGGGCGTCACGCTCGACCGCATCGAGCAGCTCCTGCGCGTCATCTCGCCGTTGGCGCTCCCACCGAAGGTCCCGTGGAACCGGCGTTTCCTGTACGCCGCCACGGCGGATCGGCTGGTCCCCCCGGCGACCGTGCACGCGCTCTGGGAGCACTGGGAACGGCCGCGGCTCGATTGGTACGAGGGCAGCCACACCTCGTTCGGGTGGGAGGCCACGGTGCGCGGGCTCCTGCGCGACGCGCTCGAGCGCTCCGGTCTCACGGTCCCGGACGGCTCGCGACGTCACTGAGCGTTCATCCGCCGACGACGTGACCGCAACGGCACGCCGCTATGCTGCGCGGCGTGAGGACGACGGAATCCCCCACCGCAGCGTCACCGGACGTCGCGCCACACACCCACCCCTCATGGTGCCGGGGCCCCGCCCCACAGGTCGCCGAGCCCGGCACCACCCTCACCCCACTCCTCGCAGAGGCTCTCATGAGACATCCCTCCGTCGTTCCGTCGACGCTCGGCCGGCTGGGGCTGGTCGCGTACGTGACGCCGACCGTCTACGCGATCCTCGACGAGCGTCTGGGCGTGAGCCCGGCCCTGCTGAGTCCCCACGTGTCGCTGGCGGAAGACCTCGCCGTCGACTCGCTCGACCTGATGGAGGTCGTGATCGACCTGGAGAGCGTCTTCGGCGTCGTCGTGCCGGAGCGCGAGATCGATCGCGTGCGGACCGTGTCCGACCTGATCCGTGTGGTCGCGCGCTACCTCTGGGAGCGCGATCGCGCCGAGCCCTGGCGCCCCCTCGAAGCCGCCGCCTGACCGCAGGGGCTCGAGCCGCCGGCCGGCCACGTGCAGCCGGCGCATTCCGACCGGCGCGAAGCAGGCGAGCGCCACGTGCCCCCCGGTTTGCAGCGGCGCGAAACCGGCCCGCGCCGGCGGCCCTGCCCGATCGGCACATCGATTGAAGCGTCACGTGGCATGACACGCGTGCGAGAGCTCATGCAGCGCGACGTGACGACGCTCCGGGCCGAGGACCGCCTCGACCTCGCGGACGACGTGATGCGGCTCGGCCGCGTCCGCCACTTTCCGATCGTGACCGGGGACCGGCTGGTAGGCGTGCTGTCGCAGCGCGACCTCCTGGCCGCCGCGGCGTCGTCGTTGCTCCAGCTCGAGTACGGCACGGCGCGCGAGTGGCTTGCGAAGATCGAGATCCGCGCCGTCATGAGCACGGACGTCCATGCGATCGGACCGGATCGGCCGCTCCGCGACGCCGTGGACTTGATGCTCGCCCAGAGGGTAGGCTGCCTGCCCGTGGTGGAGAACGACCGGCTCGTGGGCCTCCTCTCGGAGACCGACTGCATGCGGCACCTGTCGCACCTCCTCGCCGCCGCCGGCGACGGGTCGGCCGAGCTGCCGCCGATGGAGTAGGCCCCACTGCGGCCCACGCAACGGCTCGCCGCCGCGCTGCTCGCGCTCGCGCTCGTCACCGCGGTCGGCACCGTGGGCTACGTCGTCTTCGAAGACCTCTCGCCCGGCGACGCGGCCTATCTGACCGTCATGACGCTCACCACCGTCGGCTACGGCGACGTGGTGCCGCACACGGCCGGGGGGCGCGTCTTCACGATGGTCATGGTCCTCACCGGACTCGGGATCGTCTTCTACCTGGCCTCGGTGGCCGCGGAGATCGTCCTCGAGGGGCATCTCCGCGACCTCTTCGGGAGAAACGCGATGCAACGACGAATCAGCGAGCTCCGCCACCACGTCATCGTCTGCGGCTACGGGCGCTTCGGGCGTGTCGTCACGGACGAGCTCCGCCGCAGCGGCGCCGACGTCGTCGTGATCGACGCCGATCCCGCGCTCGAAGACGCGATCAAGGCCGCCGGCGTGGCCTACCTCATCGGCTCGGCGCTCTCCGACGACGTGCTCGAGCTCGCCGGCATCCGGCATGCGAAGGCGATCGTGATCGCGACCCCGTCCGATCCGGACAACGTGTTCATCACGCTGTCGGCCCGCGAGAAGAGCCAGACGATCCGCATCCACGCGCGCGGCGAGAGCGAGGCGGGGCTCCGGCGGCTCGAGCTCGCCGGCGCGAGCCAGGCGCTGTCGGCCTACTACAGCGGCGGCCTGCGGATGGCCGCCTCGATCCTGCGCCCGTCCGTCGTCGACTTCCTCGAGCTCTCGCTCCCCGGCCACCACGAGGACGTGGCGCTCGAGGAGATCCGCATCGCGGGCGGCTCACGCCTGGCCGGCTGCACGATCGCCCAGGTGGAGCAGGAGTGGCCCCGACTGCGCGTCGTCGGCCTCCGGCGCGGCTCGGAACGCCTGCGCGTCGTACCCGAGCCGCCGACCGTGCTCGCGGGGGACGACCTGCTGGTCGTGATCGGTGAGGGCGACGGGCTGCGGCAACTGGCGCAGGCCGCCTCCGGCAGGGCATAGCGTCCGGGTACGAGCGAGATGGGGCCGGAACCGTGATCGCGGACCGCGTCAGGCCGGGCCGGGTGCCGCGGGCCGCTCGGGCATGATCTCGAGCGCGTCGGGGAGGTCGCGAAGCCGTCCCGCGAGCTCGTCGAGCCGCGCGCAGGTATCGCGCATGTACTCGTAGAGGTGCTTGTGGACGAGCGCGAACGTGACCGCGTCGCGAAACGCGCGTGGGCGGCGGAGCGCGGTCTCGAGCAGCAGGGAGATCGTCATCCACGCCCGCGCGGGCGAGGCGCGCAGGATGCACGTCCACAGCACGCGCCCGAAGATGCCGAGGTCCTGGCGGCTCGCGACCAGGCGGGTGCGCACCTGGCGTCCCTTCGTGAGGATCAGCCGCATCGTCCGCCGGCGGTAGTGGCGATAGCTGTAGAGCCGCCGCAGCAGATCGCGATACCCCTCGTAGAGCTGGAGGCTCGACATGCCCTCCGGCACGATGTTCGTGAAGACGAACTGATCGCCGACCGACTGCGCGACCAGGCGGCCGGCCCGCGCGAGGCGCTGGTGGAGCGGTGTCTTCGGCATCGCATTGAGCATGCCGGTCATCGACACCGGAATTCGGGCGTCCTGGATGAAGTCGAACTGCTCCGCGAAGATCGACGGGTCGTCGTGGTCGAAGCCGACGATCATGCCGGCCATCACCTCCATGCCGGCGCGCTGGATGCGGTGCACGGAGTCGAGGATGTCCGCGCGGAGGTTCTGGGTCTTGTGCGTCTCCTGGAGGCTCGCGGCGCGCGGCGACTCGATGCCGACGAAGATCGTCGTGAAGTTCGCCTCGCGCATCAGGTGGAGCAGCTCGTCGTCCTGCGCGACGTTGAGCGTCACCTCGGTCATCATCTCGATCGGGTAGTCGTGCTCGCGCTGCCAGGCGCCGAGGGCGTGCAGCAGCTCCTTCGCCTCCTTCTTGTTCCCGATGAAATTGTCGTCGACGACGAAGACGTTGGGGACGCCGAGACGGTGCACCGCCTCCACCTCCGCCATCACCTGCGCCACCGATTTCGTCCGGGGGCGCCGCCCGTACATGACGATGATGTCGCAGAACTCGCAGTTGAACGGGCAGCCGCGGGCGAACTGGATCGTCATCGTGCGGTAGCGGTCGACCTTCAGCAGGTCGAAGCGCGGCAGCGGCGAGTCGTGCATGCTCGGCTTGTCGTCCTGCCGATACTCGCGCTGCCAGCGTCCCGCCGCATAGTCGGCGAGGAAGCGCGGCCAGGTGTACTCGGCCTCGTCGACGAACAGGACGTCGACGTGATCGCGGAGGTCCTCGGGGCAGAGCGAGGCGAAGGGCCCGCCGGCAACGACGAGCTTGCCCCGGCGGCGAAACTCGGCGGCGATCTCGACGATGCGCTCGCGATGGATCACGTAGCCCGTGATGCCGACGATGTCGGCATCGGTGTCGAAGTCGATCGGCTCGACGTTCTCGTCGCCGAGCGCGACCTCGTGCTCGGGCGGCGTCATGCCGGCGACGGTCGGGAGCGAGAGGTTCGGGAAGACGCACCGTTTCCCGAGGCTCGGCAGGATGCGGTCGAAGGTCCAGAACGATTCCGGATTCCGCGGCGCCACCAGATAGATCTTCACGGCCGGGACCTCTTCGTCGGATGAGGGAGGTGTCGACGTCGGGCGACACTCCTAGTGTCACGCCGCCACGAGCGCCGTCAAGACAGGCACCGGATGGCGAAGGCCGGCGGCGACGTCGGCCAGGCGTCGTTCGGGCAGCGGCGTCGTTTGCAAACCCGTCGTGGAACCCACTAGAGCGTGGCTCGCCGTCGTGCGCACGCTCCAACTGCTTCTGCTCGTCGTCCTCGCGGTGTCGACGGCCCACGCGCTCGCGGAGATCGATCTCGAGACGACGACGGCCGACCTGCTCGCGACGCCACCGCGCTCCGAGGCCGACGAGATCGCGACCCGACGCTGGGCCGTGCTGCCCGAGTTCGGCTACGCGCCGGACACGGGGGTCCTGGTCGGCGCCAAATTCACGCACCGGGACCTCGCGGCGAGCGGCACGACCCTGGACGTCGAGGCCCTGTACGGAACGGGCGGAGACCAGCAGCTCGAGGTCACCATCGCGTCCCCGCATCTCGCCGGCGAACACGTCATCGTCCTCGTGAGGGCGGGGTACGTGAACGACCCCGAGCGCGACTTCTTCGGCCTCGGAAACAACGACGTCGGCTCCGACGCGCTGTCCACGCACCGCTACGAGCGCGCGCAGGCGTTCGTTGCGGCCGCATGGCGGCCGATCCCCCGGCTCGCCCTCCAGCTCGCCACCGGCGTCCGCCACCTGCACATCGGTCACGGCGACCGCGACGGCGGGACCCCGTTCACCGTCGATGCGTTCCCGGCGCTCCCCGGCGTGGAGGGGGGCGTGGTCGTGCCGCTCGAGGCGTCGGTCGTCTGGAACACGCGCGAGGGCATCGTGCGGCCGACGCGCGGCTGGCGTGCGATCGCGAAGGTGAGCCATGCCAACCCGGGGATCCTCAGCGACTTTCGCTTCACGCGGTGGGTCGCGGACGTGGGCTATCTCATGCCGTTCAACGAGGGTGCGCAGGTCCTCGGAATCCGGGCGAATGCCGCGTACGACCACGGCAATCCGCGGGGGATACCGTTCTGGGAGCTCGAAGAGCTCGGCGGCGACGACACCCTCGAGGGCTTCTTCCCGCGGCGATTCCTCGGATCGGCACGCATCCTCGTGAACGCCGAGCTCCGCGTGCGGCTGGGCGGCGTGCCCTTCTTCCACCTCTGGTACCTCGACTTCGACGGCGTGCTCTTCGCGGGGGCCGGCCGCGTCTTCATCGACAGCGACGACCTCGGGCGGCGCTACGCGCCCGGCGACGCGCATCGCATCCGCGTCGCCGGCGGCCCGGGCCTCCGCATCGCGGTCTCGCAGGCGCTGGTGGCCCGGATCGACGTCGGCTTCAGCAACGAGGAGACGGGGATCGTGTATCTGGCCTTCGGCCAGACGTTCTGACACGCGACGCGAGAGTCCGCTTCGCGTCTCCCGAACGCGTGGTCACTCGGACGCAGTACGCTGGAGCGCCTCGACCTCGCGGACGATCGCGTCGATGCGCTGCTGCGCGACGACCGAAGCGACGGCGGTCGCGCCCGACGACGGCTCGAAGCGGATGCTCCACACCGGCATCTCCCGCGAGCCGTGCGCCGGTATCGTCCGCTCCCCGACGATCGTGGCGACGATGCGGTCGCGGGGGAACACCCCACCGTTGCGGGCGGCGAGGAGCGTCAGGTCGGCAGGTGGCGCCAGCAACGCCTTCGCCGCCGGCCCGGCGCCCCGGCCGTCCGTCCCGTGGCACGGCGCGCAGGCTCTGCGGTACGGCGACCGCTCGGGCTCGGTTTGAGCCGCCATCGAGCCGGACTCGGGCGGAGACGGTCGCGTGCACGCCACCCCGGCGAGCAGCAGGAGGCACGTCGCGCGAGGGGCGGAGCGGAAGGCGCGTCGGAGCGACCGGCTCATGGGCCGTCGCCAATACACGCCATTCGCCCGAGTTGCCACCGTCGTGAGTCCTACGAGCTTCGCCTCGCGCCGAGGTTGGCGCGGTCGGCATGGCCTCAGTGTGGGGCGTCGGGCGAGTGCTCGAAGCAGTGCGGGGGCGCATCCGTCGCGGCGCCCGAGCTGCGCACCGACCAGCACTCGGGCGACGGGTAATCGGGCCCCCGCGCGATGAACCCGTAGCCCTCGTACCGCATGCAGTCGACGAGGTCGTCCACCGTCTTCGCCACCGCGACGCAGCGCTGATGTGCGCGGTACCGCTCGCCGCCACCGTGGGTCGCCTGGGCCGCCTGCTCGACCTGGGGGAAGCGTGGCGATGGGACACCGCTGCACGCCGCGGCGACGACCAATGCGGTCACGAGGGTTCGCATACCGGAGAAGAGCACTCGTCGTGCCAGGCGGCGAGCCCGTCCTGGCGGGCGAGGTTTTCCAGGCCCCGGGAGCGCTGGCTCGGGAGAATTCGCGCGCGTGCGACGGCGGCGGGAAGCGATGCGGCCGATGGGCTGGCACGGAACGAGCACGACGACGTTCCTGGAAACGCTGGCGGCGGTCCGTCGCGTCCTCTGCTACACCACGACAACGAGGGGGGCCATGTATTACATCGTCGACACCGCCAAATCCTTCGACCAAGCATCGGCAGACCTGGAATCCTCCGTGAAGCGGCACGGGTTCGGGGTCCTGCACATTCACGACCTGGGAACCACACTGCGTAGCAAAGGCATCGCCTTCGACGAGGAGTGCAAGGTGTTCGAAGTCTGCAATCCGGGGCAAGCTGCCAAGGTGCTCTCCACGGACATGCGCCTCAACATGGCGCTGCCGTGTCGCATCTCGGTGTTCACCGCGAAGCGACGAACCCGAATCGGCCTCATCAAGCCGGTGAACATGCTGTCGGCGCTGTCCCGGGATGCCGCCTTGATTCGAGTCGCCGAGGAAGTCGAGGAAGCGACCATCCGGATGGTCGACGAGGCGAGATGAATCGCCGCCCGGAGAGGTGAAGCATGCGGAGGGGGCACAGCGAGCGACACCGTACCGAACGAATCGGCTGGCTGCGCGCCGCCGTCCTGGGCGCGAACGACGGCATCGTATCGACCGCGAGCCTGGTCGTCGGTGTGGCCGCCGCGCACGCGCCTCGAGGCGACGTCATGATTGCGGGGGTCGCCGGCCTGGTCGCCGGGGCCATGTCGATGGCTGCCGGCGAGTACGTATCGGTCAGCTCGCAAGCCGACACCGAGGAGGCCGACCTGGCGCGCGAGCGGAAGGAGCTCGCGGCGGACGAGGACTTGGAGCAGGCGGAGCTCGCGGCGATCTACATGGGGCGTGGCCTGGATCAGGCACTGGCCAAACAGGTCGCCGAGCGATTGATGGCCCATGACGCGCTCAGCGCGCACGCCCGCGACGAGCTCGGCATCTCCGACCGTCTGACGGCTCGACCGGTTCAAGCGGCGTTCGCATCGGCAGCGACCTTCGCGGTCGGCGCCGCCATGCCGCTTCTCGTCGCGCTCATGGCGCCCGAGCCCAGTTTGGCTCTCCTCGTGTCCGGAGCTTCGCTCGTGTGTCTCGCGGCGCTCGGCGTCCTGGCCGCGCGCGCCGGTGGCGCGCCCGTGATGAAATCGGCTCTGCGAGTCACCTTCTGGGGTGCACTCGCGATGGGGTTGACCGCCGGCGTGGGCGCGCTCTTCGGAACGAGCGTCGGCTGACGCCGCTTCAGTCGGGCGACGTCCGCCGAGCCGGCGCGGGTGCCGGAGGCGGACGCGGACGACGTGTGCTACCGACCGGGAGCCCCGCCCGGACAGGTGCGATTCGATGGCCCCCGGAACCGGCGACGGCTCCGCCGTCAATGGAAGGTTCCCCGTGTCGACTCACTCCGCGCAGAGAGCGCGCGCGCAGCGCCCGTAGATGCGGCGTGCCTTGGAGATCGCGCGCTCCTCGTCGTAGCCCGCCGCGAGGGCTCGCTCGTATACCGTGTGCGCGAGGTGCTCGCAGCGCGCGCCGCAGTCATCCGGTGGTTCGGACGCGCAGTAGCGAGTCGCGCAGCGGTGAAAGAGCCGCTGCGAGACCTGCTGACATCGATCCTCGCCGTATCCGGCCGCGAGACACCGCTCGTGCAACCGGCGCGCCCGCGCCGCGCAGCGCTCGTTGCACGCGTCGACGTCGCAATGGAGCCGCGTGCACCGCTCGATCGCATGCCGCGCGCGCTCCGCGCACGCGTCCGCCGTGCCGCCCTCGTCCAGGCAGGCATGGTAGACCCCGCGTCCGAATCGCGCGCACCGATCCTCGCACGTCGGCGCCGTGCAGTGCTCCGCGACGCACGCCCGGAGCTTCTCGCGTGCCTCCGCCGCGCAAGCGTCATGGTCGCCGCCCGCGTCCACGCATCCGACGAAGTGCTCCAGCGCGACGCGCCGGCAGCGGCGCTCGCACGGCGACACGACGGGATCGCAGTGGGCTTCGAGGCATCGCTCGCGGAGCTCGCGTGCGATCTCCTCGCAGCGCTCCGGCGCGATACCGGCTTCGATGCAGCGACCGTGGAGCTGCCGCGCACGGTACGTGCACCGCTCCTCGCAGGTCGGCGCCTCGCAGTGGGTGAGGGCACAGCTCGCGAACGTCTCGCGCGCCTTCGCCACGCACTCGGTCGTCGTTCCGTCCGCCTCCAGGCACTCCGCAAGGACGATGTCAGCCAGCGCGAGGCATCGCTCGTGGCAGTCGCCCGGATTCCCCGCGTCGTCGGTCTGGCCCCGGACGCCGACGGAAGCACCCAGAATGATCCCCAATACGATCAGTACCTGGAACGAACGCATGGTGAGTCTCCCTTCCGACACGCTGCGGAGGCAACCGGCGTGCCATCGTGCATCCCGATTCCGCGTGGTTCGTGGCGGGCCATCGCGTCACGACTAGGTACGGGCGCGCGGTCGTAGCACGAAGGTCGGAGAGCACGGTCCGACCGGACGATCCTCGGACCCGCGCGCGACGACCCGGGCTGTCCCGGGCGTTTCCCGGCAGTCGTCGGCGTGCGTTGACGGCGATTCTCGCCCGGGTGTAACCCACGAGGTAGCGGAGGGCGCCATGGCGTGCACACGTAGGGTCCTCGCGGTAGTGGGCTCGATCGTTCTCGTCGCGGGCGCCGACGCCTGGGCGCTCGAATCGTCGGAGACGCGCTGCCTCGCCGCCAAGGCGCGGGCGGCGGCAAGCGTCCTCGAGCGCGTGGCGGCGTGCCATGCGAAGAACGTCCTCGCGGGCGGCACCGCCGGCCCGGATTGCTTCGCCCGGGCGGCGATCCGCTTGCCGGACGCGCTCGAGCGAGCCGATCGACTCGGACCCTGCGGTGGCGATCACCGCTACCTCGGCGAGCTCGCGCAGAGCCGCTGCATCGCGGTGCTGAGCGTGTTCGATCGCTGCAACGCCGACAAGATCCGCGCCACCGGCGATCTCGCCGCCGGGCTGGTGCGCTGTCTCGGGAGGAGCGGCGGCACCGTCGATCCGGAATGCGTCGCCAGACGCCGCGCTCGCTATCTGTCGGCGTTCGTTCGCGCGGAGCAGCGAGGTCCCTGCCCGGGAGCCCCGGAGTACTTCGCGGACATCGTCGATCGATGCATCGCCGACTTCGCGATCGCGCTCGGCTGCGGCAACGGCCGCATCGACCGGGGCGAGGAGTGCGACGGGCAGATCTTCTGCACGGCACGCGAGTGCCGCATCCGGACGGAGATCGCCTGCTGCCAGTTCGGCACGCCGCCGAACGCCGTCTGCGCCGACGTGTTCCCGGAGATGTGCTTCGCCGGTGGCTTCCAGACCGCACCGGGGTTCTGCGCCGGCGCCCCTGCACCCGATTTCTGCACCGGCTGCAGGTTCGGTGGCTGCGCCGATCCGCCGATCGCGGAGACGTCCGTGTGCTGCGAGCAAGCCGCCGCATGTCAGGCGACGACGGTTGCGACCACCGTCGGACTCGCGACGGAACTGCACCAGTGCGTCCAAAACGGCGGCCAACCGTTCCTCGGTAGCTGTGGGCCGGGGGGACGGTGCGTCCCCTGAGGCGTTGGTCGTCGGACGCATCGGTCGCGCAGCCCTCGACACCCCAACCGGCCGGCTGAGCCCGGGTGTCGATTCGTCGCCGTCCCGTTCGTCGTTCCGGTGAGAAGCGGGAAGGAGGACGCATGCGATTCATGCTGCTGATCCTGGACGGTGGCGTGGCCAGGGAGTGGCCGGACGACCGCGAGGCGAAAGCCCACGAGATCCGCGTCGGACCCGCGCTTCGCGGCTCGCGCGCCCGGACACGGGAGCGATAGCCGCCATGTTGCCCGCATACGTCGATCCGATCGCGCCGGTTCTCGTGGAGGCATGGATGGGGGGGCTCCGCGTCGCGCTCGCGTGGCTCGCGGCCGGCGGCGTCGTCGGGCTGCTCGGCGTCGTCGGGCTCGTCGTGGCGTCACGTCGGGAGGGATGGGCCCTCGATGAGGGAGAGCGAAGGGCATCGCGCCGGTTGACGCAGGCGCTAGCGCCCCCTAGACGGGCGCGATGCGATTCGGCCTGAACGTCGGCTATTCCGGCGCCCGCATGCGCCTCGACATGGACCTCGTCTGCGAGGCCGACCGGCTCGGCTTCCACTCCCTGTGGACGGCCGAGGCCTACGGCTCGGACGCGATCACGCCGCTCGCCTGGGTCGCCGCGCGGACCACGCGCATCCACGTCGCGTCGGGGATCATGCAGATGCCGGCGCGCACCCCGGCGATGACCGCGATGACGGCGATGACGCTCGATCACCTGTCGGGCGGGCGCTTCCTGTGCGGCCTCGGCGTGTCGGGGCCGCAGGTCGTCGAGGGCTGGCACGGCGTGCGCTACGGAAAGCCGCTCGTCCGCACGCGCGAGTACGTCGAGATCCTGCGCACGATCTGGGCGCGCGAGCGTCCGCTCGAGCACCACGGCGAGCACTACGACATTCCGTACCGGGGCCCCGGCGCGAGCGGGCTGGGCAAGCCGCTGAAGAGCATCCTCCATGGGCGCCCGATTCCGATCTATCTGGCGGCGATCGGGCCGAAGAGCGTCGCACAGGCCGCCGAGATCGCCGACGGCTGGCTACCCATCTTCTACTCTCCTTATCGTGCACCGAAGGTCTATCAACCGTCACTCGACGAAGGCTTCGCGAAGGCCGGGGGCGGCAAGTCCGTCGCCGGCTTCGACATCGCGGTCGGCGTCAGCGTCGTCGTCGGCGACGACGTACAGGCGTGCCTCGACCGGTTGAAGCCACAGCTGGCGCTCTACATCGGCGGCATGGGAGCCCGCGGCAAGAACTTCTACAACGACCTCGCCTGCCGCTACGGGTTCGAGGCCGCCGCCAAGACGATCCAGGACCTCTACCTGGCGGGCCGGAAGGACGAAGCGGCGGCCGCCGTTCCGAACGAGCTCGCCGACGAGGTGTCGCTTTGCGGCCCCCGCGACCGGATCCGCGAGCGGCTCGCCGCCTGGCGCGAGTCGCCCGTCGGCACGATGATCCTGGCGCTCGGGCAGCCCGAAGCGCTGCGGATGATGGCCGAGATCGGGCTCTGAGCCCGATCAGGCGTACCGGATGACCGTTCGGCATGGTTTCGGTTGTCGACATCCGGCGTACGAACCAGCATCTTTCCCGTATGCCGCGCACGATCCTTCTCGCCGCCTTCATGCTCGCCGCCGCCTCCAGTGCCCGCGCCCAGGACGCGTGCCTGACGGGCGCA
>Ga0180063_1000390_pt1 | contig 11698 bp, 10 predicted proteins | sample EasRivT47_16_10D_FD_121776 | JGI IMG/M metagenome (GOLD analysis project Ga0180063, IMG submission 121776) | Soil microbial communities from meander-bound floodplain in the East River, Colorado, USA - East River metaG ERMLIBT47_16_10D | ecosystem: Environmental > Terrestrial > Soil > Floodplain ...
CGCCCTGCACGGTGGCGGCGAGCGCGACCGCCCATGCCGCCCGCTCGCCGTCGTCCGGCGTCCCGTCGCCGTTGGTGTTGAGCTCGCGAAGCGTTCGGTACGCCGGCAGCTCCGCCATGTCGACGACGTAGCGGACCGTGAGGCGGTCGGGCGCGAGCGTGACGCGGGCCTGCCGGTTGGTCGTGAAGTTGCCGAGCGGATGCGCCGAGGCCACCGCGGCGAGCGCGACGACGATGCCGGCGACTCGTGAGCGGATCACGTGTGCTCCCGCGTGTGTGCCGTTCGCGCGCTTCCGTCAACGGGCTCGAGCGTGCGCGCCAGACGGCGATGCCGGGCGGCAGGGCGCGGCTTGCCGAGCCCCGTCGCGATCGCGTCGGCGTGATGATGGAACGACGCCTCCTCGGTGCCGAGCCGAAGCGCTCGCGTCATCGCGCGCTTGGCCGCGGCGAGCTCGCCCCGCTTGAAGAGGGTCCAGGCGAGCGCGTCGTGCGTATACACGTCGTCGCGCACGGCGGCGTCCGCTCGGGCCAGGCGCACGGCGTCGTCGAGGTCGCGGTCGTGATCGGCGAGGAAGAGCGCCAGGTCCCGACCGGCAGTCCCTCCGCGAACGCTGGCGACCCGTCCCATGTACACCGCGAAGTCATACGAGGCGCGGGCGCGCTCCGGATTGCCCGTCGACGCATAGAGGTCGCCGAGCGCCCCGGCGGTCGCCGGCATCGGCGCGACGGCGAGGGCCCGTTCGTAGAGGGCGATGGCATCGTCCGGGCGGCCCTGGGCCGCCCGCGCGCGCGCGAGGCCCGGCAGGGCCAGGTGGTAGTCGGGGAAGGTGGCGAGCGCGGCTTCGTACTGCCGGACGGCGGAGGGCACCTCGCCGAGGGCCCAGTGCTCGTGACCCAGATGCGTGAGGATCCAGGCACGGCCCTCGGGGTCGGACGGGTCGGCGGCGTCGAGCGCGAGCTCGAGGGCCTCGATCGCGCCGTGGCGGTCCCCGGAGAGCGCACGCACTGCGGCGACGCGCGTATAGGCCGGCAGCCCGGGGCGGAGGGCCATCATGCGCGCCGTCGCGTGCGCGGCGCCGCGGTAGTGTCCGAGCTCGCTGCACGCGTCGGCGAGATTGCCGTAGTTCCACCAGTCGTGCGGTGTCAGCCGCCGGGCCGCGCGCGCCGCGCGGAGGGCGCCGCGGAAGTCGTGCTTGCCGAGCAGCACCCACGCCCGGGCGCGGAGCGCGCCGTAGTGGTTGGCGTCGGCCGCGAGCGCGCGGTCGAGGGCCGCGGCGGCGCGATCGTAGTAGGACGGGTCCCCGGTCTCGCGTGCTTTGCGCATGAACGCCGCGGTGAGCGCGACGAGCGCGTCGGGGGACGGCGCGCGTTCGGCGCGTCGGACGGCCGCCGCGATCTCGCGATCGGCCGCCGTCGGTGCGGCGCCGGCCGCGAAGGGCAGGAGCCCGGCGAGCGCCAGCAGGACCGCCAGCGCTCGACCGGGCTTCCGGAACGGGGAGGATGCGAACGGGCTCATTCACCCGGATCGCGATGACGACGGTTGCGGCCGTCGTAGGGGGTGGGAAGGAACGGGAAGTCGGGGGTGATGCCCTTCTCCTGGACGCCGACGCCGTCGCCGACGAAGTTCGTGATGAAGTTCGTCCCGCCGGCGACGCGGACGACCTCGTCGGTCACGTCGTCGTTCGGGCGGCGGCCATTCGGCCAGCCGGCGTTGTCCGCCGTCGGGTTGCCGGCGGCGTCGTGCGCGAACGGCCCGAGCCGCTCGATCGAGGCCACGGGCGTCGGGGGCACCGTCGTGTCGAGGCGCAGCAGCTCGGAGAGGTTCGGGTCGTCGTCGGAATACTTGAGGAGCGCCCGCACGACGTCGTTCCGGGGCGTCGGGGGGACCGGCACGCCCGACACGAGCTGCAGCGCCGACGCGACGGCGAGGCTCTGATAGGACGGCAGGAACTGCGCCTCGTCCTCGGGATCGGTGGCGTTCCAGAAGTCCTTCCTGCCGATCGGGATGATGAGCTCGTTCACGAGGGGGTTCGCCATGCGCGAGACCTGCACGTACTCCTTGGTGCCGCGCAGCAGGGGCCGGCGGGCCGACAGGATCGGCGCACCGGTGCGGACGGTGAGCCGCTGGCGGAACGTGCTGGCGTAGACGCCGAGCGTCCCGTTCGACGCGTTCGCCGGCTGCTGGTCCATCGTCAGGCGCCGGATGGGAACCTCGATCGCGATCGTGTTCACGTTGAAGCCGCTGAACGCGTTCACGCCGAACGGGTTCACCGTATCGTTCGCGTCCTCGGCCGCGGTCTGCACGGGCAGCGGCGGGCGGAAGCCGGGAATGGGCGTGGCGTTCTCCACCCGCAGGTTGATCGTGTCGAACACGGCGCCCAGGTCGATGGCGAACGTCTCGGCGCGCTGGCCGGCGAAGACGCGGATGCCCGTCGCCGGGTCGGTGCGGATCGCCTGCGCGGCGGTCTGATCGTAGTTGGGCGTCGTCAGCCGGCCGATGTTCGACGGACCCGTGGGGATCAGTGCGCCGTCGAAGAGCTGCGTCACGCTGTCGCACTTCTTCGGACCTTTTCGGCCGAAGCTGCAGCCGCGGTACTCGGTGACGCGATAGCGCTGGATGCGCGACATGCCGGCGGCGTTCGGCCCGTCGGGCGCCGTCACCGGCGGGATGGCGACGGTCGCGATGAACTGGTCGGGACTGCGCTGCTCGGTCTCGAACTTGAACTCGTAGACGAGATCCTCCGCCGCCCCGTCGCGATCGTTGTCGACGTGGAGCTGGTAGAGGACGTTGTCGTCGAACGCGAAGTAGTTCGGGCCCGAGCTCGGCTCCTGGCTCGGCACGACGTTCATGATGAGCGTCGCCTTGCGCTCGGCCGCCGGGCGCGCGAGGTTCGCGGCGTCGTAGCTGACGAAGGCGTAGACGTCGCTCAAGTCGGCGCCCGGATCGAGGGTCATGAGTGGCGCCTCGCGATGGCTCGCGGCGAAGGCCGGCGCGGTGCCGAGCGCGAGCGCCAACCCCGTGGCGATGACGCCACGGCGCGGTCGTCTCGAAATCATGGGTGGCTCCTCCTGTGTGGTTTCGTTGGATATCGGGCGGCGCGCTGCTCGCGGGACATACGGGAGCCGGATGCGGTCGGATTTCCCGGGGGCGTCCCCGTCCCTTTTCAGCAGGAGGATTCGCGTGTTAGCAGACGGCCGGGGAAAGAGTCGGGGCTCGACGCAGTCGGGAGATCCGGCCGGCGGAGTCGACTCGTATGCATGGGCCGAGGAGCCCGGTGGCGAGACTGGCATTGGCGACGATACGGCCGCGCGAGGAGCGCTGGGACGTGCTGGTGGGCGACATGGCCCGCGGCGATCGCATGGCGCTTGCATCGCTCTACGACGCGACGTCGGCGCCCGTGCATGCGCTCGTGGGACGCATCGTGAAAGACGCGGGCATGGCCGAAGAGGTGACCGGGGACGTCTACCTCCAGGCGTGGCAGCAGGCGGCGCGTTACGACGCGAGCCGCGGCTCGGCGCTCGGCTGGCTCCTCTCGATCGCGCGCACGCGCGCGATCGATCGGATTCGCGTCGGCGCCGCCGGGCGGAGCCTGCAGGAGCCCGTCGAGCGCGCGGCGCACGTGCCGTGCAGCCGCCCGGGCCCGGAGGACGCGTGCTCGGCCGACGAGCGGCGGCGGCGGGTGCGGGCAGCGCTCGACACGCTCCCGCCCGAGCAACGAACCGCGATCGAGCTCGTGTACTCCGACGGGCTCAGCCATACCGAGATCGCCGCGCGGCTCGAGCAGCCGCTCGGAACGATCAAGACACGGATCCGGCTCGCGATGACGAAGATGCGCGATGCGCTGGCGGCCGTCGGGAGCCATCCATGAGACACGACACCCTCACGAACGAGCAAGAGACGCTCGCCGCCCTCTACGCGCTGGGCTCGCTCGATGCGGTCGAGGCGGCGTCGTTCGAGCGGCATCTGACCGAGGACGCGTGTGAGGTGTGCCGCCGACAAGTCGACGCCATGGCCGGCGTGTGCGACGACCTGGCCCTCGCGCCGCCGGCCGTCGCCCCGTCGCCCGCGGTGCGCAGCCGCATCCTGCGCGAGGTCGCGGACGACGAGCGCGCGCGCGCCGGCGCGGCCGCCGGCCTCGCGTTCGCCTTTGCGGGCGATGGCGAGTGGATCGAGCTCGAGCCCGGTGTCTTCCGGAAGGACCTGATGTCGCGGCGGCCGGGCGATCCGTCGAAGAGCTACCTGATCCGAATGGAGCCCGGCACCATGCTCGAGCGGCACGGCCATCGCAGTTTCGAGCATTGCTACGTCGTCGCCGGCTCGACCATCGTGGGCGGCCGGCGCATTGGGCCGGGCGACTACAGCTATGCCCCGCGCGGGAGCGTGCACGAGGCGATCCCGTCGGACGAGGGGGCGCTGCTGTTCATCGTCGAGACGGCCTGACGGTCGCGTTGGATCGCCTCACGCTCAGTGCGGCGCGGGCGGCGTAGCGCTGCTCTTGACCGAGTCGGCGGCCACGCTCAGCCGAACCGGCGCACAGCCCGCCTCGGGGATCGTCACGATGTCCCAGAACCCGTCCCGCTCCTCGAGAGCCACCGCGCGAACGACCGAGCGCTCATCAATTCGGCAGGCCGCGCCGGCCCCGTCCGCGAAGAGCATTCGTGTGGCATCGCTCAACGCGACGGATACTTCCGCCGGCGTCACGAAGCGTTGCCGCCGCGCGGGCGGGTGGGATGCCCATGCGAAGATGCCGATCCCGAGTGCCGCGACGAGTCCGGCCAGACATATGGCGTTGATCGCGCGCTGGAAGCGAAAGCGCAGGTGCTCGTACGACGCGAAGCGCAGCGCGTCCCGCGCGACCTGATCGACTTCGACGAGCCGGGTGCGAGCGGCCTGGGCCTGGACCTTCAATGGCCCCTGCGCGGCCGGCGCCGCGCGACTGTATGCGTCCCGTGCGACGCGGAAGTCGGTGATCGCGCCGTCCCACGCTTGCTTCAGGGCCCCGGCGGACGCGTATTGGCCGCGCAGGATCTCGGGGTTCGCGTCGATCGACTGCCGGACCCGCTGCAACCTGGGTCCGGCGGCTAGCTCGGTGAGCGTCACCCGTTCCGGAGTCAGAACGTCGACCAGTTCGAGGATCGCTCCGCCGACCCCGAACAGCGCAAGCACGCCGCCCACGGCCGCGAGGCCGAGGCGAGGCGAGCTCAGCCCGCCCAGGTCCGACAGCTGGCTTCCAGCGATCAGGGCCGCGCCAATGGCCGCGAAGGCCGTCGCGAACCATTTCGCGGTTTCGCGAATCGCCGCCGACGGGCTGCCCTTCTCGTCCGCCGGCGTGCGATCCGCAGCGGTCATCAGCGGATCTTCAGGACGACGTCACAACCGATCGCGGTGGCGAGCTTCCCGGCCCGGCCCAGCTCGTGAAGATCGATGCGCTCGGTGCGCTGTACGTCGAAGAACAGCGGCGTCTGGTGTGAGGCCTTGGCCTTCACGTCGATTCCTAGCAGTGCTCGCTGCAGGCTCTTGGCGTTCGGCTCATCCATCAGAATGTATCCGATGTCGTAGCCAGGGTTGACCTCGGGCCATTTCACGCCCTCATCCGACTGGATCGGTGGCGAGCTCGCGGTCGTCGAGCCGCTGATCCCGACTGAACCGAACGTGAACTCGACGCAGTCCTCACCGCAGCATACCTCGAGCACGCCCCGCGATTGATCGACCGACACGCTAATCTTTGACATCGCGATACACCTCCGACTGCCCGTGCGTAGCGCACCTGGGTCGAACTGGGCAAGGCGGATGGGTCCCCACCCCCCGGGTGTTGCCTCAGCCATGTCGATTTCTCATGGCAACGCGGTGTCTCAGCGCCGTCGCGTGCCCACCGCGCGCAGCCCGAGCCCGGCGATCGCGAGCCACCCGAGCGCGCTCGCCACGGCGCCGAGCGTGACGCTCGCCGGGCGATACTCGAGCCGGACGCGGTGCGTGCCGGCCGGCGCGGGGACGCCGCGGAAGAGGTGGTTCGTCGCGACGATCGACGCCGGAGCCCCGTCGATCGTCGCGTGCCAGCCCGGATAGAACGCGTCCGCAAGCACCACGACCCCTGGCCGTGCGAGCGTCGCTTCGATCTCGACCTCGCGCTCGCCGTCGAGGACGATGCGCGCCGGCGCGCCGCGCGGCGCATCAACGGCGGTCTCGACCGCGCCCTCGACGTAGCTCTCGACGAGCGGATCGAAGTCGGGCCGACTGAGCGCCGCGAGCAGCGCCGTGGGCTCGGGTGCCGGGCGTGTGCGGTAGACGACGAACGCGCGCGGGAGCACGTGCGGGTTCTCGAACAGCGCGAATGCGGCGTCGTCGAACGGCCGCGGCTCGAAGCCGCCGTCTCGGATGAAAGCGCCGATCTCGGGCTGGACCGACGGCAGCATCGCACGCACGACGAGGAAGCGGGTGGCCGCGAGGTCGAGCAGGCGGCGGCGTGTGGCGGGTGGCGCCACGCCCGGCGGCGGCGCGAGCGTCGGCACCTCGCCCGCGAAGAGCCATGGCTTCCGGCCGAACTCCAGCGCGCCTTCGCCGAAGTACGTGAAGTACTCGGCCTGGCGCCGGGGGGAGAGCGGCTCGTAGTCGTCGATCGTACGGACGCCGTAGCGGGTCGCGAGCTTGAGCGCATGCTCCGGCATCAGGTTGCCGACGCTGCTCAGGAACCAGACCCGGTCCGCGCCGGCCCTCTCGGCGATCGCCCGATACTGCGGCGCGAAGCGCTCGTATCGCTCGACGGTCCGGCCGGTGTAGGCGACGAGATGCCGCCACGGCTGCACGAGCACCTCGCCGGCGACGAGGACGACGAGCGCGCCGGTCACGATGCCCGCCGTCCGGCTCGACGCGACCGTCGCGCCGATCACGAGCGCGCCGGTGCCGATCGCGAAGATGACGACGCGCACCTGCTGCTCCGCCGGCGCACCGCCCGCGCGCGCGAGCACGACCAGGACCACGAGCGCGGCCATCGCGACGGCGGCGACCGTCCGGCGCCGCGCGACGGTCGCGGCATGGTCGCACACGGCATCGAGCCCGATCGCCGCCGCCACCGCGAACACGAAGTCGGCCGTCCCGAGCATGCGATCGGGAAAGCGGAACGACGCCAGGAAGGGGAGGGCGCGATAGAGCTGGAAGAGCGGCGTCCGATCGCCAAGCGCGACCAGCACGGTGAGCGCCGTCATGACGAGCGCCCACCAGGCGAGCGCGCGATGCCGGCGGGCGGCGAGGGCGGTTGCGCCGAGCGCGAGCGCCGTGACGCCCCACGCGAAGTTGCTGCCCGCGATCATGGAGGTCGCGAGCAGCACGGCCGCCGGCGAGAGGCCGAATGGCGACATGGCCTCGGGGGACAGTTGCCGATGCGCGCCGTCGCGGACGAGCTCGAGGGCGGGCAGGAGCTGAATGCCCGCCGCCATCGCGCCGATCGCGACGGCACCGGCGAACCCGCCGGCGGTGCGCCACCGTCGTCGTCCAGGAGCCACGGACGCGGCGACGACGAGCGAGGCCCAGACGTACAGCATGTAGCTCGTCGGCTGCGGATAGCCGGCGAGGAAGCTCGCGGCGGTCGCCGTCGCGAGGAGCGCCGCGCCCCATGCGATGCGACCGTGCGCGAGCTCGAGCACCGCCAGCGCACCCACGGGCAGCCACGCCGCCGCCTCGAGATAGCTCGGTGCCGCGAGGCTCGACGCGAACATGCCGTGCATCCCGAAGAGAACGGCCGCCACCGCGGCCGCCGCGCCGGACAACCCGGCGCGCCGCGCGAAGGCCGCGGTGGCGAGCGTCGCGAGGGCGAGATGCCCGAAGTTCGACACGGCGAGCGCCGCGTGCAGCGGGAGCAGCAGGTAGAGGACATGTGGCGGATAGAAGACGCCGCCCTGCAGCGTGGCGATCCACGGGATGCCGCACAGCTGGTAGGGGTTCCACGTCGGCAGCACGCCGGCGGCGATCCGCCGATACGTCGCCTCGTAGAGCGGGTAGAAGTAGAGGTTGACGTCGAGGTTGAGCGCGTCGGCGTTCGGCCCGCGCGGCAGTCGCCAGAGCCACGAGGCGACGACGAGGAGCAGGAGCGGGAGCACGCTCCAGAGGGTGACGCGTCGACTCGGCGCTATGCGACCCACCCGGCCAGCGCCGCCGCCCGCTCGCGATGATACGAGGCCTCGCCCAGGAACGCGCGGTCGAACACCGCCCGTCGCCACCAGAGATGCAGGTCGAACTCCCACGTGAAGCCGATGCCGCCGTGGAGCTCGATGGCGTAGCGGGTCACCCGGTCGAAGAGGTCGGTCAGGTGCGCCTTGGCCAGCGCCGCGTGGCGCTCGCTCTTGTCGGTGATGTGGTCGAACGCGTGCGCGGCGTACCACCAGAGCGCGCGCGTCGGCTCGAGGTCGCACACCAGGTCGGCGAGCTGGTGCTTCACGCCCTGGAAGGCGCCGATCGGCTGACCGAACTGCTCGCGCGTGAGCGAGTACTTGACGGTCATGTCGATGCACTTGGCGGCGCCGCCGAAGGCATCGGCCGCCACCAGCACGAGCCCCGCGTCGCGGGCGCGGTCGATCGCGGTGCGACCCACCGCGATCTTCGTGGCGGGCGTCCCATCGAAGGCGACCATCGTCACCCGCCGGGTCATGTCGAATACTTTGAGTGGCGTATGAGACACGCCCGGCGCGCCGTGCTCGACGACCCAGAGCCCCGGCCCGTCGGCGTCGCGCGCGGCGACCACGATCGCGTCGGCGACGTCGGCGTACGGCACGAGCGGCTTCTCGCCCGTGAGCTTGCCGGCGGTGACGGTGGCTCGAAGCTTCTCGGCGTCCCACTCGCCGAGCCCCTCGCCGAGCGCGAACGTGACGACGTGCTCGCCCGACACGATGCCGGGAAGCCAGCGCGCCTGCGCGTCGGCGTTGCCGCTCGCCAGGAGCGCGATCGTCGCCATGCTCGACCCGAGGAACGGGCCCGGCGCGCAGCACCAGCCCAGCACCTCGGCGGCGAGCGCCGCGTCGAGCAGCTCGAGCTCGCTGCCGCCGTGCGCGGCGGGCACGAGGAGCCCCGTCACACCGAGCCCGGCGAGGCCGCGCCAGAGGGCGGGATCGTGCCCGGTGGCGCTCTCCATGATGGTGCGCACGCGCGGCGTCGGGCACTCGGTCTCGACGTAGCGGCGAATCGTGTCCTGGAGGAGCGTCTGCTCCTCGGAGATGCCGAAATCCATGGCGGCGCTACTTCCGCTGGTCCCGCGGCATGCCGAGGCCGCGCTCCGCGATCACGTTGCGCTGGATGTTCGGCGCGCCGCCGCCGATCGCCATGCCGTAGTACCACATGTAGGCCGTACCGAACATGCCCATCGCGGGCGCGTTCGGCTCGCCGGGAGCGAGACAGCCGCGATCGCTCATCAGGTCCATCGCGAGCTTCGCCAGGTCGTAGGCGAGCGTCGAGGAATGCAGCTTCGGCACCATGCCGGCGAGCCCCGGATCCTGCCCGCGCGCGCTCGCGGTGAGGAGCCGGTGGCCGTTGTACTCGGCCGCGAGGAGCCGCGCCTCCAGATCGATCAGCCGATCCCGGAAGACGGGGTCGTCCATCGCGCGCCGCCCGCGGATCTCGACCGCCTGCGCCATCATGACGACGCCGTCGAAGGTGCGGCGCGCGAAGGTCGCGTTCCCGATGAGGGCGCGCTCGTGCTTGAGCGTCGCGCGCGACACGTACCAACCCTGGCCGCGCTCGCCGACGATCGAGTCCTTCGGGACGCGCACGTTCTCGAAGAAGACCTCGTTGAAGTCGGCCTCGCCCGTCATCTGGCGGAGCGGCCGCACGTCGATGCCGGGCGTCTTCATGTCGATCAGCATGTAGGTGATGCCGTCGTGCTTGGGCGCGTCGGGCTCGGTGCGCACGAGCGCGAACATCCAGTCGGCGTCGGTCGCGTTCGAGGTCCAGATCTTCTGGCCGTTCACCACCCAGTGGTCGCCCTCGAGCTCGGCCTTGGTGCGCAGCGACGCGAGATCGCTGCCCGCGCCGGGCTCGCTGTAGCCCTGACACCACTTGATCCTGCCGAGCAGCGTGTCGCGGACGAAGCGCTGCTTCTGCGCCTCGTTCCCCTTCTCGATCAGCGTGGGCGCGAGCATCGACGGGCCCTGCCCCATGATCTCGAAGGGGGCCTCGTGGCGCCGGAACTCCTCGGCGATGATGGTCGCCTTCAGGGGATCGGCCGGCTGCTCGGCGCCGCCGTAGCGCTTCGGGACGTGACGGTAGAGGTAGCCGCGCTCGATCGCCTGCGTCCGGAACGCCGTCGCGCGATCGTCGCTGCGCACGCCCCCGCCCATCGACGCGGCGACGGACTGCGGGTCGAGCGCCGGCGCGGAGGCCTTGTCTTCATCGGTCCAGTGCTCCCGGAGGAACGCACGGACCTCCTGGCGAAACTGCTCGTACTCGGCGCTGTAGCTGAGATTCACGCGGGCTCCTCCGACGGCCGGTGCGGCCGCAGACCGTCGTGCTTACCAGGGCTGCGCCGGCTTCCTCAAGCGGCGGACCGCGATCACGTCGTGCGCCGGGAGCGCTCGAGCAGCGTTTCGAACGTCGGTAGCAGATCGCTCTGGTCGAGCGCCCGCTCGAGGAGGCCGAGCGTTTCCCGGATGGTGCGCACGTCGAGCGACTCCTGGGCCGCGAGGATGGCGAGCGCGTCGTCGGCATCCTTCGGTCGGCCGGCCAGCACCTTCATCACCACCAGATCCTCCGGGCTCGCGACGGATACCCGGACGTCCTCGATCACGCTGTCGCGTCGCCGTTCGAAGAAGAGCGTCTCGAGACCGGGCCCGGCGAGGACGATGTCGAGGGGCATGCCGGTCGCCACGTGCTCGAGTGGCAGCACGCGCGTGCGAGCGACGAAGTCGTCGACGTCTCGCACGCGGAGGCGGAAGCCGCCGGCCGTCAACGCATCGACGAGCTCGGCGGTCGGGCAGTCCGCGAGGTCCACGGTCACATCGACGTCGGCCGTAAGGCGTGCAGCGCCGTAGAGCAGGGCCGCCTGCGCGCCGAACAGATACCACGGCACGTGGATTCGCTGGAGTGCGCTCCCGAGCGCCGCAAGCAGCTCAGCGACGGGAGAAGCCATGCGCCGCTCGATCGAGCCGTTGCTTCAGCGCGATGTGATGCGCCAGGTCCTCGTGCCGATCACGCGCGGTCGGCCAGTCGGGGCGAACACGCCGGGCGTACTCCCACAACGCCGACCCGGCTTCGACACCCGCCGTCCCGTTCGATTCGCGGAATCTCCGCGCATGATGCTGCCGCTTGGCCGTCTCCACACGCGTGCGATCCCGGTCGACGAACGCCCGGATGTCGTCGCGATCCACGGGCTCAGACTACCTCGCGCCGCCGTCCCAGGCGAGCGCTGTGCCGACTGAAACGCGTGCTTGACGGCGCCGGGCGCGCACGTCTATGGCCGCGCCCATCGTGTCTGCCCCCGCCGTCGACCTCGGCAGCGTCCTGCCGGCGTGGAGCGCACTCCCCTTCGCCGGCATCCTGCTGTCGATCGCGCTCTTTCCGCTGCTCGCCCCGCATTTCTGGCACCGCCACTACCCGAAGGTGGCGGCCGCCTGGGCGATCCTCTTCGCCGTCCCGTTCGTGTGGTGGTTCGGCGACGCGGCGACGCACGAGCTCCTGCACGTCGCGATCGCCGACTACGTCCCGTTCCTGATCCTCA
>Ga0180063_1000391_pt1 | contig 11673 bp, 13 predicted proteins | sample EasRivT47_16_10D_FD_121776 | JGI IMG/M metagenome (GOLD analysis project Ga0180063, IMG submission 121776) | Soil microbial communities from meander-bound floodplain in the East River, Colorado, USA - East River metaG ERMLIBT47_16_10D | ecosystem: Environmental > Terrestrial > Soil > Floodplain ...
CGCGGCGCGGGCCATGCCCGACGGCGGCTGCCTACGCATCGAAGCAGCACCGCGAGACGGGCGCGTGGCCATCCGGGTCGTCGATGGGGGCGGCGGCATTCCGGAGGCAGTCCGGCCGCGTCTGTTCGAGCTGTTCTTCACCACGCGTTCCGGAGGGACGGGGCTCGGTCTGGCGACCGTCCGGAAGCTGATGCAGGTCCAAGGGGGACCGTCGAGCTCGAGTCGACCGGCCCGGAGCACGGACCGGCCCGGGATCAACCGAGCCGGTCCGCGAGACGTCGGCACTCGCGTTCGGTCGCGCTCAGTTCTCGGCGCAGGTGACCGTCGCGGAGACGACCACGGCGTCATTCGCGTCGAGCAGCTCTCCGGTCGCCTGCAGCGGGGTTCCATGGAGGAAGGCCGCCCCGATCGCGGTCGCGCCGGCCGCAATGTCGGCCGGGTCGCTGTCGAAGTCGTGCTCGACTTCGTCGCCGACGGTGGGCGCGAGGCCGGTGGCGGCGGTGTTCGGTCCCGACACGAGGCGCGCCTTGTAGCTGCCGCTCGCGAGGTCGTTGCCGTTCACCGATGCGCGCGATCGATCCGACCGGCGCTCACAGGTGACGACGATCGTCGGCGTGGTGCTCCCGCCGGGCAGCGTGGTCGTGGTGCCGGTCGCACCGGGTAGGCACGGGTTCGGCATGCACGACCCGGGGCCAATGTTCACCCCGCCTTGCGCCGCGCATTCGGCCGCGGTGCGGTCCTCGCACTCGGGTCCCGAGTCGTCCGGGAGACAGCAGCGGACGTCGTCGCCGGGCGCGGGTCCGACGGGCGGGCATGGATTCGGCGTGCACGCGCCCGCGCCGAGATTGATGCCGCCGCCGGCGCTGCACTCCGCGGGCGTTCGATCCTCGCATTCGGGGCCCGAGTCGTCCGGGAGACAGCAGACGATGTCGGCGGCCGGATCGGGGGGCGTCCCCGCATCGCACGGGTTCGGCAGGCACGAGCCGGGCCCGAGGTCGACGCCGCCGAGCGCGGCGCACTCCGCAGCGGTTCGGTCCTCGCACTCGGGTCCCGAGTCGTCCGGGAGGCAGCAGCGCACGTCGGTCGGATCGAGGCTACCGGACGGTACGACGCCCCCGAGCACGATGGCGCCGCCGTCGTCGAGTACGGCGACCGACTTGCCGCGCGGGTCGACGCCGAGAAGCTGGTCGCGCCTCCCCGGCTCGGTGCGGAACCGCGCGCGGCCGTTGCCGGCGGCATTCGTGCCGAGCGTGCCGATGCGCACGCCGGCGATCGTCACCTGATAGGTCGCGCGGAATCGAGCCGACGCCCGCGGACGTCGAGCTTGCCGCTGAGCCCGCTCGCCCGCGATCGGATCTTCGCCTTCGCCTCGCCGAACGCGTCGGCGTCGGCTCCGGTCGACGCGAGCGGCTGCCTGATCGTCTCGGATCGGGCGGAGGCCATGGTGGCGATCGCGACCACCAGCGCTCCTGCCGCGATCACACCGCGCGTGCGCGTCGTCCCGTTCATCGCATGCTGTCTCATGACTGCTGTCCTCCTCGGGCGGGCTCGGGCCCGGCGCCCATTGCGGATGACTAGGCAAGAGCGATGCCAGCGTGGGGGCGTCCGAACGCTCGGCACCGCCAGGGGAAAGGGTCGCCGTCGGCGCCACCCCTGCGTGATCTGCCCCAACCCGTGGGCGAATTCGCGCGGGTCTTCTGGAACCGAGGAAGGTCCGACGTGGCTTCGACGACGCGGTGGCGCTCGCGATGGCCACCCCCTCCTCCGCGCGGCATGATCGGCGCCATGTGGCGCCGCGAGCCGTTCCGCATCTTCTTTCCGCTCGGCATCGGCCTCGCGTGGATCGGGATCGGCCACTGGGTCGCGTACTACGCGGGATGGATCGGCACGTACTCGTGCGCCGCGCACGGGCTCGTGCAGATCCAGGGCTTCCTGCTGGCCTTCGCGCTCGGCTTCCTGCTGACGGCGATCCCGCGCCGTACGGCGAGCGAGCCGGCCTCCGGGGCCGCCGTCGTCGCGGCGGCGCTCGCCCTGGTGGTCGCGACCTCCGCCGCTTTCCTCGAGCGCTGGTGGGTGGCAGAGGGCGCGACGATCGCCGTGCTCGTCGGCGTCGTCGGCTTCGCGCGCCGTCGGTTCATGGCCGGGGGCGGTGGCCGCCGGCCGCCTGCCGCCTTCGTGCTGCTTCCGCTCGGGCTCGCATGCGCGATGGGGGGCGGCGTGCTCGTCGCGTGGGGTGCGGCACCCGGCGGGCCGACCGGCGCGCTCGTCGTCGGCCGCCTGCTGGTCACCCAGGGATGCTTCTTCTGCCTCGTCATGGGCGCCGGCGCGCTCGTCATGCCGCTCATGAGCGGCGCAGCGCCGCCGCCGGACCTCGGGACGAGCCCGCGCGTCGCGCGCGCGGCGGCCGCCTACCTCGTCGCGGGCCTCGGAGTCGTCGCCACGCTCGTCGCCGAGGCGTTCGGCAGCGATCATGCCGCGCCGGTCGTGCGCGGGCTCGTCGTCGCCGCAACGCTCGTGCGCGGCGCGGGCCTGCGCGGCCCGCTGGCCGTGCCAGGCACGAACCGGCGCGTGGCCCGGCTCGCCGCCTGGCTCGTGCCCGTTGGGCCGATCGCCGCCGGACTCCTACCGGACTACCGTGTGCCCGCGCTGCATCTGACGTTCATCGGCGGCTTCAGCCTGCTCGCCCTCTCCGTGGCGACGCACGTGACGGCGTCGCACTGCGAAGGGCTCCCGACGATCCGCGACGGCCGCGCGACCATCGTGCGGGTCGTGGCGGTGGGCGTGCTGCTCGCCGTCGCCGGCCGCGTCACCGCCGACGCGACCGCGACCTACTTCGAGCACCTCGCCGTCGCGGCGATCCTGTGGATCGCCGCGACGGCGCTGTGGGTCGCGCGCCTCCTGCCCGCGTGGACCGGCCGTCGGTGAGGGGGGGCGGCCATGCGGGTCTCGACGTGCGCAAAGGAAGCATGGAGACTCGCCTCCGCCTCGGCCAAGAGAACATCCGGCAGAACGACGGCTCGGCTGTAGCCGCGCAAGCCGGGGGGGCGGCGGGTGCGGCCATGCGTCCGACTTGGGGCGCTAAAATTCCCGGGATTGTCTCGACTATCGACTCTGACCCTACTGGACATTCCGCCACTCGCGGACGACAACTATCGCCGCGTGGAGACCGCTTCGAGCAACGTGATCGGTTTTCTTCAACGGCTCGAGACGCTCGATTGCTGGGGAGACTGTTGTAGGTTTTGCCAGTTTGAGTTGCGTAGCTTTTGAGACCCGGCCAAGAGCCGCTCCTTGATGCGCATGGTGCGATCGTCTCGGACCTTAGGTTCTGGTTCAAAGCCGACGGCCTCTAGGGGCTACGCCTCGTACGAACAGGCACCCGACATCCCCCCTTTGCTCACGACCTCGCGGATGCCCGCGGCGCCGATGCAGGACGTGCGTCGACTACGGACGCGCGAAGAAGAGGTTCAGAAACTCCACGCGATCCGAGTCAATCCGATAGTGCACAAGGCAGGCGCCTGCTCGGTACAGATAGCTCGGCGCCGCTGGATCGTAGAAGCTGGGCACGCGGCCGGCGAGTGTGGGATCCGAGCCGATCGACGCGAGTGCGCCGTCAAGCGCTTCGACGTCGCGTGGCGAGTGCGTCGCCTCGTACTCCGCGAGATCCCGAAGGAATCGGCGAGCGAAGACGATCTCAGCCACGCAGTAGACCCTGAGCCCTAGCCAGCTTCAGGATCTCGCGGACGGCCGGAACGCGCTTGGCGCGAAGCACTCTTCCCTTGGCGACGTCGTCGGCCGATTCCCGCATCGCCCGCAGCGCCTCGGGGTCCTGCCACAGTCTGGCCATGGCCCTCAGCGTCTGGAGCCGCTCGAAGTCGATCATCACGACCGCTGGCGCGCCGTGCCTCGTCACGATGATCTGGTCGCCCGCCAGTGCCTCGTCGATGAGAGCGAGGAAGCGCTGCCGGGCTTCGCTCGCGGTGAGATAGCGATCCATGGGAGCCTCACGAAACTGTGTACAGTGTCCTGTAATACGTCGCAAACCATTCGTCCGGGCAACCTCGCCGACCGCCGGAAGGCGGCGGCGCGAGCGTCACGGCCAGCGGCCGCCCACGTCGCTCGTCCGCACCTGGACGGCGACAGCCCCCGTTCGGGTCGTGCACGACTCGCTACAAGGCGACTCCGAATGACGCGCCGGATGGCGCGGGCGGCTCGTGCTGGGGCGCGCGCGGTACTCGCGCCCCATGGGAGCGGCTCACCTCGCCGCGACGGCGCTGTGGGTCGCGCGCCTACTGCCTGCGTGGGTCGGCCGCCTGAGGGGGACCTCTAGGCGGCCATGCGGGTTTCGATGCGCGCCGCTTCGTTGAAGAACTCTTGGAGACTCTCGATGTACCGATAGAAGCGGTCCGCATCGAGCTGCCCGCCGGCATCGTCGAGCGGCACGATGCGCAGCGGCCAGTCCGGCAGCGTGAGGAAGTTGAGCGTGTGCTGCAGATCCGCGGCGCCGTGGGTGCGGATGTTCTCGATCATCTCCCGCCAGGCGTCGTAGTCGCCCTCGAGCATCACCGGATGCGGCCCGCGGGCACGGCTCGTGTCCGGCACCTCGGCGACCGAGACGCAGCGGAATCCCTGGAAGAGGAGCGCGAAGGTTCGCACCCGGCCGTCCGGCATCACGATGCGCGGGACGAGCGTCAGATCCAGCGGCCCGAGCTTCCGGTAGCGCTCGGGTGCGGCGTCCATGGCCGCGGCGAGGCGATCGAACCAATCGGCGGACGGGAACGTGACGGTGGTCATGCCGCCCTCCACTACTGCGGCAGCTCGATCGGCATCCGGCAGCGGGTGCTGCGGTCGAGGCCGGCGACGTGCAGGCGATGGAGGTATTCCCGCACCTGCTTCTGGTAGAGGAACGCGGTCCGCATCATCCCTTCCATCATGCGGTCGACGCCGCCGCCCGCGAGGATCAGGCGCGGCTCGATTCCGGTGGGCTCCATGAAGAGCGACAGCATGGCCTCCTCGCCGACGTCGAGGATCTGGTGCACCTCCTCGGTCCGCTCGGGATGCTCCAGGAGGAACCGCTTCAGATGCATGGTACCGTAGCCCACGTGGCGGGCCTCGTCCTGCATGCAGAGGCGGAAGATCTTCTTCTCCACCTCGGTCGGCGCCAGGAACTCGCCGCTCCGGAAGAGCGTCAGGACGAATCCCTCGGCGAGGATGTGCATCAGCGAGCTCGCAACCGTGTAGTTGGGCGCCTCGAGGATCACGCGCAGCACGTGCTCCGAGCCGGGCGACGCCGCGAGCAGCCCGCCGCCGTTCGCGAGCGCGCGCTTGCGGAAGACGTCCATGTGGCGCGCCTCGTCGAACACCTGGCTCGCGAGGAAGAGCTTCACCTCGTGGAAGTCGGCGTTGATGCGCCACAGCCACTTGGCCGGCAGGTCGCCGGCGATGAACTCGACCTCGGTCAGCTGCGTGCAGAGCTGGCAGACGGCGCGCTCGATGTCGTCGGGCAGCTCTTGCAGGCGATCCCACGGGATGTCGCGCGCGGAGCTCCACTGCCGGGCGATCGCCTCCTCGTAGAGCTCGGCGCAGTTGTCCGACCACACGGTGCCGCGGTCGTCGATGTCGTAGGTGCCGAGCGAAGGCATGTCGGGCGGAATCTCGCAGCCACGCGGCGCCATGCTGCCGTACTTGCTGCCGTACTCGGGAATCACGCCGTACTTGCCGATGTTGATGTCCGAGAGCGTGAGCCCGAGAGCGGACGGCTGCGCGCGGGTCCCCCAGCCGTCGGGGTTCGCGTGCATCCAGCGCAGGTCGAACTTGCCACTGCGCATGTCCGAAATATGGTCGAGCACGCGCTCGAGCGTTTCGCTCCGCTGTGTCGTCATTCGCGTGTCCTCCGGCCGGCAGAGGTAGAAGCGGCCATCAACCCGCCGCAAAGCAGCTGACGTGCCAGCGAATGGTCGTGGTCCGAGTGTGGCCCGGGGCTTCGAGCCGGTTCGCGAGGCATTCGCCTCGAATTTCGAGCACCACGACGATGTCGGGGCCGCGTGCGCCGTGTACCGGGCGGGGACGCCCGTGGTCGACCTCTGGGGGGGCTTCGCGGACTTGGCCGCCGGGCGGCCGTGGGAAGAGGATACGGTGCAGCTCGTCTTCTCGTCGACGAAGGGCATCACGGCAACGTGCATCAACCTCCTCGCCGAGCGCGGCCGGATCGCCATCGACGAGCCCATCGCCGCGTGCTGGCCGGAGTTCGCGGCACGAGGAAAGGATCGCATTCCGCTCCGCTGGGCACTCTCGCACAAGGCGGGACTCGCGGCCGTCGACGGCGACCTCACGCTCGAGCAGGTGCTCGCCTGGCATCCCGTCGTCGATGCCATCGCGGCACAAGCCCCGAACTGGGAGCCGGGGACGGCGCACGGCTACCATGCACGCTCCTTCGGATGGATCCTGGGCGAGGTCGTACGGCGCGTCACCGGTCGCTCGATTGGCCGCTTCTTCTCGGAGGAGATCGCGCGTCCGCTCGGGCTCGACTTCTGGATCGGCCTGCCGCGCGAGGAGCGCCGGCGCTGCGCGCGGATTCTGCCGCCCGAGCAGCTCCTGCCGCTCGCAGAGCTCTTCGGCCCGGACTCGCTCACGGCCCGCGTGATGAACGGGCCCTCCGGCCTCTTCGCGTACGACGACATGTGGAATCGGCCGGACGTCCTCGCGGCCGAGATGCCCTCCTCGAACGGCGTCGGCAGCGCGCGCGCGATCGCGCGGTTCTACGGCGCGCTCGTCGGGGAGGTCGACGGCATCCGCCTGCTCCATCCCGCCACCGTAGCATCCGCGTGCGTGGTGCAGGCCGACGGACCCGACCGCGTGATCCTCTTCCCCTCGTGCTTCGGCCTCGGGTTCGCCCTCCAACCGATGCTGACGCCTGGAGCGGGCGCGCGCGCCTTCGGGCACCCGGGGGCGGGCGGTGCGCTCGGCTTCGCGGACCCGGAAGCCGGGCTCGGCTTCGGCTACGTCACGACGCGAATGAAGTTCGATCCCACCGGCGACGCGCGCACGAAGTCGCTCGTCCGAGCCGTCTACCAGGCGCTCCACTAGAGGAGAGCATGCTGCATCGACGCGAATGGGGAGCGGGGCAGCCGGTCATCGCGATGCACCCGCTCGGGCTCGAGTCGTCCGCCTTCGAAGGCTTCGGCACCGTGCTGGCGCGCCGCGGCCTGCAGACGATCGCCGTCGACCTTCCCGGCTTCGGCCGCACACCGATGCCGGATCGGCCGCTCACGCCGGCGGTCATGGCGGAACCCGTGATCGCGCTCGCGCGCTCCCTGCCGACTCCGCCGATCGTGCTCGGCATCTCGATGGGCGGGCGCGTGGCCCTCGAGGCCGCGCTGACGGCGCCCGGCGCGTTCCGCGGCGTGATCGCGATCGCGCCGTATCTTCCGTGGCTGCGCTTCCGCTTCCTCGTCGAGTCGGCCTGGCTCATCGATCCACGGCTCGCGGAGTGGATGCCCTTCGAGCGGGCATGGCCGCTGCTCCGCTGGCTCGCGCGCGCGCTCGAGACGCTGCCCTATCTCCGCGACGACGAGCTCGCGCAGGCGGGCGCGCGGCTCGTCTACTACATGAGCTGCCCGGCGACGCGCGCCGGCTTCCTCGCCGCGGCACGCGAGCTCGCGCTCGACCCGGCATACGGGGAGCGCGGGCTCTGGACCCGCCTCCCCGGCATCGCGGTGCCGGCCGCCTTCGTATGGGGCGCGCGCGATCAGCTCGTCTCGCTGCGCTTCGCGCGTGCCGTGGCGCGGGCCTGCCCCGACGTCCCACAGCTGCTCCTCCCGTGCGTCGGGCACTGGATCAACGGGCCGCATCATCGCTGCCTCGCCGACGCGATCGCGGGGCTCGTAGCGGGCATCCTCGACGACGCTCCGCACGCCGCCCGCGTGCACACGGCGAACGGGGTGGCGTTCTTCGCAGGATCCTGCGTCGCCGAGCCGACGCCGGCCGTCGGCGGGACCATCCTCGACGGGAGCCATGGCGCTTAGCCTCGACTGGGTGGGGGCGTGGGCGCGAGCGACCGAACGCGAGCTCGGCGAGGAGGCGTTCCAGCGCGACGTCGCTTTCCTGGCGCGCCTCGTCCCCTTGATGGAGCTCTGGAGCCGCTACTTCGACGCCGAGGTGCGCGGGCTGGAGCACGTGCCGGCGAGCGGGCCGGTGCTGCTCGTGAACCGTCATCACCCTCCAGTGAACGTGATCGTCTCGTGCGTGCCGGGCCCGCGCACCGAGCTCGGTTGGCCCGGGGGCACGCTGGAGGCGATCTACTCCGTCGGCCCCCTCATCGAGGGGACGGCGATCAACGTGACGGCATGGAGCTATGTCGACCGCCTGTGCGTGGGAACGCTCACGTGCCCCGATCTCGCTCCGGATCCGCACGCGCTCGCGGCCGGAATGAACGACGCTCTGGCGGAGCTGGTCGCGGCGGCGAAGCGCGCGGCGCGCGAGCGCGCGAGCTCGTCGGGCTGATGGCACCTTGGATCGGGTTCCCGTAATGTCGACGCCCGCGTCATCAGCCCCCGCGTCAGCGTGCGCCACAGCGCCGCCCTCTAGCGCTCACCAGAGACTCGCGAAGCGCCCCTCGGCGATCGCACGCACGTAGCCACGGGCATGGGTGTGCACCGGGCAGGCGATCAGATCGCGGTGGTGGTGCTCGTCCGCAACGTCCACCCGGAGTCGAGCCATCCTCGACGACTGCTTCGCGGCCCTCCAAGCCGGGGAGCAATGCATGTGCCGCGTCACAATGGCGCCGGCGGAAAGTCCATTCCTGCGTCTGGGACCGGCATGCGGCCGGAATGTGAGAGCGGAGGCGCTCCGCAGGCGATTCTCGTACATGAGAGGCGCGCGCGAGTCCGTCTGTCAGGCATCGGAACCCGACGCGCGCCCCAGGCCCGCAACGCGTCCGATCCCATGGCACGCGCCCTGCTCCTCTCCCCACGTGCGGCAAGGATCGACCGCCTCGCGCCACACGTTCGACGACGCGCCGTTCATCGTCTTCTGGGAGACGACGCAGGCGTGCGACCTCGTGTGCAAGCACTGCCGGGCGAACGCACGTCCGGCACGCGATCCGGCCGAGCTGACGTTCGACGAAGGCACGCGGCTCCTGGACGAGGTACGCGCCATGGGCTGCCCGCTCGTCGTGCTCACCGGAGGCGACCCGGCCAAGCGGCCGGACCTGGTCGATCTCGTGCGGCACGGCGTCGACCTCGGACTGCGCGTGGCGCTCACGCCGAGCGCCACGCCCCTCGTCACGCCGCAGCTGCTGGCGCGGCTCGCCGCGGCCGGGCTCACGCGACTCGCCGTCAGCCTCGACGGCGCGAGCGCCGCGTCCCACGACGGGTTTCGCGGCGTCGCCGGCAGCTTCGCCCGCACGCTCGAGATCCTGCGGGACGCTCGCGCGGTCGGCCTCACCACGCAGGTGAACACGACCGTCACCGACCTGAACGTCGACGAGCTCGAGACCATCGCCGATCGGCTGCGGACGCTCGAGATCACCCTCTGGGGCGTCTTCTTTCTGGTTCCGACCGGTCGCGGCGAAGCGTTGCGCGTGCTCGATCCGGTCGCCACGGAACGCGTTCTCGAGCGTCTCGTGGCGATCGCCGGCACGGCCCCGTTCGACGTGAAGACGACCGCGGCACCGCACTTCCGGCGCGTGCTGCTGCAACACCAGGTGAAGCGGCGCGAGGTCGCCGGCATCGACGACGGCATCGGGCGGGCACCGCGCGGCGTGAACGACGGGCAGGGGATCGTGTTCGTGTCGCATCGGGGCGAGGTGTATCCGAGCGGCTTCCTGCCGGTGTCCTGCGGCTCCTGGCGCGCCGAGGGGCTCGCGGCCATCTACCGAGACCACCCGACGTTCCGCGTGCTGCGCGACGCCGATGCGCTCGGCGGCAAGTGCGGGCTTTGCGACTTCCGGCGCGTCTGCGGCGGGTCGCGCGCGCGGGCCTATGCGATGACCGGGGACCTGCTCGCCGAGGAGCCGGCCTGCGCGTACGAGCCGCCGGCGACGCGGAGCGCGTCGTGACGCACGAACGAGCCGAGACCGAACGGCTCGAGCGGATCTCCGCGCGAAGGAAGCACGCCCACGCCACGCTCCTGTCGCTGAAGTCGAAAACGTACGAGGCGTTTCTGGAGATGGAGAAGGCGACCTATGCCGACGGTGCGCTGCCCAAGCAGGCGAAGGAGCTGATCGCCGTCGGCATCTCCGTCGTCATCGATTGCGAATCCTGCATGCAATGGCACGTCGAGCAGGCCGCGGCGGCCGGCGCGACCATGCGCGAGGTCCTGGAGGCGGTCGAGGTGGGCATGGAGATGGGGGGCGGACCCGCGACGGCATCGGCGCGGTTCGCGTTGGAGGTGATGGAGAGCGTCTTTGGGGAGCTGCAGCCGTGAGCGGCCGAGGGTGCGCGACGATGGCCGGACCGTCGGCGCTCGAGCGAGTCGGCGAACGTCTTCTCCGGTCCCTCGTGTCGCTGGGGCTGACGCCTTCGTCGTGGCCGGCGAGTGCCTGCGGCACGGTCATCCTCGAGGTGAAGGGACGTCGCTCCGGCCGGCCACGGTCCGTCCTGGTCACCTGGGTCGCGCATGAGAGCGACCGTTTCCTGGTGTCGATGACGGGCAGCGAACCCGATTGGGTGAAGAACGCGCGCGCGGCGGGAGGCACCGTCGTCCTCCGCTGCGGACGGCGACGGGACGAGGTGCGCCTCGAAGAGCTGGCGGTGGATCGAAGAGCCCCCGTGCTGCGAGCATGGTACGGGTTCACCGCACGCTCCCCGGTTCCTCGGCGCCACTTCCAACTCGGGCGGACCGCCGCCATCCAAGAGTTCGAACGGATCGCGGGGGATCACCGCGTCTTCCGTGTCGTGCCGGCGCCGCGCGAGGCCGAGGCCTCGGCTGCGCGTCACGTCACCCGCGACGTCGAGCCCTGGGCGGTGCGCGACCTGATGGACGATCCCCCGCGCGCGACCGTGGCGTTCGTCGAGCGCGACGCGGTGGATGCGCTCCCGGTGCGGGCTCGCTTCGCCGGCGGCAGGCACCTCTTCGGGGTCGTTGCGGAACGGGCGCCGGATCTCGGGGGACGGGAGGTGCTGCTGGTCAGGGACGGCGGAGCCTACTGGTTCGAGCTGCGCGGGATCTCCGTGCGGGGCCTCGCGGAGCGGGTCGATCCCCCCGGGGCGGGCGCTCCGGAGCGGCTTGCATGGTACGCCGTCGCGCCGCGGCGTGTGCTGGCCTGGGACTACGGCGCCATCCGGGAGGAATGAAGCGTGCTGCCGCCCACCGATCCGGCCGTGCGTGCGTTTCTCCGGTGCACGCGCATCGTCGAGGTGGCGACGCTCTCGCCGAAGCGGCGTCCCTTCGTGACACCGCTCTGGTTCGTGGCCGACGGCGGGGCGCTGTATCTCACGACGGGCCCCGAAAGCTGGGCGGCCAGGAACGTCGCACGGGAGCCGGCGGTGACGTTGCTGTTCGACGAGGAGCGTGGAGGTCGATCCGGTCGGGTCCTTCGGCTGTGCGGCACCGCGACGCGCCACCGCGGCCTGCCGTCGTGGCGCGTGCTGCTCCGAGCGGCGGCGAAGTACTACGTGTCACCGCAGGCACTGCCCCTGGAGCTGCGGAACGCTCGGAGGTGGCGCCTGCGCCGTC
>Ga0180063_1000392_pt1 | contig 11671 bp, 12 predicted proteins | sample EasRivT47_16_10D_FD_121776 | JGI IMG/M metagenome (GOLD analysis project Ga0180063, IMG submission 121776) | Soil microbial communities from meander-bound floodplain in the East River, Colorado, USA - East River metaG ERMLIBT47_16_10D | ecosystem: Environmental > Terrestrial > Soil > Floodplain ...
AGCCGACCCGAGGCACGCCTCGGGTCGGGGGCGGACGCGAGCTTGAGACGGTGGTGGCACGCGCGAGTGGGGTGCCGCGGCCGGCGAAGCCGGCGCGGCATTCGTGGCACGCGCGAACGGTTGACGAGGCGTCAGCGGTCGAGCCGCGCGGTTAGCCAGGTGGCGACGTCGCGGAGCTCGTCGGGCGCGATGGTGTGTGGGATCGGGTACTCGCGATAGGTGAAGTCGCGCACGATCGGCTGCAGCTGGTCGCGGATCGCGCGGCCGTCGGACACGGGTAGCGTGCGGTCTTGGATGCCGTGCGCGACGAACACGGGCACGCGCGCGACGGCGCCGTCGTCGGCCGGCGCCTCCACGAGCTCGTCGACGGAGCACCCGGAGAGGGCGATGATGCCGGCTACCCGCTCGGGCGCGGTGCGTAGCACGCCGAGGCTCATCATGGCGCCTTGGCTGAAGCCGAGCAGGTAGACGCGGCGCGGATCGGCGCCCAGCCGGGCGGGCGCGGCTGCGAGCCAGCCCACGAAGTCGGCGAGCGTCTCGTGCGCCTGCTCCAGGTCCGGCACGATGTCGCCCCCGGAGCGGAACGTGATGTGAAACCAGGCCCAGCCGCCGTGGTACGGCCGCGGCGCGCGCACGCTCACCGCCAGGAACCGGGGGTCGAGCTCGCCCGCCAGCGATGCCAGGTCGTCCTCGTTCGAGCCGATGCCGTGCAGCAGCACGAGCAGCGGCGGCGGGACCCCTTCCGACGTCCGGCGCGCTGCGATCACTCGCTCGACGAACGGGGGCGGCGGATCGCCGGCACGCGACCCAGGTCCGTCGCCGCAGGCGAGCAGGGTGGCCGCGAGCGCGGCGACCAGCGACCAGCGAACAGCGGAACACGAGCCGATTCTAACAGCGATCGGCGTGCGGCGCGCTCAGAACAGTACCTTCGCGAGCAGGCCGGGGAGCTTCAGCCAGGACGGCGCGGCCTCCATGTTGGCCGCAGCCGGCGCCACCTTCGCGGTCTTCGGGTTGTCGAAGAACCAAATCGGGTAGGGCGATACCGTGAGGGGACCGCGCACGACGGACTTGTCGACGCCGCCGAGCATGTAGGTGTTGTGGACCCATCCGAGCCCGCTCTGGATGTTCTTCAGTGTGGCGCTGGGATGTCCGCCCCACGGCATGGTGCCGAACGCATAGCAGAGCGCCGGCCAGTGGTTGAACGACACCGTCCCATAGCGCAGCTCGACGACTGCTTGGTCGAGGGCCCGCGCCACCGACGGCTCCTTCTCGAGCTTCGGATGCACGACGAGCGTCGTGTTGAGCGTACCCCACATGCGGTCGTTCATGAACGCCGTCGCGGTGCGCACGAAGTCCACCGGATCGCTCGAGCCGACGCTGGTCTCCTAGACGATTCCGCAGAAGGGCTCGGTGCGGAACAGCGGATCGTCCGTGCTCGAGTCGACCCCGCGCACCAGTGCCCACTGAAGCCGCTCCGCCGTCCCCTGGCCGAAGCGCTCGACGTTCGGGTGCCCGCCGAGGAGGCGCTCGTAGCGCTCGAAGGCGCCCGGATAGTACGCCTTGCGGGTCGGGGCCTGCGTGAGCGCCTGCGCCACCATGTCGAGGAACTTGTCGCGCTGTGGCCACCCCGTCGCGGTGACGAGCATCTTCGCGGCGTTGCAGTTGAACGACGCGTTGTTGAAGACCATCGTCACGACGTTCCGCGCCTGGAACCAGAGCTCGGCATCACTGTAGGCGTACGGCACGATCGCCACCGGGCTCACGTTGCCGAGCTCGGAAGAGATGGGCTTCTTCAACACCGGGTCGTTCGCGGCCATCCGACGCTCGCGCTCGACACCGGGAGCCCCCCACACGATGGTGTCGTGCGTGCGATCCGAGCCGGTGATGTGCACGTCGTCGACGAGCGGGTGGTAGCAGAGATAGCTGCCGACCTCGGCGCCGCCGTAGACGATGCGGAGGTATCCGCGATCGATGAGCGGGGCGAGCGCGCGCTCGAGATGCGGTCCCACCCACTCGTTCACCGGGTTCATCTTGAGGATGCAGACGAACCCCTCGATGAACATCTTGGTGGCGACGTCCATGGGCGGGATGCTCGAGGCGTTGCCGGCGCCCAGGACGAGCGACACGCCGCCGTCGGGATCCTTTCGCGCGTAGAACTCCGCCTGGTGCTCGCGGGCGAGCCGCTCGTCGATGCCGTCCGCCATGAGCACGTAGCCGGTGAAGCCACCGTACATGAGCCCGTCGAGCGTGCTTCCCGGGAAGAGCGAGATCTCGAGGCGCCCGTCGGCGCGTCGTCTCGCGCCGCGTCCGAGCGCCGGCTTGCCGGCCTGCGCGATCTGATCGAGGCTCTGCGCGAGCAGGCGGAACATGCGGAGCGTCGCCGTGGGTCCGGCGAGCCACTCCTCGGACGGGTCCGCCCCGCGCACTCGCGCCCCGTCGACGACCCATGCCGGCGCCGCGGCGAGCAGGCGCGGGATGCACTCGCGCACGAGCTGCGCCTTGGCCATCGGCGCCAGGCGGGCGAATTCGACGGCGCGCTCCTTCAAGGCCGCGACCGCTTCGTCGATCTTGCTCTGCTCGGTCGGGGCGGCGCTGGTCGCAGCGGCACTCATCTGCAACGACGTGCTGGGGGCCTTCATCGTCCGGTCGTCATATACTACCCCCAGGAAGGGAGCCTAGGCCCCATTTGGCGGGATGGCACGTGCGCTACCGGCGGGATGGGCGACGGCGGCTCTGCCGGCGATGCTGTACGAGATCAGCGTCGCGATCACCATCGCGCAGCGACTCGCCATGCGCTCCTCCTCAGGGCACCTGCGCGTCGCCGCGAACGTAGACCGGGATCACGTCGAGCGGAACGTCCACCGTCTTGGTGCGCGGGCCCTTCACGCGATCGGTCGGGTCCCAGTAGCTGCGCCAGGTTCCTTTCGGAAAGTAGATCTCCCGCTGGCGCTCGCCGGTCCGCCACACCGGCGCCACCAGGAGGTCGGGGCCGAAGAGATACTGGTCCCACCGATTCCGGAGCTTCGGGTCCTTGCGATCGAGGAACGCGAGCGGCCGGACGATCGGCATGCCGGTCGCGGCCTCGTGCGCGGCATCGACGATGTAGCCGTGCAGGCGCACGCGTTCGTCGGTGTAGCGCTTGTAGATGTCGATCAGCTCCTGATCGTAGGTCGGCGCGGTCGGCATGTTCCACGGCGCGTGGTTGCCGACGCCGCCGATCTCCATGATGCCCGAGAAGGCGCTGAATTCGATCCAGCGCGCGAAGACCTCGCGGTCCTTGAACTCGTAGTAGCCCCCGGTATCCGAGCCCCAGATCGGGAAGCCCATGAACGCCGCGCGCTGCTGGCTGATGATGGCGCTCCGCAGCCCGAGATCGGTGCCCTTCCCGAGCCCGAACTCCTCGCTGCCCGGGATGTCGCCGCCCCAGAAGATGGCGTATCGCTGCGTGCCCGCGTAGCCGGGGCGCGAGAACAGCACGAAATCGCCGTCCGGGTGTGCGGCGGTCAGCGCCTCGTGGTGCATCTGCGCTTGCAGCGACGGATAGGCGTTGCGCACCTCGCGGCCGGTCTGCCCGTTCGCCCACACGTCGGTCGCGGCGCTCGCAATGTGCTCCTCGCCGCGATCGAGCTTGATGCCGTCGATGTCGTTCGCGGCGAGGAAGGCGGCGAGCTTGTCGCGGAACCACCCGCGGGCCGCGGGATTGGTGACGTCCAGGATGAAGTTGGCGTTCCCGATGTCGCCGCACTGCGTCGGCGTGTCCGGGCCGGGCGCGATGAACCCGAGCAGACGCGCCTCGAAGCCGTTGTCGCCGGGATTCGTGCCGCACGCCCACGCCGCGCTCCACATCATGATGCGGTAGCCGCGGCGGCGGAGCGCCGCGAGGAGCTGCGGTTGGTTCGGAAGGCGCACGGGATCCCACTCGAACCGCGAGAAGCCGAACGGCAGGTCGACGAGCACCGGGCGGTCGAGCAGGAAGACGCCCGGAGCGATCCCGAGCGCGTCGTACATCAACACGTCCTCGGCGGCCTGCGCGTTCACCAGGACGCCGTCGAGCAGCGCGGTCGGCCCGCGCGAGAGCTCGCCTCGCCAGCGCCAGTGCAGAAACGCCCAGTCGGGCGGGACGAGCGGCCGCCCCGTCACCGCGGTGTACTCGTCCAGGATCGTCCGGTGCTCGGGGCCGACGAAGACGCGGAACGTGAGCCGTCGATGCTCGGGGGTCGAGCCCGCCTCGAAGCGGAACGCGACGACGCGCGGATCGGTCTTCGCCACGTCGAACGCGCCGATGGTCGTGCCCGCGACCGCCAGGCCGTAGCCGCGCGAGCTCTGATAGAACGGCGCGTAGAGCGAGAACGTGGGCCGGATCAGCATCTCGACGATCTCACCGCGCCGGTCGAGCGATCCCACCTCGGGTGGGTGGATGTCGTCGTCGGGGATCTCGAGCGCGCCGCCGAGCGCGAGCGGCGAGTCGCGCAGCCGCTCGGTGAGCCCGTAGATCACCTCGCTCGCCGGCGAGCGGAAGCGATCGCCGAATGCGGCGAGCGTTTCCGGGGCCGGCGGCTCGACCGTCACCTCGAGCGTGCGCTCGCTCGCGAAGCGGATCGTGACCGTCGCCGTGGTGCCCTCGCTGGTCTCGACGGTGAGCAGCGCGCCGTCGGCCGTCTTGGCTATCCCCTGGACGCGCCCGAGCGTAATCGGGGTAGCACTGCCGGCACGCTCGAAGAACACGCCGCCGCCGTCCGCCTCGCCCGTGAGAAGCCGTCCGCCGCGATCCCGCACCCGCAGGCGGAAGCTCGCGAGCCTGACCTCGGCGACGGCCCTGCTCGAGCTGATCCGTAGCGTGCCTCCTGCCTTGGCGACCTTCGTCGCCGCGCCCACGCGTGGCGCGGCGAGGAGGAGCGCGCCCGCCGCGCAAGTTGACGCGATTCGGACAAAGAACGTAGTTCGGAGCCACGCCATGGCCTTCGACCTCCGGGATCCGAGCTTCTTCGACGATGCCGCCCTCGATCGAGAGCTCGGGCGCATCTTCGACATCTGTCACGGCTGCCGCATGTGCTTCAACTACTGCCCGTCGTTCCCGGCGCTGTTCGACGCGATCGACGCGCACGAAGTGAAGCAGGAGGGCGAAACCGACGCCCTGACGCACGACGAGAAGTGGAAGGTCGTCGACCTCTGCTACCAGTGCAAGCTCTGCTACGTGAAGTGCCCGTACACGCCGCCGCACGAGCTGAACGTCGACTTCCCGCGCCTGATGCTGCGAGCGAAGGCGACGCGCGCGCGGCGCGAGGGCGTCACGCGGCAGGACCGGTTCCTCGGCGATCCGGACCGCACCGCGCGCCGCTCGACCGGCGTGGCGGCCCGGCTCGTCAACTGGGCGAACGGCCAGCCGCAGCTCCGCAAGGTGGTCGAATCGACCGTGGGCATCCATCGCGATCGCGTGCTGCCGCCGTTCGCGCGCGAGACGTTCGAGCGATGGTTCCGGCGCACGCGTGCGGCGGTCGCTCCGACCGAGGGGCGCACGGTCGTGCTCTTCGAGACCTGCTCGGTCGACTACAACTATCCCCACATCGGCGCCGCGGCCGTGCAGGTGCTGGAGCACAACGGGTTGCACGTCGAGCGCCCGCCCGAGCAGTGCTGCGGCATGCCGGCGCTCGACGGCGGGGATCTCGACGCGGCCATCGCGACGGCGCGGGCGAACGTGCAGACGCTGCTGCCGTTCGTCGAGCGCGGCGTGCCGATCGTCGTGTTGGGCCCGACCTGCGGCTACACGATCAAGCAGGAGTGGCCGTCCCTCGTCGGCACCGAGGCCGCGCAGCGCGTCGCCGCGCATACCCTCGACGTGGGCGAGTTCCTCCAGCGCGAGCGCATCGCCGGCCGGTTGCGGAAAGACTTCGTGCGGGCGCAGGGCAAGCTCGCCTATCACGTGCCCTGCCACCTGCGGGCGCAGAACATCGGGGCGCCGTTCGCGGCCCTGCTGGGGTTCATCCCCGACACGCAGGTCGAGGCGATCGAGCGCTGCTCCGCCTTCGACGGGACGTGGGGAATGAAGCGCGAGTACTACGAGCTGTCGCGGAAGTACGGCAAGAAGCTCTCGCGCGCGCTCGAGGACGCGGAGGCCGTGCGCCTCGTCTCCGACTGTCCGCTCGCGGGCCTGAACGTGACCGAAGACCTCGGCGTCACGCCGGCACATCCCATCGAGGTGCTGCGCGACGCGTACGGCCTGACGCCGGCGCTGCCGCCCGCGGAGAACGTCTGGCCGGGTGGATCCGAGGCGCGCTGCGGCCGTCGCGCGTGCGCCGGCGGATGGTGCAAGGAGTCGCTTCGGACGGAAGGCGGCACGCGGCCGCCTCCCGTCAAGTGAATCGGGCTACGCCGACGCGCCGTCGGTCACGTCGACCGTGACCTTGCGCGTGACCGGTTTCGACAGCGGTACCGCGATCTCGAGCACGCCGTTGGTGTACTTGGCCGAGATCCTCTCGGCGTTCGTTCCGTCCGGCACGCGGATGCGCCGCTCGAACCGCCCGTAGCTGACCTCGCGATACGAGGCCTCCTGATGCTCCGCCTTCCGCTCGCCGCGGATGGTCAGCACGTCGTCCTCCACCGAGATGTCGACCGCCTTGGGGTCGACGCCCGGCAGATCGGCGCGAACGTGCAGGGTGTCGTTCTCGAGATACGTATCCACGCGCGGCGCCCAGTCTGCGACTGGCTCGACCGCTTGGTTTCCGAAGACGCCGCCGAAGAGCGCATCGATCTCACGATGAAGGCTCCCCAGGCCTCCGAGAACCGACCGCGGCTCCGAAGAGGAGCTCCTTTGAGTGGCGAGTCTGTACATGTCCGATTCCTCCTTCGTAGGGTTGCGCGGGTTTTCGTCCGCGATGGGGAGGTAAGCACTGACCTCGCGCGTGACAAGCTGTTGGTGGGTAGGGCAGGGAGCGGCAAGGGGAGTCCCCGGAGGCGCCGCGTTTGCTTGACAGCTGTGCTGCGCCGACACAGAAACACCCGATGCGGCGGGTGGAGAAGCCTTGGGGCCACGAGCTCATCTGGGCGGAGACCCCGCGCTACGTCGGGAAGATCCTGCACATCGCGGCCGGGCAGCGGCTCTCCCGTCAGTACCACGAGCGGAAGGACGAGACCTTCCTGGTGCAGACGGGCGAGATGGATCTGGAGATCGGCGACGGCGCCGACCGCCGGACCATCCGCATGCGCCCCCAGGAGTCGTTTCACTGCCCGCCCGGGACGGTGCATCGCATGGTCGCCGTCACGGACGTCGACGTCGTGGAGGTGTCGACGCCCGAGCTGGACGACGTGGTGCGGCTCGAGGACGCCTACGGTCGCGAGGGGACCTCGAAGGCGTGACGCCTACTGCGCGCCGTCGCGCACGATCACGGGTTTCGCGCCGCCGTGGAGGAGGCCGTCGATGGCGTCGTCCCAGGAGACGCGCGCCGTGGTGACGGGTGTCGGGTCGAGGCGGCCGCTCGCCACCAGCTCGAGGACGTGCGGAAGGTGGGCCCGCGCATCGACGCGGCCGGTGACGAAGCGGACGCCGCGGCCGTACATCTCGAGGAGCGGCACCGCCGTGTCGGTGTAGTAGATGCCGACGCTCGTGCAGATGCCGTACGGCGTGACCGAGCGCAGCGCGCACGCGAGCCCGTCGGGATCCGCGCTGGCGTCGACGGTGATCGCGAACTCGCCTGCGCGCCCGGGATGGGGGCCGATCTGCACCTCGGCGCCGAGGCGCTCGGCGATCGCCCCGCGCGCCGGATCGACGTCGAGATAGACCACGCGACCCGCGCCGAGTGCGCGCGCGACCGCGACCGCATAGAGCGAGATACTGACGGCGCCGCCACCGACGACGAGCACGTCGGCGCCGGGCTCCTCCGCCAGGTATGGCGCGACCGTGCGCCAGGCGTCGCAGAGGTTGTCGCTCGCGCTCGCCACCGCGGTGGGCGCGACCCCGGGCGGCAGGGGTTGCAACATCGCGTCGGCGAACGGGACGAGAACCAGGTCGCTGAGCGCGCCGCCCCACTGGAGCCCGCCGATCGGGCCGAGCCCGTACGCGGCGCGCACCGGCGCGTTCTCGCACGAGCTCGTCCGGCCTTTTCGACACCGGCCGCAGCGCCCGCAGCTGATCTGGAACGGGACGACGACCCGAGCGCCCGGGCGCACGCTCGTGACGGCGTCGCCGATCTCGACGACCTCGGCGACGAACTCGTGACCCAGCGGGAACGGGCCCGGCAGCGGCACGCGGCCGGTGACGATCATGTGATCGAGGTCGCAGGTGGTCACGACGAGCGGGCGGACGAGCGCCCCCTCGTCCGAGGCGAGTCGCGGAGCGGGGACGTCGATCCACTCGAGCCGGCCGGGCTCCTGGAACGTCAGCTGCTGCATGTCGACCTCCTTCGGGTTAATGTCACCACTGGTGACATAGAGGCCAACGCCGGTCGATGCAAGCCCTAGCGGGAGAGGCCACGCAGGAGGGGCTCGAGCAGGGTGCCCAGATACTCGCCGATCCGCGCCGGCTTGACGTGGATGCGGCGCGTGAGGACGAGCGCGGCGTAGCCGTGGATCAACGTGAGCAGGGTGAGCGCCTGCCCCTCGATCGACGCGGCCCGCAGCACGCCCGCCGCCTGGCCGTCGCGCAACGGTGCCTCGAGGGCGTCGACTCCCTGCTGGAGCGCCTGCTCGACGGCCGGGAAGCGGCCGTCCTCGTTCAGACGCGGCCCGGTCATGAGCCCGAAGAGCGCGGGCTCGGCGCGCGCGAACTCGACGTATGCCGTGCCGATACGCCGGAGTCGCTCCGCCACGTCGGCACGCGCCGTGCCGGCATCGGCGTCGCGCATCCGTCGGGCGAGCGCGGCGTAGCCCTCCTCGGCGACGGCGGCGAGGAGCGCGCGCTTGTCCGCGAAGTGCCGGTAGGCCGCCGCATGGTTCACGCCCACGAGCCGCGCGGCCTCGCGCAGCGTGAGGCCGTCGCCTCCGCGCTCGGCGAGGAGGCGCGTCGCCGCATCCCGCAGCGCACGCTTCAAGTCGCCGTGATGGTACGTCTTGCGGCGTGGGCGGGCGGGTCGTTTCGCGCGCGAGGGCGTAGGCATGCGTTCGGCGCCCGCTCTACGTTGCCGCCGATCGCGGGGTCAAGGACGGACTCTCGGCCGTCAGCCGAGCCGTACGGCGAGCATCGAGATCGAGCCGCCGTCGAAGCCCTCGACCGGGAATGTGACGGTGTCGTCCGGCGCGCGCATGCCGAGGACGTAGAGCAGCGGCAGGAAGTGGTCGGGCGTCGGAGCGGAGAGCATGGCATCGCGTCCGAGCGCCTCGTATGCGACCAGCGCGCGATCGTCCGCCGCGAGCATCGCCGCGCGTGCTCGGTCCTCGAATCGTAGCGCCCACTCGTAGGGTGCGCGGCTGTGCTCGCCCCAGCCGTACGAGTGGAGGTTGTGCACGAGGTTCCCGCTGCCGACGACCAGCACGCCTTCGTCGCGAAGCTGCGCCAGCCGGCGGCCGACGTCGTAGTGAAAGGCCGCGGGCTCGGCCTCGTCGATGCCGAGCTGCACGACCGGCACGTCCGCGTGCGGGAACACGTGCCGCAGCACGGACCACGTGCCGTGGTCGAGGCCCCACTCCCGGTCCGCGCCCACGGCGATCGGAGCGAGGAGCGCGGTGACGCGTGCGGCGAGCTCGCGATCGCCCGAGGCGGGGTACTCGACCGCATGGAGTTCGGGCGGGAAGCCGCCGAAGTCGTGGATCGTTCGCGGCGCCGCCATCGCCGTCACGTGCACGCCGGGCTGATACCAGTGCGCCGAGACGCACAGCACGGCGGTCGGCCGCGGCATCGCGGCGCCGAGCGCCGCCCATGCCCGAGTGTATGCGTTGTCGGCGAGCGCGTTCATCGGATTGCCGTGGCCGACGAAGAGGGCCGGCATGCGCGCCATGCCTCGACCTCACTCCGATGGACGGCCGAGCGCAATCACCGGGAATCGCCGCCGGGCGCCGCACCGTCGCCGAAGCTCTCGACGGCGAACGTCACCAGCGGATCGGGCAACCCCTTCACCTCCGCGGCGGGGAGCTCGCGGAGTCGAAACCGGCCGTCGAGGTGTGCCCGGACCGCGTCGGTGACGAGCACGTCGGTGCCGTGGACGCGCGTCAGGCCTTCGACGCGCGATGCCACGTTGACGGTGCGGCCGATGACGCCGTACTCCATCAGCGCCGCATTGCCCACCACGCCGGCGACGACCGGCCCGCGATGGATGCCGATGCCGGCGGCGAGAACGGGAAGACCCTGGGCGCGGAGCCGGTCGTTGTACGTCGCAAGCGCGGCACGCATCGCCAGCGCGGCGTGCACGGCGTCGTTCGTCTGCCACGGGTTCGGCTCGAGCGCGCCGAAGAGCGCGAGCAGCCCGTCGCCGATGAACTTGGCCAGGTGCCCGCGGTGCGACGCGATGACCTCGCCCATCGCCGCGAACCAGCCGTTCAGCAGCGTCACCAGCTGCTCCGGGTCGAGCTGCTCGGCGAGCGGCGTGAAGCCCTTCAGGTCGGCGAAGAGGACGGTGATGTCCTTCGTCTCGGACCGCGTCGAGATGCCCTGCGCGATGATGGCCTCGACCACCTCCGACGGCGCGAAGCGCGCGAAGGCCTGCTGGAGCGCCTCGAGCTCGCGCGACTCGTGCGCGAGGCGCCGCTCGAGGAGACGCGCCCGCGCGTGAAGGCGCCAGGCGAGGCCGCCGACGGCCGCCAGCGCGACGGCCGACACCACGGCGAGGATCAGCACGTCTCGAGCAGGACGCTCAGGCGCCCGACGGCGTTCGCGAGCGCCGCCACGCCGACCGCTTCGATGACCTCCTCGACGGGCAGCTCCCGGGCGAGCTCGCGCGTGCGCCGCTGGATGGCGCCCGACTGATAGCGGACGGTCTCGCGCGCGAACGGCACGAGCAGCGCGTCGCGCCGGTCGAGCTTCGCCGACCCCAGGTTCGCGAGGATCTCGTCGACGTCGGTGGGGCCGAGCCCGTCTGGCCCGAGTCCGCTGCGGGCCTCGTCCTCGCAGTGGTCGCAACCGAGCGCACGGCCGATGACGGCCAGCATGAGGAGCTTCGTGCGGCGCGGCAGGATGGGCGAGGCGAGCGCATCGTCGACGACGGCGCGTACCACGTGCGCCGTCGGCGAGCCCTCGAGCGCGGCGACGACGTCGGCGCACGCCCCCGTGTTCGGCTGTGGCAGCGGCATCGGCGACACCTGCTTTCCGCGCATCCGCCGCCTGATCAACGGGCGGAGCAGGCGACCCATCGTGCTATCGACTAGTTTCTCGAACTCTTCCGACGGTAGCGCAAAAAAGCTCGCGATGCGGTTCGGAAATCCCGCGAACGCCGCAATGTAGCCGACCTCGGCGACGACCGCGGGGGTGTAGCCGACGCGCACGAGCGCGTCGCGGTCGAACGCCGTCGGGCGCGGGTTCGCATGCGACACCTTGCGCGCGAACTCGAGCGCCACCTGCTCGGCACGGCTCAAGTCGGAGAGATGGAGGTCACGCTCGATGCGATCGATCTGCTCGTCGCGATAGCCGAAGATCTTCAGGATCATCCGGGTCGCGCCGTAGCAGTAGCGGCACGAGTTGTCCTGGCTCACGATGAGGCTGATCAGATCCCACAGCGCGAGCGGCATGTGTGCGACCTGCTTCTGGACG
>Ga0180063_1000394_pt1 | contig 11653 bp, 12 predicted proteins | sample EasRivT47_16_10D_FD_121776 | JGI IMG/M metagenome (GOLD analysis project Ga0180063, IMG submission 121776) | Soil microbial communities from meander-bound floodplain in the East River, Colorado, USA - East River metaG ERMLIBT47_16_10D | ecosystem: Environmental > Terrestrial > Soil > Floodplain ...
CTGCGTGTCGTCTCTCGGATCCGATCACGGATCTCGACGAGCTTCGAGCGATCCGGCACGACCGCTTCGCATTCGTCGCCGAGATCGAGCTCGATGCCGTCGTAGTTCGTTGCCTGATTGTTGATGCGATGCGCGGCCTTCAGCGAGACAGCCTTCAGCTGTTGCTGGATCTGCTGATGCAGGCGTGCGTTCTCAATGGCCAGCGCCACAACGTTGGCGATAGTCTCGAGGTCGCGCAGGTCGTCATCGGTGAAGTGCGGGCCGAACTCCGTGCGCTTGTTCTCAACCTTGATTACGCCGAGCGTCTGGTTCTTGATCTTGAGCGGCAGCGCGATACAGTTGAGAAACTCGCTCTGGCCGCTCGGCCACTGCACCTTGTCGTAGCGACCCTGCCACACCGGATGTCCCGCATCCTGCAGGTGCTGCAGCTCCTCGCGCGTCCGGATGTTGAACTTCTTGCCCGACGCCGCGATGAAGCCCGTGAATCCCTCCCCGATTTTGTACTTCGCCTTCCCGACCAGCCCGTGGGCGAACCCGGATCCCGCCATCATCGTGAGCGAGCCGGGCTCCGACTGCCGGTCGGGCCGGTGCTCGCGCACGGCGTCGTCACGGTCCTCTAGGAAGATCGAGCAGACCTCTGCGTTGAAGGTCCGCATCGCGCTGTTGACGACCTGATCGAGGAGCTGCCGCATGTCGAACTGGCCCACGAGCGCGCTCGCGATCTCCGAGAGCACCTCGGTAATCTCCGGCCGGCTCTGCTGATGTTCCATCCGTGGCCTCCAAACGGCATCGCGGCCAGGGGCCCGTCCGTGCAAACGATCCCGAACGGGGAGCGGTTCGGCTGACAGGACACCGAGTTCCTGCGCTTACGACAAGCGTCGATACCGGCGCAAGGGGTTGGATCGCCGGGACGGGATCCCCGTGGGACGGCGAGATGCCGTCGTCACGCGGACGATGTGTCTCACTCCACCCATGCAGCGACCGCGCTCAGTGTCGGGATCGCTGCTGATCCTCTCTTCCCACGGCGGATCGGTCAGCTTTCGGATCCGCGCGAGCCGGGGGGTAGGGGGTCCAGGGGGTCGCCCTTTCACCGGCATGCTGCGCGCGCGGCGTATGCCGCCGGCCGCGCGGCGGCCGGCCGGGTTCTGCCGCCGAACGAGCCGGCGTAGCTCAGCTGGCGCAGAAGGTCGGCGGGATGATCCCGTCCACCCAGTAGTCGACCAGCGTCGCCCACTCGCCGCCCGACGGATAGCTGCCGCAGTCGGGGATGGCGCCTGCGTAGACGAAGTCGTCGCAATACTTGTTGATCGTGGCGGCTGCCTTGATGCGCGACTTCTGAAGGCATGCGATCAAGTCGGGGTCGGTCGCCGTCGGCATGCACGTTGCGACGTCGCCGCCGCTTCGCGCGTTCCGGAAGCAACGCGTGTAGCAATTCGTCGAGTACAAGAACTGCTTGGCGATCGCCCTGCCCGCGTTGACCTGGCACTTCTGCTCGAAGTGCTCCGCCCCGGCGCGCTCGCAGAAGACGCCGGGGACGAACGAATCGACCTGGCCGGCGTAGGTCGCGACCGTGTCCTGCAGCTGCGTCTCGCTGCATGCCCCACTGTAGCACTCGGGGCAGTCGGCGCCCGGACCGGTCACGCAATACTCCTGCAGCGCCAGGCCGAACTTGAAGTGCGCGCTGCCGACGACGCAGTCGAGCGTCGCGCCCCCGTACGGCGGCATGCAATCGCTCTCCGGAGCCAGCCCCTTCCAGTACAAGTTCAGACACTTCTTCACGCAGTTCGTGGTCCCGGTGACGAGCTTGGCACCGTACTTCGTATGCGCCTTCATGCAGGCGTATTCCTTCGGCAGGACGTCCGGGAGCGCCGGCTGCGCGCGAGTCGGTCGGGCGGGCGTGAGAGTCAGGGCGGCCAGCAGAGCTCCGGCAACGGCGAGTCGGCGCACGGGAACCTCCTTAAGCGACGGGCCTATTCATGGCATACCCACCGCGTCGCGCACGAGTCAACGTGAAATTGCTAGCCCATCCCACGGAGGACAACGATGGACTTTCGCGAGGTGATCGAGACCACCGGGACATGTCGCTTCTATCGACCCGACCCCATTCCCGATGACGTGCTGCGTCGCGTCCTCGACGGGGCGCGCTGGGCCCCGACCGGCGGCAACCGCCAGGGGGTGCGGTTCGTCGTCGTGCGCGACGCGGCGAAGCGCCGCCAGCTCCGCGACTGGTACGTGCCGATGTGGGAGCAGTACGTGTCGCGGGCGACGGCGCGGCCCGGGGCCCCGATGCCGCGCCTGCTGGCGAACGCGGATCACATGGCGCAGCACCTGCACGAGGTGCCGGTGCTGATCGTCGTCTGCGCGCAGCTGGCCGACCTGCTCGCCACCGACCGCCATCTCGATCGCCTGAGCATCGTCGGCGGCGCGTCGGTCTACCCCTCGGTGCAGAACATGCTCCTGGCGGCGCGGAGCGAAGGCCTCGGCACGGCGCTGACGACGCTCCTGTGCGCGGTCGAGCCGCAGGTGAAGTCGCTCCTCGGCATCCCGGACGGGGTGGCGACGGCTGCGCTGATCCCCATGGGATATCCCGCGAAGGGCTTTCCGAAACGCCTCGCGCGCCGTCCGCTCGACGACCTCTGCTTCGCCGACGCGTGGGGCGGACCGCTCGCATGACCTGCGCCGCGATGCGGAAGCTCGCGCTCGCCCTGCCCGAAGCCGAGGAGCGCGCGCATCACGGCCACCCCGACTTTCGCGTGCGCGGCAAGGTCTTCGCGACCCTGTGGCCGGACGAGCGCCGTGCCGTCGTGCGACTCGGTCGTCTCGGAAGCCTGGCGCGGCGTCGCCCCGAAACGGCTCGCCGCTACCAAGAAGACGAGATGACGGCGTCCTACCCCGACACACGGAATAGCTGAGGGGCGTCTGCAACACCCTTGAGCCGCGGATGGCCGCGGTCCTCGAACGTTACGGTGGTCGACGTGCGCGCGAGCGCACGCACCACCTCGGAGACCAGCACTTCGCCGGGCGCGGCCCGCGCGGAGATGCGTGCCGCGACGTTGACGGCGCCGCCATGCACGTTGCCGGCCTCGCGGATGACGTCGCCGGCGTGCACGCCCAGGTGGAGCGGGAGCCCGGCCGCGTCGCCGGCCGCCGCGCACTCGAGCGCGGCGCTCAAGGCGTCGGTCGCCGCGGTGAACACGGCCAGCATGCCGTCGCCGAGGAGCTTCCCGTCGATGGGCTCGCCGCGCCGCGCGGTGACGATGGCGCGCAGCGCCGCATCGAGCGTTCGGGCCCGCTCGTGGAAGTCGCGGTCGCCGAGCTGCTCGGTCAGGCGCGTCGAGCCGGCGATGTCGGCGAACACGATGACGGCCGTCGTGTGCTGCACGGGCGGAAACACCGGGGCCGCCGGGAGCGTGACCGGGACGCCCGCGAGGAACTGCCCGACCACGGCGGCGGTGTGGGGGTCCAGGAAGACGCTCATGGGGCCGTCGAGCAGGACGACCTCGCACTGCGGAATCGAGGACGCCAACCGGCGGGCGACGTGCGGGCCGACGGCCGGGTTCTGCGCGTGCGGGCGAGCGCCTTTACTCGTGCGACGCGGAGCGCTACGCGCTCCGCAATGGCCGCCTCGCCCGCCTCGATCGTCCACGCCGTCGTCGAAGGGTACGCCACGCCGACGAGCGTCCGCCCCGGCGACACGGTGCGGCTCCATTGCTCGGCCACGGTGCCCGAGGTGACGATCGAGATCGCGCGGGTGGGCGCGCGGCGCGACGTCGTCTTCCGGCGCGAGCGCGTGGCGGTCAGGCATCACGCGATCCCGGACGACGCGTCGGCGGCGGGCTGCGGCTGGCCCGCGGCCCTCTCGATTCCGGTCGAGCCGGGATGGCGCTCGGGGTACTACGAGATCGTCTTCTCGGCCGCGGACGTCGACCCCGCGATCGCGACCAGCCACGCGTATTTCGTCGTGCGCGCGCTGCACCCCGGCCGCGACACGCCGATCGTGCTGGCGCTCGCCACGACCACGTGGTGTGCCTACAACGACTGGGGCGGCCCGAACCTCTACATGGCGGCGTCGCGCGTGGCGTTCGATCGCCCGCTGCCGAAGGGGTTCCTCGAGCGGCCGGCCGCGCCGAACGACCGGCTCGCCAACGCCGTCATGCCGGGCGACCGCGACATGACCGGCTGGCTCGACTACTTCGTCCGCCACGGCGTCGATCCGTGGTGCGGCGCCGCCGGCTGGTTCAACTGGGAGCGCCGTTTCGTCGCCTGGGCCGAGGCCGCCGGGCATCGCATCGACTACGCGACGAGCCTCGATCTGCACGAGCGCCCCGACGCGCTCGACGGCTATCGGCTGTACGTGAGCGTCGGCCACGACGAGTACTGGTCGTGGGCGATGCGCGATACGGTCGAGGGGTTCGTCGCGCGCGGCGGCAACGCCGCGTTCTTCTCGGGCAACACCGCCTTCTGGCAGGTGCGCGTCGAGGACGGCGCGATGGTGTGCTGGAAGGACCGCGCGCCCGCGCTCGATCCCGTGGTCGGCACGGCGGACGAGCGACGCATGAGCGGCCTCTGGTCGCATCCGATCATCGGCCGGCCCGAGAACGAGCTCACCGGCGTGACCTTCGCCCGCGCCGGCTACGCACGGGCCGGCGGTGCCGCGCCCGCCGGCACGGGCGGCTACACGGTCCATCGTCCCGAGCACTGGGTGTTCGAGGGGACGGAGCTCCGCTACGGCGACATCCTCGGCGCCGCGCCGGTCGTGGTCGGCTACGAGACCGACGGCTGCGCGCTGCGCATGGTCGACGGCCTTCCGGTCCCGACGCACGAAGACGGCACGCCGCGGTCGTTCGTCGTGCTCGCGACCTCGCCGGCGCGCCTGTGGTCGAACAGCCTGAGCGACAGCGACGTCCCCGCGCTCATGCGCCCCGGCGTCTACATGGCCGACGCCGACGGCAACGTCCCCGCCGAGCTCGAGGTCGTCGCGGCGCAGATCGGGGGCGACCTCCGGCCCGAGACGCTCGCGCGCTTCGCGCACGGGCATTGCGTGATGGGGACGTTCGAGCGCGGCGGCACCGTCTTCACGACGGGCTGCACGGACTGGGCCTACGGGCTCGGCCGCGACCCGCAGGTCGATCGCGTGACGGAGAACCTGCTGGCTCGCCTGTCGCGCTGACTCACTCCGGCAGGCGCGCGCCTGCGGCCCGTGCCTGCTCGACGACGGGGATCACGTAGTCGGGCGCCAGCGCCTTCTGCGGGTGGCTTGCGCTCAACTGCCCCATGAACGGCGGATGGATGGAGTACCCGAGCATCTCCTGCAGGCGCTCGGGCATCTCGCGCGCTACCTCGAACGGGACCCCGAGCACGAAGTTCTCCTGCTGTCGTCCCCACGGCTCGCAGTACTGGTGCGAGAACGCGCAGCGCGAGCGATCGCTGCGATTGCGGCCGCCGCGATGGACCAGCGTCCCGGCGAAGACGACGCACCCGCCGGCCGGCATCTCGACCGGACGGGCCGCGCGCTCGAAGGTCGCGAGCGTGTCCGCCGACCCGTCGGTCCTTGGGGCTGGGGCCTCTGGTGGGTTCGCGGGAGCGAACCCACTGATATTGAAGGTGCCCGCGAGCTGCCGGTCGTCCCAGCGGTGGCTGCCCGGGATGACTTCGGTGCCGCCGTTCTCGGCGGTGAAGGCATCGACCGCGACGATCGTCGACAGCGACACCATCGGGCGGGGTCGCGGGATGGTGTAGAACCCGTCGTCGGTGTGGAAGGGTTGCGGCGTCTCGCCGGGATTGATGTGGATCGCCTGGCTCGCCGTCAGCAGGAAGCCCGGCTGCAGAAAGTGCTCGCAGAGGGCCAGGATGCGTGCGTCGAGCGCGATCCGCCAGAAGACGCGGGCGCGCGCGACGATCGTGTAGATGCGCTCGGTGCGCGTGCCCTCGAAGTCGTTCCGGCCGAGGTACGAGCCCAGATAGAGCGCCAGCACGCGGCAGACTTCCGCCAGGTCCTCGGCGGAGAGGAAGTCGGGAATGATCGTGTACCCGTCGTCCTCGATGCGCCGCGCGTGTGTGGTCGGGTCGAACGTCGGCTCGGTTCCCATGGTCGCGTCCTGGCAGCGGACCGGACGCGATTCAAGCGGCGTCGCAGGTCACGCGGGGGCGGGCGACGTGCGCCAGTGGGGCGGATACGTCGCCTCGTAGCTCGGTCGGGCGTGCATCCGCTCACGCCACGCCGCGAGCCATGGCAGCTCGTGCAGCGGGACGCCGCCGCGCTCGGCGATCTCGACGAACGGGAGCCAGGTCGTGTCGGCGCGCGTGTGGCCCGGGCCGAGGACCCAGTCGCCGCCGCGTGCCGCGGCGCGCGCCTCGAGCTCCGCGATCCGCGCTCGCGTCTGTGCTCGTGCCGCGGCCACTTTCGTCGCGTCGCGCTTCTCCGGCGGGGTGAAGAACACTTCGCGCGCCACGGTCCCGAAGGCCTCGATGAAGTAGAGGGTGGCCTCGACCTCTTCGATGCGCACCAGGGCCCGCGCCGCCGGGTCGGCCGGGAGCAGGGGGCGCTCCGGATGGCGCTCCTCGAGATACTCGACGATGGGCTGCGACTCGTAGAGGGACGTCGCGCCGTCGGTCAGGGCCGGCACCTTCGCGTGCGGGCTGATGGCCAGGTATTCGGGCTTCTTCAAGTCCCCCGCCTGAAAGCTCAGGAGCACGCCTTCGTACGGGATGCCTTTCTCCTCGAGCACGAGGTGCACGCGCCATGCGAACGGGGAGCCCGATGCGTAGAAGAATTTGCTCGGTTTCGACATGGGCGGCTCGTAGCCCCGCCGGTGAGTCGATGGAAGCGTGGTCAGCCGCGCGGCAAGCCGAGGATGCGCTGCGCGATGATGTTCGCCTGCACCTCGGACGTGCCGCCGGCGATCGACGATACGCGGGACCAGAGGAACGCCTGCGGCCAGCGCCCGTCGGCCCGGACCGCCGCCGGACCTTCGATCGCGAGGGCCAGCTCGTAAATGCGCTGCGTGAGGCCCGCCCAGAAGACCTTCACGATCGACGACTCTGGGCCGGGCTCGAGCCCGTGCGCCAGCCGGGTGAGCGTGCGGCAGTTCAAGAGCCGCATGATCTCGACGTCGATGTGGCCGCGCGCGATCTCCTGGCGCAGCACGGGGTCGTCGGTCCGATCGAGCGCCCGGGCGCGGGCCCGCACGTCGTCGAGCGCGATGCGTTGCAGAACCTGCTCCTTGAAGGCGAAGCCCGTCCCGCGCTCGTGGGCGAGCGTCGTCATCGCGATCTCCCAGCCGCCGTTCACGGCGCCGATGACGCTGGCGGCCGGTACCGCCACGTCCTCGAGGAACACCTCGCTGAACTCGGTCGATCCGGTGATCTGCGTGAGCGGCCGGATGGTGATGCCCGGGCTCTGCATGTCGAGCACGAAGTAGGTGAGGCCCTTGTGCTTCGGCGCGTGTGGATCGGTCCGCGCCAGCAGGATCGCCCACCGGGAGAACTGGGCGTAGCTGGTCCACACCTTCTGGCCGGTCACGCGGAAGAGATCGCCGTCGCGCTCGGCCTTGGTGCGCACGGCGGCGAGGTCGCTGCCGGCGCCCGGCTCGCTGAAGAGCTGGCACCACATCTCGTCGCCGGAGAGGATCGGCGGAAGGAGCCGCTGCTTCTGCGCCTCGGTCCCGTGGGTGATGAGCGTCGGCCCGGCATTGTTGATCCCGACCCGGTTCAGGAGCTGCGGGGCGCGGGCGCGCGCGATCTCTTCGTTCAGGATGGCCTGCTGCACGGGCGGCGCGCCGCCGCCGCCGTACTCGCTCGGCCAGAGGAGGCCGACGTAGCCGGCGTCGTACAGCGTCCGCTGCCAGGTCTTCAGGAATTGGAACTCGTCGGCGAGCGATGCGTCGTCGTGCGGGACGCGCTCGGCGCGCGCCGGCTTGTGCGCGGCGAGCCACGCGCGCAGCGCGGCCCGGAAACGCGCGTCATCCGGTGAGTCCGAGAAGTCCATTTAAGCCGACCCAAGACTACGTCTTGGGTCGGGGTGGGATGCGAGAGTGTCGCGCGCGGTGGCACGCGCGAGCGGGATGCCGCGGCCGGCGAAGCCGGCGCGGCATGCAAGGCACGCGCGCTGTTCGACTCCTCGCGGCTGTCGACGTCGTCGTGTTCGCACGTGGGAGAGGCCTCGGTGCCGTTCCGCATGCACTCTTCGGGCCCAGCCTTGCGTGCGTACCCTGCGTGCCGCGCCGGCTTTGCCGGCCGCGGCATGGCGTTCGCGCGTATCATCGAGCCACACGTTCTCGCGCTCCCCCGACCCAAGACGTAGTCTTGGGTCGGCTCTATCCCGTCGCGACCGCGGGTGCCAGCATGGATCGACGGCAAAGCCGTGGCGATGTTACGGTGCCGGGACGATGGACGACTACCGGAGCGCCTTCGATCCGGCGCACGATCTCTGCGTGTTGTCGCGCCGCGCGCTCGCGGCGCTCGGGCGCGAGTACATGCTGTTCGGGCATCTGCTGAACCGCGCCGGCCTGCCGCCGGTGCACATGCGGCTCGGCGGCCAGGCGCGCGAGGCGGTGGCGATCGAGGAGTGGATGGGTGCGAGCCCGATCTACTCCCAGCGCATGCAGCGGGCGCTGCGCTTCGAGGGCGACGACGTCGGCACGATCATGCGCAACCTCCAGCTCGACGTCGGCTTCGCGCACCAGTACATGGACGTCCGCTACGCGCTCGAGGACGACGGGCGCGGCGTCTTCTGGCTCCAGCGCTGCGGCGCGCTCCTCGAGGTGGAGCCGCACGGGGAGGCGGCGGTGTTCTCGATGTGCCATGCGATCGAGGACCCGACGTTCGACGCCACCGCCGTCGCGACGAACCCGCGCGCCCGCTGCCGTCCGGTGCACCGCCCGCCGCGCCTGCCGGCCGATCGCGTGCCGCACTGCCTCTGGGAGGTGTTCATCGACCCCGACGCCGAGCCGGTCCGCGAGATCCCGCTCACGACGCGGGTGCGCGCGTCGAAGCTCGCGCACCTGCCGATCGAGCCGGTCGCCGCGGAGACGGGCGGCGGATGGAACGACTACACGCAGCCGTTCGCCCCCGACTTCCACCTGGGCTACCTCTCGCACGCCGCGCTCGTCTGCGTCGGTCGCGAGCTGCTGGTGCAGAACCATCTCCTCGTGCGGGCGCTCATGATGGCGGTCGGCGATCGTGCGGGGGAGGACGTCGCGCGCGCGATCGGGCTGGCGCAGTGGGTGGGCAGCGCGGCCGTGGCATCGCGGCGGCTGCCGGCCGCGCTCGGCATTCCGGGCGACGACGTCGAGGCGGTGTTGAAGGTCCTCCAGTTTCATCCCGCCTTCCTGCCGGGCTACCTGCGCGTCGGGCTCGAGCGACTCGGGCGGGACCGCGGACGGCTCACGATTGCGGACTGCGAGGGGCTCTCGGAAGGGGACGCGTTCTCGTGGTACGCGCTCCTCGACGTGGCGCCGCATCCGGCGCTCGACGCGATGGTGCAGGGGGTGAACCCGCGGGCCCGTTGCGTGCCGGCGACGCCGCGCGACGGCGCGCGCTTTGCGTGGGACGTCGTCGTCGATGCCGCGGCGGAGCCGGTGGCTCCACCGCCCGAGGTGGCCATGGTGGAGGCGACGGGGACGGCCCGGTTCGCGTTCGTCGACCCGGGCGTGCGCGATTGAGGCCTCGAGCGGGATGTTCGCGTTTCGCCTGACACCCGAGATCACGCTCGAGCTGGTGGAGCCCCGTCACGCCGACGAGCTCTTTCGAGCGACCGACGCCAACCGGGACCATCTTCGCCGCCGGTTGCCGTGGGTCGACGCCACGCGCACGGTCGAGGATACGAAGGGATTCATCCAGACCACGCGGCAGCAGCTGTACGAGAACAAGGGCTTTCAGACGGCGATCCGGTTCCGCTCCGACTTGGTCGGGATGATCGGGCACCTCGCCATCGACTGGAGCAACCGAGCGACGGCGCTCGGCTATTGGCTCGCCCACGATGCCCAGGGGCACGGCATCATGACGATGTCGTGCCGGGCCTACGTCGACCATGCGTTCACGCAGCTCGGCTTGCACCGCGTGGAGATCCGCTGCGCGCCGGACAATCGGCGGAGTCGGGCGATCCCCGAGCGGCTCGGCTTTCGCGCGGAAGGCACGATCCGCTCCGCGGAATGGCTGTATGACCACTTCGTCGACCATGTCGTCTATGGAATCCTGGTGGACGAATGGGAGGCCTCATGACCCACACCGGTAGCTGTCATTGCGGACGCATCGCCTTCGAGGTCGAGGGGCGGGTGCCCTAACGCCGCCCAATGCTTAGCCTGACTTCATCGCACCCGCGTGTGCCATCGGCTACGGTGCGCGCCGGTGAGTCCGACGGTCCTTCGTGTTGGCGGTTTCCGATTCTATTTCTTCTCGCGAGAAGAGACGCGGATGCACGTGCATGTGCAACATACCGACGGCGAAGCGAAGTTCTGGCTTGAGCCGAGCGTCGAGCTGGCGGAGAACTACGGCATGACCCGTCGGCGCCTGGCAACTGCCCGTCGGCTCGTTCAGGAGAATGAAGATGCGATCCGGAAAGCGTGGAAAGGCCACTTCCTCGGTTGAAGTGGCGAGCGTGTCGCGACACGGATTTCGGCTCCTCCTTGGCGGCCGAGAGCGCTTTCTGAGCTTCGTCGACTTCCCGTGGTTTCGACACGCGTCGATTGGAGAGCTCCGCAACGTGGAGCTGTCGCGGCCGCATCATCTCTACTGGCCCGACCTCGACATCGATCTTGCGACCGAGTCGATCGAACACCCGGAGCAGTTTCCCCTCGTGAGCCGGGTTCCGCCCGCCAAGCGCGTGCAAGCTGCACGCGTCGCACGTCCGAGGACTACCCGGCGCGCACGTGCGCGCGGCTGACGCGTCGCCGATGGGTGCAGCCGGTAAGCGCTACGTCGTCTACGGCGCCGGGGCGATCGGCGGCGTCGTCGGGTTTCGGCTCGCCGAGCAGGGCTGCGACGTGTCGCTCATCGCACGCGGCGAACATCTCGCGGCGATCCGCGGCGCCGGCCTGACGCTCGAAACGCCGCTCGGTTCGACGACGCGCGCCATCCCGGCGGTGGAGCATCCGTCCGAGATCGTCTGGCGCCCGACCGACGACGTCGTCCTGCTGGCCACCAAGACGCAGGATGCCGCCCGCGCCCTCGACGCGCTCCGCGCGGTGGCCGGTTCGGAGATGCCGGTGCTCTGTCTGCAGAACGGCGTGGAGGCCGCACGGATCGCGCACCGGCGCTTCCGCGTCGTCTACGGCTCGATCACGATGCTGCCGGCGGTCCACCTGAAGGCGGGCGTGGTGCAGGCGTTCTCGGCGCCGGTCCCGGGGATCATCGACGTGGGGCGCCATCCGGCGGGCGACGATCGGCTGATCGCCGACGTGTCCGCCGATCTGCGTCGTGCCGGATTCCACTCGGAGGTGCGCGGCGACATCCTGCGCTGGCAGTACGGGAAGCTGCTCGACAACCTGACGAACGCGCTTGTGGCGCTGTGCGGCCCGGACGCGGACTACGGCGACCTGGTGGAGCAGCTGCGCGCCGAAGGGGAGGCGTGTTACCGCGCCGCGGGTATCGCGTACGCGTCGGCGCGCGGTCGCGTGCAGAACGCCTTGACGCTCGGCGCGATCGACGGACGGCC
>Ga0180063_1000397_pt1 | contig 11619 bp, 7 predicted proteins | sample EasRivT47_16_10D_FD_121776 | JGI IMG/M metagenome (GOLD analysis project Ga0180063, IMG submission 121776) | Soil microbial communities from meander-bound floodplain in the East River, Colorado, USA - East River metaG ERMLIBT47_16_10D | ecosystem: Environmental > Terrestrial > Soil > Floodplain ...
GCCAGGATCGCGCCGTCGTCCAGATCGCTCACCCCGTCCACCCCCACGAACTGCGGTCCCTCGAGCAGCCGGGCGTCGCGCAGCACGCCGTCGGCCTCGGCCTGCGCCTGGTACAGCAACGCGGGCCGGACCGCCCCGCGCCCGGAGAGGGAGGGCGGGAAGTTGACGACCACCGTCACCCGCTTCCCCGGGCGGGCGTCGGCGCGTAGGCGCTCGATGGCGGCGCGCATCTGATCGGCGCGCAGCGAGACCTGCACCTCGTCCAGCGGCGGGCTCGCTACCGTGAGCATCAGCGCCGCGGTGCTGCCGAAGTCCTTGATGAACTGGATCGGACCGACGCCGTCGGGCAGGTCCCGGATCTGGTCGAGCCTGAGCGCGATGTCGTCGAAAATCTCATCGGTTTCGGTGAGGCCCTCCTTGAGGTCCACGTAGACGAACGAGACGTTGGTCCGGCTGACGGACTTGATGGTCTCGACGTGCTTGTTCTCGGCCACCACCTCCTCGATGCGCCGGGTGACCCGGTCCTCGATGCGCTCGGCGTCCATCCCGGGCCAGGGCGTAATCACGAGCGCGGTGACCACGGGGATGTCGGGGTCCTTGCGCTGGGGCATACTGAAGTACCCGTACAGGCCCCAGAGCACGGTCGCGATCAGCGCGACCCAGGCGACCTGGCGCTGCTCGGTGCAGTAACGGGCGAGATTGCGCGTCTTCGCGATCAGGGTCGCGTCGTCGATGTGCGCCACGGGGGACTCCGCTAGTGGAGAATGTGGACGGCCTGGCCGTCGGTGACAATCGCGGCGCCCCGCACGACGATCTGCTCGCCCGCCCGCAGCCCGTTACGGACCGCGATGAGGTTGCCGCCGACCTCGCCGAGCTGCACGCGACGCAGGCGCGCCCTCGGTCCCGCCGAGTCGGTCACCACGTACACGGCGTAGGCGGTCGTGTCGCCGGCCGGCCGCACGATGGCGGGCAGCGGCACCAGGAGGGCCGGGGCGGGGGCGTCGTGGTCGAGCTGCAGGGTGGCGAGCATCCCCACCTTGAGCCCGCCGCGGGGGTTGGGCAGGGCCGCCTCCACCTCGAAGACCCGGCTTGCCGGATCGGCCGAGGGCGCGATGCGGGTGATGCGCCCCTCGAGCGCGGCACCGGGGAGCGCCTCAGCCTGGATCGGGATGGTCTGCCCGAGCCGGAGCCGCGCGACCACGACGTCCGGCACGCCGAAGGCCACCTTCACGACCCGGGTGTCCGCGATGCTGAAGGCCGGCGCCGCGGGCCCGGCGAGCGAGCCGATCTCCACCGCGCGGCGCAAGAGGACCCCGTCGAGCGGAGCCCGGAGCGTGGCGTCCCCCAGCGCAATCGCCGTCTGGCTACGCCGCGCCTGGGTCGCACGGTAGCGGGCGTAGGTGGCGTCGTACTCGGCCTTGCTGATGGAGCGGTTCTCGTAGAGCTGGACGGCCCGCTCGTAGTCGGCCTGCGCCTGGCTCCGTACGGCCTCGGCCTCGGCGACCTGGTCGCGATACTCGGCTTGCCGAAGGCGGGCGAGCACCTGGCCCTTTCGGACCGGGTCGCCGTCCTGGATGGCACGCATCCGACCGTCAGCCCCGCGCACCTGGGTGATCGCCTCCACAATCCCGCTCACCCGGAAGGCGAGATCCACCGTTTCGTCCGCCCTGATGGCGGCGCTGTAGTGCGTGGCGTGGCGCGGGTCGACGGCCGGCGCGACCCGCACCACAGTCACCGGGACGGGGTCGGGCGGGGTGGGCGCGTCGTCCCCGCAGGCCGCGGCGCTCAGGGCCACGGCGGTGATCCAGGATGTGCGGCTCATTGCTGCACCTCGAGAGTGTGAAGGCGTTCGAGAAAGGCCTGCTGCTCCTGGGCCGGGCGCAGGGCTCCGAAGGCGCCGATGGCGCGCTCGACCCGCATGAGGTCCAGCAGGAAGTCGTGTACCGCGTTGGCCGCCGCCTCGGCCGAGGTCTCGGCGGCGTTCTGGGCGTCGATCAGCGCGGTGATGGAGGCGGTGCCACGCGCGTAGGCGTCGGCCACCAGCTCGTAATTGCGCCCGGCCGCGTCGGCCGCTTCGCTGGTGAGCGCGATGGCAGCGTAACTGCTGGCCGCCGTCTCCAGCGCGGCACGCACCCGCTGCTCCACGACCTGCGCCGCGCTGGCGCGCCGCACTTTGAGCTCGGCAAGGTCAACGCGGGTCTGCTCCCGACGGGCTCCCCGGTCGAAGCCGGTGAAGATGGGGAGCGAGGCCTGGAGGCGGAACTGCCATCGCAGATCGGGGGCCGTGCCGAGCGTGACACCGCCGGGGAACACCGGCGCCGTGCTTCCGGCGCCGTCCTGGCTGAACACGTTGTCGAGTCCGCCTACGAGGGAGAATCTCGGCAGCCAGAAGGCGCGCCCGGCGGCAGTATGCTGCCGCTCCTGGGCGGCGATTTCCGCGTCGGCGCGCACCAGTTCGGGCGAGCGCTGGAGCGCTTCATCCACCAGGAACCGGGTCAGCACCGCGACGCGCGCCGGATCGGCGAACCAGCCGAGCACGGTCGAGTCCTGAGCCAGGAGTGCCGGGTCGCCGAGCGTCACCGGGCGCGGGGCCAGCGGCTGGTCCTGCGGCCGGTTGAGCAGTCGTTGGAGCTGGAGCGTGGCGGTCCGCACCCGACTCTCGGCCGTGATCACCTCTCGGCGAGCATTCGCCACCTCGCCGCTCCAGCGGTAGAGGTCGGCGCGGCTGGTGGTGCCGACCCCCGACCGGACCCGGGCGGTCTCGAGGTTGGTCCGGCTCCGGTGGAGGTTGGAGCGTCGCACCTCGACCACGGTCCGGGCCTGCAGGACGGCGATGTAGGCCTGGGCAGCGTCCAGAACGACGTCGAGGCGGCTCTGGTCCCGCCCGGCCTCGCGGCCCTCCTGCAAGTGGCGGGAGCTGCTGTAGCCGGCCCACGCCTCCTCGGAGTAGAGCGGCGCGGAGAAAATGAAGCCGCCGTTGAGCTGACGCTCGGGCTGCTGACCCAGCGCCGCGCCGGCGACGGCCTCGCGCGTGAAGGTCCCACCGATCTGGCTCTCGATGCGGGGCAGCAGGCCGGAGCGGGCGCGAAGGACTTCCTGGTGCCCGGACTCGACGGCGAGTTCGGCCGCCTCGAGGTCGAGGTTGGCCCTCGCGGCGCCCTGCATCGCGTCGGCCAGCGACAGGCTGTCCGCCGGGGCGAGGGGGTCGCTGCCCACCAGTTCCGCATCGGTTAGCAAGCGGTAGCTGGGGGAGTAGTTGATGGCGCGGGCGGTCGCGAGGTTCAGGACCAGCCGGGGGGCGCCCACCAGTCGCACGGACAGCGTGCCCGCGTCCTCGCCGGAGAGGATACGCTGCAGGTCCACCGCGGCACGGCGAGCGCGGCGCAGCCAGTGCTCCGGCGGCTCGTAGGAGGCCAGCGCGCCGGCAGTTACGTCTTCCGCCACGTGGCTGAGCGTCGGGAGCCGCCGCGCGGTGAGCCCCGCGATGAGGCGCACCAGCTCGGGCTCCGGCAGCGTCGGGAGGCCCGTGAGGTACACCGCGTCGGTGCCCGCGGGGAGCGCGGCCAGGATCTGATCCGCCGTGCCCCGGGCTGGCACCACGGTCGCCTCCGCCCCCGGGGCGCCGACGAGGTCGCGCGCACCGGTTTCCAACGCGGGGATGGCCCGAAGCAATTCAGGGTCTACCAGGATCGCGAGGCGGCTGAAGGGCACCAGCCGGTGGAACTCGGCGATCATCTCCGCCACGGTGAAGGCCTCCTCGACATAGGCGAGGTTGCGGACGCCGCTGGTTCCGAGCTGCTGGGGGATGCCCTGCCAGCCCGCGTCCAAGATCATGGTCGCGATCGTGGGTTTCTGCGGCTTCCTGACGTGGGCGAGCAGGTGTGAGCCGATCGGCCCCAGTGCCACGACGATCGATACGGTGCTGTCGCGGAGCGCTTCGTCGAGCAGCCGGCGCACGCCGACCACGGTGCCGTCGGCCACGCGGGGCGGGAGCCAGGTGACTTCGCCAGGGCGGAAGAAACCCTGGAGTTCGCGATCGAACGCGGCCACCTGTGCGTCAGCACGCGGGGTCTGCTGGTCGAGGACGATGGCGACGCGCGGAGCCACCGCCTGCGCAGGCAGCGAGGCCGACAGCCCGGTCGCCAGGAGGAGGATGCCACCCAGCATGCGTCCGGTGCGGCACAACGCGCGGAGGTCGGCGGGCCCGGGCCGGCACCTTGGTTGTCCGTGAATGATTCGCGTGGTGTTCACCCGTCCTCCGCATGGCTCGCTGGTCGTATGGGGCCACCGGCCTGGCCGATGGCGGAATCATCTCCGGCACCGACTAGGGCAAGTGCGAGGCCGCATCGGGATGCCTACCCGCATCGTGGGGCTAAGTGCCTGGGCTGGGCATCCTTGGAAGGCGAAGCGCCGCCCGAATCCGGACGGCGCTGGAGGGGGAACTACCGCGACCCTTCGCGGTCCCGTGAGATGTCGCGGCGAGGGAGCGCGCGGGATCGGGTACGCGCCGCGTGCGTCAGGCGGCGCCCCGAGCGGCCAGCCACTGGTCTTTCCGGCCCCGCATGCCGGCGGGCAGCGCCACCCCCACGCGGTGACGCGACGTCTCCGACGTGCGGCTGAGATTGGCCATCATCACCGCCGCCGCATCGGCGTACGGGATGATCATCTCCGGCACCCGGTAGGCGAAGAACGGCACGGTGAACGGGCCGGGTAGAACGCGGGTCCACTCGGGCACGCGCACGGGCACGCGGTCCAGGGAGAGCCGCAGGCGCTCGAGCCCCAGGGCCGGCTGGTGCACCAGCGGCCCGGGGCAGAGCATCCGCCAGTCGATTGAGGTTCGTCGCAGCCGGTCGAAGTTGGCGCGATGGGGCCAGTAGGTCGTCGCGACGCGCGGGAGGTCCACCGCGCGACGGCCGCGCGCGTCGAGATCGAGGAGCGCCGCCCCGGCCATGAACCAGGCCACCGGACGCTCGTCCTGGGGAGTCGCCTCGAGCGCGGTCACGACGCGCGCCGTGAGGTCCACGAAACGCTGCCCGTCGGTCACCCGGCCGGCCGTGTGGATCACGACATCGTGCTGCCGGACATGGGCGGCGAGCCCGGCGATCGGCGTGGTTGACAGGTCGGCCTCACACACGGTGATCCCGGCGCGCAGGTGGTCCGGCACCCTGGACCCGGCCCGGACCAGTGCCGTAACTTCGTGCCGCGCGGACACCGCCGCCCGCGCCACATAGCGGCCGAGCGTGCCGGCTGCTCCGAGAATCAGGACTCTCGACATACAGCCTCTCCCAAGCCAGCGGTGGACATGCATCAGGTCGTCGCGTGCGAGCCCCGCCAGCCGATCGCCCACCGCGCGTGGCAGCCTCCTGCCGTGGGGGATGGAGTGCAACTGGGAGGCCATGAGCGTGGGCCGGGCCGTGGCGCGGCCGCAGGTGCTTGTGCGGTGCGGGGTTTCGAGTGGAATCGCCGCCCGGGACCGGGCGGCGATGGCAAGGCGGGGCCACGAGATGTCGCGCCACCGCGAACTCTCGCGGGGCCTAGCCGCGTTGCTTCGTGATGCCGAGCCTCTTCATCCTGGAGCGCAGGGTGCTCGGGGGCACGCCGAGGAGGGCGGCGGCCCCGTCCTGGCCGTACACCCGGCCGCCCGTCGCCGCGAGCACCTGCCGGATGTGCATCCGCTCGCTCTCCTCGAGCGTCAAGGTGGCGTCTGGACGGGGCAGGATCTCCTCGCCCGCGGCCTTCCCGCGGGCGGCGGGGCCCAGGTCGTCGAGAATCTCCACCACCGGTCCTGGGCTCAGCACGCACGCCCGCTCGAGCACGTTCTGCAGCTCCCGGATGTTGCCGGGCCAGGGGTAGCGCTCGAGCCGCGCCATGCTGTCCGGCGTCACCGCCTTGAGCGGTTTGGCCAGCTTGCGCTGGAACTGGGCCAGGAAGTGGCGGACGAGGAGCGGGATATCGCTCGGACGCTCCCGGAGCGGGGGCAGCCGGATGGGAAAAACGTTGAGGCGATAGAAGAGGTCAGCGCGGAAGCGGTGGGCCGCCACTTCCTGCTCCAGGTCCCGGTTGGTGGCCGTCACGAGCCGCACGTCCACCTGCTGGGTGCGGTGGCTGCCGACCCGCTCGAACTCCCGCTCCTGCAGCACGCGCAGGAGCTTCACCTGGACGTCGAGCGGCAGCTCGGCGACCTCGTCCATGAAGAGGGTGCCCTTGTCGGCCAGCTCAAAGCGCCCGATGCGTCGTTGCAGGGCCCCCGTAAAGGCCCCCTTTTCATGACCGAAGAGCTCGCTCTCGACCACGCCCTGCGGGATGGCTCCGCAATTGACCTCGATGAGAGGCCGCTCCCGCCTCGAGCTTCCCTGGTGGAGCGCCCGGGCGATCAGCTCCTTGCCGGTCCCGGTCTCGCCGGTGAGCAGCACGGTGGTCTCCACCGGCGCCACCTGCTGCACCTTGCGGAGCACCGCGCGCAGCGGCGGGCTCTCCCCCACGATCCCCTCGAAGCCGCGCTCCTGGGCGATGGTCTCCTGCAGGTAGGCGTTCTCCAGCTCGAGCCGGGCCAGATAGCGCTCGACTTCCTCGTACAGCTGCGCGTTGCGGATGGTGAGCGCCGCCTGGTCGGCGAAGATCCCGAGGAGGGCGAACTCCTCGGGGGTGATCCGGCGGCGGGCGAGAAAGCCGATCGAGCCGAGGTGCTCGCCGCGGAAATTCAGAGGGTATCCCGCGGCGCTCTGGATTCCCATCTCGCGCCAGGCCTCCAGGATCCCGGGGTCGATCTCGTACGGCTCGAACTGCCTCGAATCATCCAGGAGGATGGAACGGCCCAGACGCCACAGGATGGCGGGGGGGTGCGGTGCGTCCAGGGCAACCTTGTGGGGCAGCTTCTCTTCCGCCGTGCGTCCGGCGCTCGCGACGCAGTGGAGGGCTCGCGGGGATGCCGGGCCGCGCGCGGAGCCCCCCGCCTCTGCCCGGCAGACCGGGCATTCGTCGTCGGCCAGCGCCAAGAAGATGCGGGCGTTGGTGGCGTCGGCATGCTCCACCAGGGCCGCGGCAATCGAGTGCAGCACGACCTCGAGACTCTCGGCGGTGGCGAGGCGGCGGGTGACTTCGCGCAACATCTCATGGGGGGCCCGCGGCGGGCTGCCCGGGAGGTTCTGGGGCACCGCGACTCCTGGCTGGGAGCGACAGCGACATCTCGTGTGATTGGCGAAATATCGCGGTTGTCTGCCGGCGGGCAAGAGCCGGCCCGGGCTCCCACGTCGCTGCGGCGCTTGCAGTTGGCACGCGGAGCGGCCGCCGTGGGGTGCGTGGCCTCCGGGTTGCCTCTTCCCTTGGGGCATGACCAATACGACACGCATCACCCGCTATCCGATCGACGAGCGCGCCCAGCGGATCTTGGCGGCGGCCTTCAGCGAATTCAGCCTCCGCGGGGTCCGCAGGGCGCGACTCAACGTGATCGCGCGACGCGCGGGGGTCTCACCGGCCACCCTGCGCCAGTACTTTCCGACCATTGACGAGCTGTTCCGCGAGGTGGTCCGCAGCGCGATCGTGCGCCTGATCCGGCGTTCGCAGGATGCCGAGCGGCCCTCGCCGGGGCAGCCCATCGCCACCGAGCTCCGGCAGTTCATCGAGGAGTTCTGGCGGACGACTGACGAGCCCGACCAGGCGGCCCTGCTGCGGCTTTCCTTCGGTGAGCTCTCCAGTTTCCCCGAGCTCGCGGTCTTCCACGCGACCGAAGTGACCGGCCGGGCTGTCGCGCGGCTCGAGGCGTTGCTGACGGAGGCGGTCCAGCGGGGCGAGCTCCGGCCGCGCGATCTCCGCGCCCTCGCGCGGGTGATCGTGTCATCGCTGACCATGTACGGCATGTGGTTCGCCGCTCCCGCCATCTACGGTGACCTAACCGGCCTCGACCGCGTCCAGGCGGAGCGAGCCGCGATCGCTGTGCTGCTGGAAATGGTCGCCGATGGGGCGGCGCCGGGTGGTGCCGGGAACCACGAGGAGCTGCGTGCCCGCGCGATGTAATTCGCTGCCCCTGGGGGGACCATGACTGCTCCGAAGCTTCTCCATCACCACCGTGCCGGTACATCTCCTGGGGGCTTCCGTCCGTCAGGCGACCACAGCCTCCCCAGCGAGATGCTGGCCCAGGCTGGCCGGCGGTTGCGCTCGCTCGGGGCGGCGTTCGCCGTGCTGTGGGCGGTGCCGCTGGTGCTCTTCCTGCTGGTGGCGCCGCACCAGCCCAGCCTGCCCATGGCACCACTGTGGCCGATGCCCGGCGCGGCGGTGGCGGGGACGGGGCTTGCCCTGTCGCTCCTCCTGCTGGTCGTGACGCCGAGGCTCGGCCGACGGTCGGAGGTCCAGCTCTTCCTGGGGTCGGCCTTCCTCGTGGTGACGGCGCTGCTGTTCGGGCTGATGGAGTATTGGGTCCCCGCCTTCGACCGGACGCCGGCGACCTTCATCGGGGTCGCCATCCTCGCGGTTTCCGCGATCCTGCCCAACACGGCCGGCCGGACGCTGGCCGTTGGCCTGCTGGCCGCGACCATGGCGCCGCTCGCTGTCATCCTCAGCCAGCTCCGCGCGGTGCGCGTGGAGGCGACGTGGTTCCAGTACTTCGTGGTCTTCCTGCCGAACTATCTGTGCGCCCTGCTGGCGGTGATCCCGGCCCAGATCATCCGGCAGCTCGGGCAGCAGGTCCGCAAGGCGCGCGAAGTCGGCAGCTACCGGCTGGAGGAGATGCTGGGGAAGGGGGGCATGGGCGAGGTGTACAAGGCCTCCCACCAGCTCCTGGCCCGTCCCGCTGCCGTGAAGCTGATCCGCCCCGAAGTGCTCGGCGCGGCCGAGCCCGGGAGGGCCCTGGTGATCCGGGAGCGCTTCTCCCGTGAGGCGAAGGCTACCGCGTCGCTCCGCTCGCCGCACACGATCTCGCTCTACGACTTCGGTGTGGCGCAGGATGGGACCTACTTCTTCGTGATGGAGTTGCTCGACGGGCTCGACCTGGAGAGCCTGGTCGAGCGGTTCGGGCCGGTGCCCCCCGGGCGCGCGGTGCACCTGCTGGTGCAGGCCTGCGAGTCGCTTGAGGAGGCGCACCAGCTTGGCCTCATCCACCGGGACGTGAAGCCCAGCAATATCTTCGCGTGCCGGATGGGGCTTGCGGTGGACTTCGTGAAGGTGCTCGACTTCGGCCTCGTGGCGCAGCAGGGCGAGTCGAAGGCCCCCGACGCTCGCCTCACCGCCCCGGACCACACCGCCGGGACCCCCGCCTACATGGCCCCCGAGGCGATCCTCGGTCAGGGGCCGCTCGATCATCGCGCCGACATCTACGCCCTGGGGTGCGTCGCCTACTGGCTGGTCACGGGCCACCTCGTCTTCGAGGCGCCCACCGCGCTGGAGCAGCTGGTCCACCATGCGCACACCGTTCCCGTGCCGCCGTCGCGCCGCAGCGAGCTTCCCATTCCACCCGCCTTCGATCAGGTGATCCTGGACTGCCTCGCCAAACACCCCGCCGAGCGACCCCAGTCGGCCGGCGAGCTGGCCCGCAGGCTCCGCGCCACGCTGCCGGAGGAAGAGTCTTGGACGGAAGCGCGGGCCCAACTGTGGTGGCAGCGGCACCGTCCCGAATCCGCGCGGCCCGCGCCGATCGCCTGCGACCTGCGGCTGGCCACGACACTGATTGAAGGCTGGATCCCGCCGGACGACCCGGCGGTCCCCGAGGCCCCCCCCACCCACGCGGTGACCCGATGACCCGCCGCGCGATGTTCGCGATCCTGGTGGTGGCCGGCCTCGTCACGCCCCTGGCTGCCCGGGCACAAGCCGGGGCCAGCCCGCTCGGCGTGGGTGCGGCGCTGGAGGCGGTGGCGGAGCGGGTGTCGCCCACCGTCGTGCAGATCCAGGTCACCGCGTACGCGCCGGTGCTGGGCGAGCCGGGCGGCGGCGGCGCGGCCGCGCTGCTCCAGACGGCGCACATCACCGGTTCCGGCGTCATCCTGAGCGCCGATGGCTACATCATCACCAATGCCCACGTGGTGGAGGGCGGGCGCCGTTTCGTGGTGGTGCTCGCCCGCCCGGCCGTCCCGGGGAACCCGGGCCACTCCGCCGTGCCTTCCGTGCCACTGGCGGTCCCGGCCCGGCTTGTCGCCAGCGATCGCGAGACGGACCTCGCGATTCTCAAGGTGGATCTCGACGACCTGCCCTACGCGACACTGGGCGACTCCGACTCGCTCGCGCCGGGCCGCCTGGTCCTCGCCTTCGGCAGTCCGCTCGGGCTCAGCAATTCGGTCACGATGGGCGTGGTGAGCGCGGTCGGCCGCCAGCTCCAGGACGAGGACCGAATGCTGTACATCCAGACCGATACCCCGATCAATCCGGGCAACAGCGGCGGGCCGCTAGTCGACCTCGATGGCGCGGTCGTGGGGATCAACACCCTGATCGCGAGCAGGTCGGGGGGCAGCGAGGGGGTGGGCTTCGCGGCGCCGAGCAACATTGTGCGGCACGTGTACGAGGAGCTGCGCACCTGGCGCCGCGTGCGCCGGGGTGAGATCGGGGCGTTCGCCCAGACCGTCACGCCAGGGCTCGCGGCCGGGCTCCGGCTGCCCCGGGACTGGGGCGTCGTCGTCGCTGACGTCTATCCCGGGGGTCCCGCCGACCGTGCCGGCCTGCGCCCGGGCGACATGATCTACACGCTCGACGGCAAGCCGATGGAGAACGGCCGCCAGTTCGCCGTGAACCTGTACCGCAAGCCCATCGGTCAGGTGGTGACCCTCGAGGTGAGGCGCGGTCCGCAGCGCCAGATCCTGCGGGTGCCGGTGGTGGAGCGGCCAGACGAGGGAGCCCGGCTCAGCGCCCTGGTGACTCCGGAAGAAAACCTGGTCCCCCGTCTCGGCGTGCTCGGGCTCGCTCTCACCGCCGAGCTCGCCCAGATGATCCCCGGCGTGCGCGCGCCGCAGGGTGTGGTCGTTGCCTCGGTGGCTGGCGACGCCGTCGCCCGGCTGGAGCCGGGCGACGTAATTCACGCACTCAACGGCGCGGCGGTCGCGAATCTCGCCCAGCTCCGCGCCGGGCTCGACCCGCTGCCGGCCGGCCAGGTGGTGGTCCTGCAGGTGAGCCGCCTGGGGCAGCTCCGCTTCGTCGCGGTGACCCTCGAATGACCGTCGCCCCGGTCCGCCGCCCCACGTCGCGCGCGCTGGAGAAGGCCCTCCGGCTGTTCAGCGAGGTCCGCCCCGGGGAGGGGCCGACCGCGCTGATCCTCACCGCCAATGTCTTCGTCCTCCTCTCGGCGTACTACGTCATCAAGCCGGTCCGCGAAGCGCTGATCCTTTCGGGAGGCGGCGCCGAGGTGAAGTCGTACGCGGCGGCGGGGCAGGCGATCCTGCTGCTCGGCCTGGTGCCGGTCTACGGGATGCTCGCCGATCATCTCCCCCGCCGCCGGCTGCTCAACGTGGTCACCGCGTTCTTCGTGGCCTGCCTGGTGGGCTTCTGGGCCCTCTTGCGTGCCGGGGTCGGGGTCGGCGTGCCGTTCTTCCTGTGGGTCGGGATCTTCAACCTGATGATCGTGGCCCAGTTCTGGTCCTTCGCCAATGACATCTATACTAAGGACCAGGGCGAGCGGCTGTTCCCGATCGTGGCCGTCGGCGC
>Ga0180063_1000400_pt1 | contig 11598 bp, 10 predicted proteins | sample EasRivT47_16_10D_FD_121776 | JGI IMG/M metagenome (GOLD analysis project Ga0180063, IMG submission 121776) | Soil microbial communities from meander-bound floodplain in the East River, Colorado, USA - East River metaG ERMLIBT47_16_10D | ecosystem: Environmental > Terrestrial > Soil > Floodplain ...
CAGAAGTACTACGCGGTGGGACGGCCGGACGGCAGCTGGGTGCGGGCGCGCAATCCGCAATGGCGCCGAATCGAGAGCCAGGACATCAACAGTCACCACTACGTGCTCTACGGGGAGTTTTTCTGCTCCGGCAAACAGCCGCACAAAAGCGCCAAGGAAGTGCTGCAGCTGCTGCACGATAAGCCTCCCGGCACTCCCGCCGGCGGGTAACTGGAGCGCTTCCCCGCACTGCTCAGGGTTTCCCGCACGCCCCCAGGTGCCGGCCGGAGTAGTGCATCGTCATGGTCTGGGCATCGCCCCCCTGCGCCATGGTCATGCGGTTCGCGCCGGTATAAGAGGTGCCGCTGTAGGTGATACTGCCGCTGCCGGTCATCGCGCCCTCGCCCTTGCAGGCCATGTTCCAGGTCGCGGTGTTGCCCTGCATCTTGTAATCGGTCATCTGGCAGTTGTTGTCCCCGGGGCCGCCGCTGGGCACGGTCCTGCGCGGGTCTTCCAGGTCCTTCCTGGTGAAGCACTGCTGCATGACTTGCGGCGGCATGGCCCCCGGCATGCCCGGCATCTCCATCTTCATGGTGATCTCCCACATGCCTTCTTTCATGTTGGGCGCTGCAGCGTAGGCGACACCTGACAGGACCATTGCGGTCAGCATCGAGGCTGTGATGGCGCGCATCATTTTCTCCCGATCATGTGGTTGGGTTGTTGCAGGTCACCGGCCACTCAGCTTCGCAGCACGCCGTGGCCGCGACTCGTCACAGCAAGACCAGATTATCACGGTGGATGAGCTCCGGTTCGTCCACGTAGCCGAGCCTCGCCTGGATCTCGTTCGTGGGCGCGCGCAGGATCCGGCGCGTCTCCGCGGAGCTGTAGTTGACGAGCCCGCGCGCGACCTCGCGCCGCGACTCGTCGAGGCAGCTCACCGCCTCGCCGCGGTCGAACTCCCCGGCGACCTCGATCACGCCGATCGGCAACAGGCTCTTGCCGTGCACGGAGAGCGCCGTCACCGCGCCGGCGTCGAGCACCAGGCTTCCCCGCACCTGCAAATGGTCGGCGAGCCACTGCTTGCGTGCCGCGAGCGTCGCGCGCTCCGCCACGAGCTGCGTGCCGATGAGCTCTCCGCGCGCGAGGCGCGGCAGGACGTCGTCTTCGCGCCCGGACGCGATCACGGTATGCGCGCCGCTGCGCGCCGCGCGCTTGGCGGCGAGCACCTTCGTCAACATGCCGCCGAGCGCGATCGAGCTGCCGGTGCCGCCCGCCATCGCTTCCAGGGCGGGGTCGCCCGCGCGCCCTTCCCTGATCAGTTTCGCTCGCCCGTCCCGGCGCGGATCCCGGTCGTAGAGGCCGTCCTGGTCGGTGAGGATCACCAGCGCATCGGCCTCGATCAGGTTGGTCACCAGCGCCGCCAGCGTGTCGTTGTCCCCGAAGCGGATTTCGTCGCTGGCGACCGTGTCGTTCTCGTTGATGATGGGGATCACCCCCAGTCCGAGCAGGGTGCGCAGGGTGGAGCGGGCGTTGAGGTAGCGCTTGCGGTCGGCGAGGTCCTCGTGCGTGAGCAGGATTTGCGAGGTCAGAAGGTCATGCTTGCGGAAGCACGATTCGTAGACCTGGATCAGCCCCATCTGGCCGACCGCAGCCGCCGCCTGCAACTCGTGCAGGGCGTGCGGACGCTTTTTCCAGCCGAGGCGCTGCATGCCCGAGGCGATCGCCCCGCTGGAAACCAGCACCGCCTCGCGGCCCATGCGCTTGAGCTCGGCGATCTGCCCCGCCCAACGCGTGAGCGCGGCGAGATCGAGCCCCCGGCCCTCGTTGGTAACGAGGCTCGAGCCGACCTTGACGACGATGCGTTGCGCCTTTTCCAGAGCAGATGACATCTAGAACCTCTCACCGCAGTGGACGCCCGGGGCGCGGAGGGAAGCAACCTATCGCTACCGAGCCCGCCAGGATCATGCTGGCTCGGCTCTTGCCGTCCTCGATTTTCGCCGCCCGCGTGCTCCGGCCGTGCTCTTCCCTGCGTCTTCCGCGCCCTCTGCGGCAGGAGGTCTCTCATCCTCCAGATGCTTCATTACCGCGAACGCGAGCTTGCGGCAGCCTTCGCCGCTGAGCGCAGAAATGATAACGCAATTGTGTTTCCAGCGATAATTCCTGAGAAAGCGCTTGACAACGCGCTCGCGCTCCCCGGCCGGAATCAGGTCGATCTTGTTCAGAACCAGCCAGCGCGGCTTGCGATAGAGCGCTTCGTCGAATTTCCTGAGCTCGTGCACGATCGCCCTCGCTTCGCGCGCGGGATCGGTGCCCGCGTCGAGCGGCGCGACGTCCACGAGATGCAACAGCAACCGCGTGCGCGCAAGGTGTCGCAGGAACTGCAGCCCGAGCCCCGCCCCCTCGGACGCGCCCTCGATCAGCCCCGGTATGTCGGCCAGCACGAAGCTGCGGTTGACGTCCACCCGCACCACGCCGAGAGACGGGATGAGCGTGGTGAAAGGATAGTCGGCGACCTTGGGACGCGCGGCGGAAATGGCGCGGATCAGGGTGGATTTTCCGGCGTTGGGCACGCCGAGCAGTCCCACGTCGGCGAGAAGCTTCAACTCGAGCTTCAGGCGCCGGTGCTCGCCTTCGGCGCCGCGCGTGAACTGGCGCGGCGCGCGGTTCACGCTCGACTTGAAGTGCAGGTTGCCGAGCCCGCCCGCGCCGCCGCGGGCGACCAGCACGCGCGTGCCGTCGCGGTCGAGGTCGGCGATCGCTTCGCCCGTTTCGAGATCGCTCACAACGGTGCCCACCGGCACGCGCAGGTCGATGTCGGGCGCCGACCGTCCGTACTGGTCGGCACCGCGGCCGCTCTCGCCGTCCCGCGCGCGATGGATGCGCGCGTAGCGGTAGTCGATCAGCGTGTTCAGGTTGCGGTCGGCGAGCGCGTAGAGGCTGCCGCCGCGCCCGCCGTCGCCGCCGTCGGGGCCGCCGCGCGGAACGTACTTTTCGCGCCTAAAACTGGCCACGCCATCGCCGCCCTTGCCGGCGTGGACTTCGATGATGGCTTCGTCTACGAACTTCATGAATTAGCCGCCAAGACGCCAAGAGAATCAATTTCAACGAACACCCATATTCAACCCCGACCTCTTGCGCCAGAGACCCGGCGGTGCTCTGAAACAAAAAAGCCCTGTCGCATGACAGGGCTTCTCGATGAGCGCCGTGCCGGTTCAGGCGGGAACGATGCTCACCGTCTTGCGGCTATCCGGCCCCTTCTGAGCGAACAGCACGCGCCCCGTCACCTTGGCGAACAGGGTATGGTCGCGGCCGATGCCGACGTTCGTGCCGGGATGCACCTGCGTGCCGCGCTGGCGCACGATGATCTCACCCGCGCCCACCTGCTCGCCGCCATAGCGCTTCACGCCCAGGCGCTTGGATTGCGAATCGCGGCCGTTGCGGGAGCTGCCACCTGCCTTTTTATGTGCCATTGCGTCGTTCCTGTTACGCGGGGAGGGGAGTATCCCCTCGTTCCTTATAATCTGTTCCTAGACTGAGGTAGGGGGGCACGAGGGGAGTATCCCCTCGTTCCTTCCTACGCGATGCCGAGGATTTCGATTTCGGTGTAATTCTGGCGGTGTCCCTGGCTCCTGCGGTAGTGCTTGCGGCGGTTCAACTTGAAGATGCGCACCTTGTCGCCCCGGCCGTGCTTCAGCACCTTGGCCTTGACCTGGGCCCCGGCGATGAGCGGCGCGCCCATCTTGAGCGCATCGCCGTCGGCCACCAGCAGCACCTGGTCGAGCACGATTTCCTGCCCGACTTCGGCGACGATCTGCTCGATTTTCAGCTTTTCGCCGGCGCTGACCCGGTACTGTTTGCCGCCGGTCTTGATCACCGCATACATGACACGACCCGTCCGAACCTGGGAGAGCCGCGCATTCTACAAAAAGCGCGCCCGTTAGTCAAAAAATCCGCTCCCGCGGATCCCCGATATCCCGGGAACGACGGGCCTCTCGGGCAAGCCCGGCGCGGTTTCATTGCTGGTATCATCCTCCGTCTTTTTTGAGAGCCCGCAAACGGTGACACTGGAGGCAATACGCAGCTTTGTGGAAGCGGACATGCGCGCCGTGGACGGGGTGATCCGCACGCGCCTGGATTCGGAAGTGCTGCTGATCCGCCAGGTGGCGGAATACATCGTGGGCGGTGGTGGCAAGCGCCTGCGCCCCTTGCTGCTCCTGCTCTCGGCTGGCGCGTTTGGCTACCAGGGGCCCCACCGCCATGAGCTCGCCGCGGTGGTCGAGTTCATCCACACCGCGACGCTGCTGCACGACGACGTCGTGGACGAATCGGACCTGCGGCGTGGTCGGTCTACCGCCAACGCATTGTTCGGCAATTCCGCGGCGGTGCTGGTGGGTGACTTCGTCTATTCGCGCGCATTCCAGATGATGGTCGGAGTGGACAACATGCGCGTGCTGCAGGTGCTCGCGGACGCGACCAACGTGATCGCCGAGGGGGAAGTCATGCAGCTCATGAGCTGCCACAATCCCGACATCGAGGAGAGCGAATACCTCGAGGTGATCGGCTGCAAGACGGCAAAGCTGTTCGAGGCCGCCACGCGGCTGGGCGCGATACTGGGCGGCGCGCCGCGCGATCAGGAGAGCGCGGTCGCTGACTACGGCATGCGCCTCGGCACCGCCTTCCAGCTGATCGACGACGTGCTCGACTACTCCGGCGAGCAGGTGGTGATCGGCAAGAACCTGGGCGATGACCTGGCGGAGGGCAAGCCCACCCTGCCGCTCATCTACGCCATCCGGCATGGAACGGAAGACCAGGCACAGCTGGTGCGGCGCGCCATCGAGCATGGCGGGCGGGATGAGTTGACCGCGGTGATCGAGGCGATCCGCTCCACCGGCGCGCTCGAATACGCGCGCGATCAGGCGCGCCGGGAGTCGCGCGCCGCGGGTGAGGCGCTCGCGCGACTGCCGCATTCAAGGCAGCGCGAATATTTGCTACAATTGGCGGACTTCGCGGTGACGCGGAGTTTTTAGCTGACGGCTTTCAGCGGTCAGCTTTCAGCAACAGCCCATGCGCGGTCAGGCCGCGTGTTTTTTTCTGCAGGCTGACAGCTGATGGCTGACCGCTGATCGCTTTCAGTCGGGGTGTAGCGCAGCCTGGTAGCGCACTGCGTTCGGGACGCAGGTGTCGGAGGTTCAAATCCTCTCACCCCGACCATTCCTTCCGGGTCACGGCGGTTTGCCGGGATTCCGCTCCGACAAACTGTAGAATGGAGGCGATGGCCCCTTACAGCGTGTCGGATCCGGTGCGGCAACGAGCTGGACCGGCGCGAGCCACCCGCGGAGTTTGAATTGGTGAAGATCGTCCTGCTCGTTCTCGGGCTGCTGCTGGTCTACTGGATCCTGAAGAGCTACCGCCGCCGCGTCGATCGCGGCGGGGAAAAGACATCCCCCGCGGGCGGGGAAAACATGGTGCAATGCGCTCGCTGCGGCGTGCACCTGCCGCGCAGCGAGAGCGTCACCACCCAGGGCCGGTTCTATTGCTCGCAGGACCACCAGCAGGCGGATCAAGCGGAGCGTGGCTCGTGACGAGCCAGGCCGGGGACCGGCCGCCGGGACTCTGGGAAGCGCAGGCTGTGCCGTTCCCGGGCGAATATCCCGAGCCGTTCTGGCGTTCGCTGTTCTATTTCAACGTCTATCGCCTCCTGATCGCGCTGCTGCTGCTGCTGAGCGTCGTGATCTGGGGCTCCAACCTCTGGTTCGGCTCGCGCGACATCGGGCTCTTTGTCGGTGCCGACCTTGCCTACGTGGTGTTCAGCATGGCGTGCTTCGTGCTGATCAGCGCGCGCCGGCATTTCGACCTGCAGCTCACATTGCAGGTGGCCGCCGACGTCGTCTTCATCGTGCTCCTGATCTACGCCAGCAGCGGCATCTCCAGCGGCCTGGGATTGCTGTTGCTCACCACGCTAGCCGGCGCGGGCCTGATCAGCCGCGGGCGGCTCACGCTCTTCTTCGCCGCGCTCGCCAGCATCGGCGTGCTGCTCGAGCATACCTACGAGACGCTCAAGCTCGAAGCCCCCGACTCCCAGTACGTTCAGGCCGGGCTGCTGTCCAGCGCGTATTTCGCGATCGCGTGGCTCGCGCACACGCTCGCCAAGTACACCGTGGCGAGCGAGCGGCTCGCGGCGAAGCGGGAGATCGACCTCGCCAACTTGGAGCAGGTGAACCAGCTCGTGATCCGCGACATGCAGGATGGCGTGCTGGTGGTGGACGGGCGTGGCGTTATCCGCCAGTTCAACGCGCGCGCCGAGCGCCTCCTCGGGCCGCTGCCGGCAGGCGGCGAGGTGGCGCTGGCGCAGTACGCGCCGACCCTCGCCGCGCAGTACGAGCAGTGGCGCAGCCGCGCGGGGGTGGACCCCGGAGCCGGCATGCCCTACAGCAGCAGCGAGAGCGCGCGCTTCGTGCCGATCGGCGGGAACCGCGAGCTGGGCGCCGTGATCTTCATCGAGGACCAGACGCGCGTTCAGGCGCAGGCGCGCCAGCTGAAGCTCGCCGCGCTGGGGCGGCTCACGGCCAACATCGCCCACGAGATCAGGAACCCGCTCGGGGCGATCAGCCACGCCGCGCAGTTGCTGCGCGAGGAGCCGGGGATGGGCGATACCGCGGCGCGGCTCATCACCATCATCAACGAAAACAGCGGGCGCCTCGATCGCATGGTGAACGATGTGCTGCGGCTGAACCGCGGCGAGCGCGCGCATCGTGAGCGCTTCAGGCTGGCCGATTTTCTGTCCGGCTTCATCGAGCAGTTCTCCCAGATCGAGAAGATCGACCCCGGCGTGTTTCGCGTCGAGCTGGCCGCGGACCCGGACGTCCTGTTCGACCGCAGCCATCTCAACCAGGTGATGTGGAACCTGTGCCGCAACGCGTTGCGGCATTGCCGCCGCGGCCCCGCCAGCATCGTGATCCGCGTCGCGCTCGAGCGCGCGGGCAGTGTTGTAAAATTGGACGTGGTGGACGACGGGCCGGGCGTGATACTCGAGGCGCGGGCGCAGTTGTTCGAGCCATTTTTTACCACCGCCGCGGGGGGCACCGGGCTCGGCCTCTACATCGCGCGCGACGTGTGCGAGGCGAACGGCGCAACGCTCGACTACGTGGAGACGCCGCGGGGGGCGCAGTTCAGCGTCCTGTGCTGGGCGGGCTGAAATCGGCGACCGCGCAACGGTCACCGCGAGGGATGAGGAATGAGGGTGGAGGGATGACCCCTCCTGCGGAGCCTCGAATCACGAATCACGATTCACGAATCACGCCTTCAAAGCATGAGCGCGAAGTCCCAGGTCCTGGTTGTCGACGACGAAGCCGACATTCGCGAGCTGCTCAGCATGACCCTCGCACGCATGGGCCTGGAGGCGCATTGCGCGGCCAGCACCTCCGAGGCCTACGCCCTGCTCGCCAAGAGCAGCTACGACCTTTGCCTGACCGACATGCGGCTGCCCGACGGCGACGGGCTCGCGGTGGTGGACCACGTCGCCAAGCACTACCCCAGCCTGCCGGTGGCGGTGATCACGGCGCACGGCAGCACCGAGAACGCCGTGGCCGCGCTCAAGGCCGGCGCCTTCGACTATCTCCCGAAGCCGGTCTCGCTCGACCAGCTGCGCATGCTGGTGCGCTCAGCGCTGAAGCTGCCGCGTCCCGCCCAGCGGCGCGCCCAGGAGGAAGAAGCGCCGCCGGGCGCGCCGCTCCTGATCGGGCGGTCGGAGCCGATGCAGGCCGTGCGCGCGATGATCGACCGCCTGGCGCGTACCCAGGCGCCGATCCATATCAGCGGCGAATCCGGCAGCGGCAAGGAGCTCGCCGCACGCCTGGTTCACGTGCAGGGCCCTCGCAGCGACGGCCCGTTCATCCCCGTCAACTGCGGCGCGATCCCCGAGAACCTGATGGAGAGCGAGTTCTTCGGCTACCGGAAGGGCGCGTTCACCGGCGCCGCGGCCGACCGCGAGGGATTCTTTCAGGCGGCGGACGGCGGCACGCTGTTCCTCGATGAGGTCGCGGATCTGCCGCTGCCCATGCAGGTGAAACTGCTGCGCGCGATCCAGGAGAAGAAGGTGCGCAGGGTGGGTTCGACCTCCGAGGAAAGCGCGGATGTGCGCATCATCAGCGCCACGCACTGCAGCCTCGCGGACGAGGTCCAGAGCGGCAAGTTCCGGCAGGATCTCTATTACCGGCTGAACGTGATCGAACTCAGGATGCCGGCGCTGCGCGAGATGCGCGAGGACATTCCGCTGCTTGCCGAGGCCATGCTCGGGCGCCAGACCGTGGCAACCGACGGCAGGCCCCCGCGGTTGTCGGCGGCCGCGCTCGGGAGGCTGCAGGACTACGACTTTCCCGGCAACGTTCGGGAACTCGAAAACGTGCTGGAACGCGCGCTCGCGCTCACCGCCGGGGGCGAGATCCAGGCGGAAGACCTGCAGCTCGCCCCGCCGCGCGTCACGCCGGAGGCCGCGCCAGAGGAACTCTCCGGCCTGCCGCTGCAGGAGCGGCTCGATACCGTGGAACGCAAGGCGATCCTCGATGCGCTCGAACAGACGCGCTTCAACCGCACCGCGGCGGCGAAGCTCCTGGGCATCACGTTCCGTGCGCTGCGCTACCGGATGGAGCGGCTGGGAATCGACGAAGAGCTGGACTCCAAAGGCTGATGGTGAATGGCGGGTCGCGGGTGGCGGGTCGAGCGAGCAGCCAGGGGCTCCTGGGGCGACGAACTCCAGGTCACCATCTGCGATCCGCGAGCCGCGCCTTTCGAAGCACCATGATTCCCTCGTGAAGCTGCGTGTCACTGCCGGGGGAATCGTCCAGGGCGCGCGGTTCATCGCTTCGCCCAATTGCGACGAGCGCCCCGCGGGCAGCGCGATCGATCTCCTCGTCGTCCATCACATCAGCCTGCCGCCGGGGGAATTCGGCGGACCGGGCATCATCGAGCTCTTCACCAACCGGCTAGACCCCGCCGCGCACGCGTTTTACGCGACGGTGGCCGGCACAAGAGTTTCCGCTCACTTCCTGATCCGCCGCGACGGAGAGCTCTGCCAGTTCGTGCCGTGCGGCGCGCGCGCGTGGCACGCGGGCGCGTCGAGCTGGAAGGGGCGCACGCACTGCAATGATTTTTCCATCGGCGTCGAGCTCGAAGGCACGGGAGACTCACCGTTCACGAATGCGCAATACCGGCGGCTTGCCGTCCTCACGCGCGCGCTCCGGGCGCGCTACCCGATCCGGCACGTCGTCGGGCACAGCGATGTGGCCCCCGGGCGCAAGAGCGACCCGGGGCCGCATTTCGACTGGGCGCGCTATCGCGGCATGATCAAGAACCTCTCGCCGCAGAGGACGCCGAGGACGCGGAGTCAATCCAGGATCAGGAATCGAACCGCCAAGGCCTGTCCTGAGCGAGTCGAAGGGACGCCAAGCCGCCAGAGAAAAGCGAAAAAAAGATGAAACCGGGAATCTTCGCCGAGAATCGCGGGTGCGCGGCTAGGGGGCAGGGGATGTTTTCCCTCTGAGAGGTCGCGCTCGCGCGTGATGATTGACGCGTCCAGCGTTCGCTCAGGCGCGCGGAGTCGAACGCGGGTAAGGCGCCCGGAATTGGCGGCCGCACACGATTGACCGCGGTGCCGGCGCACCCGCAGTCCCTTCCCGCCCCCATCCCCGGAACGCCCTTCTGAGTGGGCAGATCAGGTAGTTATCCACAAGTGCGGGGGACGAAGATGCCCGTCGTTCCTGCCAGGACGGGAAACTGCCTAATTTGTTAGCAGGTTTGCCCATTGTTTCATCACCTTGCTGGCGCTTTTTCCCAATAAATCGAGGATTTAAGAGAAAGTTCATGATGGCTATTGCTTTCGCAAAATCAGACTACTAGAATTTGTTCAAAACCCGTGGTTGACCACAAGATGTTGTGGTTAACGGGACAATCTAGGCTTGGGAGCGGGGGAGGTGCCCACCTCTTGGGTCGAAAAAATCTAATACTCAAGGAGTTACGGCATGCAGCTGGTCACCGACAGAACCCTCGCCGCCCCTCTTGCTACCCCTGATCTGAATGAAACCCCCGCCGTTGAGGACCCACGCTACGCCCAGTGCAAGGTGATCCGCCGCAACGGCTCGGTGGTGGGCTTCGAGCCCTCGAAGATCTCGATTGCGATGACCAAGGCGTTCATCGCCGTGAACGGTGGCCAGGGCGCGGCGTCCGCGCGCGTGCGCGAACAGGTGGCGATCCTCACCCAGAACGCGGTGGCTGCGCTGATGCGCCGCCAGCCATCCGGCGGCACCTTCCACATCGAGGACATCCAGGACCAGGTGGAGCTCGCGCTGATGCGCGCGGGCGAGCACAACGCCGCGCGCGCCTATGTGCTCTACCGCGAGGAGCGGGCGAAAGCGCGCGCGAAAGAGCGCGAGGCGCAGGACCGCGAGAAGCGCGTGCAGCAGCCGGCGATCAGCGTGAAGGAGGGCGGGCAGGTGCGGCCGCTCGACTTCGAGCGGATCAGCGCGCTGGTGCGCGAGGCGTGCGAGGGGCTCGGGCGGGAGGTGGGCGCCGAACCCGTGCTCACCGCGATGCGGCGCGACCTCTATGACGGCGTGCCGATGGAGGAAGTGCGCAAGTCGCTCACCCTCGCGGCGCGGGCGCTGATCGAGCAGGACCCGGGCTACAGCTACGTCACTGCGCGGTTGCTGCTGCACTCACTGCGGCTGGAGACGCTGGGCGAGGAAGTGACGCAGGCGCAGATGCACGTCCGCTACGCGAAATACCTGCCGGAATTCGTGAAGCAGGGAATCGAGGCCGAGTTGCTCGACGAGCGCCTTGCCCGCTACGACCTCAAGTGCCTCGGCGCGGCGCTCGATGCGAACCGCGACCTCAAGTTCACCTACCTCGGGCTGCAGATCCTCTATGACCGCTACTTCCTGCACGTGCGCGGCCGCCGCATCGAGTTGCCGCAGATCTTCTACATGCGGGTGGCGATGGGCCTCGCGTTGAATGAGCCCGAGGACCAGCGCGAGGCGCGCGCGATCGAGTTCTACAACGTGCTGTCGTCGTTCGATTTCATGAGCTCGACGCCGACGCTGTTCAATTCCGGCACGCGCCGCTCCCAGCTCGCGAGCTGCTATCTCACCACCGTCTCCGACGACCTCGATGGCATCTACGAGGCGATCAAGGAGAACGCGTTGCTGCAGAAGTTCGCCGGCGGCCTCGGCAACGACTGGACGCCGGTGCGGGCGCTGGGCTCGCACATCAAGGGTACGAATGGCAAGAGTCAGGGCGTGGTGCCGTTCCTCAAGGTCGTGAATGACACCGCCGTCGCCGTCAACCAGGGCGGCAAGCGGAAAGGCGCGGTGTGCTCCTACCTCGAGACCTGGCACCTCGACATCGAGGAGTTCCTGGAGCTGCGCAAGAACACCGGCGACGACCGCCGCCGAACGCACGACATGAACACCGCCAACTGGGTGCCGGATCTCTTCATGAAGCGCGTGATGGAGAACGGCGACTGGACCCTGTTCTCACCCTCGGACGTGCCCGACCTGCACGACAAGTACGGGCGAGCGTTCGAGCGGGCCTACCTCGAGTACGAGGAAAAGGCCGCGCGCGGCGAGA
>Ga0180063_1000401_pt1 | contig 11598 bp, 5 predicted proteins | sample EasRivT47_16_10D_FD_121776 | JGI IMG/M metagenome (GOLD analysis project Ga0180063, IMG submission 121776) | Soil microbial communities from meander-bound floodplain in the East River, Colorado, USA - East River metaG ERMLIBT47_16_10D | ecosystem: Environmental > Terrestrial > Soil > Floodplain ...
GGGCAGTCCGCTCCCGAGCACACCGGCAGCGTGGTCGACGTCGACGACGAGGTCGAGGTCGTCGACGTGGTGGCGAGCGGGTTGGTGGTGGACGTCGTGGATGGCGACGTGTCGCTGGTCGACGTGGACGACGACGAGCTGCTCGTCGTGGTCGTGTCGCCCGGCAAGGTGCTCGAGGTGGTCGTCGAGCCGTCGGGGGACGAGGTCGAGGTCGTGGTCGTGGTCGGGTCGCCGGTCGTGGTGGACGTCGTCGTCTCCCCCGGCAGCGTCGAGGTCGAGGTGGTGGTGGCGCCGGCGAGGGTCGAGGAGGAGGTGGAAGAGGTGGTCGGGACGCTCGTCGACGTGGAGGTCGTCGTCGGGACGCCGGTCGTGGAGGTCGTCGTGTCGGTTGGGAGCGTCGACGTCGAGGTGGTCGTGGCGCCGGCGAGGGTCGAGGACGAGGTGGAAGAGGTGGTCGGGCCGCTGGTCGAGGTGGAGGTCGTCGTCGGGACGCCGGTGGTGGACGTCGTCGTGTCGGCCGGGAGCGTCGACGTCGAGGTCGTCGTGGCACCGGCGAGCGTGGAGGACGAGGTGGAGGAGGTGGTGGGGCCGCTGGTCGACGTGGAGGTCGTGGTCGGCACGCCGGTCGTGGACGTCGAGGTGGTCGTCTCCGCTTCGAGCGTCGTGGTGGAGGTGGTCGACGGTGCGGCGAGCGTGGACGACGACGTCGACGAGGTGGTGCCGACCGTCGTCGAGGTAGAGGACGTCGTCACGACGGAGGTCGAGGTGGACGAGGTCGTCGGGACTGTCGTCGACGCGCATTGCGAGAGCTCCGAGGTGCTGCCGGCGGGGTCGGTCGCGGTGGCGGTCACGAACTCCGCCGCACCGACGGTGCGCGAGAGGGTGGCCGTGAAGCTGGCGTGACCGAGGGCGTCGGTGGTGGCGACGAGCGACCCCACCAGCTCGGTGGCCTCGCCGTGGCCGCTCGAGTCGCAGGCGGGGTTGGCGAAGAGCTCGATCGTGAAGCTCGTGTCGGCCGTGCTGTCGAGCGTGCCGTCGATGGTCGTCCCGCCGGCGAACGCCGCGTCGAGGACGGGGAAGTTCTGGCCGTCGTTGGAGCCGGTGTCGAGGTCGCCCAGGTCGTTGGCGTTGACGCCCGAGCCGTTGATGTCGATGCCGAGCACGCCGTTGTCGTGGATGACGTTTCCGAGGATCGCGTTGCCGCTCTGGGCGGTGAGCGCGATCAGCACGCCCGCGCTCGTGTTGTGGGCGATGTGGTTCGGTGCGGCGCCGCCGATGAGCGAGTTGGCCATCCCGCTCAGGAACCGGATGCCGTGCCGCCCGTTCGGGATGGCCGTGACGCCGTCCGCGCCGACACCGATCGAGTTGGCCTGCACGACGTAGCCGACGGTGCCCGAGAGGCCGAGGGAGATACCGTCGATCCCGTTGCCGGCGATCACGTTGCCGGCGCCGGCCGCGGTGCCGCCGATGGTGTTCGGCGAGGCGAGGAACGCCTCGATGCCGTGCCCGACGTTCTTCAGCGCGGCCAGGCCGGTCGCGTCCGTGCCGATCCAGTTGCCGACGACGACGTTCGGCGTGGCATAGCCCCCGGAGAAGAAGATGCCCGTGCCGTTGCCGGAGATGAGGTTCCGAGCCGCCGTGTCCCATCCGCCGATGCGGTTGCCCCCGGAGCTCGTGATCACGATGCCGCTCGACGACGCCGGGCTCGCCGACGCCGTGCCGGCGTCGTTGGTCCCGATGTAGTTGCCCTCGACGACGTTGCCGCCGGTGCCGCTGATCTTGACGCCGGCAGCGGTGAACCCGTTGATGACGAAGCCGCGCACGGTGACGCCGGTGCCGGTGATGGTGAAGCCGTTGGTGACCGCCCCGGTGAGCACGACGCGCCCGGCCGGGTCCGTCGTGCCGTCGATGGTGACCGGGAAGGTGATGGTCGGGAGGACCGTCGCCACCGTGATGGTCGCCGGCACGCCCGGGCTCCCGATGCTGAACGTGATCGTGTCCGCGTCGCCCGACGCGATGGAGCTGGTGAGCGCGTCGCGTAGCGAGCCGGCGCCGGTGTCCGCCGTGGTGGACACCACGTAGCTGCCGGCTCGTGCGGTGCCGGCGAGCAGCGCCATCGCACAGAGCACGGCGAGAGCCACACGTTGGCTGTTCGAGCGCATTTCGACCGGGGTCTCCGATGCGGCGTCTGTGCAAGGGGTACGCCACGGCCAGGGCACGGATTTTCCGTTGCCGGGACGGCCCGTTCGCGGGCGCCAGGTGGCAAGTGCCGTGGTGCATGAGTGCCGGTGTGCCACGGATGGCGACACCTCATGGGGCGCACGTGGCACACACGGGCAGGCGGCGGCCGAAGGTCGTGACGGGCCTCGAGAGGGCGCCGCGCGCGCACTGAATGCATTCAGCGAATCCATGACCGATTCTGAAGCGCCGCACGGGTTACCGACGCAGAAAAAGTTGACTTCGTCGGGAGCGGCGATCTATGTGCCAGCGAGCACGGAGATCGCAGCGAATCGACTGCGCGGGGGCTGATGTTCTCTCACTTGGTCCTGGGTTGTCTGCGGGACGGCACGGCACGCCACGGCTATGACGTATGCGTGGAGCTGCGAGCTCGTACCGGGATGAACGTGAACCCGGGAAACGTGTATCGCGAGCTCGCGAAGCTCTCGTCGCAGGGTATGATCGATGCGATCGAGAATCCCCGCGATGCCGACGTGCGGCGCAACCCGTACGTCATCAGCGAGCGCGGCTGTCGCTCGTTCGACGGGTGGCTGGCATCGCCGACGACACAGATCGACGAGCTCGCGTCGTGGCTCTCCTTCTTCGACCGTGTGCCCGTGGCGGACCGCCCGGTGCTCCTGGAGCGCCTGCAGGAGCGCTTGTGGCTGCAGAGCAAGACGTTGACGCGAGATCGAGAGGATGCGCTCGCGCGTATGCAGCTCAACGGCCAAGGAACGCCGGCCGACGTGGCGGCGGTTCGGTCCATGTTCGAGCTCAGGCAGGTTACCGCCGTGCTGGAGTTCGTCGAGGAGCTGCGGCGCTCGCTCGTTCCGGTGACGGATGCCGAGCGACCAGCTCGCCCCAAAGGATAGGAGACCCCCCAATGGCTGATCGGGAACGCGCAGACTGCGTCATCGACGTTCGATCCCTGCGCAAGTCCTACAGGACGGGATCGCTCTCGACGCCTGCCGTAGACGATCTCGACCTCCAAGTGAACCGCGGCGAGTTCGTGTCACTCATGGGCCCCAGTGGATCCGGCAAGTCGACCTTGCTGAACCTCGTAGCGGGTCTCGACGTCCCGGATGCCGGTCGTGTGCTCGTCGACGGACAGGACCTGTCGCGGCTCGCCGACCATCAGCTGGCCGACATGCGCCTGCGGAAGATCGGATTCGTCTTTCAGGCGTTCAACTTGGTGCCAGCGCTCACCGTACAGGAGAACGTCGCATGGCCGCTCGAGGCCGCCGGCTGCTCGCGGGCGGAGGTGGAGCGGCGAGTCGTCGAGGCGCTCGCGAAGGTCGGCGTGACGGGCAGCCGGGAGCAACGCTTCCCGGCCGAGCTGTCCGGTGGCGAGCAGCAGCGGGTCGCCATCGCGCGCGCGATCGCTACGAGCCCCATCCTGCTGCTGGCGGACGAGCCCACCGGGAACCTCGATTCCGCGACGGGACGGCTGATCCTCGATCTCCTGCGATCGCTCAACCAAACCGACGGTACGACGGTCGTGATGGTCACGCACAATGTGTTCGCGGCAACCTATGGCGACCGGACGCTCGAGATGCGCGACGGCCGGATCGTCCGGGACGTGCGGATGCCGGCTCGCGTCGATGACGACGAGCCGGCCGACCAGGGAGGCAAACCATGAGATCGACGCTGTCCTTTCGCATGGCGTATCGCCACCTGAACGCCGGGCTCAGCCGGATGCTATTGAGCGTGCTCGCCCTGGCGCTCGGCGTGGCGCTCGTCGTCGCAATCGAGCTCATGAACGCCGCCGTGCTCGATTCCTTCCTCGAGACGGTGGACGGCATGGCGGGACGCGCCGCGCTGACGGTGAGCGCTGGTGAAGGCCTCACCTTCGACGAGGAGGTGGTCACGCGCGTGGCTGCGGTGCCCGGCGTGTCGCTCGCCGTGCCGCTCGTGAGAGCCGTCGCGTTTCCGGACGACGGAAGTGGGGAGCTCTTGACGGTGCACGGAGTTGACCTCGCGAACGACGATGCGGTGCGCGTGTACCATCGTGGGGAGACCGCGAAGCTCGTCGAGGACGTGGTGGAATTCCTGAACTCGAAGCAGTCGATCATTCTCGGGCGGGCGTTCGCCGAGCGTCGGGGCCTTGACGTCGGAGACGCGCTCGATCTCGTCACGCCGCACGGCGTGATGCGGTTCGTGGTACGGGGGCTCCTCGATCCGGAGGGTCTCGCGAAGACGCTGGACGGGCGACTCGTGGTCATGGACGTCTATGCCGCGGAGCTGGCGTTCACAGCGCCAGGGCGGATCAATCAAATTGACTTGCTCGTGCCGGCCGGCCGGGAGCAGGTGGTGAAACGGGCCGTCGAGGCCGTGATTCCTGCGGGACTCGTGGTCGAGGAGCCGCGCTTGAGAAAGGAGCTGGTGCGGCGGACAGTCGCGGGGTTCCAGGCGATGCTCAATGCCTTCGCGCTCCTTGCGGTCCTGGCGGGCTTCCTCATCTGCTACGGTCGGCTCGCCGCCGTCTTCGAGGGTCGGACGTGGGAGATCGGTCTCCTACGAGCGGTCGGGCTCTCGCGTCTCGCTGTCTTCATGGAGCTCCTGAAGGAGAGCCTGCTCCTCGGCGGGCTCGGAACCGCGATCGGTCTCGTGACAGGGGTCGTCATCAGCCGGTACGGCCTGGCGGCCGTCGCGAGCGCAACGGCGATCAACTTTCGCCTGCCCGTCGCGGTGGTCGATGCCGCGCTCGAGCGCCGCGCGCTCGCGATGGGCGTCGTGGTCGGTCTCGGGGCCGCGGTGCTCGCGGCCCTGGTGCCCGCGGTGCGCCTGGCGCGAAGGCAGCCCGTCGCCGCTCTCACGATGCGCGGCCGCGAGCTCGTGATCGCGGGAGGACGGGGCCGCTCGTGGGGTTGGATGATCGGCTCCGCGGCAACGACGATCGGGTTGGCCGTGTGGCAACATACTGATGGCAGCCCACTCCTCGGAAACCTGATCACGCTTCTGGTTGCCGTGACGGTCTGCGCTGCGGCTCAGCCGTTGGTGACCGGAACGAACGCGGCGGTCGAATACGTATGGCGGTGGCTCTTCGGTCCCACCGGGCGGTTCGCCGCCCGGCACCTGCGCGAGAACGCGCGGCGCGCGGCGTTCATGGTGGCGACCATCGGCGTCGGGCTCGGCGTGGTGTACATGTTCGGCACGCTCGGATGGAGCTTCGAGCGAACGCTCGTCGAGCGAATCACGGGGCGGACGCAGGCAGACCTCACGATCACGTCGGCGTTCGTGAGCGGCGGATATCAGAGCGCGCCGATTCCCGAGCGGGTTCGGCAGACGGTCCTCGCCATCCCCGGCGTTGCCGCGGCCGCGGGCCAGCAGCGCCGCGACATTCCGCACGACGGCGGCGTGCTCACGGTCGACGGGTTCGACATCGAGTGCTTCCGCGACACTCGCATGTGCCAGTGGGTGCTCGAGCCCGGCGCGCTGCCCGACGCGCTCGAGCTGGTGGCATCGGGGACCGGCGTTCTCGTGACGGAACCCATGGCACGGCAGCTCCGGGTGGGTCCAGGCGACCTACTCGAGCTCTCGTCGCCGACTGGACCGCAGGCCTTTCGGGTGGCGGCAATCACCCGGTCGGACGTCGCCGGCATCGTCGTCATGAGCCGCGCGCGGTTGCAGGCCGCGTGGAAGGACGAGTTCATCACGTGGCTCTTCGTCGTGGTCGCCGACCCCGCGCGGACGGGCGAAGTTCAGGCGGCCATTGCCCGCGAGCTCGGGCAGTCCGATCGGCTGCTGATTCGCACGCGGGTTGAGTTCGTGGGCTACCTGGCGGACCAGGCGCGCCAGGCGTTCAGCCTCCAATACATCATGGAAGCGGTCGTGTTCATGCTCGTCCTGATCGGCATCGGGGACACGCTCGCGGCGAGCGTCTTCGAGCGCATACGCGAGCTCGGCATGATGCGTGCGGTCGGGCTGCGGCGGAGCGACGTCGTCCGCATGGTCGTGCTCGAGGCCGCGGGCATCTGCGTGCTCGGTCTCGGTCTCGCCGTCGTCGCCGGCGGCGCGCTCGGCACGTTCTGGGTGGAGGTGCAGTTCCCCCTGCTCGTGGGCTGGGCGCTCGAGCTCCACCTGCCGCGCACGTTCGTCGTCGCCGGGGCCGTGCTGACGCTCGTGCTCTGCCTCGCCGGCGCGCTGGTCCCGTCACTGCGCGCCGCCTACGTCTCGGTCCCGACGGCGCTGCGCAGCGAGTGACGCCGCGCGCACGGGTTCGTGGCATCCATTCGTCGAGCCGATCCATTGGCCGCATTGCCTCGTTGATCGGCGGTGCGCTAGTGCCCGATGGCACCGTCGCGAGGACGAGGGAGGGGGGACCATGTACATCGTGCACGTCGACGACGATCCGGCGGCTCACGAGCTCGTGCGCCGTGCACGCGAACGCATCGCGCAGCGCGCGGACTTCATCGCCGTCGATACGCTCCGGAGCGCGCTGTGTGTGCTCTCGAGCGCGCGTGTCGCATGCGTGGTCACCGAGATCCATCTGCGCGACGCATCGGGGCTCGAGATCCTCCAGCGCATCCAGGTGGCGCAGCCGGGCGTGCCCGTCGTGGTGCTGAGTGCGACGGCTCCGGCGATCCATGGGGCGCACGGTCTCGATGTCCGCGAGTGGCTTTCGAAGCAGGAGGCGGAGCCGGGCGCGCTCTCGGTGGCGATCGTCACGGCGCTCGGCCGCGGGCTGCTCGCGACGTCGATCGACGCCGACGTGGTCGCCGACGGTCCCGAGGTCGCGCGCTTCGGCGGGTTCGATTTCATCGCCTGCACCGCGCCGATGCGGCGCGTGCTGCGCCTCATCGAGTCGGCGGCGGAGAGCGACGTGCCGGTGCTCCTGGAGGGCGAGACCGGAACGGGCAAGGAGATTCTCGCCAGGGCGTTGCACGCGCGCTCGCCGCGCCGCGCTGCCGCGATCGTCGTGCAGAACTGCGGAGCCGTGGCGGAGCAGCTCCTCGAGAGCGAGCTCTTCGGACACGTGCGCGGCGCGTTCACGGGCGCGGAACGCGATCGGCCGGGGTTGTTCATCGAAGCGGGCGCCGGCACCGTGTTCCTCGACGAGATCGGCGAGGCCTCGCCCAACGTACAGGCGCGCTTGTTGCGCGTGCTCCAGCATCGCGAGGTGAAGCCGGTCGGCGCGGATCGCGCGCAACGGGTCGCCGCGCGGATCGTCGCCGCGACCAACCGGCCGCTGATCGACGAGGTCCGCGCGGGTCGCTTCCGCGCCGACCTCTACTACCGCCTCGCCGTGTTTCCGATCCACGTCCCGCCGCTCCGCCAGCGAGCGGCCGACGTGGTGCGCCTGGTCCGCCACTTCCTGACGCGGCTCATGGCCGAGGAGCGACGGGAGGGACTCACGATCTCGGGCGAGGCGCTACACATGCTCGCCGGCTACTACTGGCCCGGCAACGTGCGTGAGCTCGAGCACGAGGTGCACCGGCTGGTGCTGACCGTGGCGCCGAACACGCGCATCCTGCCGGAGCAGCTCGCGACTCGGATCCGGCATCACGGCGCGGTCCTGCTCGACGAGCCGCTCGACGACATGCTCGCACGGGTCGAGATCGCGCTCATCCGCGACCGCCTCGACCGCTTCCCGACCAAGGCCGACGCGGCGCGGAGCCTCGGCATCACGCGCGAAGGGCTCTACGCGAAGCTCCGCCGGCTCGGCATGTGGGGCTCGAGCCCGGCGTGAGCGGGCTACTTCTTCTTGCCCTTGTCCTTCCCCTTGCCCTTGAAGGTCTTGATGCACTGCCGGAAGGGCTTCTTCCGCTTGACCTTGCAGGTCCCCGAGCGCGGCTTGCACATCGCCGTGTGACACGGGGTCGGCGCCTCGCAGATCACTGGATCGCCGCCCGTGCACGCGCCCGCCTGACACGTATCGGTCTGCGTGCACTTGTTCGCGTCGCTGCACGGCGTGCCGTCGGGCTTGGGCGGGTTCACGCAGCCGCCGGTCGTCGGATCGCACACGGCGGCCTCGTGGCAAGCGTCGCCGGGTGCCGAGCACGTTACCGCCTGGCCGCCGCCGCAGGTGCCGGCGTGGCAGGTCTCGTTCAACGTGCAGGCATTGCCGTCGCTGCACGCGGAGCCGTCGGGCTTGGCCGGGTTCGAGCACTGGCCGGTCGCGGGATCGCACGTGCCGGGCTCGTGGCAGGCGTCGCCCGCCGTACAGACGACCGGCGCACCGCCGGTGCACGTGCCGGCCTGACAGGCGTCGAACTGCGTGCAGGCGTTCCCGTCCTCGCAGCGCGTGCCGTCGGGCTTGGCGACGACCGAGCAGGCGCCCGTCGCCGGATCGCAGGTGCCGGCCTCGTGGCAGGCGTCGGCGCCGCCACACACGACCGGCGCACCGGCCGTGCAGGTGCCGGCCTGACACGTGTCACCCTCCGTGCAGGCGTTGCCGTCGCCGCACACGGTGCCGTCGGGCTTGGCCGCGTTCGTACACTGTCCCGTGGCGGGATCGCAGACGCCGGCCTCGTGACACGCGTCACCGGCCGCGCAGACCATCGGCGTGCCCGGCGTGCATTCGCCCGCGGTGCACGCGTCGCCCTGCGTACAAGCGTTGCCGTCGTCGCAGGTGGTGCCGTCGGGCTTCGGCGCCGCGACGCACGCGCCCGTCGTCGGATCGCAGGTGGCGGCTTCGTGACAGGCGGTCGCGCCGCCCTCGCACACGACGGCCACGTGCTCGCAGCCGGTCGGCCCGCACGTATCGACCGTGCACGGGTTGCCGTCGTCGCACGAGCCGCCGTCGAAGGCGAGCGACGAGGCCATGCTGACGTTCGCGGCGCGGGTGTCGGCGCCCATGGTCGCGCCGTCGGTCGCCGTGACCAGTAGCTGGAACGCGCCCATCGGGACCGGTGACAGGTCGACGCCGCACGGCAGATGACCTTCCCAGCTCATCGCCACCGGCGGCTCGGGGAGCGACGGCGACGCGGCGGCGGTATCGATCGCCTCGCCGCTGGCGCCCGTGAAGCAGATGTTGAGCGGCACGAAGAGGCCCGCGCCGAGGAAGTCGTAGATGGGCACCATCTGCTCGACGCCGTCGACCGTGACGGTGGCGTTCGCCCAGGCGAGCAGCGTGCGCGTGGTGGTCGGCAGGCCGGTGCTCTTCCGGACGCCGAGCATGTTGGTGCCCGGGTGGAGGAGGGCCAGGGCCTTCGCGAGCGGGACGTCGTAGGTGCGGACGGCCGGCGAGCACCCGCAGAACGGCCCGGGCACCTCGGGGACGACGCGCGCCACAGTGGTGCCGTTGATCGTCAGGTCGAGGGTATCCTGCGGGAGCGCGCACGACGTCGCGAGCCAGGCGAAGCGGAGCGCCGACACGCCGTGCGCGTCGTGCACCTCGACGGTCCCCGCGAGGGGTCCGCCCGCCGGATTCGACATGGCGGCGTCGGCCGCGAAGTGGCCTTGGCCGTCGTCGGTGAGGCTCATGATGGTGACTTGCACGCCGCAGGCGTCGGCGATGCCGTCGCCGTCGCTGTCGGCCTGCGCGGGATCGAACACGGTGGGACAGTCGTCGCACGCGTCGCCCACGCCGTCGGTGTCCTGGTCGGCCTGATCCGCGTTGGCGACCAGCCGGCAGTTGTCGGCGACGTCGCAGGCGCCGTCGGCGTCGGTGTCGGCGCCGTTCGGGCAGACGTCGCAGGCATCGCCCACGCCGTCGAAGTCGTCGTCGTCCTGCATGGGATTCGGCGTGGCCGTACAGTTGTCGCAGGCATCGCCGACCGCGTCGCCGTCGGTGTCGGCCTGCGCGGGATCGACGGTGACCGGGCAGAGATCGACGCCGTCGCAGATGCCGTCGCCGTCGTCGTCGGCACCGGGGCCGTTGCAGCCGTCGCACCCGTCGCCGAGACCGTCGCCGTCGGCGTCGGCCTGGTCGGAATTCATGGTGAAGGGGCAATTGTCGTGCTCGGTGCAGACGCCGTCGTGGTCCTGGTCCATGACGCCGGGGCCGGCGCAGCCGTCGCAGGCGTCGCCGACGCCGTCGCCGTCGGTGTCGGCCTGCGCGGGATCGTAGTTGTCGGGGCAGACGTCGACGTCGCCGCAGATGCCGTCGCCGTCCCAGTCGGGACTGGTGGGACATGCGTCGCACGCGTCGCCGACCAGGTCGCCGTCGGCGTCGGCCTGATCGGCATTGGCGACGGCCGCACAGTCGTCGCAGCCGTCACCGACGCCGTCGCCGTCGGTGTCGGTCTGTGCCGAGTTGCCGCTGTTGGCGCAGTTGTCGCAGCCGGCGCCGAAGCCGTTCGGCACGCCGTCGCCGTCCGGATCCGGCCCGCCGAGCGCCCAGATGTAGCGCATCTCACCCGGCTCGTCGCAGGTCATGCGGGTGCCGCAGGTGAGGAACTGGTTCCACGGGAAGGCGTCGTAGAGGCACGCCGAGCTGGCGGCCTCGTCGCCGGTCATCGTGACGCGGATCCATGCGAGGCGGATGAAGCGATCGCCGTTCGCCGCGACGCGCGCGCTGTTGCAGACGGCGGGATCGACGAGCGCCAAGGTGGCAGGGTCGGTCAGAGTCACCGTCAGGCCGCCCGCATGGCAGTCGCAGCCGTCGGTCGACGGCACGGACGCGACCAGCACTTCGTTCAGGTACAGATCGAACGTGTGCGCGCCGGGCCCGCTGCAGTCGGAGTGGCCGATGTCGAACTCGACCGCCGTCGGTGCCGCCGTGGCGCGGCCGCTCACTGCCGCGAGCATCACCAGGACCGCACCGACGATCGATGTCCCTCGACGTCCGAACCGCATGCTGACCTCCCAGACTCGCCCCAAACGAGTCGAGGAGCGTTACACTCAAGAAGCGCGCCACCGTGGAGCATGCGATTTCGCTGGACGAGAGTGGACGACGAGCGTCGCAGTTTCGTCGAGTGCGTGGACGGCGTGCCGCGCGCATGGGGGGCGCGTGAGAACGTGCTGATCGCGATGGCGTGGCGTGGCACGTGGGCAGTGCGATGTGGAGCGGCAGGCTCACCTTGATTTTCCAGCCGTCGGCCAGCAGACTGCCCCCTTTCCTCGGAGGGAGCCGGTCATGATGCACGGAGGTCGAGTCGTCGCCCGCGCGCTCAAGCGCGAGGGCGTGAGTCATGTGTTCACGCTCTGCGGCGGGCACGTCATGTCGATCTACGACGGGTGCCTGGACGAAGGCATCGCCGTCATCGACAACCGCCATGAGCAGTCCGCGGCGCACGCGGCCGACGGCTGGGCGCGCGTCACCGGACAGCCCGGCGTCGCGATCGTCACGGCGGGCCCCGGCCTCACGGACGCGGTCACCGGCGTCGCCACCGCGTGGCGCGCCAACATCCCCATCGTCTGCATCGGCGGCCAGGCGCCGCGCGCCTTCCAGGACATGGGCGGGCTCCAGGACATGGCCCACGTCGACCTCATGCGCCC
>Ga0180063_1000402_pt1 | contig 11588 bp, 12 predicted proteins | sample EasRivT47_16_10D_FD_121776 | JGI IMG/M metagenome (GOLD analysis project Ga0180063, IMG submission 121776) | Soil microbial communities from meander-bound floodplain in the East River, Colorado, USA - East River metaG ERMLIBT47_16_10D | ecosystem: Environmental > Terrestrial > Soil > Floodplain ...
GCCTCGTCGAGACTGGTGCTGCGGACGCGATCGTCGGCGGCGAGTCGGTCGACCCGGTACAGTACCCGGGCAAGGATCGGTTCGATGTTCTGTTCGTGCCCCCGGCGACTGAGACGGCACCTGGTGCCCCTCATGTCTACGTGGCACGGGCGGACGGTGACCCGACCTCGGGTGAGGCGTTCATTCAGGACCGCCTCATCGTGACGGTTGTGGCGCCCAACTCGGCGACTCTCGGCGGGGCGATCAGCCTCGTCGCGCGGCCGGCGGCTCCGCCGCCTACGCCCCCGATCGCCTAGTTCGTTCCTAACGGCCGGCCGCTCAGTGATGGGCGGCCGGCCCAAACGAGTCTCCGCGTGGCCTACTCCGACTACAACTACATCCGGCCGTCCGAGCTGCCGGAGATCCTCGTGACCATGTCGTCGGTCACGAATGAGGACATGGCCGCGCGTTTCATCTCGGACGCCGAGCACATCATCGACGCGTACGTCGGCCCGGCGCCGAAGTTCTACGTCGACGGCACTGGCGAGTCTATCGCGCTGCTCGCCTCGGGCAACACCGTGTGGTCCGGCAACAGGTGGGGCAACCGACACCCCAACTACTGGGCGGCTGGCGGCGTTTACGTCACGGTCGTGGATGGTGCGCCCGCCTCTGTGCTGGGCCAGCGCCGCCTGATCATTGCTAGCGACACCGATCAGGTTACGCTTGCGAGCGGCTTCGCCGAAGATGTTCCGGCTGGTGCGCTCTTCAATTTCCAGCAGGAGTCGCGCTTCCCACGCTGGCGCGACCGCATGAATGTGGATATGCCGGACATGCCGTATGAGCTGAAACGCGCGACCGCGTTCCAGGTGGAGTACGGCTTCCTGTTCGGGTCGGAAGAGGCGGGCCTCAGTGAGGCGTCCGTCGCTGACGGGGAATCAACCGAAATTCAGTCGCGCTCGTACGCGAGCGGCTACGCGGAAAGTCGCGCGGTCGGCTCGGCCAGCTCGAAGCGCGGCCTCGCGCTCCTGATCGCGCCTCGCGCGCGGGCGGAGCTTCGCAACTTGCTCGGCGCGACCGGGTACATGAGAGGGTGATGTAAGTGGCTGAAAATACCCAGCTGAACCTCGCGACTACGTCGGGGGACATCTACGCTGCCGACGAAATCGCCGGGGTGAAGTGGCAGCGCATCAAGCTGACCCTCGGCGCCGATAATGTGAACGGCGGCGATGTTCACTCGGGCAATCCGATGCCCGTCAGTGGAGCTGTCTCTGTTTCCGGCACCGTCTCTGGGGCGGTGACTGTTTCCAATACCGTGGCGGTGTCCGGCGCGGTGGGCGTTTCTGGTATCGTCGGAGTTTCGGGCACCGTGGCGGTGTCCGGTTCGGTGGGTGTCTCGGGCATTGTCGGAGTTTCCGGCACCGTGGCGGTGTCCGGCGCTGTCACGGCCAACGCCGGCACGGACCTGAATACTTCGCTGCTGGCGCTCGAAGCGGGCGGCAATCTCGAAGATGCTGCCGTCTCACTCGGTGTGATGGACGGCTGGGATGAGGCTGGCCGCGCGAAGGTCAGCCCGATCGCTGGCCAGGCCGGCGTCGCAGCCGGCGCGGGCGCTGTGGGCGTCACTGTCCCACGTGTGACACTCGCTTCGGACGATCCGGCCGTCACGTCTCTCTCGACTCTCGATGACTGGGATGAAGCCGATCGCGCGAAAGTGAATCCGATCGTGGGCCAGGCTGGCATCGCAGCCGGCGCGGGCGCGGTAGGTGTTACCGTCCCTCGTGTAACGCTCGCTTCGGACGACCCCGCTGTTGCGTCACTCTCGACGCTTGACGACTGGGATGAAGCCGATCGCGCGAAGGTGAACCCGATCGTAGGCCAGGCCGGCATCGCCGCAGGTGCGGGCGCCGTGGGTGCCACTGTCCCGCGCGTGACACTCGCGTCGGACGATCCTGCTGTCGCGTCCTTGTCAACTCTCGACGACTGGGATGAGGCTGATCGCGCCAAGGTCAACCCGATCGCTGGCCAGGCCGGCGTCCAGGGCGGGTCCGGCGTGGTCACGGCGCTAACGCAGCGCATGGTGCTCGCGACTGACGTTGCGCTTCCCTCCGGCACGAACACGATCGGCGCGGTGTTCGGAGCGGGAAAGACGGTGACGGCCACTTCGCAGCGTCCGGGCGATACGACCACTTATGCGGCCGGCGATGCATGGGGAATCGGCTTCACACTGACTGACATAGCGAGAGGAGTCAACGGAACCATCATCATCCAAGATATGGTGATCGGGGTCGATGAAGCCCCGGCGCTGAAGCTGGCTGGACGGATTTACGTCTTCGACGCTGCTGTCACAGCGTCGACGGACAACGCCGCGTTGGTCATCAGCGATGCGGACTACGCGAAGATGGTGGGGTACGTCGACTTCGCGCTCGGCGACACGACGGTCGTTAGCCCGTTGAACAGCGTCTATCACGCGCGCAATCTAGGCATCGAGGCGACCTGCACGGGCGATGTGGATGACCTGTTCTGCCTCGTGATGGTGACCAATGCCTACATTCCGACCGCCTCCATCACGCTGACAGTCCGCGCCAAGTCACTCCCGGTGAACTAGCGTGTCCGCTGCCGGCCTCTACCTGAGAAACATCGCGCCGTTGCCTCCCGTCCCGTCTGTCACGCCGATCTTCAAGGGCACGATTTCCACCGACACCGATGAGACCACTACGTTGTTCTCTTCGGTCGATATCGGAGTCCCTCACCCGAAACGGGTTGTGATCTTCGCTGGCATCATGGGCGCTAATGCGGCTGTGGGCGCTCCCTATCAAGTCACAGTTAACGGGATTAGCCCATGTGCGGCGCGAGTCGGTTTGCACGGCACCATCCAATGCTGTCCCGTCCCAGCGGGGAACATGGCCACGATCCGCGCGACCCTGGCTGGCTCGGTACGCAAGTACCTTTCGGTGTACGTGGCCTATCCAGACAGTCCGTTCTTCCTGGATTCGATTGCGAATTCCGCTGTCGCTGGGACTAATGCAGTCGGCCCCGACCTCAAGGTGCAGGCCGGCGGGTTCGTGATCTACTCAGGCAGCCAGGCGACGCAGCCGCTCAGTACGCTGACGACTACTTGGGGCGGGCCCGAGCCAGTAGTCAATAGCGGAGCGGGAGACGTACAGACTTCGAATATCGAACTTACTTCTTGCTACACGACGGGCCGCATCATTCAGATCACAGATAGCCACGACTTGAACGACCTCACTCTCGCCGCGTCGCTCACGGGGACGAAGATCATCATCGCAGGGAGCTGGGGGCCGCCGCCTCCGGGTAACTAAAATGCTGGTTCCCATACGCAACCTGCTAGACATGGGCGGAGGCATGGCGCCCGCGGAGCCGCCGGTCCCGGATTGCCACTGGTTCACTGGCCGTTCCGATGAGTGGTTCACTGGCCGTTCCGATGAGTGGTTCACTGGCCGTTCCGATGAGTGGTTCACTCCGCCCGAGGAGTGTACCTGATGGGCCCGCGATTCTTCATGACCGTGAGCGTCTACCACCCGACGGTACAAGCCGACGGCGACCTCACGATGGGTGCACCCACTACGGGCGTACGCGCGTCGATCTGGGATATGCGTGAGCGCCAGGTGTTGGCCACTGTCGGCGAGCTAGTCACGGTGAACGCGCGCGGCTATTTCCCGTTCACGGCCGTCCTGTCCGAGCGCGACCGCATCGTCGCGACCGACGGACGGAAGTGGGAAGTGGTCAAGACGATCTCCGGGATCGATGACCGCGGCCGGCTGGACCATGTGGGAGCGTACCTCCGCAGTGTCGACTAAGCTCGGAGACCTCGGCCTCGCGCTCCGCGCTGCCTTCGAGCCACTGATGAAGGAAGCGTTCAGCGAGGAGATACGCTACGAGATCGCGCGCGCGGCGGGCGAAGAGGTGCAGCGCCAGGCGATCGAGCTTGCGCCGTACCGCACTGGCCAGCTGGAGGGCTCGTCCTCGCTGGAAGTGCTGAATGGGCGTGCGTCCATCAGCTTCGACACTCCGTACGCGGCCGAGGCGCACGAGCGCCCCGAAACCTCAGTCGGCCCGGGTACGACGGCGAAGGCCGGTAACGAGCTGGGTTCCGCTGGCCCGAAGTTCCTGGAGCGGCCGCTGCTCGCGATGCAGAACAGGCTGGAGCAGATCGGCGCTGACGTGATGGCTGCGAAGCTGGAAAAGGAGCTGTGATGGAGTTCGTGGAGGCGCTCGTCGCGCACCTGATCTCCGGCGGCATCGGTGTCGCGCTCGCTCCTGGTCTCACGTCCGGCGACACGTGCGTGCAGCACAACTATCGCCGTGATACGCCGGCTACCGTCATCATGGTTCGACAGTCGGGCGGCCTCACGTTCCCACACGCGGCCAAGGAGCTGCAGACGGTTCAGGTGCTCGTGGACTCCGCGACGATCTCTGGCGCGCGCACCAAAGCGCGCGAGGTGCACGACGCGCTCCACGAGCTTCTGATGTACACATTCAGCGGCGGCCACCACGCGATGTGGATCCGCTCGACCACGCTGCCGCAGGCAGTCCCCATGCTTTCCGCGCTCGGCCTCAAGGAGCGCTTCCTCTTCAGCGTAAATTTTCAAGCTTTGCTTGTTCTGCAGGGGGTGGCGTGACGCGAGAAAGCGAAGTTGCCTGGGCTGCTGGACTCTATGAAGGTGAGGGCTCAATCACCCTTAGTCTCAGAGGTCATCCGAAGGGCCGAACACCGGGGATGGCGCTCAGCGTCTCTTCATCTGATCGCGACGTGGTTGAGCGCTTCGCGGTAGCGTGTGGCGCTCATACTCGTGTACAGACTTACCAAAAAGGACCACACAAGCCCTCGCATAGGCATAGCATTACGCGGATGGGCGACATTCACCGTGTTCTGAATTTACTGCTGCCGTATCTCTGCGAGCGCCGACGTGCGGACGCTAGGCAGATGATTCTGGAGATCGAACACCGCCTTGAATTGCGCGAGAACCGGCGGCTCGCATTGGAGGAAGACTAGTGCCGACTTTTGCGACTACGACCGTACACGGACTATCTTGCGACGCGTACTTCGATGGGATCGCTGTGCGCCTCTTCGGGGAAGTGGTCGTCGCCCAGACCAACGAGATCCTGGAGCTGACGGCCAACGACGAAGGCAACGTCAACCCGGTGAACGTGCTGCGGCGCGGCGACAAGCACCAGATCACACTGCCCATCGCGGACGCGACGGGCCAGTTTACGATCTCTGGCGTCATCAACCCATTCGCTTCGATCGTGACCAGCGTGTCAGGCACTACTTCCGGCCAGGACATGATCCTGCTGCCGAAGGCGCAGCCGGGCGACAACTACTTGAATGAGGCGAAGGAGCTTCGGCTCGTGCTGCGCGACGGCAGCCGCACGATCATCTATCCCAAGGCCTGCTGCGTCGAGCTGGAAGACCTGACGCTCGCGGAAGACAAGCAGATGGTCCAGGGCGCCGTGTTCCAGGCCTACCGCGTGGTCGTGTCCGGCGTCGAGACGCCGTTCGTGAGCGTGAGCGGTTCGGTCGTTAGCGGTGGCTACACCGTTGGCTAGTAGTTCGCAGAATCTGCGAACTACTGCACACTTGTCCCGCAACACTCAAAGGAGCCTGAGTCATGCGTTTCAATGTCGATGCCCTGGCGGCTGAGTTCGAACCCGTCTCGATCACCTTCCGCGGCGTGGAGTACACGCTCGGCTCGTCGATCGATCAGGTTCTCGCCTCAGTCAATCTTGCGCGCAGTGTGCCGGACAAGGCGCCCGTCGCAGAGCAGCTGGCGATCCTCCCTCCCGTGCTCGCGGCACTCAATCCCGAGCTGGGCGTGGCTGTGGGCGACGGCGCCGGCCTGACGCTCGCGGAGAACCTCGTGCTGCAGAAGTGCGTCGAGGCCGCGATGCAGCAGATCGCCAAGGTGCCTTTTCGTCCGGTCGCCTGAGATACCGGAGCACCGTGCGCTCGTCGCGCGGTTCCTGCACTACTACCCGCAGTACGAGCTTGCAGACCTTCGCGGAGGCGGCCGCCTGACCTACGGGGAATTCATGTTCCTCGTGGCGGGCATGTTTGACGTAGAGCAGCCCGAAGCTACCGAGTCGCCGGCCGAGAAGATCAGCCGGAAGATTCGCGAGATGGCGGAGCGCAGAGCCCAAAGGAAGTAGCGTGGCTTTCAACGTAGGCACCATCACTGCTGAGATCGAGCTGAATGGTCAGCAGTTTATTGCCACGCTCAAGAACGCCGACGAAGTGCTCAAGTCGTTCGGTGCGTCCGCGGGCAGTGCAGCCCGACAATCAAGCGCGTTCGGTGAGATCCTCACCGGCGCGCTTCGCCGTGTCGGTGAGCTGACGCTCGACGGGGTGATCAGAGGCCTCAAGTCGGTCGTCAGTCTGTTCTTCAAGGCCATCGAAGCCAGCGACGCGTTCGAGGCGAGTGTCCAGTCTCTCGACGTTGCTCTGCGTCTCCGCGGTCTCGGCGCGATGACGGAAGACCTCGTGGGCCTGGCTGTCGAGCTGGAAGGCACTACGAAGTTCAGCCGCGGCGCCGTCGTGGATATCGAGCGCCTGTTGGCGGTGTTTGGCGTCGGCCGGCAGGATATTCCCGAATTCACCGAGGCGGTGCTCAATCTGTCGCACGCGATGGGCATCGATACCACGGCGGCGGCGCGCCTGCTGGGCCGGTCCCTGTCGGGCAGCGTCGGCCGCCTGTCGCAGTATATCCCCGATGCGAAGAACCTCTCCGACGCGACGCTCAAGATGGGTGGCGCGTTCGATCTGGTGAATGACAAACTAGGTGGCTTCGCAAAGGCGGCGGCTAACACGTCAGAGGCGATCGAAGCGCGGTTCTTCAACTCGATCACAGCGGCGCTGCAGTCTCTGGGCGACACGCTCAGCCCGATCCTCGACGTGTTCTTCGTGCTCGGTCGAGACCTCGCCACGCGTCTAAGCGAGGGCTTCCAGGCAAACGCCAGCTCGCTCCAGACCGTCGCCGCGCAGGTAGGCATCGCGATCGTCGACGTGTTCACGCTTGCCGCTGAGGCGGTCACACGCGTTCTCCCCGGCTTTGGCGCGGTCCTGCGGCTCGTCGGCCAGCTGAACGCCGTGTGGGTATCGTTCAAGGCGACGGTCCTCACCTCGATCGCGTCGGTGTCCCAGTTTGGGGCCGCAGCGAAGGTCGCCCTGCTCGGCGTAAACGAGATCATCTCGCGGCTGCCCGGGTTCTCTGACGAGGTCCGCGTGGCAGCGCAGGCCGCTCTCGTCGAGGCGAAGAACGAGCTGGCGGGCGCGATGCGCGCAGCCGAAGACTTGAACATCTCGCTGATCGACTCGGCAAAGGCGGCCAACGATTTCGGCGCGCAGATGGACACCGCGGCGGACGGACTCGACTCCACGCGCAGCGTCGCCGATCAGATTCTCGACGGCTTCAAGGCCGACGCGGCGGATGCGATCGCAGCGCTTCAGGATCTCAAGGCTGGAGGCAATGGCGTCAACGCCGCCATCGAGGATGTAAGCGCCACTACGAGCGACTGGCTCCGCCATCTGCGCGAGGTGAACAAGGTCACGTTCGACGGACGCGACGCGGTCGCAGCGATCAAGCAGGGTCTCCTGGGGACTAGCAAGGCTGCGCGCGACACCGCAGACGCGACGCGCGAGATCGCTGTCGGGACGAATGAGGCGGCGGACAGCACGGACGAGCTGACGGAGGGCTTCACCCGCGCGGCCGCTGCGGCGCGCTCGGTGGGCGAGGCATTCAGTACGACCGGGGGCGGCTTCGGTGAGTTTGGCGCCGACAACTTCGGTAGCCTCAACGCCAACCGCCAGGGTGGCTCGTTCAACCTCGGGCTCAACAACTCGTCGCAGACGCAGGCCTATCTCAACTCGGTGCAGGGCCGCCTCGGCGGGCTCAGCAACATCTACGGGTCACGCGACCTAGCCAATCTGCAATTCAAGAAGATCGCGGAGCTGCTGCAATCGCAGATCCGGGAAGAGACACAGGCCTTCACGACAGGCATCATCGATGAGCTGAACCGCCAGGGCATCTTCGATCCGGCGCAGCGCAACAGTTTCATCGCGGCTCGCTTCGATGAGGCTCGCCGGCTCGGCACGCTGCCGCGCGGTGCGACCTACAACGCCTCGACTGGGTCGATCGGGAGCTACGGCTGATGCGCAGCGAGCGCCTCAAGCAAAAGCAGCGCGAATATGCGGCACGGCCCGAAGTGCGAGAGAGGCGCCGCGCACAGCAGCGAGAGTACCGAAAGAAGCCTGGAGCGCGGGAGAAGAGAACACTCGCGGCCTACCGTTCTACGCTCAAGACGAAATACGGCCTATCTCTCGAAGACTTTGAAGCGATGCGGACTGAGCAGCAGAATCGATGTGCTGTATGCCTGCACGAGCTTTTGCCTGGTATGGGCACGCACGTCGACCACGATCATGACACGGGGAAGGTTCGAGCCCTATTGTGTCACAACTGCAACGTCGGATTGGGATTGTTTTCTGATTCGCCCGAGGTTCTCAAGGCAGCGATCATATATCTGGAGCGCCACAAGCTGTGAGACCCATCGTCTACTACTCCAATCTTATGCTGAGCGGCACGCTCTCGGGCACCAACGCCAGCACCACTAACCCGGTGCGCCAGGTGGCCGACGGCTCGATCAACCTGGGCTACGTCGTCACGCCCACAGGCCAGTCGCTCACGTCGGGCTCGGTGTACGTGACGCTGGCCTCGGCGCAGACGCTCAGCGGCCTCTCGATCCCTAAGGGCCTGATCCCGAGTGGCTACACGCTCAAGCTGCAGAGCATGTCCAACGCCGTGACCGAGGCGGGCCTCACGACGCACTACACCTTGGTGGTTAGTGCCGAGACCGAATTCGTACTCACGACTGTGTCAGGTGCATCGCCGGCCCTCGTGTGGCGCGTGATGCTCTCCGGCGTCTCGGGCCTCGCGCCCGCGCGCACGCACGAGATCCAGCTGTTCACGAGCCAGTTTCAGTTTGGCGACGTGCAGGTAGGCATCGATCGCGGCCACGTGCGGCAGTTCAGCCGCATCGGGATCCCCGGCGGCCAGCCGTTCGTACGGCGCGAGGGTCCGAAGCTGGAGCGCAGCCCCTACTCATTCGTGTCGATTACCAGCGCCCAGCTTGCCGCGGGCGGACCGGGGCTCAGTGAGTTCGTGACGGACGGCGATGGCCTCGTAGCGTTCATCGACGCGATCGATGGCGGCGACGCCTTCACCTTGACCGACGATCTGGGCCGCTCCTACTGGGCGGAGCTGCTCGATCCCGAGCCGGCACAGCGCGACGTGGGCGAGGTGTCCAGCTGGCTGCTCACGTTCCAGGAAATAAAGGTTGAATAGTGCTGAGTCTCGATTACATCGCGGGACTCTACGAGGGTGAAGGATGTTTTTCCCTTCACGGCGCTAAGAATCCGTCAGCTACCTTACAGATGACTGACCAGGATGTGATAGAAGCTGTCTGTGCCTGGCTTAATGTACACTTTCCTCCCCAGCCCGTACCTCGAAAAATTTCACCTGGCCGCCAAGAGAAGGCCATTCGTGTTAGGTGTGCCCCGGGACGCAACGGATGGAAAGCTCAATATGTTGTCCAGCTATCAGGCCGGCGGGCCATTGCGTTCATGCAATTGGTCCGCGAGCATATGTTCGGTCGCCGTCGTGGGCGCATTGATGAATTGATTGCTGTCTGGAATGAGCGGCACCGAGCATGACTCGACAGCTAGAAATAACCGATTCTCAAAGGCAAAGTTCCGATCGGCATAACCTGCGCGCTGCGATCTACCTGCTCAGTGGGACGTTCGTGGGCCGCTCCGGTGTGCCCGATGCGCCGTTCTACTGGTCGACCCACGAGGTCACTGCGTTCGGGCAGCTGTTCAAACCCTACCTCGCGCCGCCGCTCTCGGTTGCGCGCGGCATCGGATTCGAACCGGGCTCGGAGGCCAGCTTCCCCGAGGTGCGGATCCCTGTCCGCAACCTGCCTTTCGCACACTCCGAGTCGATGGTCGCTGCCATCACCGACGAAGACTTCCGTGTCGAGAACACCACCGCCACGCTCCGCGTGGCGTACTTGCGTCCAGGGCAGACCGCGAGCAGCCTGGCCGACGAGGATTGGACGCCGCTCGTGCTCGACGGATTCCTCGGGCCCGCGGATGAGATCACGCTGGACGGCCTGATCCTGCCGCTCTTCAATCGTGGCGCGCGGCGGAATCAGCTGATCTCGTGGCCGCGCCTGCCGTCCCCCGAGACAATGAGCGGCGGCGCCATCGACGCCAGCGATGCTGGCACGATCCCTCCGATCGTTGTGGGGAACCCGCGCGACTGGTTCCGCGTCCCCACGATGAACCTGGGCGTTCGGGGCTTCACGAGCAGCGGCTTCGACACGGGCCAGACGGCCATCACGTTCCGCGCGATCACCGTTGGCAGCGAGAACCTCGCTTCTGGCAATGCGATTTTCGGCAACCCGGGGATCTCGATCCACTACACGTTCCCGGTGTACGAGGTTGCCAGCGCCGCGTTCAACTCCAACACTAAAGAGTTTACGGTGTATCTCGGAAGTGGCCTGGCGGCCGACGTTCCGCGAGGCGCCTACGTGCAGCAGCACGGCCCGGGCCTGCACCCTATTTCGGGGAAGCCCGTGATACACTCCGCAGAGGCCACGGATTTCGAGGACGGCACGTACTTCTTCTGGGCTCTCGGCGCTCCCGTAGGGTCCACACAGATCAGCCCGCCCGTGACCGTCGACGACGTTGACTACCAGTTTGGCTGGCTGTTCCCCGACGGTGAGGTGCGGCCTGCTGATATCTCCACGTGGCCCATCCTGCTCGACACGAGCTATTTCGATAGCGAGGGCTACGACTTCTCGCTGTCGGGCAACGGCGGCGCTAACATGGGCGACGGCGACACCGACCCGCGATTCACGGGCGGGCAGCTGATCCGAATGGGCCGGGGTATTCCGTCTGCGCCGTTCGTGCCGGTGTACTACGACCCGCTGGTCAACGGGGACCAGGAGGTCACGCAGCAGCCGGAGTTCACCAGCGTCGAGTCGGCATTCGGCGTTCTCAACCGGCCGTCCGGCGGCAGTGACGCGGGCTCCGGCTCGGGCACTAATGCCGACGCCCGCGACGGCTCGTACGCGACGAACGTGCTCGTGGAGAACGGGCACTCGATCACGCTCACCTTCAACTCTGCGCCGGCTCCGTTCGCCAACGACGATACCACGTCGAGCGTGCTACACGTTGTCTGTCGCGCGTCCACGGGCGAGGGCGGCGAGACGGCAGTCAACGTCACGGATGGCGTTGCACTGACGTACCTGGAGATCCCCGTCGTGCTCGGGACTGGCGAGCCAACCGAGTTCATCGTTCAGCTGCCTTCCCCGGCGGATTTTAATCAGGAGCTGCACTTCACGAGCAACACGCTCTCGACGCCCGACGGCGCGGCGCGGATCGTCGAGGCGTGGTGGGAGCACAGCCTCACGACGACCGTCTCGGCGACTCGCACCGTCGACGTTGCGATCACGTCTGGCACCGTGCCGCTCGGGTCGGTGATGCAGTACGCCGACCTGGTCATGCGTGCGCCGGACACCGGCGGCATCATCCC
>Ga0180063_1000403_pt1 | contig 11587 bp, 12 predicted proteins | sample EasRivT47_16_10D_FD_121776 | JGI IMG/M metagenome (GOLD analysis project Ga0180063, IMG submission 121776) | Soil microbial communities from meander-bound floodplain in the East River, Colorado, USA - East River metaG ERMLIBT47_16_10D | ecosystem: Environmental > Terrestrial > Soil > Floodplain ...
TAGGCGACCACGTGATCGTGATCCCTACCGTCGATCCGAAGCACGTCACGCCTCACACCGAAGCCTTTCACGCCGTGGTGTGGCACTGCCTGGTGTCCCATCCCAGGCTGCAGCAGCAAGCCACGAAATGGTGACCCTGTAACATCACGTATCCCGGGTCCATGCGCAAGGCACGAGCGGTCTTTCTCGATCGCGATGGCGTGATCTGCCGTTCGGAGGTGCGGCGTGGCAAGCCGTACGCACCCCGCAGACTGCAAGACTTCCGGCTCCTGCCCGGCGTCGCGAAAGCCGTCCAGTCGCTCAAGCGGGCCGGTTTTCTCGTCATCGTGGTCACCAATCAGCCCGACATCGGCAACGGGCGGGTTCGCGCCGCGGTCGTGGAAGCGATGCACGCGAAACTGCGGGGGCGCGTGGCCGTAGACGATATCCGCGTCTGCCCACACCGCCAGGACGAAGGATGCGCCTGCCGCAAGCCCAAGCCCGGTTTGCTGCGGGCCGCCGCCCGGGACTGGAGAATCGATCTGAAAGGGAGCTACCTCGTGGGCGATCGCGACGGCGATATCGTTGCCGGGAAAGCGGCCGGCTGTTACACTTTGTTGATAAATAGGCACTATTCGGAACCGCGGTGCGCCGCACCAGACCGCATGGTGCGCTCCCTGCCCGCAGCCGTCCGACACATACTCGCCCGCGCAACCAGGAGACGTTGAATGCCCTCCCTATCCGATCTCCGCGTCAAGATTTTCGCCGATGGCGCCGACTTCGACGGCATCATGAAGATGTACGCGAATCCCGCGATCAAAGGATTCACCACCAATCCGACCCTGATGCGAAAGGCCGGCATCGCCGACTACGAAGCGTTCGCGCGGAAGCTCCTCGCCGCGGTACCCGACCGGCCGGTATCGCTTGAAGCGTTCGCCGACGATTTCCCGGAGATGAAGCGCCAGGCGCTGGCGATCGCCTCGTGGGGTCGCAACGTCAACGTCAAGATCCCGGTGACCAACACCAAACGCGAGTTCGCCGGCCCGCTGATTCGTGAGCTTTCCGCCGCGGGCGTGGCCGTTAACGTGACCGCGGTGTTCACGCTCGATCAGGTGCGGCGCGTCGTCGAGTGTCTTGCTCCGAAGACCCCCGCAATTGTCTCGGTGTTCGCCGGGCGCATCGCCGATACCGGCATCGATCCGGTGCCGTTGATGGCGGAGGCGGTGAAGATCCTGAAGGCGAAACCGAGGGCCGAGCTGATCTGGGCCAGCCCGCGCGAGCTGCTCAATATCTTTCACGCCGACGCCGTGGGCTGCCACATCATTACCGTCACCAACGACATCCTGGCAAAGCTGAACCTCGTCGGCAAGAACCAGGACGATTACTCACTGGAAACCGTGCAGATGTTCCATCGTGATGCGGCTGCGGCGGGGTATTCGATCAACACGGCCGGGACCGGCGCGCCGCAGGCGTCACGCGCGGTCGGCTGATTTCACCCGAGGAGACATGAAAAACGTCCTGGTTACAGGAGGGGCGGGCTATGTTGGCTGCGTCCTCGTCCCGCAATTGCTGAAGTCGGGCTACAACGTCACGGTCTACGACACGTTCTGGTACGAGAAACACCTGCCGCCCCACCGCAACATGAAGTTCGTCGAGGGCGACATCCGCGAGACCGCCAAGCTCGCCGCGGCGTTCCCGGGCATCGAAGCCGTCATCGGGCTTGCCTGCATCTCGAACGACGCGAGCTTCGAGCTCGACGAACGGCTCTCCACCAGCGTCAACATGGACGCCTTCGAGCCGATGGTGATCGCCGCCAAGAAGGCGGGGGTCAAGCGCTTCATCTACGCTTCTTCCAGCTCGGTGTACGGCGTCTCGGACCAGCCCGACGTGACCGAGGACCACCCGCTGGTCCCGCTGACGCTCTACAACAAGTACAAGGGGCTGTGCGAGCCGGTTCTCTTCCGGCACCAGGCGCCGCAATTCGTCTGCGTCACCATCCGCCCGGCGACGGTGTGCGGCTACAGCCCGCGCACGCGGATGGATCTCTCGGTGAACATCCTCACCAACCACGCGGTGATGAACGGCAAGATCACGGTGTTCGGCGGCGCGCAGCTGCGCCCCAACCTGCACATCCAGGACATGTGCGATCTCTACGACCTCCTGCTCAAGGCGCCGGACGCGAAGATCGCCGGACAGAAGTTCAACGCCGGCTACCAGAACATGAGCATCATGGACATCGCGCAAATCGTGAAGCGCGTGGTGCAGGAGGAGTTCCCCGAAAAGGGCGAGATAACGATTGTGACCACGCCCAGCGACGACCCGCGCTCCTACCACATCAACTCGGACAAGATCGCGCGCGTGCTGGGCTTCAGGCCCAAGCACACCATCGAGGACGCCGTGCGCGGACTGTGCAAGGCGTTCAAAGCCGGTAAGCTGCCCGAGAGCATGACCGACGATATCTACTTCAACGTCAGGCGGATGAAGCGGCTCGGCATCAAATGAGCGGGAAACCCGTAGCGGTCGTCACCGGCGGCGCCGGCTTCATCGGCAGCCACATGGTCGACAACCTGCTCGCGCACGGCTACTACGTCCGGGCAATTGACAATCTGGTGACGGGGCGGGAGAGCAACCTCTCGCATCTCTCGAGGAACGCCGACTTCAGTTTCGCGCGCGCGGACCTGCGCAGCCTCGAGCCAGGAAATGCGCTGTTCACAGACGCGCGCCTCGTTCTCCATTTCGCGGGGATCGGGGACATCGTGCCATCGATCGAGCGGCCGCTGGAATACCTGTCCGCGAACGTGCAGGGCACCGTGCACGCGCTCGAGTGCGCGCGCGCCGCGCGGGCGGGCAAGTTCGTCTACGCGGCGTCCTCCTCGTGCTATGGGCTGGCCTCCGTTCCGACGCGCGAGGACCATCCGATCGCGCCGCAGTATCCCTACGCGCTCAGCAAGTATCTCGGCGAGCAGGCGTGCCTCCACTGGCACCAGGTATACGGCCTGCCGGTGAACTCGATCCGGATATTCAACGCGTACGGTACCCGCGTCAGGACGACGGGCGTCTACGGCGCGGTGTTCGGGGTGTTCTTCAAGCAGAAGCTCGCGGGCAAGCCCTATACCGTGGTGGGCGACGGCACCCAGCGGCGGGATTTCCTGTATGTTACCGATGTCGCCGAGGCGTTCCGCTTGGCGGCCGAGACTGAGCTGTCCGGGCGAATCTGGAACTTAGGCGCCGGCAATCCGCAGTCGGTGAACCGCCTGGTGGAGCTGCTGGGGGGCGAGACAGTGCACATTCCGAAGCGTCCGGGCGAGCCGGACTGCACCTGGGCCGATATCTCGAGGGTCAAGAACGATCTCGGCTGGAGCCCTACCGTGAGCTTCGAGAAAGGGGTCGCGCGCATGCTCGAGGAAATCGAGGTATGGCGGGATGCGCCGTTGTGGGACCCCGAATCGATCGCCCAGGCCACCACCACATGGTTTCAATACCTCGGTAAGCATTGATTGCCATGCTGGATTCGCTGACCCAGAAATACCGCCACAAGATCAAGTCCGTCGACGAGCTGGCAAAGCTCATCGGCCCGCGGCCGCGCAAGAAGAAGGTCATCATGTGCCACGGCGTGTTCGACATCGTGCACCCCGGCCACCTGCGGCACCTGATCTACGCGAAGAGCAAGGCCGAAATCCTTGTCGCCAGCGTCACGGCGGATATCCACATCTCCAAAGGCCAGCACCGGCCGCACATCCCGCAGGACCTCCGGGCGCTCAACCTGGCGGCGTTCGAGATCGTCGATTACGTGGTGATCGATGCCGAACCCACTCCCCTCGGCAATCTCCGGCGATTGCAGCCGGATTATTTCGCCAAGGGCTATGAGTACACCGCCGGCGGCCTGCCGCAGAAGACGCAGGAGGAGGCCGACGTGCTGCGCGCCTACGGCGGCGAGATCATCTTCACGCCGGGCGACATCGTCTACTCCTCGAGCAAGCTCATCGATCTCTCGCCTCCCACGTTGAAGCTCGAAAAGCTGCTCACCTTCATGGACGGGGAGAAGCTCAGCTTCGACTCGCTGCGGCGCACGCTGGACAAGTTCAAGGGCCGCCGCGTGCACGTGGTGGGCGACACTATTGTGGACAGCTACACGCAGACCACGATGATCGGGGGCCAGACCAAGACGCCCACGATCAGCGTGCTTTACGAGGGCCGCGACGATTACATCGGCGGGGCCGCGGTCGTAGCCGAGCACCTGCGGGCGGCGGGCGCGGATGTGACCTTCTCCACCGTGCTCGGCAACGACACGCTGAAGGATTTCGTGCTGGCGGGACTGGCGCGCTCGGGCGTGATGTGCCGGCCGGCGATCGACTCCACGCGGCCGACCACGCAGAAGAACGCGATCGTCGCGGGCGGCTATCGCCTGCTCAAGATCGATACGCTGGACAACCGCTCGATCTCCGACGAGACGCTCGCGAGCCTGTGCGAGTCCGTTTCTGCGACACCCGGTGACGCCGTGGTATTCAGCGACTTCCGGCATGGCATCTTCAACCGGCGCACCATTCCCAGGCTGATCGCAGCCATCCCCCAAGGAATGTACAAGGTTGCCGACAGCCAGGTTGCAAGCCGCTGGGGCAATATCACCGATTTCAAGAATTTCGACCTGATCACGCCCAATGAACGCGAAGCGCGATTCGCGCTGGGAGACCAGGACTCCGGCATACGCCCGCTCGCCTCGGCCCTTTACGACGCCGCTCAGTGCAAAACGCTCATCCTCAAGCTGGGCGAAAAAGGCGTGTTGACCTGCCGCAGCTCGAACCACGAGTCCCTCGACTCCTTCGTCGTGGCGGACAGCTTCGTCGAGCGGGTGGTGGACGCGGTGGGCGCGGGCGACGCCCTGCTCGCCTACGCGACACTGGCCAAGCTCGCCACCGGCTCCGATGCGATTGCCACCATCCTCGGGTCGATGGCCGCCGCGTGCGAATGCGAGCACGACGGCAACGTGCCGGTTAGACCGGACGACGTGCGCCGCAAGTTAGACGAGGTCGAGCGGCAGGCGAATTACGCCTGAGCGGCGGACGCGATGCGTGCGATCGTCGTTGGCCTCGGCGTGCAGGGTCAGAAGCGGCGGAAATTCGCCGGCCCGGATTTCGTGGCCGCAGTCGATCCGGTTAACCGGGAGGCGCAGCATCGCAGGGTGGAAGAGGTGCCGCTTGCGAGTTACGACGCCGCCCTGGTGTGCGTTCCCGATGACCCCAAGGTTTCGCTACTGCGCTATCTGCTGGGCAACGGCAAGCACGTCCTCGTCGAGAAGCCGCTGTGGTCGGCGAACGACGCAGAAATCCCCGCGCTCGAGAAGCTGGCGCGGCAACAAGGCGTGGTGTGCTACACCGCCTACAATCATCGCTTCGAGCCTCATTACGTCCGCATGCGGGATCTGGTGAAGTCGGGTGCGCTCGGCAGGATCTACCGTTGCCGCATGTTCTACGGCAACGGCACGGCGCGGCTGGTGCGTGAATCGGAATGGCGCGATCAAGGCGCCGGGGTGCTCCCCGACCTGGGATCGCACCTGCTCGATACCGCGAAGTTCTGGTTCGGGGAGCTGGGCGAGGATTTTCACGTCGTGTCGGCGAACTGCTACGAGAACCGTGCCCCGGACCATGTCGTGATCCTGTCGAAGTCAGCGGCGCCGACGCTCGAGCTCGAGATGACCCTACTGTCCTGGCGTAACCACTTCACCTGCGACGTATTCGCCGAATACGGCAGCGCCCACGTCAGCTCGCTGTGCAAGTGGGGTCCGACCACGTTTTGCCACCGGACTCGCGTGCTGCCTTCCGGGCGCCCGCTTGAAGACAACGTGACGCTGGAGCAGGAAGACCCGACGTGGGCGCTCGAGTACGCTCATTTCAGGGGGCTGTGCGAAAGCGGGGCAACGGCCGACCTTTCGAATGATTTGTGGCTCAACCGGCTGCTCCGCGCGCTGGGTGAATCGGCGATCCGGGAGGCGGGAAAAGAGAAATAGGATGCTCACGCACCTTCATGCCAATCCGCGTATACCGTCCCGCGTCGTGGTGCTGGGTGCGGGGGGTTTTATCGGCGGCGCAATTCGCCGCCGCATAGCCGCGGACGGAATCCCGGTGCTGGGGATCGGGCGGCAGGCTCTCGACCTGCTCGCGCCGGGCGCCGCGAAACGGCTCGCGGAAACGCTTGAACCGGAGGATACGCTCGTCTTCACGTCAGCCAATGCACCCTGCCGGAATCTGGACATGCTGCGCGAGAACGTCGTCATGGCTGCCGCCGTGTGCGCCGCGCTGAAGGAACGGCCGGCGACGCACCTCGTGTATATCAGCTCCGACGCGGTCTATAAGGATTCCCCGCAGCTGTTGACCGAGGCCTCGTGCGCCGAGCCGGCCTCGTTGCATGGCGTCATGCATCTTGCGCGGGAAGTCGCGCTGCGGCAGGAGTTTGCGGGTCCGCTCGTGCTGGTGCGGCCCACGCTCGTCTACGGGCTCGAGGACCCGCACAATGGCTACGGCCCGAATCGCTTCCGGCGGCTTGCGGCGGCAGGCAAGGATATCGTGCTCTTCGGCGAAGGCGAGGAGCGGCGCGACCATGTGGACGTCGAGGACATCGCCGAGCTGGTGCGCCTGATCGTGCTGCATCGGAGTACGGGCATTGCCAACGCAGTTTCGGGTGAAGTTGTCTCGTTCCGGGAACTCGCGGAGTTCGTGGCGTCCGAGTTCACGCCGCGCGTCGCAGTGAAGGGCAGTCCGCGCAGCGGGCCGATGCCACACAATGGCTACCGGCCATTCGACAACAGCACCATCCTGCGGGCGTTTCCCGGTTTCCGGTTCAAGACGGTGCGCGAAGGGCTGTCGCGTATCCACACCCGGGCGAAGGCGGAAAGCGTCTAACCATGAAGCCCGTAATTGGTTTTGCAGGGATGACCCATCTCGGGCTCGTTTCGGGCGTGTGCGCCGCGGAGAAGGGCTTCCGTGCGATATGTTTCGATTCGGACGAGGCGCGCGTCGCGTCGCTCAAGCGCCGCGAGTTGCCGGTGTCCGAGCCTGAGCTCGATCAGCTCGTCAAGCGAAATGCGGAGAGACTGGTCTTCACCTCCAGTGCTGGCGACCTTGCGGCCTGCGACGTGGTTTACGTGGCGCCGGACGTGCCGACCGACGACACGGGGGCGAGCGACCTCGCACCGGTGAATGCGGTGCTCAACCAGGTGTTCGCGGCGACGCGGAGGGAGGCGGTCGTCGTCATGCTCTCCCAAGTGCCGCCTGGGTACACACGAGGAGCGATGCGGCCCAGCCGCACCTTGTATTACCAGGTCGAAACGCTTATCTTCGGTCGCGCGGTCGAGCGCGCACTCCGGCCGGAACGCTATATCGTCGGCTGCGAGAATCCCGGGAAACCGTTGCCGGAGGCCTACGCTGCTGTTCTCGGCGCCCACGGCTGCCCCATCCTGCCGATGCGCTACGAGAGCGCGGAGCTTGCGAAGATTTCGATCAATTGCTGCCTGGTCGCCTCGGTCAGCGTGGCGAACACGCTCGCCGAGCTGTGCGAGAAGATCGGCGCTGACTGGGGGGAAATTGTGCCGGCACTCCGGCTCGACCGGCGCATCGGTGAACACGCCTATCTCGCGCCGGGGCTGGGGATTGCCGGCGGCAACCTCGAGCGCGACCTCGCCACGGTCTGCGCACTCGCGGACCGCCACGGCACCGATGCCGGCGTCGTACGCGCCTGGGTCGCAAACAGCCGCCACCGCCGGGATTGGGCCCTGCGCACGCTGCACCGGGAAGTGCTTGCCACAGTCCAGAACCCGGTGATTGCGGTGTTGGGGCTTGCCTACAAGCAGGACACCCGTTCCGTGAAAAACTCGCCAGCGATTGCTTTGCTGGAGGTTCTCAAGCCGTTCGGCGTCCGGGTGTTCGATCCGGTGGTACCTGCCTCCGTGGTCAACCACCCGCGGTGTTACGCAGCCAGATCGGAGCTCGAAGCGTGCGAAGGCGCGGATGCGCTGGCTCTCATGACCCCGTGGGCGCAGTTCGGCAAGCTCGATCCGGTCGCGATCGCGAAGCACCTGCGCGCGAAGACTGTGCTCGATCCGTATGCGGTTTTGAAGGCCGAAGCCTGCCGCAGAGCCGGCCTCTCCTATTACACGCTCGGCGCGCGCTGAGTACCTCTACGCATTGCCTCTTGCTGCGTAATCGTGATCACGCATCAACACCCCCAACCGCAGAAACCCGACCGAGTGGTGGTCATCGGTGCTCGCGGCTTCATTGGAAAAGCGGTCCATAGTCGGCTGAAGGCGGAAAGCGTGACTGTGCTCGCGCTGACGTCGGATGATGTGGATCTGATGGCGCCGGCGGCGGCGGACAGACTTGCCGCCGCGTTCAGGCCGACTGACGCGGTGGTAATGCTGGCGGCGCTTACGCCGGACAAGGGACGGGACGCTTCAACGCTGGTGAAGAACCTCGTGATGATGCAGCACGTGTGCGCGGCGCTCGAGAAGAGCGGCTGCGCGCATCTCGTCTATTTCAGCTCGGACGCGGTTTATCCCCCCGAGTTGAGCCGGGTCTCGGAGGAAACACCTGCTTCGCCGCGCGACCTGTATGGTGTAATGCACTACGCGCGCGAGATCATGGCGCGAAGCCTGGCCGGGATGCCTGTGCTTGTCCTGCGCCCGACTCTGGTGTACGGGGCGGGCGATCCGCACAGAGCTTACGGTCCGACCGAGTTCTGGCGATCAGTTCGAGAGGAGGGGAAGATCGAACTGCGCGGCACGAGCGACGATATGGGCGTGGAGATGCGCGATCGTATACATGTGGCCGATGTCGCTGCGCTCACGGTTCTTTGCCTGTTGCACCGGACGGCCGGCACGCTCAACCTTGCGACAGGAACGTCCAGGTCATTCCGCGAGGTCGCCGACCTTGTTGCATCGCAATTCGCGGGCAAAATCGCCGTGGTGCCTACCCCGCGGAAGATTCCCATTACCCACCGGTACTACGACGTGATAAACCTGATCGAGGCGTTTCCGGATTTTCGCTTTACTTCGCTGGATGAGGGCATCAGGCGCGTGCACGGGAAGACGTCCGGGACCAACTGATGGCCGAGATCAACCTGCTTTCGAAACTGCCCAAGGCAAAGCGCGACATAAGCCGGCGTCACACGGCGAAGACTCCCGAGAACGTCGCAATCGCCAAGAAGTTCGGGCAAGCCTATTTTGATGGGCCGCGGGAGGTCGGATACGGCGGTTATCGTTATGACGGGCGCTGGGTGCCGGTGGCGGAAGATATCGTAAAGCACTTCAACCTAAAGCCCGGCGACCGGGTGCTCGACGTCGGATGTGGCAAGGGGTTTCTTGTGAAGGATCTGATGAAGGTGTGCGCGGGCCTGGAAGCCTTCGGGCTCGACCTATCGGAATACGCCCTCAAGCATTGCGAGCCCGAGGTCGTCGGACGGCTCCACCTGGGGAGCGCAACCGGGCTGCCGTTCCCCGACCGGAGCTTCAGCGCGGTAATTTCGATCAATACGATTCACAACCTGCAGCGACCCGGCGTCATCCGGGCGCTTGGGGAAATCGAGCGGCTGTCTCCCGGGCGATCGTTCGTGCAGGTGGATTCGTATTACACGCCGGAGCAGCGCGATCTGTTCATGAAGTGGGTGCTGACGGCGGAGTTCCACGATTACCCGGCGGGCTGGCTGAAGATCTTTGCCGAGGCGGGTTACACCGGCGACTGGTACTGGACCGTGCTGGAAGAATAGAGTCGCGGCACGGTCCGCTGACGAAATATCCGGAGAACAGACATGAAGACGTACGCAATACTCGGCGCCGGAGGCTCATTCGGCATACACACGGCGCTCTACCTGCTCGATCATGCCGGCCCGAAGAAGGTGATCGGGGTGGGCCGCAACTCGCTGCGTCCCGAGCCGTTCTCGCTCAACGTCGAAAAGCGCAAGAACTTCAGCTATCACGCCTACCACATTACCTACGAGCTCGATTCGGTGCTCGAGTTGCTCGACCGGGAGAAGCCGCAGGTCATCGTGAATTACGCCGCGCAGGGAGAGGGCGCGGTGTCGTGGAAGAAGTCCTGGCGCTTCTTCGAGACCAACTCGATGGCGCTCGCCCGCCTCGCCGAGGAGCTGATGGCGCGCGACTACCTCGAGCGCTTCATCCAGATCGGCACCTCCGAGCTCTACGGCTCGGTGGATTTCGCGGCGAAGGAAACGACGCCGTTGCAGCCGACCAGCCCGTACGCCGCATCCAAGGCCGCCTTCGACTGGTACTTGGTATCGGTCCACAAGTTCCAGAAATTTCCCATGAACATCATCCGCCCCTCGAACGCCTACTGTCCCGGACAGCTCCTGCATCGCGTGATTCCCAAGACTGTGATGTGCGGGCTCACGGGAAGGAAGCTGCCCCTGCAAGGCGGCGGTCGCGCCGAGAAGTCTTACATCCACGCGCGCGACCTGGCGCGAGCCATACACCTGGTGTCCGAAAAGGCGCCGCTGGGCGCAATCTACAATGCCGGTCCCCGGGAGCCGACCTCGATACGGCGGGTGGTGGAGCTGACCGCGCAGGCGCTCGGCGTTCCTTTCGAGCAGATCTGCGAGATCACCGGGGACAGGCTGGGCCAGGACTCACGCTACTGGCTGGATTCGAGCGCGATCAAGCGTGATGTGGGATGGGAACCCCGGATCGGCTGGGAGGAGGGCCTCAAGGAGATGGTGGATTGGGGCCGGAAGTATCTCGACCAATTGCGGGACTGGCCGATGGACTACGTGCTGCGGGCCTGAGCCGGCCCGGAATCCGGAAAATTGAACGCCCCTCTCTTTATCGCCGCCTCCGGGCGGTTGAATCCGGACAATGCGGTAGCGGCCCTGTTACTGCTGGACGACGGGCGCTACGTCATGCAACTGCGGGATGCGAGGCCTGATATCTTCTATCCCGATCATTGGGGATGCTTCGGCGGCGCGGTGCACGATGACGAAGACCCTCAACGGGCGTTGTGCCGCGAGCTCCAGGAAGAGCTCGAATTTGCGCCGACCGAAGCTCGCAAGTTTACGCGCTTTGACTTCGATTTCGAATCCATCGGGCGGGGGCCGGTATACCGCATCTATTTCGAGGTGCCGGTCAGCTCCGGCGCCTTTTCACGGTTCGTGCTGCACGAAGGAGCACAGTTTCGCGCATTCTCCGCGGCCGATCTCCTCTCGCAGCCGCGCGTCACGCCCTACGACGCCTTCGCCCTCTTCATGCATTGCAGGCGGGAGCGGTTTCAGCCCTGAAACCCTAGCCGGAGAGTCGACGGGGTCGGTCGTGATCGCAGCCGTGAGCCGCAGAATCCGCGACGCATGGGGGCTGCTGAGCATCAGGGAGCTCGGAGCGGGATTCTCCACCTGCCCGTCCAGGCGAAGGGCGGCGTGCAGTGCCAGGACGTCGAGCGGCTGACCTTTCCGGATGCGTCGTTCGATCTCTGCACCTCGACCGAAGGTCTCGAGCACGTCCCGGACGACAAGCGGGGCTTGCAGGAGGTGCGGCGCGTGCTCAGGCCGGGCGGGCGATTTGTGTTCACGGTGCCGTTATCGGACAACGCGGCAACAACGACGCGCGCGGAACGCA
>Ga0180063_1000405_pt1 | contig 11555 bp, 10 predicted proteins | sample EasRivT47_16_10D_FD_121776 | JGI IMG/M metagenome (GOLD analysis project Ga0180063, IMG submission 121776) | Soil microbial communities from meander-bound floodplain in the East River, Colorado, USA - East River metaG ERMLIBT47_16_10D | ecosystem: Environmental > Terrestrial > Soil > Floodplain ...
AACAAAGCCTCTTCTTCTTCGCTCGTGGGCCGGCTGATCACCGAGGCATCGCGCTCGGCCTTGCTGCCGAGATGCACGAGCAACGTGGCGTCACCGCCGTCGTCGAGAATCATGTTGGTGTGGCCGCCGTCCGGCCACTCGAAGATACGGTGCGTGTAGTCCCAATAGTCGGTCAGTGATTCGCCCTTCCAGGCGAACACCGCGGTGCCGCGCGCGGCGATCGCGGCCGCTGCGTGATCCTGCGTCGAAAAGATATTGCAGGAGGCCCATCGCACCTGCGCACCCAGCGCCTGCAGCGTTTCGATGAGCACCGCGGTCTGAATCGTCATGTGCAGCGAACCGCTGATGCGTGCGCCCTTCAAGGGCTGCGCGGGAGCAAATTCCTCGCGGATCGCGATCAACCCCGGCATCTCCGTTTCGGCAATGGCAATCTCCTTTCTGCCCCAATCCGCCAGTGCCAGATCGGCCACCCGGAAGTCCTGTCGATGCTTCAGTTCCGCATTCATGTGCTCTCCTCCAATCCTCGGTCCCGGCGCCGCGTCACGCGCCGATGGCGTAGGTCGCTGCGAGCGCGCGCAACGATGACTGTGGGCGGGCGCCGAAGTGGCTGATCGCTTCCGCCGCGCACAGGCTGGCCAGTTTGCCACACCGCGCCAGGTCAAACCCCGTCGCCAGCCCGTAAAGAAATCCGCTCGCATACAGATCGCCCGCACCGGTAGTGTCCAGCACCGGCGCCAGGGGTACCGATGCGATCTCCTGCATTTCGCCCGCAGTCACCACCAGCGACCCCCGTTCACTGCGGGTGATGACCGTAATGCCGACATCGGACGACAACCTGGCACGGATCACAGCGGCCTGGTCCGATCCCAGCAGCTTCATGATCTCCGTCTCGTTGGCGAACAGGACATCCACGCCGCTCCGGAGCAACGCGAGAAAATCGTCCCGGTGGCGTTCTACGCAGAATGCATCCGACAAGGTGAGCGCCACGCGCTTGCCCGCGGCGTGGGCGAGTTCGCGGGCTCGCCGGAACGCGGCCTTGGCGAGCGGAGGGTCGAAGAGATAGCCCTCCAGATAAGTGATCGCCGCGCTGCGGATGGTGGCAGCATCGACGTCATCCGGCGTGAGTTGGGTAGCGGCACCGAGAAAGGTAGCCATGGTGCGGTGAGCATCCGGCGTGACCAGCACCAGGCAGCGTGCCGTCGATGGTGCTCCGCGCAGCGGCGTGGTCGGAAAGTGGATACCCAGCGCGCGGAGATCGTGGCGGAAGACTTCGCCTAACTGGTCGTCGCAGGTCTTGCCGATGAACCCGCAGCGTGCACCCAGCGACGCAAGGCCCGCTATGGTGTTCGCAGCCGAACCCCCGGAAGTCTCGATCCCCTGCCCCATGGCGCCATAGATTCGCGCCGCCGTGGCCTCGTCGACCAGGAGCATCGCGCCCTTCGTCAATTCGTGCTCTTCCAGAAACGCGGAGGTCGTCATCGCCACGACATCGACGATGGCGTTGCCGATCCCCACCACATCGAATTGCGTCGTGCCCATGTCTGGCCGCGCCATGAGTCAGCGGAAGATCACGGTCCGGTGACCATTGAGCAGGATCCGCCGTTCAACGTGCCAGGTGACGGCTCGCGCCAGCACCATGCATTCCACGTCGCGTCCCGCCGCCACGTACTCATCCTGGCTCATCGAGTGACTTACGCGCGCCACGTCCTGTTCGATGATCGGACCTTCGTCGAGGTCCGCGGTGACATAGTGTGCCGTCGCGCCGATGAGCTTGACGCCGCGGTCGTGGGCCTGGTGATAGGGTTTCGCGCCCTGAAAGCTCGGCAGGAACGAGTGATGGATATTGATCACGCGCTCCTGCAGGCGCGTACACAGCTCGGGCGACAGGACCTGCATGTAGCGCGCCAGCACGACCAGCTCGCAGCGTTCCGTTTCGATGAGGTCGAGCAGCCGCGCTTCCTGGCGAATCTTGTTGCCTGGATCGACCGGCAGGTGGTGAAACGGGATGTCGTGCGTCGCCGCCAGCTGGTAGAAATCGCGATGATTGGACACGATTGCGGCGATTTCGACCCGCAGCGCACCGATCCGGTATCGATAGAGCAGATCGTTCAGGCAGTGCCCGAACTTCGACACCATGATCATGATCCGCGGCTTGATGGCGGTGTCGTAAAGCCGCCATTGCATGCCGAATTGCAGCCCGATCGGCGCAAACACCTCGCTCACTGCGGTCAGGTCTGCCGAGCTCTCTGGCGCAAAGCACACGCGCATGAAAAAGCGCCCGTGCATCTCGTCGCCGAATTGCGCGCTGTCCAGAATGTTGCAGCGTTGCGCCACGAGGAAGTTCGCCACCGCGGCGACGATGCCCATTCGATCCGGGCACGACAGGGTGAGGATGAAGCGCCGCATCACGCAGTCTCATCGACGACGAATCCCTGCGCGTCATCGAGCCGGAACCGGCCCTGACCGACCGCGTGGATCCAGCGGCAAGTACGCAACAGGCCGCCGAACGAAAACAGGTGAATCCCCTCGATGTCGAGCCCCTGGCCGCGTGCCCGCGCCAACTCGCCGACGAGGGCTTCCGGGCCACGGTCGCCGAGCAGCCGGCCAAAGCTCGCCGTGCGGCTGCTGAGGGCGCGGATTGAAGGTCCAACGCCGCAGTGCATGGCGTATTTCAGCAGCGTGGATAGTCGTGCCGGGCCCGCGAGCCCGACGCGAACGCCGTTGCTTATGCCGCGCGCACGCAGACCGCGAACCCATTCGATGATCGGGGCGCTGTCAAAAGTAAACTGCGTAATGAAGCTGGCCTCGAACCCGCGCTCCTCCGCATAACGGACTTTCTCCTCTTCGCTGGCGCGCAAGACCTCCGTCCCGACTTGCGGGTGGCCCTCGGGATGACCGGCGATACTCACCCGGCTGATGCCGTGCCGCTCGAGCAACCCGGTCCGCAGGACTTCGCTCGAAGCCAAAAACGGGCCAACCGATTGCGGTCGGTCGCCGGCGATCAACAGCACTTGAGTAACGGCGGCGCGCCTCACCAGCTGCTCGAGCAGCTGATCGAGCTCGCGCGCGCTCGAAAGCTGGCGTGCAGGGATATGGGGTACCGGCTTGAGGCCACAATTACTGACCTCGATTGCCGCTTCCATGGTCTGTTCCCAGCGTTGCCGCGGCAGGTGGCTGATGAACATCCGGCTCCCCGCGGGCAACAGCGCGCCGGCGTCGCGCAGCCCGGTCGCATCGTGAAATGTCATCTCGACCGAGGTGTCCCGGCACAATTGCACGATCGCCTCATGCTCGACCCGCAAGTCGGGCGGCACGTCGCGCGCGAGATCGATATTCGTCGGTACCGTCATGTCTTTGGCCTGCGGGGTTTGGGAGCCGTGCTCAAGGTGTGTAGCGCTGCCGTGAGATCACGTAGGACTCATTGTTGAACCAGAGCTTGCCGTGCTTCCGCAGAACGTCGCGTGTGGCGTCGAGGTAGCCGCGATCGCCCATCACGGCCTCGAGACGGTCGTCCTCAATCTGGGCTACGTAGACCGCAGCATTCCACGCCGCCAGCAACGTCGATGTACCGATCGACGACGTGATCTCCGAAGGCAACGTGTGCATGTCATAGCGGAATATCGAGCGCTGATCCGAATAAGCGTTGAAGTTGAGTCCGCGCGCCTCGGGACCGAGCACCTGTTTGGTCGCCTTGAGGAGCTCGTGGCGATCCATCTGGAATGGATTCTCGCCCGGCCAGATCTCTTGAATGATCTCCAGTCCCGGATCATCACCATGTGAGTGAATGCCGATCAGGCGGCCACCAGGTCCCAGTGCGCGCGCCAGCGGCGCGACCACTTTGCTGGCCTTGAACTCGATTGGCGCCCTGGCGCGGTACGGCTGCGATGCAAGGACCAGATCGAATTCGGCTCGCACGGCGCCCTGCACCGGGCGCACGGCATCGAGCAGCAGCCCGTGATCTTCGCGATAGATCACCAGCACGATGGGCCGCTCGTAGACCGGATTGCCCGAAGTCATGCTGATCTTGGCCGTCCAGTGCGAGGACAGAAAGCCCTGCAGGTCGGTGATCTGGCGCTCGAACTGGCCTGCGGTGCTGCCCGAGAGGGCCACTTCCTTCCAGACCAGGCCGCTGGCCGCCGCGAGTGAATTGGGCTTGAGCCATGGGGCTTCCGAGTAATACATGTTCGTCATCACGAGCACCGTCGCGGGATGCTCGTTGAAGCGATCAGGCATTTTATCGAGCGCGAGGCGCACGTCCTCGAGGCTGATTTCCTTCCCCAGGATGTAGAACGGAATCGTCGGAAAGCGGTCGTGCATCGAGCGCATGACGCGCGCGAGGACGGTTCCGTCGCCTACGCCCGCATCGAACAGCCGCAACGCCGGCGGTCGCGGCCGCACGTGCTCGAGCTCCAGCTCCACCCGCTGAGCCGCCACCCATTTCTCCGTACACGTAGTGACGAACAGCAGGTATTTTTGCCGGTTGTCGTAGAAGCGAAAGTGCATCGCAGAGCCGCTGCCATCCGGTGCCGGCGTTTCACCGCGGGAGGCGATACCACCCGGCCTGCGGGTAGTCGATTTGACGGCAGGCATCGCCAGGGTCTCATCCTGGGGGGGGACCGCAATGACCCCATCCGAAGAGGGGATGCGGGAAGCGAGCGTGCCACCGAATACCGCGCTCGCACGCGGCGCAGCGGCGGGACCGCGCGCGATGAAGGCACGCACCCGCTCGACGGTGTGGGTCGTCACCCGGCCACCGAAACGCAGGCGTGTGACAAACTTGCCGTCGTTGACAGCACGGCGGCCAAACGTACTTTCGGCCATCCCGACGCGGCGGCAGAAGTTAGAAATGTCCAGCAGCAGCTTTTCGTTATCCGCGCGGTGCCGTACCTTGCTGAAAGGCGGTCTTTGAACTGGCGCGTGCATGAGCCCCTCTCTCGTCCCCAATCAGCATGTTCACGGTGCAACGACCGAAACTGGGCCGATTGAACTGGCCCACAGGTCCCACTTTCAAGGTGGGATTTAGAGTGGGCCGCGTCCCAACTGTACACTGATAATGTCCGGCCCGCAGCACAGGCGGAGTCAACCCGTACCTTACTCTTGATCGATTACCGACCGGGGAGAGCGATTCGTCTATGGCAACCGACTATCTCTTCACTTCCGAATCCGTTTCCGAAGGCCATCCGGACAAGGTGGCGGACCAGATTTCCGACGCCGTGCTCGACGCGATCCTGGCGAAAGATCCGCGCGGACGGGTCGCGTGCGAAACGCTGGTCAAGACCGGCATCGTCGTCGTGGCCGGCGAAGTCACGACCAGCGCGTGGGTGGACATCGAAGCGCTGGTGCGCAGGACAGTGCTGCGTATCGGTTACGACAACTCCGACATGGGTTTCGACGGCGCGAGCTGCGGGGTGTGCAACATCATCGGCAAGCAGTCGCCCGACATCGCGCAGGGTGTCGATCGCAAGGACGAGCGCAAGCAGGGCGCGGGCGATCAGGGCCTCATGTTCGGGTACGCCACCAGCGAAACCGACGTGCTGATGCCCGCCCCGATCACGTACGCCCACCGACTCGTCAAACGCCAGGCCCAGGTGCGCCGCAAAGGCAAACTGCCGTGGCTCCGCCCCGACGCCAAGAGCCAGATCACGTTTCGCTATGAGAATGACCGCCCGGTCGGCATCGAAGCCGTGGTGCTCTCGACGCAGCACAGCCCGGATATCGGCACGCGCATGTTGCGCGAGGCGGTCATGGAAGAGATCATCAAGCCAGTCCTGCCGACCAAGTGGCTCGATAAGCACACCAGGTACCACATCAATCCGACTGGCAAGTTCGTGATCGGGGGACCGGTCGGTGACTGCGGCCTCACCGGCAGGAAGATCATCGTCGACACCTACGGCGGCTACGCTCGCCACGGTGGCGGCGCTTTTTCCGGCAAAGACCCGTCGAAGGTGGATCGCTCCGCCGCTTATGCCGCACGCTACGTCGCCAAGAACATCGTTGCCGCGGGCCTGGCATCTCGCTGCGAGGTGCAGGTGTCGTACGCCATCGGCGTCGCGGAACCGACATCGGTCATGATTGAAACTTTCGGCACCAGCAAACTGACGCGCCGCAAGCTGACCGACCTGGTCCGCAAGCACTTCGATCTCACGCCGTACGGCTTGCGCGAGATGCTCGATCTGGCACGACCCATCTACGAGGCGACCGCGGCCTACGGCCACTTCGGCCGCGAGGAACCCGAGTTCACCTGGGAACGCACTGACAAGGCGAGCGCACTCGCAGCCGATGCAAGCGGCAAGCTCAAGGCCGTCGCCGCCTGAAGCGGACGCAGGGGCAATGACGATCGGGGATACAGGCCCGGCGGGCGGTGCGATTGCCACCCAGCTCATAGATGGGAAGAAAATCGCCGCGGACCTGCGTGAGCGCATTGGGCTGCGTTGCGCGGAGCTCAAGCGTGCTCACGGGATAATTCCGGGCCTGGCGGTTGTCCTGGTGGGTGACGACCCGGCCAGCCGGCTTTACGTCGAAAGCAAAGCCAGGCAGGCGGCCACCGTCGGCATCCGTGCATTTGACCATCGGCTGCCGTCCACCGCGACGACGGCGGAACTGCGTCGTCTCATCGAGCAGTTGAACGCGCAATCTGACATTCACGGCATTCTGGTTCAGCTGCCGCTGCCGCCACAAATCGACGCCAACGACATTCTCTGGGCACTCGATCCGGGCAAGGACGTCGACGGGTTTCACCCACTGAACGCCGGCAAGCTGGCATGCGGAATGGACGCCGTCGTGCCGTGCACGCCGCTCGGATGCCTGCTGCTCGTCCGCTCGGTGCAGCCGAAGCTCGCCGGTGAGCGCGCGCTCGTCGTGGGCCGCTCCAACATCGTCGGCAAGCCGATGGCACAACTGCTGCTGCGCGAGCACTGCACGGTCACTCTAGCTCATTCGCGCACGCGCGATCTGGCAGCCGAATGCGGCCGGGCCGACATAGTGGTTGCCGCGATCGGGCGACCGCGCGCCATTGCCGGTGCCTGGATCAAGCCCGGCGCGATCGTCATCGACGTGGGCATCAATCGCATCGCCGACGCTTCCGGCAAGAGCCGGGTCGTGGGCGACGTCGATCTCGAAGGCGCGATGGGGCGCGCACGCGCTATCACGCCCGTGCCGGGAGGCGTCGGCCCGATGACGATTGCATGCCTGCTGCTGAATACGCTGAATGCGGCGATCCGCGCGGGATCGCTCGACCGCCAGCTGCTGCTCGCCCCGCTCGCGTAACGCTGCTACGCGGCCAGCACGCCCTTCGCTTTCGCCACCACTTGCCAGCAGTTCAACAGGAAGCCCATCTGCTTTCTCTCTAGGTTCTGCGCCTTTGTCCCAATCCGGCCATAAGTGGCCGCCCCAAAACTCGACCTTCGCGGAACGGAAGCTCGATTGAAAGTGAAATACACCGGATTGATTCTCCGCTGGGCCGCGGACAAAGCAGCGGCGCGCTGAAAGAGGCTCGGGATCAGCGGGAATTCCGTGATAATCACCGGTACTCGGGTAGGTTGTCGCCCGCGCACGGGAGGAACTTGGTGAGCCCGCCCATCGTTTCCATCGCCTACGAGGGCGACATCGCGGTGCTGACCGTGAGCAACCCGCCCGTCAATACGATCAATGCGGCCGTTCGTGAGGGCCTGCTGCGCTGTCTCGATCAAATCGAATCGCGTCGAGACATCAAGGGCGCGATTCTCCTGTGCGCCGGCAATACATTCTTTTCCGGCGCCGACATCGGCGAGTTTGCCGGACCGCCCCAGGAGGAGGCGTACCGCCGGCTGTTCAACAGGCTCGAGAACCTGCCCTTTCCGACCGTCGCCGGCCTGCACGGCACGGTCATGGGTGGCGGCGTCGAGATCGCGCTCGCGCTTCACTATCGCGTCGCAGCGGCGACCACGCGTCTCGGCATGCCCGAGGTCACGCTTGGAATCATCCCGGGCGCGGGCGGCACGCAACGCATGCCGCGGTTGATCGGCGTGGAGAAGACGCTCGATCTCGTACTGAGTGCAAGACCGGTGGACGCCGCACGCGCGCAGGAGCTCGGTATCATCGACGCGATCATTGATGGCGACTTACGCGAAGGTGCGCTGGGCTTCGTCCGGCGAGTCATCGAGGAGGGTAAAGGGCCGCGCCGCACCGGGGAGATGAAGGTCGATCCCGCCAGCGCGACCCCGGAGGTCATCGCGCGCTTCACCGGTCAGGCACGCAAGCAGTATCCGAATCGACAGGCAGCACTGACCGCCATCGAAGCCATCCGTGCCGCCGCTTCTCTGTCCCTGCAGGAGGGGCTGAAGTTCGAGACCGAGCTGGTGAATCGCGCCAAGTCTACGGTCGAGTCGAAGGCGCTGGTGCACCTCTTCTTTGCCGAGCGTGAGACTCGCAAGATCCCCGGCATCCCCGCGGAGTCGAAGGGTCGACCGGTCAAGCAAGCTGCGATCGTTGGCGCGGGTACGATGGGCGGTGGCATAGCGATGTGTTTCGCGAACGCCGGCATCCCGGTGACAGTAGTGGATACCGGTCGGGAAGCGCTCGATCGCGGTCTGGCCGTCGTTGAGAAGAACTACGATTCGATGATCCAGCGCCAGCGGATCACGGCACAGGAAAAGGCCCAAAGGATGGCGCTGATTCGCTCGACGCTCGACTATGCCGACCTCGGCGATGCGGATGTCATCGTCGAGGCGGTGTTCGAGAACATGGAGCTCAAGAAGAACATCTTCAGAAACCTCGATCGAGTGGCAAAGCCCGGGGCGGTACTGGCCACGAACACTTCGACTCTCGATATCAATGAGCTCGCCACGGCTGTCGCTCGCCCTCAAGACGTGGTCGGCATGCACTTTTTCTCGCCCGCCAACGTCATGCCATTGCTCGAAGTCGTACGAACCTCGAGCACGTCGCCGGAAGTCATCCGCACTGTGATGGAACTCTCGCGCCCGCTACGCAAGACGCCCGTCCTGTCGCGCGTATGCTACGGCTTCATCGGCAACCGCATGATGGAGGGTTATGCTCGCGAGGCGCAGAGGCTGCTGCTCGAAGGCGCAACACCGCGACAGGTGGACACCGCGCTGGAGAAGTGGGGAATGGCGATGGGGATTCTCGCGGTGTTCGACATGGCCGGAATCGACGTGGGCGTCAACGTTCACAAGTCGAATGCGGACAAGTACCCACCGGACCCTGCGTACTATCAGGCCGATCTCGCGCTCTACGAAGCTGGTCGACTCGGCCAGAAGAATGGCAAGGGTTACTATCGCTATGAACCCGGCGACCGCACGCGCCATGACGATCCCGAAGCAATCGCCATCCTGAGGGCGCGCGCCAGGAAGCTGGGTATCGAGCAACGCGACCACAGCGAACAGGAGATTCTCGAGCGCTGTCTGTACCCGTTGTTGAACGAAGGCATCCGCGTCCTCGAGGAAGGCGTGGCCATTCGCGCCAGCGATATCGATGTCGTGTGGGCGTCGGGGTACGGCTTTCCGCGTTACCGCGGCGGCCCGATGTTCCATGCGGACACGATCGGGCTGCGCACGCTGCTCGACGGCATGCACAAGTACGCCGCAATCTTCGGTCCGATGCACTGGACTGCAGCTCCATTGCTGGAGCGGCTCGCCCCGGCCGGCAAGAGCCTTGCCGCCTGGGAACACGAGCGCGCCGGATTGACGTCTGCGCGCCTCGGGAGGGCTTGATCAGATCTTGCGCTCGTGTCCGTCGACGAGCTTGTGGAGTAAGTCGAGCAATTGGATCCTGCCGCCCTTGCCGATGCGCTCGGTCAGCCGCGCCTCATGCGCTGCCTGGAGCTCGCGCGCCCTGTGCAACAGGGTGCGGCCTTCGGGCGTGAGATGCAGCGCGTAGGAGCGGCGATCGGCAACACCCGGTTCGCGCACGACGAGTCCGCGAAATTCGAGCTCGTTGATGAGCGGCACGAAATTGGCCTTCTGTATTCCAAGCCCGCCGCACACGTCCGCCTGGCGCAAGCCCGGGTTGTGGCTGATCACCATCAGCACGGCAAATTGCGCCGGTCGCAGTTCCACTTCACGCAGTGAATCGAGGAAGTCGCCGAAGACCGCCACCTGCGCCCGCCGCACCGCGTAGCCCACAAAACTGGTCAATGGCGCCAAGTCTACGTCTCGCGGCGCCTCCGGGCTCGCGCCCTGCTGACCCGCCGATTTCCTCGCCTTGCGCATCGGTGAACGCATCACTTGCCGGCCATGGACCGGCCAGAGGGGTGACCGCAAGCATTGCGCCACGGTCGTTGGCTAGCCGCCTGAGGATGCCGGATCGCAACCGCCAAAGCCTTGCATCGGCATGTTGTCTGTCTTACCATCGGCCGAAGCACGGTTATAGTATATAACGAACTCGAGCGCGCGCACTTTGTCAATGGGTGCATCGGGAGCACGAGGAACTCCGCGGAGAATTCGCAGTACATCAGCGTTGCAGCATTAGTAGTGTTCGAGAGGGGGCACGAAAATGACTCAGCTTGAGACGTTTACCACCGCCGGCCTGGAGCCGCGCCGCAAGCTCGAATTCTGGAACGATGCGGCGACCGACAGCTTCACGCCGATCGTTTCCGACCCGATCGACATCCGTGCTTTCTGTGGCCGCCTCACTCGCACCAAAGTTGATGAAATCCGCGTCGCCGAGGTGTTCTCGGAAGCCCAGGCCGTGCGCCACTCGCGTTCCCACGTCGCGCGCACCCGCGAGGCGATGTTCTTCCTGCACATGCAGCTCGAAGGCGAGAGCATCAACCGCCAGGACGGCCGCGAGGCCCGCCTGGGTCCCGGCGACTTCACTCTCTGTGACAGCACGCGCCCCTACGAGATGGTCTTCGAGCGGTCGAACTCGATGTTCGTGCTCGGCATTCCCGATCCGGTAATGCGCCGCCACCTCGCCTGCCCCGAAAGGGTGGTCGCCGTGCCGATGTGTGGTGGCACGGGATTGAGCGCGCTGCTGTCGAACTTCCTGCGTGACTTCTGGCGCCAATGTCACGACGGTCTCGACTCCAGCGTCGAACCTCGCATTACCCACGCCATCCTGGATCTGGTCGCGAGTGCCTACTCGTTGCTCCCGCAGGCCCAGTCCGACCGCTCCTCGCTCGCGACGGCGCATCGGTTGCGGATCGTCAACTTCATCGAGGCCCATCTGGGGGATCCGGACCTGACCCCGGCGCGCGTCGCCGAAGCCAGCAAGATGACGACGCGTTACCTGCACCATCTCTTTTCCAACGAAACCGAAACGGTGGCGCGATATATCCTGCGACGCCGTCTCGAGGAATGTTCGCGCGCCCTCGCCGTGCTCTCGCAGCGCGGCCGCACGGTGACCGCCATTGCCTTCGACTACGGATTCAACAGCCCCACCCACTTCGGGCGCGTGTTCCGAGCGCGTTACGGCGTCACCCCGCGCGAATATCGACGCGGCGAGCGCATCACGGCCTGAACGAAACGGCGATCGGGCGGTGTGGGTCACGGTCCGTCGCCTACGCTTCAGTGACGAACTTCGTCACGAGGCAGGCCTCCAGCCCTTCGATGCCTTCCTCG
>Ga0180063_1000406_pt1 | contig 11526 bp, 9 predicted proteins | sample EasRivT47_16_10D_FD_121776 | JGI IMG/M metagenome (GOLD analysis project Ga0180063, IMG submission 121776) | Soil microbial communities from meander-bound floodplain in the East River, Colorado, USA - East River metaG ERMLIBT47_16_10D | ecosystem: Environmental > Terrestrial > Soil > Floodplain ...
ACGTCGCGCCTCGTGCGCGTGCGGCCGAGCGCGGGCCACCGGCATCTCGTACCCGCCGCGGGTGGCACCGACGTCACGTACGTCATCCGCAGCGACGTCGGCGGCGCGGTCCCCGCCTGGATCGTCAACCGGGCGCAGCGCGAGGCCGTGCCGGACCTCGTCCGGGCCATGCTGACGCGGGCGCGGGCCGAGAACGCCGGCGCGGCCCGATAGGAGTCCGGCCGCACCGTGCGCCGCGTCGGCGCGCCAACCGGTCGGCTACCAAAACAGCGCCGCCGTCCGTTCGAGCCACCAGAACCCCGCGAGCGAGCCCATCGCATAGACCGGCACGGCGCGCGTCCAGGCCGGCAGCGCGCGAAGCGGACGCGACACGAGGCTGCGGAGCGCCAGCACGGCGGCGACGAAGAGGATCTGGCCGGCCTCGATCCCGGCATTGAACGCGAGCAGCGCCAGCGGCACCTCGGCACGGGCGAGGCCGGCGTCGGTGAGCACCGCCGCGAAGCCGAGCCCGTGGAGCAGCCCGAAGAGCAGCGCCATCGTCCACGGGTGCCGGCGCATCGGCGAGGACGCGTCCGCCCCGCGCGCGAGCTCGACGGCGAGCGCGAACACGCTCGCCGCGATCGCCATCTCGATCGGCGCCTGCGGCAGCACGACGAGGCCCAGCACGGCGGCGGCGAGCGTCAGGCTGTGGCCGAGCGTGAACGCCGTGACGGTCGCGACGACGCGCCGGAGCGCTCCCGCGAGGAGCACGAGGCCGAAGACGAAGAGCAGATGATCGGGACCGCTCAGGATGTGCCCCACGCCCAGCCGGAAGTAGCCGCCGACCGCATGCCACCAGCGCGCGGCCGGCGGCACCGTGAACGACGGCTCCGCCGGCAGCACCAGCCGCTGCGACACGCGTCCATCGGGAAAGACCACGCGAACGACCGCACCTGCCGGCTCGACGTCCCGCACGCCGATCGTATCGCCGGGGCCGAGTCCGTCGCCGCAGTCGGCGGTCCAGCGCGTGCGGACGGCGACGCCGTCGCCGGCGCTCTCCCTCGGCGACGCGTCGCGACATCGAGCGGGCAACAGCGGCACCGCGGCGGCCCGCGGCACGCGCGCCACGGGGACTCGCCATTCGACGTCGACGCGCCCGCCGTCGCGCTGGCGGAGCTCGAGCAGCGACGGCGCCAGCGGATGGGCCGCGAGCGACCGCGCAACCGCGAGCAGGAGCAGCACCGTGCCGACACGCATGCCGTCTTCTACCGCAGGCGCGCGTCGCCGGTCACCTCGACGCTCGACAGACCGGCCCCCGTCGCGTTAGAGCGCTCGCGTGGTGACCCGCATTCTCGTCGTCGTGCTGGCCGCGGTCGCCGCGATCGCCGGTGCGGCGACCCCGCCGTGGGAGCGGAGCGAGACGCGCGAGCCGTGCGCGAGCTTCGCCCCATTCCGCCAGCCGTTCTTCGGTGACCTGCACGTGCACACGCGCTACTCGGCCGACGCCTACATCTTCGGCACGCGCGTCGGGCCGCGCGACGCCTACGACTTCGCGCGCGGCGCCACCATCCCGATCCCGGACGACACCGAGGCGAACACCCGGAACGCCACCATCGATCGCCCACTCGATTTCATGGCCGTCACCGATCATTCCGAGCTCTTCGGCGAAGTCGACGTGTGCACGACGCCGGGCTCCTCCGTGTTCGACACCTTCCTCTGCCAGATCCTCCGTCAAGCCGAAACGACAGGCGAAGAGGAGTTCAACACCACCATCAACTGGCTCTTCCCCGTCGGCATCCCGGATCCGCCGACGGGGCTCGCGTTCTGCGCGACGCCGGGCATCGACTGCGATGCACGCGCGGTCTCGGTCTGGCAGGAGATGCAGGGGGCGGCGGAGGAAGCGTACGACCGCACCACGGCCTGCACGTTCACGAGCTTCATCGGCTACGAGCACACGCCGAGCCCGCTCGGACGCCACCAGCACCGCAACGTCATCTTCCGCAACCACATCGTGCCGCCGATCGCGCTCTCGCATCTCGATACGCTCGGCGAAGGCGGCTTCCCCCGCGGGCTCTGGGCGGCGATCGGCGCCCAGTGCACGGGGGCCGGAACGGGGTGCGACGCCGTCATCATCCCGCACAACCCGAACCTGAGCGGCGGCGAGCAGTTCCTCGATCCCGTCGACGCCGCCGACGCGCTGCGCCGCCAGACGTTCGAGCCGCTGGTGGAGATCCACCAGATCAAGGGCAACTCCGAGTGCCGCTTCGATCGGCTGGCCGGCGCCGGCGTAGGCACGAACGACGAGCTCTGCACGTTCGAGCAGGATCCGCAGCCGTTCCAGGGTCCGTTCGCGACCGACCTGCCGATCGACCAGTATCCGCGCCGCAACTTGATCCGCCCGACGCTCGAGGACGGCCTGGCGTTCGAAGGGACGCTCGGGGTGAATCCGTTCCGGTTCGGGTTCGTCGGCGCCACCGACACGCACGACGGGAACGGTGGCGACGTGGCGGAGCGGGAGTGGATCGGCGCGCAGGGGCGGAACGACGGCTCGCCCGCCGCGCTCATCAGCGGCAACCTGCGCACGAACCCGGGCGGGCTCACCGTCGCCTGGGCGGAGGAGAACTCGCGCGACGCGATCTTCAGCGCGTTCCGGCGCCGCGAGACGTATGCCACGAGCGGCACGCGGCCGGTCGTGCGCTTCTTCGCCGGCACGCTCGACGGCGTCACGTGCGGCGCACCCGACTTCCTCGATCGCGCCTATGCGACCGGCACGCCAATGGGCGGCGAGATCGGCGCCGTCCGCGGCACGGCGAGCCCGCGCTTCGCGGTGTGGGCGCTGAAGGATCCCGGCACCGCCACGCAGCCCGGCGTCGATCTCCAACGCATCCAGATCGTGAAGGGCTGGGTCGACGCGAACGGCGCCACGCGCGAGCAGGTGATCGACGTCGCCGGCAGCGCCGCGAACGGCGCGAGCGTCGACCCGGTGACCTGCACCCCCACCGGCAGCGGCGCCGCCGAGCTCTGCGCCGTGTGGGAAGACCCCGCCTTCGATCCGAGCGAGCGGGCCTTCTACTACGCCCGCGTGCTCGAGAATCCCGTCTGCCGGTGGAGCACGCGCGTCTGCCAGCAGGCGGGGGTCGATCCCTTCGCGGCCGACTGTGCCGCGCAGGCCGCGGCGGCGCCGGCGGCGTTCGCCGATTGCTGCCTCGCCGCCGGCGGCGCCGACCCCTTTCTTGCACCGACCGTGCAGGAGCGCGCCTGGACGTCGCCGGTGTGGTACCGGCCGGATACGATCGGACGCCTGCGCGCCCGCGTCGCGTTCGGAAGGCGTCCGGGGCGCGACACCCTCGTGCTGCGCGCGACGCTCGGGGCGCTGCCGGCGGCGTTCGATCCGGCGGCGGACGCGCTCACCGTCACCCTGCGCGACGACGACGAGGTGTTCGCGGTGCGCGCGCCGGCTCTCCGTGGGCGCGGGCGGCGCTGGGCTTTCAAGGACCGGAGCGCCGGGCGGCGCGGCATGACCCTGGTCGTGCGCAAGAAGGACGTCCTCCTGACCGTCACCGGCCGGCGGGTCGACCTGTCGCACGCGGCTCGCGAGGACCATCCGCTCACGGTCTCGATCGAGGGCGGTCTCTTCCGGAGCGTGCACACGCGGCTCTGGCGACTGCGTGGGAGCGGCCTGGCGCCGCAGGCGGCATCTCCGCGATCAATCCGCTGAGGCCGCCGTCGTCTCGTAGCGAGCACGAAACGCTCTTAGTATTGCGGAGTGAGGATCGCTCATGAGCTCGCGCCACGGGCCATGTTGCGCGACGCGTCCTTCTTCGACAATGGCCGCGTGCGTGCACAGGGCGAAGGCTTCGGTCGGATCGTGCGTCACCAAGCATACGGTGAGGCCTCGTGCGGACACGAGATTCTTGACGTCACGGAGCAGGTCCGCCTTCGTCGCCAGGTCCAAACCCGCGAACGGCTCGTCGAGGAACAGCACCGCCGGTTCAGCCGCCAAGGCACGAGCGAGCGCAACGCGCTGTTGCTCGCCGCCCGACAACGTCCCGGGCAACCGTTGGGCGAGCTCGCCGACACCACAAAGATCCAATGCGGCCATGGCACGGCGGCGGCGCTCCTGTCGCGGCAGGCCGGATGCCTCGAGACCCATCCGGACGTTGTCCATGACATCCAACCCCGGCCACAATCCGAGGTCTTGAAAGACCATGGCGATGCGCCGCTCGTTCGGGGCGATCACGATGCGGCCCGCCGCCGATGCCAGCATTCCATCCACGAATACCGTCCCGTCCGTCGGCGCCTCCAGCCCGGCGAGGACACGAAGGATCGTAGACTTCCCGCACCCCGACCGGCCGAGGACTGCCGTATGGACGAACCTCGAGAGCGTGAAACTGCAATCGAAGAGGACGTCCCGCGGAGCGCGCCGCAGGCATACGTTTCGGAGCTCGAAAAGCGACACCGGCGCAGTCACGTTTCGTGCTCGACGCCCAGGCCGACGACCGCAGCGAGGATGGCGACGGTGACGAGGAGATAGATGAGACACAGCGAAGCGACAGCGACCTCCGGCGCGTTCGCCATCACGGTGAAGATCGCCAGCGGCAGCGATGCCTCACCCGGCGGATGGAGCAGCAGTACGCTGCCCGCGTCGGCCGATGCGAGGAGCGCCACGAGAGCGAACGCCAGCGACACACTCGGTCGGACTGCCGGCCAGAGCACCATGCGGAGGTAGCGCGGAAGAGTCACTCCGTGGATCGCCGCCGCGTACGTCCACGACGGCGCGATGGTGCCCGCCGCACGAAGCGCAAACGCGGTCGCGACGGGCACGAAGTGCGATGCGAGTACAGCGCACACGGTGAATCGGCTTCGGAGCAGCACGTCGAGCAGGGACGGAGCCGCGGTGGCGACTCGAGCAACGCCGAGCGCACCGGCGAAGGATGGCCACGAGAACACGACGATGCCGACGGTCATCGCCCAGGTGCGCAGCGAAGAGTTGCGCCCCACAGCAAGTGCGATCGCCGAGCCTACGAGGACCGCGAGCGCGGCGGCGCCAGCCGCATAGATCATCGTGTTCAGTGCGGTACGTGCCGCGGTGGCGAGCGCTCCAAGGAGGACGAGCTCGAGGTGGTCGTCGGCGGCCGGACCCAATGCGGGTACGCCGATCGAACCCGAACCGCCACCGCGAACCAATGGCACGAAGAGGCCAACGATAGGTGGCGCCACGATCAGCAGCACGTACATCGACGCCATCGACGCAACCATGAGGCTCGTGGTGCTTCGGCCCCGTCGGGGGGGCGGCGCGAGTTGCCGTGCCAATACGGCTTCCGCGAGCCGTGGCCCGGCGATCCATGCAAGCGGGAGTGCGATCGCCGCCACGATTGCCGCCAGGATGAGACACTGCGTGGCCGCCAGAGCGATGTCGTAGCGTACCGCGAACGCCGTCATGATCTCGGCCGCGGCAGTGTGCGCGCCGAGAATCTGCCCGGCGCCTGGGTCCGATAGTGTCATCACGCCGCCCAACACCGCGGCGAAACCCGCGGGAAGCACCGCGTTGCGGCAGGCGCGGCGAAGCACTGCACCCTCGCTTCCCGAGAGAAGGGCCGCATCGATCTGCGAGCGGGACAGCTCCAGTGTCGCAGCGTAGCTCGCAAAGACTACCAGCGCGGTCGTCGTCGTCGCGGCGATCAGGACGCAACCTGAGACGCCGGTGGTGAAAGCCTGCGCGATCGCGTGGTGCGCAGCCAGGGTGGACCAACCGATGGCCCAGAGAAAAGACGGCGCCACCAGCGGGAGACCGATGGCGGCAAGAAGGACACGTCGACCGGGAAACGGTGCGAGCGCAGTGCCGACGCCGACCGGTAACCCGATTGCCAAGCCGAGAACAGCGCCGACGACGGCGATCCGCGCGCTCGTCGCAAGGCCTTGCCAGAAGGCCTGGCCGACCTCCGCTGTCGGCACGTCGACCGCGGCCCACCCCAACGGCAAGACCGGTAGTGCAATGAGGGCGAGCAGCGCGCCGGTCGTGATGACGCGCCACCGACCGGGCTGCTCCAAGAACATTACCGAGACCATGTCGCGCCTTGCCTCAGGGCCTCATTGCGACGCTCCGGCGAGCGTCGCGTCGACCCAGGTCTTCAGGTACCCCTGGGACAGCTCTTCGAGCTTCGTTCCAAGCGCCGCATAGCTCACCTCGAGAGGCCGCAGACTATCGATCGGCGTCACTCCCGGCGGCACGGGTACACCTGGCCGGAGCGGCATTTGCGCTGCTTCGCTGTCGGCCAACTGTCGCTCCGTCTGCGGACTGAGCAGATAGTCGATGAAGCGACGCGCGACCTCTGGATGGGGTGCGCCGGCGACCAGGACCGCGCAGTTCGGGACGACGAGCGTGCCCATACCGTCGGCGTCGGGGTAGACGACGCCGATCGGTTTTCCTTCCCGGCGGGCCACGGCGGCATCGTCCGTGTCCGTGAGCCCCACCGCACATTCGCCACTGGCGACGCGACGGCGCACCTCGCCGTTCGAGGACACCAGACGGCCGCGGTTCTTCACGAACCCCTCGAAGAACGCACGGGCTCGTTCATCGCCGAGTGCCACGAACAAGGCGGCGGCGTGCATCGACGTCGTGCCGAAGAGCGGATTGGCGAGGCAGGCCCGGGCACGGAATCGTCCGTCCGTGAGGTCGAGGACGGAGCTGGGTACCTCATCCGGCGGAACCACCCGAGTGTTGTAGACGAGGACGCGAGCGCGAGCCGAGAAGCCGGTCCAGTATGCGTCCGCGTCGGAAAACTGGATCGGTAGGCCGGCCGCGGCCGGTGAGCGATAGGCAGCCGAGATGCCCTTCGACTTCAAGATGGCAGCGCGCACCGGATCGCCACTCCAGAACACATCGGCCTGCGGACGCGCTTTCTCGGCGATGAGCCGGTTCAATAGGCCGGCGCTCTTGGTTTCCTCCGTATCGGGAACGAGTCGCACGGTGACGCCGGTCTCGCGCTGAAACCTCTCGGCAACCGGCCGCGCGAAGACATCGTCGACCGAGGTGTAGACGACGACCTCGCCGCCGCTGTGGCACGCGACGAGTGCGCACGTGCATGCGAACAGCACGACGGCGACATCGCGAGCATGGACGGCGCGCGCCCGCCGCATCACGAACGCCGTCAGGGCCTGCCTTCCTGGGTCGCGGACGGGGCGGATTCCGACGACACCGGCGCAATCGTCAGGTCGTCGAACGCCGTCACGCTGTCCGCCTTGGTCCATAAACCCACCTTCCCGGTCGCGCGAAACGTCGCGTCCTCGACCTCGAAGAGCGGCTGTCCGTTCAGGAATACACTGAAACGGGACCCGACTGCGCGGACCTCGAGCGTCTGCCAGGCGTCCTTCGCGACCGTGGCCCTCGTGCCGTATGAAAACATCCCGCCTCCGACCGGCCGCAAGGCCGACCGCTTGCCGTCCTCGACCTTGTAGAGAACGACGTTCCCTTCGAGGGCGTTCGCGCGAACCAGGTAGTAGTTGTCGGGGTTCCGATAGCGCCACACGAGCCCGGCCGCTCGATCGACGGTCCCGCCGACGGGCTTGAACCTGACGCTCAGACTCACGTCGGCGACTGACACGGGATCGTAGATGCAGAGCGGAAACCGCGAGCCGGTCGTGTCCGTGCTGGTTTGGACGAGCACCTTCTTGCCACTTGGAGCGGTCGCATCTTCCTGGACGACCCATGCGGGTGCTTGGCCGCGTCCGGTGAGAGCGATCGTAAATCCGCTCGGCACCCGCCCGGGGTCACCACTTTCGAAGTCCACGACCGTCGGTGCCGTGGACTCCGCGCCGTGCGCCGAGATGCTGACGGTGGCTACGAGAACGGCCGCGACGCGCAAGAACAGGCGAATCATGGTGCCGATCCCGTCGGAATTGCCTCGCGACGCGCTTCATCGATGCGACGATTGACCTCGTCCCATTTGACGTTCTGGAAGAACGCGTCGACGTAGCTCTTGGCATTGGCTCCGTAGTCCATGTGGTAGGCGTGCTCGTACATGTCCATGACGAGCATCGGCACGCCGCCGGCGAGGCTGTGCGTATGGTCGAACGCCCACCAATTGTGGAGTTGCCGGGACTGCGGATCATAGCTCGCGACGACCCAGCCGGAGCCGCCCGCGAGCGACATGCCGGTCAACCGGAAATCGTGCTCCCAGACCTCGAGTGAACCGTACCCCCTCTTGGCGAGCCCGGCGAACGCGCCGGCGGCTCCGCCGCTACCCCCCAGGTTTCCGAAATACGCTTCATGGAGGATCATCGAGTTGCTCGCGATGAGCTCCTCGCGCTTGAGGGAACCCATCTGATAGGGCGCCGCGTCCTCGGGTAGCGCCCCGATCTGCTGCTCGATCAGGTTCAAACGCTTGACCGCTCCGCCGTAGTTGTTCTGGTGATGCGAGGTGACGAGCTTCTCGGACAGGCCCTGCAGCTTCGTCGGATCGAAGTGCAGCGGCTTCACCTGATGCTCGCCACGGTAGGCGAGCGGCCGACTCGCAGATTCCTCTGCCATCGCGACTCCTCCCTGGAACGCGACGGCAACGAGCGGCGTCGCGCCCATCAATTTGAGCGCCTCCCGGCGCGTGACTCCATGTCCGCCGAGCCGAGCGTGCAAGTGGTACTCCTTACAAATCGCGCGTCGTGATGATGATGCCGACGATGCCGGCGGCGACGATGAGCAGCGGCTCCGATGCGCCCTTGAGCCGCATCGACGCACCGAGCGCGGCGAGACAGATGATGGCCGTCGGAACGTCGAACACCGCCCGGCGGCCGAGCACGAATGCTGCACCAGCGATCGCCCCCGCCGCCGCCGCCGTGACGCCCTCGACGAAGGCGCGAACGCGCGCATCGTGGATGGAACGCCGAAAGTACTTCGCGGGGATGATGACGAAGAGATAACAGGGCAGGAACACGGCGAGCGCGGCGACCGACGCCCCCGCGGGACCCGCGACCAGATAGCCGATGAAGGCCACGGTGATCACGACCGGACCCGGCGTGATCATCGCGACGGCAACCGCGTCGAGGAACTGTCGCTCGGTGAGCCAGTGGAACTCGTTCACGACGCCGCCATGGAGGAAGGGCACGATGGCGAGGCCGCTCCCGAAGACGAATGCCCCTGCCTCGGCGAAGTACCACCCAATCGTCGTCAATGTGCTCGAGTCGGCGGGCCCGTGGAGCCCCGAGATCAGCCACGGCCAGGGAAGCAGCCCGAGCGCGGTCGCCGGCATGCGGCGGGCACGGGCAACGACGGTGACGATCCCACAGAGGACGAACACCCACACGAGCTCCGACTCCGTCCAGGCGGTGATGAACGCCGAAACACCGAAGAGCGCCCACAGCAACCGATCCTGGCCGAGCGTGCTCTTCGTGAGCTTGTAGACGCTGCGAGCGATGATGGCGATGACGGCCGCACCGATCCCGTAGAAGGCGCCCTGCATCCACGAGAGCCCGCCGTACGCGACGTAGAGCGCGGAGAGCACGAGCACCATCACGAACGACGGGAGGACGAAGGCCAAGGCCACGAGCGTCGCACCGAGTACCCCGTGACGAAGCCACCCGAGGTAGATGGCGAGCTGAGCCGCCAGCGGTCCCGGTGCCAGCTGCGCGAGCGCCAGCCCTTCCTTGTAGTCCTTGAGCGCTATCCAGCCGCGGGATTCGACGAGGTCGCGCTGCATGTACCCGACGAGCGCGATGGGTCCTCCGAAACCGAAGGTACCGAGCCTCAGGAAATACGCGATGAGCTCCCGCAGCGAGTAGCCCGTCGTCGTCGACACATCGGGTTCGGGAGCGGTCATGCCTTCCTCTTCTTGAAGTATCCGTAGAGACCGTCGAAGACGGCCGCGCCCTGAGCGCGCCGGCCATCGTCGTCGTCGGGGTTGTTCCACGCGATGCCGGCGACGAGATGCTCGACCCCGATCGCTTCGGGCCGCCCGAACTTCGCTTCCTTGACGTCGACGTCGTGGACGATCTCGGCAAGCGGGCGCAGGCCGGGATCGGCCAAGCCGAAATCGCGCAGCAACACCTCGAAGGTGCAGAGATCCCCGTCGTGCGTGAACTCCGCGTCGAACATGTCGAAGCGCAACTCGTCGGGCTCGGGGCGATAGCCGCGGCTCGGAACGAACTTGAAGCGGGCCCCCGAATCGATGAAGCGCCGGATCAGCCAGGCGCTCGCGATGCGGTCGATGTGGACGCCCGTCCGGGTCACCCAGGTCCGTCCCTGCACGTCAGACGTCCGGCGTGATGCCGGGGCAGCCGGCCGAGCGGAGCCCGTCTGGTCGGCGAGCCGGTCCTCGAGATCACGCAGAAGCCCGTCGACTGCTTCACGTCCGGGTGCGCCGTAGAAATCGATCGTCCCGATGTCCGCGAGACGCTTTCGCAATCGCACGAGCGCTGGCTCGAGCTGTGCACGCGTCTCGGGGGACATGCCACGCGTACGCCGCGGGATGGCCTGCTGCGCGAACGTCCGGACCTCGGTTGCGAGAGCGCGATAGTCGTTCTCGCGGGCGCTGAGAAACGAGGACCGGACCTCGTCGTCCGTGAGCCCGTCCACGAGGCGCGCTTCGCAGAGCGACGCCTCGCCGCCGTCCTGCTGGATCTCCCGCAGCACCCACTCGAAGTCTTCACGCGCCTCGTCCGTATTCGGCAGCACGTAGACCGAGTTCTTGATGGGCACCGCGCCCAGCCCCTGCAGTCGCCTCCACACTTTGACGCGTACGCCAGCAGGCTTCGGGGGTAGCTGATGGATCAAGACGAGCCATGGATTGTCGCGCGGATCAGCCAGGGCTCTGGCTGCTACAACACGTGAAACATCCATGCAACAGCTGTATCATTCGCTGATGCAATGTCCGGGCGTACCCTTGGAGCTGGCGTAAACGTCCTCGTGGATGAAAGCCATGCCGCGCAGCACGCCACTACAGAGGTGACACTATGACGTTGTCCGCATTGCTTCTGTCCGGCGTCCCCACGATCGGCGCCATCCTCGCCGCGATGGCATTCGTAGCGATCATCGAGACCGCGATCCCGCTTCATGCTCGGAGCCGATGGAATCGTGTCCACCTCGGACCGAATCTGGTCCTCACGTTCATCACGTTCGCGACGAACATCTTCTTCAACGCGGCGCTCGTGATGACACTGGGATGGCTGGAGTCGGGGCGCTGGGGTGTGCTCCACCGGCTCTCGGCTCCGCCCATGGTCAGCGTCGCCATCGTGGTTCTGGTGCTGGACTTTTCCTTCTACGTCGCTCACGTCGCCATGCATCACGTTCCAGCCTTCTGGCGCGTCCATCGCGTCCATCACTCCGATCCGGCGGTCGATGTCACGACGACCGTTCGACAGCATCCGGTGGAGGGCGTCATCCGCTACGCGTTCCTGGCGACATTCGCGTGCGCGCTAGGCGTCGGCCCAGGCGCGTTCGCCGTGTACCGCGCGTGGTCGGCGCTGAACGCACTCCTCGAGCACGCCGACATCCGGGTGCCGCGCCGGCTCGACGACATGCTCGCGCTCGTCACGACATGGCCCAGCGTGCACAAG
>Ga0180063_1000407_pt1 | contig 11511 bp, 9 predicted proteins | sample EasRivT47_16_10D_FD_121776 | JGI IMG/M metagenome (GOLD analysis project Ga0180063, IMG submission 121776) | Soil microbial communities from meander-bound floodplain in the East River, Colorado, USA - East River metaG ERMLIBT47_16_10D | ecosystem: Environmental > Terrestrial > Soil > Floodplain ...
GACGCCCCCGGACGCAACCCACGGACGCATCGCCTAGCCGCGCGTAGCTCGCCTGCCGCGCCGGCTTCGCCGGCCGCGGCACCCCGCTCGCGCGAGCCACCGAATGTTTCACACTCGCGTCAGGCCCCGACCCGAGATGTATCTCGGGTCGGCGCGCACGATCTCGCGCGCACGTTCGAGCTTCACGTCGCCGCCGACCACCAGCTGGTGCCGGAGCTCTTCGGCCGCCGCCCCGCGCGCGCCGGCGGCGTGCGAGACGGCGCGTGCGTGCAGCGCCATGTGGCCGGCCTGGATGCCGTCGGTGACGAGCGCCCGCAGCGCCGCCAGATTCGAGGCGAGCCCGACCGCGGCCATGATCGCCGCCAGCTCGCGGGCGCTCGACGTTCCGAGGATGCGCAGCGCGATCCCGACGCACGGATGCGCCTGCACGAGCGGCCCGACCGTCGACACCGCCATGGGTAGCTCGATCGAGCCGATCAACCGCCCGTCGACGACGACCCACCGGGTGAGCGGATGGTAGGCGCCGCCGCGGCAGGCGTACGCGTGCGCGCCCGCCTCGATCGCGCGCCAGTCGTTGCCGGTCGCCAGGGCGACCGCGTCGATGCCGTTCATCACGCCCTTGTTGTGCGTGGCGGCGCGATAGGGGTCGACCGCGGCGAGCTCGTAGCCCTCGACGATCCGCGCGGCCACCTCGGCACCGGCGAGGCCGCCGCGGGCCAGCGCGTCGACCGGGATGCGGACCGACGCGCGCGCGAGCCGCCGATCGGCGAGGTTCGAGAGGATCCGCAGGCACGCCCGGCCGGGGCCGATCTCCTCCACCAGCGGCGCCAAGCCTTCGACGAGCGAGTTGACGGCATTGGCGCCCATCGCGTCGCCGGTGTCGACGAGCACGTGGACCACCACCATCGCCGCGTCGCTCGGCGTCCGCAACAGCCGCACCTCGACATCGCGCGGACCACAGCCGCGCCGGCAGAGCCCCGGCGTCAGCGCGCACGCCGCGGCCAGGATCTCCCGGCGTGCGTGCCACAGCCGCTCGACGGCGGCGAGGCCGTCGGCGACGTCGACGAGCTGGATCTGTCCGATCATCGCGCCCCGGTCGGCCTCCGCCGTGAAGCCGCCGCCCGCGCGCGCGAGCAGCGCGGCGGCCGACGCCGCCGCGACGACCGACGGCTCCTCCACGACGAGCGGGATCACGACGTCGCGCGTGTTCACGCGGAAGTTGAGCGCGACGCCGAACGGCAGCGCGAACGTGCCGACGGCGTTCTCGATCATGCTGTCGGCGAGCTCGGCCGACGGCGCGTCGGCCGCGAGCCCGGCGAGCTCCGCCGCCGGCAGCCCGAGCGCCGCGCCGAGCGTGCGGCGGCGCTCGGCGAGCGGCAAGCGATGAAATCCGTGGATGCGGGAACCTGTCATGCGTGTCCTCCGATGGTAGTGATGCGTGTGGGAGCCTCGATCGTCCGAGTGGCCGTCGCGCGGCGCGCGCGGGCCGGCGCCATGGCCACCAGGTCGCGGGCGAACTCCGCCCACGCCGCGCGCCAGAAGCCGGCGACGCCCCATCCGGCCGCCCGGAACACCGTGCGGTGCCCGATGCCGACGATGACCATGGTCCCGATGAAGAGCACCACGTGCAGCACGCGGGTCAGCAGGCGGCCCGCGGACCCGCGTTCCGCACGCAGCCGAGCGAGCATTTGGCACTGGAGCTCGACGTGACGGCGCTCGTCGAGCACGGTCTGGGTGCAGAACGCGCGCAGGATCGTCGAGCGCGTCGCGTCGTGGAGCGCGGGATAGTACGCCTTGGCGATGATCTCCGCCGTGACCAGCACGGCGATCGAGACCTCGAGCGTCCCGAGCACGTTGCGGAGCCGCCGGAACACGTCGTCGGTCCAGGTGCGCCGGAGCTCCGGGATCCCATGCAGGGCCATGAACCGTCCGAGGTCGCGCGAGTGGCGATGCTCCTCGGCGAGCAGGAGCCGCACCACCTCGACGTAGTCGGGATCCCCGCTGCGCTCGGCATGGGCGCGCGCGTAGCGCATGAGCCCGCTGCCCTCCCCTTTCTCGCCGAGCTGGAACTTCCGGATCGATTCCGCGACCGCGACGAGCTCGCGCGCATCGAGCTCCGCCCCGGCGTCCCACGGGATCGGCCGGAGCGCGGCCCGGTTCGCGGCGAAGTGCGCGATCCACTCGCGCGACGTCGCCGGCACCGCGGCGGGCGGCGCCGCCGCGACGCGCGGGACCGCGCCGAAGCGGCGCTCGCGGCGACGGAACTCGACGAGCGCCGCGTCGAGATCGGCCGGGGTGAAGTCCGGCCACAGCCGATCGACGAAGTAGAGCTCCGCGTATGCGCATTCCCACAGCATGAAGTCCGAGAGCCGCTGCTCGCCGCCCGTGCGGATCAGCAGGTCGACGTCGGGGACGGGCGGTCCGCCGGGTCCGGCCTGTGCGATCAGGCGGCCGAGGCTCTCGACCGACGGCGCGGCGGTGCGCGCCCAACGGCGCGCGGCGGTGGCGATCGCCTCGCGCGCCGAATAGTCGAGCGCGATGCGCAGGTGGAGCCGGCCGCCGCCGCGGGTCATGCGCTCGGCGTGCTCGATCGCGCGCACGACCGGCGCACCGAGCCGGTCGCGGCGGCCGACGACGCTCAAGCGTACGCCGTTCGCCACGCACCGCGCCGCCTCGGTCCGCACGTACGCGCGCAGCAGCCGCATGAGCGTGCCGACCTCGGCCCGCGGCCGCTGCCAGTTGTCGGCCGAGAACGCGAACAGCGTGAGCACGTCGATGCCGAGACCGCCGGCGGCCTCGACGATGCGCTCGACGGCCTGCGCGCCGGCGCGATGGCCGGCCGACCGCTCGAGCCCGCGCTGCGTGCCCCAGCGTCCGTTGCCGTCCATCACGACGGCGACGTGGAGCGGTGGGGTGGCTTGCGATTCCAGAATACTTTGCATTGCAAAGCTCCAGGGCAAAATTTTTTACGCCGGCGCGAACCCCTTCGGGACCTTGCGGCGCGCCGGCTCGTCCGCGCCCGCCGCGTCGGCCGCGTCGGCGATGACCTTCTCGAGCACGGCGAGGTACTCGAGGAAGCGCCGGCGGCCGACGGCGGTCAGCCGGCACGTGGTGTACGGGCGGTTGTCGCGGAACCCCTTCTCGATCTCCACGAGGCCGCCCTCCTCGAGGATGCGCATGTGCCGGCTGAGATTCCCGTCCGTCAGCTGACAGAGACGCTTCAAGTCGGCGAACGCGAGTCCCTTCGGCTGGCTCGCCAGCGAGGTGAGGATCGAGAGACGCGCCCGCTCGTGGATCACCCGATCGAGCCCCTCGTAGGCGAATCGCCCGGACCCGTGCGGCTTCTTAGACATCGGGGGGCGACTCCTCGCGATACCGGTACAGGATCGCCGCGGTGAGGAGTTGCCCGACACCGAAGCTGACAGCCATCGCCAGCGGCGACAGGGCGTGCACGCCGCGCGCGAAGACGAGCGTACCGAGCCCGCAGACGAGATACCACGTGCCGACCCAGAAGATCGGCGCCGGCAGGAAGCGACACGACGCGAACACGCCGAGCGCCACGAAGAGCTGCCAGAGCGCGGGCAGCAGCCAGGCCGACTCGGGCGACACGCTCTGCAGCATGAGCGTGAGCAAGCCGCCCGTGACGCCCGCGGGCACGAACTGCTCGAGCGCCGCCGACAGCATCTCGTTCGCGAGGTCGCCGTGCGCCCGCCGGGTCCGGGCCACCATCTCCGCCGCGACCAGCCCGGCGCACAGCGCGGCGGTGCCCGTCCACAGCACGAGGTACGGCACCAGGTGACGCGCGGGCTCTTCGATCCATGCGGCCTGCGCGACCGCCGCCCCGACCGCGAGCAGTCCGGTCGCCGCGACGGTCGCCGGCCCGTACCCCCGGAACAGCGTCGTCCGCGCCATCTGGCTGCGGATCGCGGAGATCACGGTGAGCGCCTCGTTCAGGTCCTTCGCCATCCCGGCCTTGCTTTGCATCACGAAGTACACTGCGATGCAGTGGCCGTCAAGCCCGATGTCTGGCCGGCCGGCTACGGCCCAGCCGGCGCGGCGAAGCTCGGATCCGTGTCGTCCGCGGGCGAGGCGGGCTCGCGGCGACGAACCGCACCCTCGAGCAGATGTGCGCGTGGCGGAGCCGCTCGACCGCATGGGCAAGCGCGTGGCCGGAGGGGCTGCTCCGCGTGACCGGGCGAGGTGGCATGCCGCACGAGGGTGGCGAGTAGGCCCGTCAGACGCGCGCCGGGCTCGCCACCAGGCCGGGCACCGTCACGCGCGTGCGGAAAAGTGAGCCGCCGCGTGCGGCGGCGCCGGTGTTGCCCATGGTCGTGACGAAGAGGTCGCGGCGATCGGCGCCGCCGAAGCAGAGGCTCGCGACGAACGGCGCCGGCACGGGGACGTAGGCGTCGAGCCCGCCGCGCGGGGTGAATCGCGCGACGCCGCCGCCCGCCCCGCACGCCACCCACACGTGGCCCTCGTCGTCGACGGCGAGCCCGTCCGGATTGCCGCGCGGCACCGTCGCGAAGACGCGGCGTGCCACCGCTCGGCCTTCGACGATGTCGTGCGCGATCACGTGCCGCTCGCTGTAGTTCGACTGGTAGAGCACCCGCTCGTCGGGCGAGAACCCGACGCCGTTCGAGAACGCAACGTCGCCGTAGAGCACGCTCGCGGTGCCGTCGACATCGATGCGATGGAGCTCGCCCGGGACGCGCGGGCCACCGTCGTCGAACCCGGGGGAGCGGAGGCTACCCACGTAAACGCGCCCGGCCGCGTCGGTCGTCAAGTCGTTGAAGCCGAGGACACCCTCGGGTGCGGCCAGCAGGACGCGTGTCGTCCCGTCCCGCACGTGCGCGACGTCGCGCCCCGAGACGACCAGACCACCGCCGGCGTGTGGAACGTGGCCGCCGACACCACGCCGCTTGGGCAGGAGGGTCGTGACCGTGCCGTCGCGATTCCAGCAGTGCACACCGCCACCGAGCACGTCGCTGAAGACGCACGCGCCCGTGGCGTCGGCGCGCGGCGCCTCGACGAGCCCGTAGCCGGCGCAGCACGTCTCGAACGCGAACATGCCGCGTCAGCGCCCGGGCCGGACGAGCGCCATCCCGGCGGCCTCGACCGTCTGCGTCGGATCCTCGCCGAGCGCGCGCTGCGCGTCGTGCATGGCGGCACGGAAGATGCCGCGCGCCATCAGCGACTCGGCCTCGTCGAGGCGGCGCGCGTAGACGTCGCGCTTGAAGGCTTGCGCGTCGCGGTCGGCCGGCTCGGCCCGCGTCGCCCATTCGGCCAGGTGCGAGGCCGCCGTCGCATCGCCGGCGTCGAGGAGCACGCGGCCCCGCGCCACGATCGCCGCGACGCCGCCCGCGAGCGCCGCCACCTCCGCGGCCTGACGCGCCGGTGTCGCGGGGAGCAGCTCGGCGGCGTTGCCGTTCCACCATCCTCCCCACAGCCGCAGCAGGTTGCGCACGATGAACTTCGGATGGTCGTAGGTCGCGCGCAGGTACGGCCGCGTCGCCAGCTCCGGATCGGGTTCGACGGCATGGAAGATGTCTTCCGGCGTCTCGCCCGCGTTCATGCGCCGGCGCACCTCGTCGACGATGACGCGGAGGTAGCGCGCGCTCTCGGTCAGGACCGTGCGCACGGCGGCGCGGCCCTGCACGGCGAGGCCGTGGCCGGGGAAGAGCCACTCGGCGTCGCAGCCGGCCATCGCCTCGAGCGCGTCGGCCCACTCTTCCGGATAGCGCTGCACCTTCTGCGGGTTCCCGCAGTTCGGCGCCTGCCAGATGATGAGATCGCCGGTGAAGAGGTAGCCGCGCTCGGGCACCCAGAGCCAGAGCGCGTCGTCGGTCTCGCCCTTCGCGGCCGTGAACTGGAGCGTCACGTCGCCCAGACGCTGGGTCAGCCGGTCGCGGACGAGCACCGTCGGTGGATCGAAGTGCTGCGGGAACATCGGCTGCGGCAGCGCGAACTGACGCTGGTTGATGCGCGCGTTCCAGCCGTGCATGAGGCCGTAGCGATGGAAGCGGCCGGCACAGTGCTCCTGCGCCACGATCGCGGGCTGTTCGCCCGCGTCGAGGAAGGCGCGCAGGCCGAACGCGTGGTCGACGTGCCCGTGCGTGTACAGGGCGACGCGCAACGGCGCGTCGCTCCACCCGCGCACCGCTTCCTGCACGGTGCGCGACGTGTGCGTGAAGCCGGGATCGACGAGCACGAGGCCGCCGGGGGTGCGCAGCGCGTAGGTGTTCACGAACGCGGGATGCATGAACACGTCGGGCGCCACCTCGGCCGGCGTGCCGAAGAAGTTGAGCGCGGCATGCGTGGGGTCGGTGGTGACCATGCGATGAGTCGCCATGGCCTCGGGCTCTATCCCTTCGCCGTGACGGCCGGCAAGCCATGACGGCGCCGCTTCCGATCGATCCGCTGCTTCCGGCGATCGTGGCGGCGCTGCGCACGTCCAACCGGCTCGTGCTGCGCGCGGCGCCGGGTGCCGGCAAGACGACGCGCGTCCCCGCCGCCCTGCTCGACGCCGGCATCGCCGGCGGGCGCCACGTCGCGGTCGTCGAGCCGCGCCGGATCGCCGCGCGGGCCGCCGCGGAGTACGTGGCGCGCGAGCGCGGCGGCACGGTCGGCGGCGAGGTCGGCTATCGCGTGCGCTTCGCGCGCCAGGGCGGGCCGGCGACTCGCCTCTGGTTCCTGACCGAAGGCGTCTTCGGGCGCGACCTGGCGCGCGATCCGTTCCTCGAGGACGTGGGCGTCGTCGTGCTCGACGAGTTCCACGAGCGCCACCTGCAGAGCGACGTGGCGCTCGCCGTCGTTCGCGAGCTGCAGGAGACGGTGCGTCCGGACCTGAAGCTCGCCGTCATGTCGGCGACGCTCGAGACCGACGCGCTCGTCCGCTCGCTCGGCGAGGCGACCGCGCTCATCACGTCCGAGGGCCGCGCGCATCCCGTGACGATCGAGTACGACGACGCGGGGCACGACCGCCGCCTCGTCGATCGCGTGGTCTCCGCCGTGGGCCGCGTGCTCGACGCGCCCGGCGACGTGCTCGTCTTCCTGCCCGGCGCGGGCGAGATCCGGCGCGTCGATACCGCGCTGGCCGCGCTCGCCGATCGGCACGCGCTCGACGTCCTGCCGCTGCACGGCGACCAGCCGCTCGACGAGCAGGCGCGCGTGCTGCGCGCCGGGCCCCGCCGCCGCATCGTGCTCGCCACCAACGTCGCGGAGACGGCGCTCACGGTCGAAGGCGTCGCGATCGTCATCGACGCCGGGCTCGCGCGCGCCGCCCGGTTCGACGTGCGCACCGGGCTCGATCGGCTCGAGCTCCGCCCGATCAGTCGCTCGTCCGCGACGCAGCGCGCCGGTCGCGCGGGCCGGCTCGGTCCGGGGCGCTGCATGCGTCTGTGGACGCGCCACGAGGAGGCCGGCCGTCGCGAGCACGACGTCCCCGAGGTGCTGCGCGTGGATCTGGGTCGCACCGTCCTCGAGCTCGCGGCATGGGGGCTGCGCGATCCGGCCGGGCTCGCATGGCTCGACACGCCGCCGCCGGCGACGCTCGAGCGCGCGCAGGCGCTGCTCGTCGAGCTGGGCGCGTTCACGCCCGATCGCACGGTGACGCCGATCGGCCGCCGCATGCTCGCGATGCCGCTCGCACCGCGGCTTGCGCGTATGGTCGTCGAGGCCGAGGACGAAGGCGTGCCGGCGTCGGGGGCACTGCTCGCCGCGCTCGCCAGCGAGCGGGACATCGTGCGGGCGACCCGCGCGTTCGGCGGCGTCACCACCGACTGGCCGCCCGGCCCGTCGGACCTGCTGCTGCGCGTCGCGCTCTTCGAGGAGGCCGCGCGCGCCGGCTTCTCCGCGCAGGCGTGCGAGCGTCTCGGTCTCGACGTGCGCGCCGTCCGTGCCGTCGCGCACACGCGCCGCCAGCTCGCGCGCCATGGCGGCGAGGATGCCGTGGTCTCGACCGACCGCTGGCTTCGCTGCGTGCTCGCCGGCTTCCCCGATCGCGTCTGCCGGCGCCGCGAGCCCGGCAGCCCGCGTGCCGTCATGCGCGGCGGCACGGGCGTCACCGTCGCACCCGAGAGCGTCGTGCGCGAGGCGGAGCTCTTCGTGGCGGTCGACGTCGACGGCGGCGAGCGCGGGCGCGAGGCGCGCGTCCGGATCGCGAGCGCCGTCGAACGCGCATGGCTCGAGCGCGTCTTTCCGGGGTCGGTCACGAGCGAGCGCGAGGTCGGCTTCGACGACGCCCGCGGCCGCGCGGTGGCGCGCACGGTGACGCGGTACCGCGACCTGGTGCTCGACGTGGCGATCCGCGGCGACGTCGACCCCGGCGATGCGAGCGCCGCGCTCGCCGCGGCGCTCGGCGACGATCCGCTGCGCGTGTACGCCGACCGCCCGGAGGTCGAGGCGTTGGTCGTCCGCCTCGTTTTTCTCGCGCGCGCGATGCCGGAGCTCGGCCTGCCGGAGGATCCGCTGCCGCTCGTGCACGACGCCGTCCGCACGCTCGCGAGCGGCATGCGGTCGCTCGACGAGCTCCGCCGTGCCGACGTCGTGGCCGCCGTGGCGGGCCTGCTCGATCATCGCGGCCGCACGGCGCTCGAGCGCGAGGCACCGACGCACTGGACGCTGCCGTCCGGCCGCCGCGTCCCGGTCACGTGGCATCACGATCGGCCGCCGGTGGTCGCGGCGCGTATTCAGGAAGTTTTCGGGCTGGCCGCGACGCCACGCGTGGCAGCCGGGCGTGTGCCGATCGTGCTCGAGCTGCTGGCGCCGAATCAGCGGCCGATGCAGACGACGTCGGACATCGCGAGCTTCTGGCGCACCACCTACGCGCAGGTCCGCGCGGAGCTGCGGGGGCGGTACCCGCGGCATCCCTGGCCGGACGATCCGACGACGGCACCTCCCACCTCGCGGGCGAAGCGCCGGGCGCGATGATCGTTCGATGGGTCGTTCGCCGGGCGCTCCGACCGCGGGTCATGAGGCCCGCTCGAAGAGCGCTACTCCCTAAAAGAAGTAGCCGCGTGGCGAGCCGTCGTACGTGCCGCTGCGCATGCAGCAGTTCTTGAAACCGACGCGCCGAACCACACGGGCATGGATCGTTGCGCCCCAGCTTCTCCTCGAGCTCCTTGTTCCCGTGGACGACTTGCCGTCCGCGCTTGACGCGACTCTCCGAGGGGAATCCCTTGCGGCGTTTGCTCGTCCGCTCAAAAGCGGTCGAGCGCTTCGAGATCGTCTTGCTTGTGCATGGCACACCTCCGGCGTGTGATCCCGGCCATGGTAGCGGCCCGAGGTGCGGCATGTCCATCGCAAACCGTCACGCGAGCCCGAGGTCGGCGCGCGACAGCTTGCGCTCGGCGATGCCCGCGAAGCCGTCGCCCGCAGTGTACGTCTCCTCGCCGAGCACGAGCCCCTGCTCGTCCATCGGCCACAGGACCGCCATGCGCGCCTCGAACAGATAGTACGCGTCCGGATCGTCGACGGCGTAGCCGAGGAGTCGGACGATGGTCCCGGGATACGCGATGCGCATGATGCCCTCGGTGACGACGCAGTCGTCGTCGACCACCAAGCGGTCGACGTCGAGCTCGAGCCGATGCGCGCCGGACGAGACGAACGCGGTGTAGAAGCCGCGCACCGCCTCCTTGCCCTGCGGGCTGTAGAGCGGGTCGTCGGTGCCCCACGCGTGGTAGCGCGCGTTCTCGGCGACCGTCGCCATGAGCGCGTCCAGGTCGGGCGCCGCCTCGGCCTGCATGTGCGCGAGCACGGTCTCGAGATTCCGTCGCAGCCGCGGGTTCCGTTCGCGCGCGAGCCGCTCCTCGACCTTGCGCCACGTCTTCGTGGGATCGATCCGCATGACCGCTGCCTCCCGTCGCGGCTATCGCACGCCGGATCGCGCGGCCGCAAACCGATGGCCGCCCGCGCGGTGCCATGGTAGACGCATCGCGATGCGGGCCATGCTGCTCGTCCTCCTCGCCGGTGTCGGTGCCTTCGCGTTCGCCCAGGCACGGCCCGGGATCGTGCCGCCGGGCGGATCGTGGGTCACCACCTCGTGCTGGGTCGAGCATCGCTGGTTCGAGACGCTGCGCTCGGGGCCGGTCGACTACTGCAAGCGGAGCCTCCGCTACCGCCCGGGCAAGATCGACTGCGTCGCGTTCACCGACGAGATCTGCTGGGCCGTGAACCAGGTGACGGGCGAGTGGCAGCAGCTGCGGAACGCCGGCCGCCAGACGCTGATCCAGTGTCCCGAAGGTCCCGAGCCGCCGACCTGCCCGCGCCTGCGCTGAGCGCAGCGCTCAGCGCCCGAGCGTGATCGAGTAGTTCCCCCACTGATCCACCGTCGCCCGCTGGCTCGGATAGACGACGATGGTGGTGAAGGGCTCCTCGACGATGGCGGGACCGAGGATCGTCTGCCCAGGCGCGAGCCGTGGCCCCTCGTACACGGGGGTCGCGACGTAGCGTCCGCGGAAGAACGCTTTCCGTGCCCCGATCCGTGGATTGCCGCGCGCCTTCCGCGACAGCCGCGGCAGCGCCGGCTTCTCCTCGACCGCCACCGCTTTCACGCGCAGCCCGCGCAGGATCGGCTCCTGGTCACGGCTCGCGTAGGTGTGCAGCTCCTCGTGCTGGCGGTGGAAGCGCTCGATCGTGTCCGCCAGCACCTTCGCCGTAATCGGACCGTTACGGCCAGGGATCGGCACGGGCATGTCGAACGTCTGCCCGGGGTAGCAGAGCGCCGCCATCCGCTCGTAGCGCACGCGCCGCTTCTTGCGCGTCGTGCTGCCGTGGAGCGCGCGCGACGCGGCCGCCTCCATGTCGGCGAAGAGCGCATTCACGCGCTTCAAATCGACGCGCGCCACCGGTGTCACGTACGAACGCATCTCGTCGACCACGTGGTCGGTCAGCAGGAGGCCCAGCGCCGAGAACGCGGGCGAGAGCTTGGGCACGAAGATGCGCCGGATGCCGAGCTCGGCGGCCTGCATGCCCGCGTGCACGGGCCCGTTGCCGCCGAACACGACGAGCGTCAGCGGGCGCGGATCGATGCCCTTCTGCGCCGACGCCTTGCGGACCGCGTTCGCCATGTTGGCGTTCACGAGCCGGAAGATGCCCTCCGCCGCCTCGACGACCGAGAGCCCGAGCGGCTTCGCGATGCGCTCGCGGATCGCGGCGGTGGCGCCCTCGGCGTCGAGCCGCATCGTGCCGCCGCAGAACGTGTCGGGGTTCAGGTAGCCGAGCACGACGTTCGCGTCGGTCACCGTCGGCTCGGTGCCGCCGCGGCCGTAGGAGACGGGACCCGGCTCCGAGCCGGCGCTCTGCGGCCCGACCTTCAGCGCACCCGCTTCGATGCGCGCGATCGAGCCCCCGCCCGCCCCGACGGTCTGCACGTCGACCATCGGCAGACCGACCAGGTAGCGATGGTGCCAGTTCCAGCCCGCCTTCACCTCGGGCGCGCCGTTGCGGACGAGCGAGACGTCGTAGCTGGTGCCGCCCATGTCGACCGAGATGAAGTCCGTGACGCCGGCC
>Ga0180063_1000410_pt1 | contig 11489 bp, 9 predicted proteins | sample EasRivT47_16_10D_FD_121776 | JGI IMG/M metagenome (GOLD analysis project Ga0180063, IMG submission 121776) | Soil microbial communities from meander-bound floodplain in the East River, Colorado, USA - East River metaG ERMLIBT47_16_10D | ecosystem: Environmental > Terrestrial > Soil > Floodplain ...
ACACCACCGTCGAACCGCTGCTGGAGACCATCCTCGCCCAGGTCCCCTGCCCGCCGGGCGATCACGCGGCGCCGCTGCAACTGCAGATCGCCAACATCGACTACAACGACTATGTCGGCCGGATGGGGATCGGCCGGGTCTATCGCGGCACCATCCGTATGGGGGCGTCGATCGCGCTGCTCAGGCTCGATGGCAGCATCGAAAACCAGAAGGTCACGCGTCTGGAAGTGTTCGAGGGGCTGCATCGCACGGGGGTCGAGGAAGCGGCCGCCGGCGAGATCGTCGCGGTCGCCGGAATCCCCGAGATCAAGATCGGCGAGACGCTGGCCGACCCCGGCAGTCCCGACGCCCTGCCGCCGATCCTGATCGACGAGCCGACCCTGTCGATGGATTTCCTGGTCAATGACGCGCCGTTCGCGGGGCAGGACGGGAAGTTCGTGACTTCGCGGCATCTGCGTGAGCGGCTCTACAAGGAGGCGCGCGCCAACGTCGCCCTGCGGGTCGAGGAAACCGACTCGCCCGACACGCTGCGCATCTCGGGGCGCGGCGAGCTGCACCTGGCGATCCTGGCCGAGACCATGCGCCGGGAAGGTTTCGAGTTCCAGCTGGCGCGGCCGCAGGTGATCTACCGGAGGGATGGCCAGGGACGGCTCCTCGAACCGATCGAATACCTGGTCCTCGATCTCGAGGAGTCCTATACCGGCCGGGTCATGGAGATGCTCGGCGCCCGTCGGGCCGAGCTCGCCGACATGACCGGCGCCGGCACGGGCCGCACGCGGCTCGAGTTCACGGTGCCGGCCCGCGGGCTGCTCGGCTTCCGCCGCGAGTTCCTCACCGAGACCCGCGGCACCGGGATCATGTCGCACGTGTTCCACGAATACGGTCCGTACCGTGGCGATCTCACGGAACGGACCCGCGGCGCGCTCATCGTCAAGGATCCCGGCCTGACGATGACCTACGCGCTGCACAACCTCGAGGACCGCGGCACGCTGTTCGTCGGGCCGGGGGTGAACGTCTACACGGGGATGATCGTCGGCGAGCACTCGCGCGACAGCGACCTGGTCGTCAACCCGTGCAAGAAGAAGCACCTCTCCAACATGCGCGCCTCGGGATCCGACGAGACGTTCCGCCTGACACCGCCCCGGCAGATGTCGCTCGAGGACTGCATCGAGTTCATCGCCGACGACGAGCTGGTGGAGGTCACCCCGAAGAACATCCGGCTGCGCAAGCGTTCCTTATCCGCGAACGCCCGCAAGCGGCTCGAACGCCCCGAGGCCGTCTCCGCGTCCTGAAGCCGTCGATCAGGCCGAGATGGCCAGCGATTCCCGGTGGTAGAGTCGGGCGGCGACCCAGGAGGCGGCGGCCGCCAGCAGCAGGCCGGTGGCGACCGCGATGGCGATCTCCGCCGGCAGGAGGGGCTCGGCGCGCACCAGCTTCATCAACAGCAGGTGCTGGGAGAGAAGCGGAACCGCCATCATCCAGATCTCCTGCTTCACCGGGATCACCATCAGGAGGACCGACGGGATCATCGGCACGAGGATCAGGATGCCGAGATAGCTCTGCGCCTCGCGGTAGGTCTTCGCGTAGGCGGCCAGGATGGTCTGCACCGCCGAGGCCAGGATGACCAGAGGCAGGGTGATCAGGAGGGCCAGCAGGCAGGTGCGGAAGTCGAAAGACAGCCGGATCCCGAGCCGGGCGATCGGCAGGAGCGGCATCAGCGCGGCGAACGCCACCAGCGTCAGGAGCAGCGATGCGGTCGCGAAGGCCGAGGTTGCCGCCAGCTTGCCCGACATGATCTGCCAGCGCGGGACCGGGTTGGCGAGGAGCGGCTCCAGCGACTGGCGCTCGCGCTCGCCGGCGGTCGTGTCGATCGCCAGGTACATGCCGCCGACGAAGGCGCCGATGATCAGCATGTAAGGAAGGAAGCCGAGGAACAGACCGCTGCGGCTGGCGGCGGTCGACTGGTCGCGCTCGACGATGGCGATCGGGTGGACGACCGACGGGCTGATGCCGCGGGCGAGAAGCCGCAAGGACCCCACCTGCTGATCGTAGGCCTCGAGCGCATCGCGCACGCGGCCGACGGGACCCTGGCTGTCGCGACGCGACGCATCGAACAGGATCTCGATCGGCGCCGGGTCGCCCGCCTCCCAGGCCGGACCGAAGTCCGCTCCGATCCGCAGCACGACCTCCTCGTCCTGGTCACGGATGGCGCGCTCGGGGTCGGCAGGGGCAGGCTCGACTTTGATGTTCCGGCCGCCGAGGAAGGCGACCAGGGTGGGCGCGTGCTCCTCGCCGGCCACCGGCGGTCGAGCGGCTTCTCGGCCCGCTGGATCTCGCGCCGCAGCTCTAGGGAGAGAAGCCCGACCAGCAGGACCGGGCCGAGCAGCGGTCCCAGGACCAGCGCGTTCAGCAGCGTGCGCCGGTCGCGCAGGTTTTCGATCGTCTCCTTGCGGAACACCCGGCCGATGGTGGTCATCCCGCGAACAGTCCTTCCTCGGACCCGATCGCCCGGACGAAGGCGTCCTCGAGGTTCCCCTGGCCGGTCTGGGCGCGCAGGTCGTCCGGGGTCCCCTGGGCCACGACCCGCCCCCGCGCGATCACCACGATCCGGTCGCAGAGCATCGCCACCTCCTGCATGATGTGGCTGGAGAACAGGACGCAGCGCCCCTCGTCGCGCAGTTGCTTCAGGAAGGCCCGCATGCCCCGCGTCGCCATGACGTCGAGCCCGTTGGTCGGCTCGTCCATGATGACGTTGCCCGGATCGTGCACCAGAGCGCGGGCGATGGCGCTCTTGACCCGTTGTCCCTGCGAGAACCCCTCGGTGCGACGATCGATGAAGTCCTCCATGCCGAGGGCGTGGATCAGGCGATCGCAGCGGGCGCGCGTCGTCGCCCCGTCGAGACCGTGCAGGCCGGCGAAGTACGCGATGTTCTCCCGCGCCGTGAGCCGCTTGTAGAGCCCGCGCGCGTCCGGCAGCACGCCCAGCCGCCGGCGCACCGCCACGGTGTCGGGCCAGGCATCGATCCCGTCGACGACCACCCGCCCGCGGTCGGGACGCATCAGGGTGTAGAGCATGCGCAGGGTGGTGGTCTTCCCGGCGCCGTTGGGCCCCAGCAGGCCGGTGATCCGGCCGTCCTCGGCGCGGAAGGAAACGCCGTCCACCGCCCGGATCGCGCCGAACGCCTTGTGCAGATCGATCGCCTCGATCATCGCCGGCGCCGTCGGCCGCCCGGTCGCGTGCGCCGGCCGGTCATGGTTTCCATCCGTTGTGGGTCAAGAACGCCGGCACCGCCGGCATCCGGTCGAGGCACGTGGCATCCAGCGCCTTCAGGTCGAGCGTCTCGATAAACTGCCCCGCCAGGCGGGGCATGCAGCCGCGCATCATCGCGATGTGCCCGACATTGGGCACCACCAGGTGCCGGGCGCGCCGCAGATCTTTGAGGACCTGGTCGCCGTAGCGCGGCGGGGTGACCGGGTCGAGTTCGCCCGACAGGATCAGCACCGGCCGGTCGCTGACGACCGGTCTGTGGAAGTCCTCCGGCAGGGCGCCGCGCGGCCAGGAGGCGCACTGGGCGAGGATCGCCTCGACGAAGATCGGACCCAGGACGGTGCCGGTGTCGGCCGGATCCGGCTTCAGGAAAGGCGCGTCTTCGGTGCACATCACCGACAATTGCATGCCGTGGGCGATCTGCGCGCTCAGTGCGCCGAGCATCAGGCGCCCATGGGCCACCAGGGCCTGCGGTCTCCCCTGCGCCGCCTCGTGAAGCACCAGCGGCAGGATGGCGGCTGTCTCGGGCTGGTAGGCGAACAGGCGCGCCACCGCCCGCACACCGTCCGCCGTCAGCGTGTCGGTCACCGTGGCGCCCGTCTTCGGGTCCGTGAAGACGACGGCCCGGGGTGACCGGCGCAGGTCGGTCAGCAGCCGGCGCAACGTCTCGCGGGGATCTCCGAACGTCTCGCGGCAAGCCTGGGACCCGGCGCAGCGGCCGAAGATCGCCGCCAGCGCCGCGTCGAGGTTCTTCGCGTGGTCCGCCCCCAGGATCACCTCGGCGGGGGCCACGCCGTCGAGGATGACGCTGCGCGTCGTCTCCGGGTGGCGGCGGAGGTACTCCTGCGCCACGCGTGTCCCGTACGATCCGCCGACCAGGTTGATGGCCGGCGCGCCGATCGCGACGCGCACCGCTTCCAGATCGTGCACCGCGTCACTGGTGGTGTAGAAGCGGGGATCGCCGGGGAGATCGTCGAGACAGTCACGCGCCAGCCGTTTCTGCCCCTCGAGATCGTCGGCGCCCTGGAGCAGGCCGGGGGCCTCCTCGAGTTCCCGGCAGGCCAGCCGGTTGGATCCGCCGGTGCCGCGCTGATCCACCAGCACCACGTGGCGTTTTTCCCTGATGCGTTCGAACGCCCCGGCGATCGATGGATAGGACCCCAGGGCCGACTGCCCCGGTCCACCGGCCAGGAAGAAGACCGGGTCGGAAGGGGGGTCGGTCGCGCGCGCGTGAACCAGGGCGATCTTCAGCCCGATGGTCTTTCCCCCCGGCGCGGCGGGGTTTTCGGGGACCTTCAGCGTCCCGCACTCGGCCTGCAGGATCTCCGTGCCTGCGGTGTCCGACAGGTCGCAGGGGGCGAGATCGAGCGTCCCGAGGGTCCGGGACCCGGCGGCCGCCGTCCCGGCCGCCGCAGCGCAGAGGGCCAGGAAGATCGCCGCCCCGATGGCGCGGACCCGGTGCAGGGGCAATCCCATCGGCTAGAACCCGAAGCCGACGCCGGCGTTGATGATCCAGGCCTCGTCGTAGGGGCTGTAGAGGTCGTCGTCCGAATAGGAGAAATTGTAGAAGGCCGAGATCACGAAGGCCGCGTGACCTCCCATCGGTCGCGAGAGCCCGACCCCCAGGAGCACGCTGTCGTAGTCGTCGCGTTCGGTGGACAACAGTCCCGCGTCGACGTACTCGTAGCTCAGGTACTCGTACTCCGCCTGGACGAACAGGCCGCGCATCAGATTGAGCCTGACGAAGGGGGAAATCCCGTAGTCGGTGGCATCGATGTCCTTCGCGTAGCGATCGTCATCCCGCGCCCGGTAGAGGAATTCCACCCCGGCCGTGAGCTTCGGCGAGACACGATACCCGAGGACCGGCCAGACCTCGATCCAGCTGATGTCGCCGTAGCCGAATCCGAAACCGCCGCCGAAGAACACCTTTTTCGGACCCTGGCCGGCGCCGCCTGCCTTGGACGACGCGACGGCGGCGGACGGTGACGGAGCGCCCGGAGGCGGGCCGGCCGGCGGCGGGATGAACTCGATCGTCACCACCTTGCCGATGGCGAACGACCTCACATCGTCGAAAACCTGGAAGTAAACCTGCTCTCCGGTGCCCCCGCGGTAGGCGCCCTTGAAGACCGATCCGTCGCGCAACCGCAGGGTGACCGTCTTCTCGGCCTCGATCGCAGCGGGCAGCGATGGCGCTCCGCCACGATCCGCAGCCGTCCCCGCCCCGTTCTCGCGCGGGCTGAGGACCAGCTGGCCGATGACCGCGACCGGGAAATAGCGCGACTGGTCGCCGATGATGAATTGCACGACATCGCCGGTGCCCCCGGCATAGCGGCCTTCGAGGAGCCCGCCGTCGCGCAGCGCCAGCGTGTCGGCGTGGGACGTGGCGATCGATGCCGCCAGCGTCACCGCAAACGCGAGGCCAAGTTTCGGTCGATGCGTTCTCATGTAGCCCCCCAGCGTGGGCTGTGTGCCGTCGATCGGCACGGCTGTTGCGAGGGGCCGCACACTAACAGCCCGCTGCGCAGGCCGTCAAGGGCGGATCGCCCCGGAGCGATGCGCTATCATCCCGGCCGATGGGCCTGACGCGTCGCGCTCTTCTCTGGTGCTCCGCCAATCGGTGGATGAACGCGCATGTGCCGCGCTGGCGCTTCGTGCAGCGCGCCGTGCGCCGGTTCATGCCCGGCACGAGTGTCGAATCGGCGCTGCAGGAGGCGGCGGCCCTGCAGGCACGCGGGATCGGGACGTTGCTGACCTGCCTCGGGGAGAACGTCACCCGCCGGGAGGAGGCGGAGGCGGTCTGCAGCCACTATCTCGCGGTGATCGACTCGATCGCGTCCCGGCGTCTCGACGCCCACGTGTCGGTCAAACCGACGCATCTCGGGCTCGACCTCAGTCCGCCGCGCGCCGCCGATCTGCTCCTGTGCCTGGCGCAGGCGGCAGGCCGGCATGGACAGCTCGTCTGGATCGACATGGAACAGAGCCGGTACGTCGATGCGACGCTGTCGGTGTTCCGCGCCGTGCACGCCCGGGCCGACAACGTCGGCGTCTGTGTCCAGTCCTACCTGCGGCGCACGCCGGCCGATCTCGATGTCCTGCGTCCGTTCGCCCCGCACATCCGTCTGGTCAAGGGGGCCTACCGCGAGCCGGCGGCCATCGCCTTCCCGCGCAAGCGCGACGTGGACCGGGCCTACGAGGATCTCGCCCGCCGGCTGATCGCCGACGCCGGGCACAACGGCGCCGTGGTCGGCATCGGGACTCACGACGATCGGCTGATCGACAGGATGGCGGCCCGGGCCCGCGAAGCTGGTCTCCCGGCCGGCGTCTGCGAATTCGAGATGCTCTACGGGATCAACAGGCGCGCCCAGGACCGTCTGGCGCGCGACGGACACCGGGTGCGTGTCCTGATCAGTTACGGGGACCACTGGTTCCCGTGGTACGTGCGGCGGCTGGCCGAGCGGCCGGCCAATATCCTGTTCGTCCTGAAGAGCCTGTTCCGCCAGGGTTTGAGGTCGCCGGACGGGGCGTGGCGGCCGGCCGGTCCGCCAGATGAACCCGGACCGGGCCGCAGACCTCCATTGGCCTTAGAATGATGGGACTTCCGGCCGGCCCGCACTCCGCGGCCGCGGCTCCGGTAGAAGGGGGATGATCATGGGCCGTATCTACGACAGCATCATCGACACCATCGGACGGACGCCGCTCGTCCGTCTGCCGAAGATCCAGAAGGAATTGCTGGGCGAAGTCGTGGTCAAGCTCGAATCGTTCAACCCGATGTCGTCCGTCAAGGACCGGATCGGCTACTCGATGATCATGGACGCCCTGGAGAAAGGGACCATCAAACCGGGCGGCACGACGGTCATCGAGCCGACCTCCGGGAACACCGGCATCGCCCTCGCCTTCGTCTGCGCCGCCAAGGGGATCCGCCTCATCCTGACCATGCCCGAGACCATGTCGATCGAGCGGCGCAAGGTGCTGCTGGCGCTCGGCGCGCGGCTGGTGCTGACCGAGGGCGCCAAGGGGATGAAGGGGGCGATCGCCAAGGCCGAGGAGCTCAACAAGGAAATCCCCAACTCGATGATCATCGGCCAGTTCGAGAACCCGGCGAACCCGAAGATCCACCGCGAGACCACCGCGGTCGAGATCTGGGAGGACACCGGCGGGCGCGTCGACGCGCTGGTCGCCGGGGTCGGGACCGGCGGGACGATCACCGGCGTGTCCGAGATGATCAAGAAGAAGAAAGCCTCCTTCAAGGCGATCGCCGTGGAGCCGAAGGACTCGCCGATCCTGTCCGGCGGACAGCCCGGGCCCCACAAGATCCAGGGGATCGGCGCGGGCTTCGTGCCGAAGGTCCTGAAGACCGAACTGCTGGACGAGATCATCAAGGTCAGCAACGAGGACGCCTTCGAGACCGCCCGCCGTCTCTGCCGGGAGGCAGGGATCATGGTCGGCATCTCGTCCGGCGCGATCGCGTGGGCGGCGTTCCAGGTCGCGAAGCGCCCCGACTGGAAGGGCAAACTGATCGTCGCCGTCCTGGCGAGCCACGGAGAGCGGTACCTCTCGACACCGCTCTTCGATTTTCCAGACGCGAACGCCCAGTAGGCGACCGCCCGGAGCGCATGCTCAGGATCCTCGAGGACATCCGCAACGCGCAGCGCAACGACCCCGCGGCGCGCGGCATTCTCGAAATCGTCCTCTGTTATCCGGGCCTGCATGCGATCTGGTTCCACCGGATCGCCCGCGGGCTCTGGCGCCTGGGGCTGCCGGTCATCCCGCGCCTGGTGTCGCACGTCGCCCGTTTCCTGACCGGCATCGAGATCCATCCCGGCGCCACGTTCGGCCGCCGGGTGTTCATCGATCACGGCATGGGGACGGTCATCGGCGAGACGACGGTGGTCGGCGACGACTGTCTGATCTACCAGGGGGTCACGCTGGGCGGGACCAGCCTGACGCGCGGCAAGCGCCACCCGACGCTGGAGGAGCACGTGGTCGTCGGGTCGGGGGCGAAGATCCTCGGCAACATCACCATCGGCCACCACTCGCGTGTCGGGTCGGGGTCGGTGGTCATCAAATCGTCGCCGCCCCACTCGACCATCGTCGGCATCCCCGGCCGCATCATCGAGGAGAAGAAGGACACCGAGGTCGCCGGTCACGAGTTGGACCACAACCGTCTGCCCGATCTGACCGCCAAGGCAATAGCCTCGCTCCACGACCAGGTGCAGGAGCTGGCGCGCGAGATTGCCGACCTGCGACACCGCCCCGTCGTCGCCGCCCCGCCCCCGCCGGGCCTGACGCCGGACGAAGTTGAAGGGGCGTTCCGGGCCCTCGACCAGAGCGCCAAGGACGCATCGGACCGCGCCGATCCGCTGAACGACGGCGCGGGGATCTGAGGAGATCGCGGCGATGGCGAAGCGCCCCGCCAGGAAACCCGACCTTGCGCATCGCCCCGCCGCTGGTGATCACGCGCGATCTGGTCGATCGGGCCCTCGACATCCTGATCGACTCGATCCGCGACGAAGAGTCCGGCAAACCACTGTGACCTTGAAGGAGGTGCCACGATGAAAAGAGCATTGCTCCTCGCCGGCCTGGCGCTGACCCTCGCCGCCGCCGCTCCCGCCAAGGGGCCGGACGTCGGCGACCCGGCGCCGGCATTCTCCCTCCCGGGTTCGGACGGGAAGACGCACACGCTCGCCGATCTCAAGGGAAAGCAGGCGGTCGTCATCGCCTGGTTCCCGAAGGCGTTCACCGGCGGCTGAACCGCCGAATGCAGGTCGCTCCGTGCGAGCGGCGAAAAGATCCGGGAATTCGAGGTGGCCTACTTCGCGGCCAGCACCGACGACGCCGACACCAACCGCCGGTTCGCCGAATCGCTCGAACTCGACTATCCGATCCTGAGCGATCCCCGTAAGGAGGTCGCCCGCGCCTACGGCGTCCTGGAAGGCGACTACGCCAACCGGCACACCTTTTACATCGGCATGGATGGCCGCATCCTGCACGTCGATCGCAAAGTGAAGCCGTCCACGGCCGGGGACGACGTGGCCGCCCGGCTGGCCGAACTCAAGGTGGCGCGGCGGCCGAAGTGAGCGGCACGGACGCGGCCGGGTGAAGCGATCGCGGCCCGCCGGTCAGGGGATCCAGGCGTAGCCTAGCTTGAAGAAGACGCTGCGCTCGCGGATCGCCAGGTCGACGTAGTCCTCGGTCGTCCGTCCTTCGGAGTAGCCCACGTAGACCAGGGTCTGCGGGTTGATCTTGTACGAGAACAGCAGCTGCGTCAGGAAATCGCGCGACACGCGGTCCACCGGTTCGACGTAGAGCGCCGGGTCGCGCGACACGTGCTCGTACTGGACGATGGCGCGCGCGAAGGTCCGCAGGCTGAACTGGTAGACCAGCCGCAACTGGGTGAGGTTGGCGGTGTAGAGCCGCCCGGCATCGACATCGAGCCGCTCGTAGGCGTGGTCGAGGTTCAGATGGAGCCGCCGGCGGAACCGGACGTCGATCTCCGGGCTGGCGAACAGCAGGTCCCCCGGACGGGGGCTGCCGGGAAGGGCGTTGTCGTAGTCGATGGCGTCGCCGCCACGCCCGAAGAACTCGAACCGCAGGTCACCGGTCGGGTGGAACTCGAAGAACAGCTCCCCCGTCGTCTGATCGTAGGTGAACCCCTCGAACCGTTCCGCCCGGTCGGCGATCCGCGCGAACACCTGCGACTGCCGCGGCCCGAACAGCCCCATGTGCAGGCCGACGTCGCGGTCGGTCAGGATCCCTTCCTGGTCTTCGATCCGGAAGGCCATCGTCCCGAGGAACAGCCGCGTCATCCACGAGCCGGCGTCGCCCCACACGATGCGCTCGGCGATCAGGTCCGCTTTCCGGGTGTCGACCCGCGGGATGAACCCGGTGTCGGCCCGGAAGTCCTTCCCCAGGTCCTCCCAGCCCGCCAGCCAGAACCAGTCGCGTGACTGGTGGGCGTAGCGCATCGTGAGGGCGGTGTCGTCGAAGGCCCCCGCCGGCTGGTCGAATTCGACGGCGACGGCGTCCGGATAGCGGGTGTCGGATTTCAGCCACTGCAGCCGCAGGGTCTCGCTGTCGCCGAACCTCAGGAAGGCGTCGGCCCCCGCCATGCGGTTGTGATAGTCGTCCCCTTCGCGGGCGGTCGCCAGCACCCCGATCGTCGATGCCTTGCCCACGTCATAGCGATAGCGCAGGACCCCGACGTTGTTCGGCTGTTCCACCGTGTCGTCATCCGAGTCCTGGTTCGACGGGAAGAGGAGAAGGGTCTCGGCGTCGCGCGCGAACGCCGCGCCGATGGCATGCTTCCCCTCTTTGCCCGTGAGCTTGATCCCCCAGTCCGGATCGCTGACAGTGCGCGTGTAGATGACCTTGAGCGGTGTCGAGAAGAAGTCCGCCCCCTCCAGGAAAAAGGGCCGCTTCTCCGGGTAGAACAGGGCGAACCGGACATTGACATCGAGCTGCGCGACGTCGGCCTCGACCTGGGAGAAGTCGGGATTGAGGGCGGCACCCAGGCCGAGGTTCGGTGTCATCCCCCAGCGCACCGTCAGACCCGGGTCGGCGTCGATGTCGCCCTCGACCAGCGGCGCTCCGAACATCTCGTCCCGCTCGTCTGTCCGGCTCGCCGTCAGCGTCGGGTAGAGGTCGAGATTGCGGCCCGGCGTGATCCCCTCGAAACCGGTGAGCTTCGCCGACTGGCAGACGACGCAGGACCGGTCGCGATCGATCGGCACCAGCCCGAACTGGTGGCGCCGGTTCCGCGGCCAGGCGCGCACCGGCAGGAAGCCCCAGGTCTGCCCGCCATTCAGGCGCGGGAAGCGCAGGGCGTTGAAGGGGATTTCCATCTCCACCTCGTAGCCGTCGGCCGTCAGGCGGGCGGCCGACCTCCAGATGGCGTCCCAAGTCGTGTCCTCCTGCTGCTCCAGGTCGCCGCCGACGTCGTTGCGGCTGAGGTCGAGCTGCACCCCGAGCGGGTTGACGAAGAACCCGAAGGCCCGGCGCTCGTCGTTGAAGGAGTCGATCAGGACCCCGACATGATCGTCGTTGCCCATCTGGTCACGGTCCGAAAGGTGTGCCCGGATCTCCTCCGGCCGGGGGTCATGCGCCCGGAAGCCGATGTACAGCCGTCGTCCGTCCTCGAGGATGCGGCACTCGGTATGGACCGGGGCCGGCTGGTTGTCGGCCGGGTCGAACTCGATTCCGAGTTCGAGGACGAGGGCCTGGT
>Ga0180063_1000411_pt1 | contig 11488 bp, 8 predicted proteins | sample EasRivT47_16_10D_FD_121776 | JGI IMG/M metagenome (GOLD analysis project Ga0180063, IMG submission 121776) | Soil microbial communities from meander-bound floodplain in the East River, Colorado, USA - East River metaG ERMLIBT47_16_10D | ecosystem: Environmental > Terrestrial > Soil > Floodplain ...
CGAGACAGGCACCGGATACGCCCCAGGCAGCCTTTTCCTCCCCGGGCATCTTGTCCCAGCCGCCTTTTTCAATGAGCTCGGATCGCTGGTAGTTTTCCGCCCCTTGAACTTCCTTGATTTTCATCTTGTAATCCGGGGCGCTCATGAATTGGGCGACGCAGATCGCCGCCCGTTTCGCCATTACCGACTCGTCGCTTATCTTCTGGGTCGTGCCGGAGGTCGTCCAGCCGCCCCATACGAAGCCGATCGTGATTGCGATGCCTGCACCGACAACAAACCCCCAAAATCCATACGTTACCTTCACATCCGTTTCTGGTTTCATTGGCCATACCTCTCAAAATGTGGCGGTCGCGGTAAGCCCCCTGCATTTCCCGCTGTTTCGCCTATCCAGGATTTGCGTGCCTCGGCCCCTGCGCTATCCGGCGCGGGGATTGAGACTTGGGCCAACGGACCGGAACGGTCACTATCTGCGCCGCCCGGGTCGCGGTCTGTGCGTTACCGCGCATAGTGAGGGGGAAGCGGGTCGGAACGGTGCAACTCGCGGATCGCGGGTCGCGGATCGCGGGTCGCGGGTCGCGGGTCGCGATTAGATCAGGTTCTCGTCACCCAATCCCACCTGCCCGCTGTGCCCATTTCGCCCCACCGGTTACCGTCCCGGGTGGACAGTCGGGCCGCGCCGATGTTACGGTGGACCATCGGTCGACGTGACCGCTCAAAGGGGGAGTCATGCCAGCCAAGAGCTTCAAGATCCGCTCTCGGGAGGGCGGCGAATTCGACTGCTACATCGCAACGCCTGGCTCCGGAGGCAAGGTCCCGGCGATCGTGCTCGCCTCCGCCGTGCATGGCGTCGACCAGGACATGAGGGCAATTGCCGACGAGTTTGCCGCGCACGGCTACATTGCGGCGGCGCCTGATCTTTTCTGGCGCACCGTTCCGGGCCCGCTCGCGCGCGACGACGACCGCACGAAACAGCGCTCGCAGCCCCGCTTCGAAAAGATCAAGGCTGGCGAGGCCGACATGGCGGATACCCTGGCCGAAGTGCGCAAGCAGCCGCAATTCAACGGGCGCGCCGCGGCGATGGGTTTTTGCTACGGCGGCCCCTACGCCATCCTCGGGCCCAAGCGGCTCGGCTACGACGCCGGCATCTCCTGTCATGGCACGCAGTTGGGGGACTTCCTGAAGGACCTCGAGGGCGTGAGCCAGCCTGTGTGCATTATCTGGGGCGACCAGGACCACGCGGCGCCCCCCGACGTGCAGAAAGCCTATCGCAGCGTGCCGTCGCGCATGAAGAACGTGGGGGTGCACATCTTCCCGGGCGTGCTCCACGGCTACATGATGCGGGGAAACGCGAAAGCGTTCGATCAGAAGTCCTACGAGTTCTCCATGGCGCGCGCGCTGGCGATCCTGAAGGGGCTGCGCGGCGAGGGCGAGCGGCAATCACTGCGCAAGGCGGTGTGATCAGTCGTCACCGGCTCACCGGCCGAGCGCGCGCGCAAGCACCTGCGCCACGTGAACCGCTGAGCGACCCGCTCCATCCTTGATCTGGTGGCGGCAGCTTGTCCCGTCGGCGACGATCAGCTCGTCGGCGCCCGCCTTGCGCACGCGCGGGAGCAGCGACAGCTCGGCCATTTTCATGGAGACATCGTAATGCGCCGCCTCGTAGCCGAAGGCTCCGGCCATGCCGCAGCAGCTCGACTCGATCGCTTCCACCTTCAGGCCGGGGATGAGCTTGAGGACCTTCTGCACGGCGGGCATGACGTCGAACGCCTTCTGGTGGCAATGGCCGTGGAGCAGCGCCTTCTTCTCCGGCAGTGGCCCGAGTTTGAGCTCGAGCCGGCCCGCTTCGTGCTCGCGCGCGAGGAATTCCTCGAACAGGAACGCATTCAGCGCGAGCTCGGCGCTCTCTACGCCCGGCAGCATCGAGAGGAATTCGTCGCGCAGGCCCAGTAAACAGGAAGGCTCCAGCCCGACCACCGGCACGCCGCGTTCGACGTACGGCGTGAGCGTCGCGATCGTGCGGCGCGCCTCGAGCCGCGCTTCGTCCACCAGTCCGGCGGCGAGAAAGGTGCGGCCGCAGCAGAGCGGCCGCCCGCCGTCGGCTGGTTTTGGAAGATGAACCGTGTAGCGCGCGGCTTGCAGCACGGCGAGCGCGGCGCGGGCATTCTCGGGCTCGAAGTAGCGGTTGAAGGTGTCAATCAATAATACCGCCTCGCGGCTCGACTCACCTGCCCCCTCAGGGGGGCGAGGCGGGGTTTCGAGGAGCATGTCTCCGAGCCGCCGAGCGCCCGATTCGATACCACGAATTGGGCCGGGACGGTCGGGATGGGGGTGGTTGTGTTTCCCCCTCACCCTAACCCTCTCCCCCGATCCGGGGGAGAGGGAAGCTATGTGGGTTGCGCCCGGGGCGCCCTCAACCCCCCCCTCTCCCTTCGCAAAGGGAGAGGGTTGGGGTGAGGGTTCGCGAAACGCGTCGCCGCGCCACTTCGGCAGCGAGCGCTGCGGCGCGAAGCCGAGCCAACTCTGCGCGATGGACTGCATAGCGTTCGTGAGCGGCGCGACTCGGGAGGCGAGCGGCGCATATCGCGGTAGATTGGCAACCAGCCTCTCTTTGATCGACAACGCATGGCGTTGTCGATAGTGATGGAGGAACTCCACCTTCATCTTCGCCATGTCCACGCCGGTCGGGCACTCGCGCCGGCAGCCCTTGCACGAGACGCAGAGCTCGAGCGTCGCGTGGAGCTCCTCGGAGCCGAGCGCGTCCGGGCCGAGCTGGCCGGAGAGCGCGAGCCGCAGCGTGTTCGCGCGCCCGCGCGTGAGATGCCGTTCCTCGCGCGTGACTCGGTACGAGGGGCACATGGTGCCGGCGTCGAACTTGCGGCAGTGGCCGTTGTTGTTGCACATCTCCACCGCCTTGGCGAAGCCGTCCCCCCGGTGTCCCGCGCCGGTCTCGTGTTCCGACCAGTCGAGCGCAGTCTTGACCGGGATCGTGCGGTAGCCGGGCGGGTAGCGGAAGAGCGTCCGGTCGTCCTGCTTCGAAGGCCGCACGATCTTGCCGGGGTTCATCAGCCCCTTCGGATCGAACAGGCCCTTGATCTCGCCGAACGCGCGCGTCAGCTTCGGGCCGAAGAACGGCTCGATCCACTCCGAGCGCACCAGCCCGTCGCCATGCTCGCCGGAATAGGCGCCCTTGTAGTGCCGGACCAGTTCCGCCGCCTCTTCGGCGATGGCGCGCATCTTGATGGCGCCGTCGGCCCGCATGTCGAGGATGGGCCGGACGTGCAGGCAGCCGACGGAAGCGTGCGCGTACCAGGTGCCCTTCGTGCCGTGCTTCTCGAACACGCGCGTGAGGCGGTCGGTGTACTCGGCGAGGTGCTCGAGCGGCACCGCGCAATCCTCGATGAAGGAGACCGGCTTGCCGTCACCCTTCATGGACATCATGATGTTGAGTCCCGCCTTCCTCACTTCCCACACGTCGCGCTGCAGGGCGGCGTCGGTGATTTCGACCACGCCGCCCGGGAGTCCGAGATCGCCCATCAGCTCGCCGAGCTGGCGCAGCTTGCGCAACTGCTCGTCGCGGTCGTCGCCGGCGAATTCCACCAGCAGGATCGCGTCCGGGTCGCCCTGAATGAACTTCCCGACGGTCGCGCGGAACGCGGGATTGCCGCGCGCGAGCCCGATCATGGTCCGGTCCACGAGCTCCACGGCGACGGGCGCGAGTTTCACGATGTTCTGCGCCGACTCCATTGCCTTGTAGAACGCCGGGAAATGGCAGACGCCGAGCGTCTTGTGCCTGGGCAGTGGCGAGAGGTTGAGGTGGAGGCGGCGCGAATACGCAAGCGTGCCTTCCGATCCCACCAGCAGGTGCGACATGTTGAATGACTCGCCCGACAGCATGTCGAGGTTGTAGCCGCCGACGCGGCGCAGGAGCTTCGGGTAGCGGTGCTCGATTTCTTCCGCCTCGCGCACGGCGATGGCGCGGATTTTTTTCACCAGCTCGACGTAGCCCTTCGGCCCGGCGAGCCGGCCCTCGCCCGCCGGCACTTCCCCGAACTCGTAGCCCGATCCGTCGGCGAGCACGGCGTCGATTGCGCGCACGTTGTGCACCATGTTGCCGTAACGGATGGAGCGCGAGCCGCACGAGTTGTTGCCCGCCATGCCGCCGATCGTCGCCTGCGCGCTGGTCGAGACATCCACCGGGTACCACAGCCCGTGCGGCCTCAGGTACGCGTTCAACTGGTCGAGCACGACGCCGGGTTGCACGGTGGCGGTGCGCGCGTCCCGGTCGAAAGCGACGACCTGGTTGAGATGCCTGGAATGGTCGATGACGAGCGCGGCGCCGACGGTCTGCCCGCACTGCGAGGTGCCGCCGCCGCGCGCGAGCACCGGCACGCCCTCCTCGATCGCAATGCGCAGCGCCGCGAGCGCGTCTTCCTCGGTCTGCGGCACCACCACGCCCACCGGCTCGATCTGGTAGATCGACGCATCGGTCGAGTAGCGCCCGCGGGAGGCGGCGTCGAACAATACCGCGCCCTTGATCTCTCGACGCAGCCGCGCCGCGAGGGCCGAATCACCCGGGGTAATCGAGCGCGCCATAATCAAGAATGCGTGACCTGGTGTGGCGTGACGCGGTGCGGCGTGACATGGTGAGGCGTGACCCAAAAAGCGGGTTGGTCGAATCACGACTCACGAATCACGATTCACGCTTTCCGCCCTATAATAGCGCAGCCACCACGAGGCGAGACATGACACATCAAAGCGGCCGCCATTTCCTGCAGATTCCGGGCCCGACCAACGTGCCGGAGCGCGTATTGCGCGCGATCGACCACGCCACCGTGGACCACCGCGGGCCGGAATTCCAGGAAATGAGCAAGGAAGTGCTGGCGGCCCTGAAGCGCGTCTTCAAGACCAATAGCCCGGTCGTGATCTTCCCCGCCTCCGGCACCGGCGCGTGGGAGGCGGCGCTCGTCAACACGCTCTCGCCCGGCGACAAGGTGCTCATGGTCGAGACCGGCCACTTCGCGACGCTGTGGCTCAACATGGCGAAGCGCCTTGGGCTCGATCCGGTCTTGATCCCCGGCGACTGGCGGCATGGAGCCGATCCCGCTGCGATCGAGGCGAAGCTTGCGGAGGACACGGGCAAGCAGATCAGGGCGGTGATGGTCGTGCACAACGAGACTTCCACCGGCGTCACCTCGCGCATCGGCGAAGCGCGGAAGGCCATCGACCGCGCAAAGCACCCGGCGCTCTTCATGGTGGACACTATCTCCTCGCTCGCCTCCATCGACTACCGCCACGACGAGTGGGGCGTGGACGTCACTGTCGCCGGCTCGCAGAAGGGCCTGATGCTGCCGCCCGGGCTCTCGTTCAACGCCGTGTCCGACAAGGCGCTCGCCGCCGCGAAACAGGCGAAGCTCCCGCGCTCCTACTGGAACTGGGAGGAGATGATCGCCGCGAACAAGGACGGCTGGTTCCCGTACACGCCGGCGACGAATCTCCTCTACGGCCTGCGCGTCGCGCTGAAGATGCTGGACGAAGAGGGGCTGGAGAACGTCTTCAAGCGCCACGACCGCCACGCCGAGGCGACGCGCCGCGCGGTGCGCGCGTGGGGGCTCGAGATCCTGTGCGCGAACCCCGCCGAGTACTCGAGCTCGCTCACCGCGGTGCGGATGCCGGAGGGTCACAGCGAGATCGCGTTCCGGCAGGTGGCGCTCGATCATTTCAACCTCTCCCTCGGCTCGGGACTGACGAAACTCCGCGACAAGGTGTTCCGCATCGGCCACCTCGGCGACTTCAACGATCTCATGCTATGCGGAACCCTGTGTGGGGTTGAGATGGGGCTGGAGCTTGCCCGGGTTCCGCATGAAAAAGGCGGGGCGGATGCGGCGATGGACTACCTCGTGCGCGGCGGGCAGGCGCAAGCGAAGGGCGGCGCCAAAGCGCGCGCCGCCTGAACCGGCCCCGCTGAACGGCGTGGGTCGTGATTCGTGATTCGTGATTTGACCCAAGCCCCGGCCTGAGCCAGGCGCTCCGCGCGAAGCACCCTGAGAAACGAATCGCCCACCGCGATTCACGAAACATGACCCACCAGCCACGAATCACGACTCACGAATCACGATTCACGCATTTATGAAGCTGCGCGATCGAATCGGGGTCGATTTGGGAAGAAGGATCCGCCTCGAGGAAGGCATCGAATGGGCGGCGACGAACGGCGTGCGGTTCATCGATGTCCAGCTCGACACGGCGGAGAACGCGCTGACCACCTTCGACGCGAAGCGCTGCCTGGCCGTGCACAAGCAGCTCGACAAGCGCCGCATCAAGCTCGGGCTGCACACCAACTCGGCGGTGAACGTCGCCGAGTATTCGCCCCACGTGGCGGATGCGGTCACCGAATACCTGAAGCGCCACGTGGACCTCTTCCCCAGGCTCGGCGCCAGCTGGATGGTGGTGCACGCCGGCTACCATTTCACGAAGGACAAGGCCATGCGCATGAAGGCCGGGCGGGAACGGCTGCAGCGCGTCGTCGCCCACGCCGAGAAGAGGAAAGCGCTGGTCCTGCTCGAGAACCTCAACAAGGAGCCGGAGGACGCCGAGGTGCACTACCTCGCGCACACCGTCGAGGAGTGGCAGTACTACTGGGACATCCAGTCGCCCGCCTTCAAGCTCTCCTTCACCGCCAACCACGCTCACCTCGTGCCGGAAGGGATCGAGGGGTTCGTCGAGGCGCTCGATTTCAAGCGGGTGGGCGAAGTGCGGCTCGCCGATTGCTACCGCAACGGCCACGAAATCCACCTCGCGCCGGGCGCCGGCAATCTCGACTTCGGCCAGATGTTCAAGCTGGTCGAGGGCAAGGGCTACAGGGGCCATTACACCAACGCCTTCGGCTCGCTCGGCGACATGCTCTCGGCCCGCGACCTTCTCGTTGAGAAAGCGCGGGGGGCGGGTGTCAGCGTCGACTGACACCCGAAGATCGTGACTCGCGGATCGCGACTCGTGAATCGAGCACGCATAACGACATGAAGCCTTCCTTCTGACAGCAATCGGCTCAACCCGGTAATTTCACGCGTATACGAGGAGAAAATGGTCAATTCACGCCTCACGATTCACTATTCACGCCTCATGCTGTGCGCCGCCGCGCTGCTTGCGGCAGTCTCCGCTGGCGCACAGCCATACCCGACCAAGCCGATCCGCCTCGTGGCGCCGTTCGCGCCCGGGGGCGGCACCGACATCAGCGCCCGCATCCTCGCTGAAGCGCTCGGCAAGACGTTCAAGGAGACGGTCGTGGTCGATAACCGGCCGGGCGCGGGCAGCGTCGTCGGCACCGAGATCGTCGCAAAATCGAACCCGGACGGCTACACCCTGCTGCTCGGCAACATCAGCATGGCGTTCAACGCGGCGCTCTACAAGAAGCTGCCATTTGACACGCTGCGCGATTTCACGCCGATCTCGCTGGTGAGCGACCAGCCGAACATCCTGGTCGCCCACCCGTCGCTGCCGGCAAAGTCGTTCAACGAATTCATTGCGCTGGCGCGCTCGCAGCCGGGCAAGCTCACCTACGCTTCGGCCGGCACCGGCGCGGGCACGCATCTTGCGATGGAGCTCCTGATGATGTCCCAGAAGATCGAGCTCGTGCACGTTCCGTACAAGGGGACCGGCCCGGCGCTGACGGCGTTGCTCGGCAACCAGATCTCGGCGTTCTTCTCGACCTTCGCCTCCGCGCTGCCGCACGTCAAGGCCGAGCGCCTGCGCGCGTTCGCCGTGACCAGCCTCAAGCGCGCCGGGCCGCTGCCCGAGGTGCCGACGGTCGCGGAGTCCGGCGTTCCCGGCTACGAGTACAGCACGTGGTACGGTCTGCTCTCGCCGGCCGGCGTCCCGCGGGCGATCGTCAACCGGCTCAACAAGGAAACGGTAGCCGCACTCAACGATCCGGAGATCCGGCAGCGCTACATCGCCCAGGGCGTGGAGCCGATCCCCTCCACAGCCGCGCACTACGCCGCCTACCTCAGGTCCGAGACCGAGAAGTGGTCGAAGGTGATACGGGCGGCGAAGATTCCCCTTCAGTGAAGCGTGATGGGTGATGTGTGGCACCCAGGATGAAGGCGGAAGGCGGAGGGATGGGCTGGTTTGGACTCCCGCACTGCGGGGGTCATCCTTCATCCCTCATCCTTCATCCTTGATCGGGGCCGTCCCGCAATGCGAGATTGCACGGACCCTTGTGAAACGGGGCCTTTCCGGCTAAGTTAACCGTCCGCGCCCGCTGGCGCCGGGCGCGACCGCATCTGCCGCCCGACTCTAACAAAGGAGGAGACCATGAAGCACGTGAAACTGTCCCTGGTACTGGGTATCGCCATGCTGACCGCAGGACTCTGGCCCGCCGCGGCCGGGGCCCAGCAGCCCGTAACCATCCGGCTGGGTCACGTGGGTTTTCCGGGCTCGCTCTTCGACATCACCGGCAACAAGTTCGCCCAGGACGTTAACGCGGCATTGAAGGGCCGCGTGGAAGTCAAGGTCTTCCACTCGAGCCAGCTCGGGTCCGACGAGCAGATGATCAAGGGCATCCGGGTCGGAGCACCCGAGATGCAGATCCCCTCAACCGTCATGAGCACGGTGGACCAGCGCTACGGCGTGTTCGAGATGCCGTACCTCATCATCAACCGCACCCACATGAAGAAGGTCCAGGAAAACCGGGAAGTCCAGAAGGCGCTGTTCGAGAGCCTGCCGGCAAGGGGGATCCGCGTGCTGGGTGTCTGGGAGAACGGCTACCGCCACATCACCAACAACCGCCGGCCGATCAAGTTTCCGGGTGACATGAACGACATCAAGCTGCGCGTGCCGGGCGGAGTGTGGCGCGTGAAGATGTTCAAGACCTACGGCGCCAATCCCTCCCCCATGCCTTTCTCCGAGGTCTACTCGGCCCTGCAGTCGGGCGTCATGGACGGCCAGGAAAACCCGTTCTCGCAGATCTATTCCGCCAAGTTCCATGAAGTCCAGAAGTACCTCTCGCTGACCGGCCACGTCTACACCCCCGCCTACCTCCTCGTGAGCGAGGACTTCTGGCGCAAGCTCCCCAAGGATGTCCAGGGCACGATCGCGAAGATCGCCTGGGCGACGGGCGATTTCGCCCGCTCCGAGGGCGAGCGCCTGGACAAGGAACTGCAGGGCAAGCTCGCGCCGCCGATGATAGTCAACGAGCCGAACAAGGAGGCTTTTATCAAGGCGTCGGGCGAGGTGTATGAGGAGTTCGGTAAGCAGATCGCCGGCGGCGCGCAACTGATCAAGACCATCCAGTCGCTACGCTGATGGCGAAGCTGCTCGGGCGGCTCGTCATCCTCATCGAATGGTGGGCCGTCTGTCTCCTCGCGGGGCTGGTGGTCGTGGTCTGCCTCGGGGTCTTCTTCCGCTACGTCCTCAATTCGTCGCTGGTCTGGTATGACGAGTTCGCCTCGTACATGCTGGTCTGGCTGACCTTCTACGGCGCCGTCGTCGCGGACTACCAGGGGCGCCATATCAGTTTCGATCTGGTGGTGGGCAAGCTGGCCCCGCCGGCACGCAAGGTGGTGGATGTGGTGGCCGAGTTCGCCGTCCTCGGCTTCCAGTTTGTGCTGTGCTACTACGGCTGGATCCTCACGGAAAGGATGGGCGACGAGACCGCCATCTCACTGCCGTGGGTAAGGGTGAACTGGATCAACAGCGTGCTGCCCATCACCGGCGGCCTGCTGCTCCTCATCAGCGGCACGCGGCTGATCGGAAAACTGTCGGGACGAACGAACAGACAACGAGGCGACGGGGCATGGAGTGGATCATCCTCGGAGTAATCGTTCTCCTCACCGTCATCAACGTCCCGATCGGCTATGCGCTCTCGATCGCGACCATCCTCGCCATTCTCTGGACCGGCGCTGCCTCGCTCAGCGTCGTGCCGCTGAACCTCTTTTCCGGGGCCTCGAGCTTCCCGCTGCTTGCGATCCCGCTCTTCATCCTGGCGGGGGGCCTCATGGAGACCTCGGGCATCTCCCAGCGCCTCGTCAATCTCGCGAACAGCTTGGTGGGCTTCGTCCGCGGCGGGCTGGCGATGGTCACCGTAGTTGCCACCATGATCCAGAGCGAGATCTCGGGCTCATCGGTGGCCGACGCGGCCGCCATCGGCAAGGTGGTGATCCCGGCGATGGAGAGGCGTGGCTACCCGCGGGCGCTCAGCGCCGCCATCGTCTCCAATGCCGCCTCGGCGGCCATACTCATCCCGCCGTCGATCCCCATGATCATCTACGCGTGGATGGCCGAAGTCTCGATAGCCAAGCTTTTCTTCGCCGGCTTCCTGCCCGGCATCATCGCCGGCCTGTCGATGATGGGGCTCGCTTACTACTACGCGCGCATATTCAACCTGCCCGTGGAGCAGAAATTCTCCATCCGAAAGGTTGGGCGCTCGACGGTCCAGGCTTTCTGGGCCCTCTTGATCCCGGTCGTGATCTGGGTCGGTATCCTCGGCGGGATCGCGACTGCCACGGAGGTCGCGGCGCTGGCGGTGGTGGCGGCGCTCCTCATCGGCGTCCTCATTTACCGGGAACTCAACGGCCGCCAGACGCTGCACATACTCAAGGACTCTGTCGGCCAGACGGCTTCCGTCATGCTGATCGTGGCTTCTTCTGCCGTGCTGGGCTGGTTCCTCACCAGCGAGCAGGTCCCGCAGAAATTCGCGCGGCTGATCCTCGAGACCACCGACAACAAGATACTGATCCTCATCTTCCTGAACCTGTTCTTCTTCGTAGCGGGGATGTTCCTGCACTCCGCGGCGGCCATCATCCTGATCGTGCCCATCGTGCTCCCGCTCGTGCGCCAGATCGGCGTCGACCCGATCCACTTCGGTATCATCGTGACCATCAACCTTGGCGTCGGCCAGCAGACTCCGCCAGTGGCGACTGTGCTATTCACCACTGCGGCCATCGCGCGGATTTCATTCTGGGAGGTGTTCAGGGTGGGCTGGCCCTTCACCCTCGTGCTGGCGCTGGTGACGCTGCTCGTGACCTACGTGCCCTGGATCAGCTTGGGTCCGGTCAGCTGGATCGACTGGTGAGGAAAGCGTTCTTGCCGTTCCGAGTCTGAGGTCTCGATTTGGACCCGGTCTTAGTCACGCGCGACGGCGCAATCGCCACGGTCACGCTCAATAACCCCGGGCGGCTAAACGCTCTCGACAAGGCGATGTGGACGCGGCTGGGGGAGACGATGCGCCAGTTGTCCGCCGACGACGCCTTGCGCTGCGTCGTCGTGCGCGGCGCGGGAGACAAGGCGTTTGCCGCTGGCGCCGACATCGCCGAGTTCGCACGCGAGCGCGCCAATTCGAAACAGGCGAAGCCTTACGGCAACCTCATTCACGAAACCATGCAGGCGGTGGCGCGCTGCCGTCATCCCACGGTGGCATTGATCCAGGGGGCGTGCGTCGGCGGCGGGCTGGAGATCGCCGCGATGTGCGACCTGCGCGTCGCCGGGCAGTCGAGCC
>Ga0180063_1000412_pt1 | contig 11482 bp, 6 predicted proteins | sample EasRivT47_16_10D_FD_121776 | JGI IMG/M metagenome (GOLD analysis project Ga0180063, IMG submission 121776) | Soil microbial communities from meander-bound floodplain in the East River, Colorado, USA - East River metaG ERMLIBT47_16_10D | ecosystem: Environmental > Terrestrial > Soil > Floodplain ...
CGAGCCCGGCGTACACGGACGGACGAGCGGGCCCCGCGTCCGGCGACGGCTGGTTCTACCTGGTCCGCGCGAGGAACGCCTGCGGGACCGGCAGCGCAGGTCCCGGCCGCGATGAGCTCGATTCGCTCCTCTGCCCCATGCCATGAACGCGTGGCAGCAGAAACCGCGGCCTCCGGCGTGATTCCGCGGTATACGATGAGGAGCCGTCCGCCGAACGCGAACAGGGGGGCCCCATGCGCTCGTTGTGCCGATGCGTGGGTCTCGGGGGCGCGCTTCTCGCGACGCCACTGACGCTCGCGGACTACACGAACTTCGAAGTCTCGCACGTTCATCCGATCGACCTCGTTACCACGGCCGGCGGACCGCGACTCCTCGTCGTGAACACGCCCGACGCGGTGCTCGAGGTGTTCGCCATCGCCCCCGACGGCACCTTGACGCACGACCGCTCGATCCCGGTCGGGCTCGAGCCGGTCTCGGTCGTCACGCAGAACGGATCTCGAGCGTGGGTCGTGAACCAGCTCTCCGACTCGGTGAGCATCGTCGACCTCGATCGGGGCCTCGTCGTGCGATCGCTCGCCGTGGGGGATGAGCCGACCGACGTGGCGTTCGCCGCGGGGAAGGTGTTCGTCAGCGTCGCGGGCGAGGACCTGGTGCGCGTGTTCAGCCTGGCCGACCTCTCGGCGCAATCGACCGCGGTGCCGATCTTCAGCCGCAAGCCGCGCGCGCTCGGGGTCTCGCCGGACGGGAGCCGCGTGTACTGCGTGCCGCTCTTCTCCGGGAACCAGACGACGGTCGTTCCGGCCACCGCGATCTGGGGCACGGGCTCGGGGATCAACACCGGCCGGCTCCTGGCACTGGGTCTCGACGACGATCTGACCTGTCAGGGCCCCGTACCGGGCTATCCGCCGCTGCCGGCGGGAATCGAGCGCAATCCCGCGCTGCCGGTCGAGCTCGACAGCGAGGGGGAGCCGTTACCCCGCCGGTTGAGCCTGATCGTGCGCTGGAACGAGTCCGCCGGCCAATGGCAGGACGAGCTGGGGCAGAACTGGAACGCCTGCGTGCGCCGTCGCATGCCGGACCACGACCTGTTCGCGATCGATGCCGGCACGCTCGCCGTGACCGCGGTGGCGCACCTGGGCACGACGCTGTTCGACGTGGCGGTCAATCCGGCCACGGGAAAGGTCTACGTTCCGAACACCGATGCACGCAACCTCGTCCGGTTCGAGCATCCGCTGGGCCTGCGCGGCCACATCGTCGACAATCGAATCTCGATCGTCGACCCGGCGAGCGCGTGGAGTGTGACCAAGGTCGACTTGAACACGCACGTCAACCGGGCGAGCGACCCGGCGACGAACCTCGCCGAGCGGCAGGCCAGCGTGTCGCAGCCCGGCATGCTCGTGTGGAACCAGGCGGGCACCGTGGGCTATTTGACAGCGATCGGCTCGGACAAGGTGTTCCGCGTCGACGGCGGGTGCGCGAGCGGCGCCTGCGTCTTCGGCGCGAGCCGCGCCGCGCCCGCCGCGGTCGGAGTCGGCGCCGGACCGAGCGGGGTCGCGCTGGACGAGGCGCGCGATCGCCTGTACGTGCTCAATCGAATCTCGAACTCGATCAGCGTGGTTCAGGCCAGCTCGCTCGCCCGTCTCGCCGACGTCCCGCTGCACGATCCACTGCCCGAGACGCTGCGCGAGGGTCGGCACTACCTGTACGACGCTCTGCGCTCGGCCCACGGAGACGCGTCGTGCGCGACGTGCCACGTCTCCGCCGACCGCGACGACCTGGCCTGGGAGCTGGGGAACCCCGAGGCCGACTTCGTGGCCTACGGCGTGGCGCCCGACAACGTGCGGTTCGTGCTTCCCGGTCGTTTCCGGCCGACCGAGTGTGTGGATCTGAACCCAGCGGATCCGTTCTTCTGCGCCGCCCACGACGGATTCGACCCGCAGAAAGGACCGATGGTGACGCGGACCCTCCGGGGGTTGCTCGAGCCCCTGCACACGCGCGGCGACAAACCGACCGTGCGCGACTTCAACGAGGTGTACGTCACCCTGCTCGGTGCGCCCGACGTCGGCCCGGTCGACGGCAAGCCCGCCGGCCTGAACGCCGAGGACGCAGACCGGCTCCGGGCGTTCGCGCTCGGGATCTCCTTTCCGCCGAACCCGCTCATCGGTCCGGACGGGCTCATTCCCGATCAAACGGTCCCCGTTCCGGGCACGGTCTTCTCCGGCAATCCGACCCCGGGGCTGCAGGTGTACCTGTATCAGCAATCGTTCGGGGCGGAGGGCTGCCGGGGGTGCCACACGACGCATTTCGGCGCGGCGAACGGCCAGCTCGGAGGCGTGACGCCGACGCTTCCGGCGTCGCCGAGCACGACCGCTCTCGTGAGCGGGGAGATCGTCGAGATCCCGGCCAACGACATGGAGATTCCGGACCTGCGGAGCACGCACGAGAAGATCGGCTCGCTCACGACCGCCGCGCTTCCGCTCGCCCGATCGGGCTACGGACTGGGGCACGACGGGAGCTTCCCCGATCTCGGCACGTTCCTGTCGAAGAACGTGTTCTCGTCGCTGAGTGCGACGGAGATCCGCAACGTCGCGGCGTTCCTCGCGCTCCGCTTCCCCGTCGACCCGCGGCCCGCCGTCGGCCGGCACGTCACGCTGCCCGCCGGCACCCCCCCGACTGGAACGCCGGCCGAGGAAGCGCTGCTGTCCGTGCTCCTCGGCTCGATCGGGGACGGGGCGCACGCGGGGCGCTTCTGCGAGCTGACGGCCGCGGCACCCCTGGGTGGACCGGTGAAGCGGTTTCACTATGCGGGCGGGACCTGGGTCGCGGACCTCGCCTCGGAGACGCCGCGCACCACGACCGAGCTGCGGGAGTCGGCGACGGGACCGATCTCGTTCCTCTGCGCGCCGCTCGACTCGGGCGCGCGTCTCGGCGGCGATCGCGACGAGGACGGCGTGCTCGACGGCAACGACTGCGCGAGCGCCGATGCGGGATCGTTCAGCGCTCCGGCGGACGTGACGGATCTGCTGCTGGTCAAGACCCCCGAGTTCGTGTTGACGTGGGACGAGCAGGCCACGGCGACCGGACCGGGCCTGGTGTACGACGTGCTGGGCGGCTCGCTCGCCGCGCTCCGCGCGGACGGGATCTTCGCCGCGACCGCCTGCGTGGCCTCCGGGGTCGCGAGCCCGGCGTACACGGACGGACGAGCGGGCCCCGCGTCCGGCGACGGCTGGTTCTACCTGGTCCGCGCGAGGAACGCCTGCGGGACCGGCAGCGCGGGTCCCGGTCACGATTCTCTGTCGGCCCTCGTCTGTCCTCCGTGATCGAGACGGGGCCGGCCCCGTGCTACCTTGGCCGGCGATGAAGTCCCCCAAGGCGGAGAAGGAGCGCCTCGATCGGGTCACGGTCGAGGCGATCGTCGGGGTCGCCGACACGATCCACGGCGGGATCGAGAAGCTGCGCAAGCCGGTCGTCGACTTCCCCGTCCGCTCGCTCTCGAACGTGCGCTACGACGTCAAGAAGGGCTACTTCGAGATCGGTCGCGAGCGGTCCAGCCGCACGCTGACGGTCAACACGGCCAAGACCTTCGCGCAGACGCTCAAGATGATGGCCCTGTCGAAGGAGCTGGTCGAGACGAGCGACTTCGCCACCAAGCGAGATGCCTATTACCAGTCGAAGAACTGGGGTGAGGCCTGCTTCGACGAGCAGAGCGAATCCGATACCGTGATGGACGACATCGAGGCCATGTTCTCCGTGCACGGGGTCAGTCGCGAGCAGCTGCGCTACATCCCCGACGAGCACGGCGGAGCGGTCGCCGGCGAGCTGCTCGTCCACGACACCGACCTCGAGACCGGCAAGACCGAGACGATCGATTGCACGCGCTTCGGCTCGGGGGCCTACTCGATCCCCTCGCTCGTCGAGCACCTGCGCTTCGAGACCAAGGCCAAGTTCGTGCTGTGCATCGAGACGGGCGGCATGTTCCAGCGCCTGCAGAGCCACAAGTTCTGGAAGAAGGCGCACTGCATTCTGGTCTCGATGGCCGGCGTCCCGACGCGCGCCACGCGGCGCTTCGTGCGCCTGCTCTCCGAGCAGTGCAAGCTCCCGGTCTACGCCTTCGTCGATTGCGATCCGTACGGGATCTCGAACATCTACCGCACGCTGAAGGTCGGGTCGGGCAACGCCGCGCACATCAACCGTTTCTTCTGCGTTCCGGGTGCGAGCTACCTCGGCGTGACGCCGCAGGACATCGTCGACTACAAGCTGCCGACCCACCCGTTGAAGGAGGTGGACGTCAAGCGCGCCAAGGACGCGCTGAAGAACGACCCGTTCTTCGAGCGGCACAAGCCGTGGCGCGAGGCGATCGAGCGACTGATCCGGATGGGGGTTCGCGCCGAGCAGCAGGCGCTGGCGCGCTGGGGCCTCAACTACGTGATCGACGAGTACCTGCCGGCGAAGCTGAAGGCGCCCGAGAAGTTCCTGCCCTAGGACTCCCCGCCGCCGCCCGGAACGATCGCCGCCGGGTCGAGGCCCTGATCGCGCAGGCACTCCGCCCACACGTGGGCCGGCTCGTGGTCCAGCACGAAGCGCGGGTCGACCGGCGCGAAGATCCACGAGCCGTCGGCGATCTCGCGCTCGAGTTGCCCGGGGCCCCAACCGGCGTACCCGGAGAAGCAGTGGAACCGCCCGCGCGTCATCCCGCACAGCCGGGACAGCGTGCCGCGCGAGACGCTGACGTGCAGGCCGTCGATGACCTGGCGGCCCTCCGGATCGGCGTGCTCCGCTCCGTACAGCACGAGTCCCTGTTCGGGCTGGACCGGGCCGCCGCGCCGCACGCGCTTGGCCGGGTCGCCGCCGTAGGGGATCTCGTGGTCCGCGCACAGCTCGCGGAGCAGCAAGGGGCTGTCGTGGTTGATCACCACGCCGAGTGCGCCCTCCGGGTTCTGCTCGAGGAGCAGAACGACCGACTGGCGGAAGTTCGGGTCGAGTAGCTGCGGGACCGCCACCAGGAACCCGGGCGCGAGACTCGTCGCCATGCCTCCTGCTCTTGCCGGGCGCCGACCGAAACGTTGACCGAGCGGCGCAGCCGCGAGTATAGTACCGCGCTCCCGGGGCGGCGTAGCCAAGTGGTAAGGCAGAGGTCTGCAAAACCTCCAGTCACCGGTTCAAATCCGGTCGCCGCCTCCAGTCGTCCCGCCTCGCTGCGCCCCACTGCGGCAGCGGCTTACGATTCCGAAGTACCACGCTGACACGTGCCGTGGCGGCGCGCACACGCGCGCCGCGGGTCGAGCGTAGCTTCCCGCGCCAGGCCACGACGCGCGATCCGACGATTCCCGATGCAAGGCGACGCCGCACGAACGTGCGGTGTGCTCGCAGCGGGCTGCGCGAACGCGTGCGTTTCGCGGACTTCGCACGCGGGAAACCGTCGGAGCTACCGTCCTCGTCACCTCATGTTACGAGAACGCACGAAGCGCGCTCCGATAGGGCTTGGCGCGCGGCGCGCCAAGCGGTGGCAATCACGCGATTTGGATCCCCCGACCGATCGTGGCACGGATCTGGCAAACCGGCCCGACGTCCGACACTGACAACTCGGTGGGTGGGGTGAACATGTCCGTCGACACGACTCGCACGCTCCGGATCCTGCTCGCGCTCGCGCTCGCGCTCGCGTTCGGCGCCGCCGCCGCGGTCGAGGCCGGCACGATCTCCGTCACCTGGGACGCGCTGAGCCATCCCGATCTCGTCGGCTACCGCGTGTTCTACGGAACGGCGTCCGGAACCTACACGCAATCGATCGACGTCGGCTTGACGCCGCAGGCGACGCTGACCGGCCTGACCGACTGCACGAACTACTACGTCGCGGTCAAGGGTCGGGCCTCGGACGGCTCGCTGAGCCCGACCTACTCGGCGGAGCTGTCGGGCTGGTCGCGGCCGACCGTCACGACCTCGAACCCGACTTCGATCGCACGCGCGTCGACGGGGAGCGTGACGCTCGGCGGAACGAACTTCCGCAGCGGGGCGAGCGTGCTGCTGTCCGACGCCTCGATCGTCGTCAACAGCGTGACCGTCAACAGCTGCTCGCAGCTCGTGGCGAACATCACGGTCCCGGCCACGAGCGCCCTCGGCGCGAAGAACGTCTCCGTGCGCAACACGGACCAGACGACCGGCACCGGCACGAGCCTGCTGACCGTGACCAACGCCGCTCCCAACGGCACGATCACCGCTCCCGCCTCGAGCGCGACGATCACCGCGGGATCGACCGTGACGTTCGCCGGCAGCGCGACCGATCCGGACAATACGACCCCCTTCACCTATCGCTGGGACTTCGGCGATCCGGCGATCGCCGACTCGACCGCGCAGAACCCGGGCGCGATCCGCTTCGACACGGCGGGCACGTTCCAGGTGACGTTCACCGTGACCGACGCCTCGGGCCTTGCGGACCCGACGCCGGCGACCGTGAGCGTGACCGTCAACGCGGCGCAGGCGCCCGTGATCAGCAACATCCAGGCGCCGACCGTCGGTTCGACCACGGCGACGATCACCTGGACCACGGACAAGACGTCCGACAGCCAGGTCCTGTACCGCAAGGTCGGCGAGAGCGCGTTCCAGCAGACGGCGATCGACGCCACGCTGGTCACGAGCCACTCGGTGGCGCTCGCCGGCCTGGCCCCCGCGACCGACTACGAGTACTCGGTGCGCAGCGCCGACTCGGGCGGCCTGGCCACGACGCAGGCCGCGGCGGCGCCGTTGACCACGCAGACCAACTCGTTCGCGTACCTGCGCGTCGAGGCCGAGAGCGGCCCGATCAGTGCGCCGGCGCAGAACGTGAGCGATGCGACCGCCTTCCGCGGCGCGTACACACGCCTCGCTTCGGGCACGGCCACCGGCACGGCGAGCAACCCCTCGGGCACGTGGGACTACGGCGTGAACCTGCCGTCGACCGGCACGTGGTACTTCTGGTACCGCCTGTTCGGCCCGAACACGAGCTCGAACTCGTGGTTCGAGCGTGTCGACGGTGGCTCGTTCCAGTCCGTCGCCACCACGCAGAACAACGCCTGGCAGTGGATCGAGGGCCGGTCCTACGGGCTGACCAGCGGTCTGCACACGCTGTCGCTCGGCGGACAGGAAGCGCTGGCCCGGATCGACCGCATGCTGATCACGAACGATCCGTCGTTCGTGCCGACCGAGGCCCCGAACGGCGACACCACGCCGCCGTCCGCGGCCACGACCTTCACGGCGACGGCCGGCGACGCCGCGGTCACGCTGGGCTGGACCAACCCGGCCGAAACGGGCTCGTTCCGCGTCGTCGTGCGCTACAAGACGACCGGAGGCTACCCGCTCCATCCGCTCGACGGCTTGCCGCTCGCCGACAACCCCGGCACGGCATCGACCGCCGAGAGCCTGGCGCACACGGGCCTGGCCAACGGCACGACCTACTCGTATGCGGTGTTCGTCGTCGACGCGGCGGGCAACGCATCGAACGCGGCGACGGCCCAGGCCACGCCCCAAGCGCCGCAGCCGCCGCTCGGCACGGTGCAGAACGTGCGGCGCTCCGACACGACCCCCTGACGCGTCGCCAGCGCGTCCCGGCGGCCCCCCGATCCAGGCGGATCGGGGGGCCGTTTTGTCGTCAGGGGGGCCGGTCTAGAGACCTGACCCCGAGACCTGACCCCTTGGCGGTTCCGGCAGGTAGCGCTCGGTGTACTCGCACACCATGCGCGACGCGGAGAAACGCGGGGTCAGGCGCCCCATGGCGAGCTTCATCCTGCGGATCCACTCGCGGGGCAGGCCTTCCGCATCGCGCTCGTAGAAGCAGGGGACGATCTGCTCGCGCAGCACGCGGTACAACGACTCCGCGTCGCCGCGGTCCTGCTGCTCGTGATCGGGTGTCTCTTCGGACTCACCGATGGCCCAGCCATGCGCGGCGTCGTAGCCCTCGCACCACCAGCCGTCGAGCACGCTGCAGTTGAGGCCGCCGTTGAGCGCCGCCTTCATCCCGCTCGTGCCGCTGGCCTCGAGCGGTCGCCGCGGGTTGTTCAGCCAGACGTCCACGCCCTGGACCATGAAGCGCGCGATGCGCATGTCGTAGTTCTCGAGCAGCAGGACGCGCCCCTTCAGCTCGGGTCGATTGGTCGCCTGCCAGATGCGCTGGATCAGCTCCTGGCCCGGACGGTCGGCCGGGTGGGCTTTGCCCGCGAACAGGAACTGCACGGGCCGCTCGTCGGCCGAGACGATCTCACGCAGCTTCTCGAAGTCGCGCAAGAGCAGGTCGGCGCGCTTGTACGTGGCGAACCGTCGCGCGAAGCCGATGAGCAGCACGTCGGGGTCGAGCAGGCTGCCCAGCGCGCGCAGCTCGTCCGGGGACCGGCCGTGCCGAGCGTACTGATCGAGGGCGCGCTCGCGGAGCAGCCGCACCAGGCGCTGCTTCTGCCGCAGATGCGCGTCCCAGATCTCCCGATCCGGGACCTGGGCCACCGCGCCCTCGAAGTCGATGTCGAGCAGGTGGCGCTCGAAGCGCGCCTCGACGTGGCGTCCCAGCGCCCCGCGCATGTCCCGCCCCAGCCAGGTCGGCACGTGGACGCCGTTCGTGATCGCCGAGACGCGCCGCTCGGGTTGGCGCTCGCCGAGGATCCGATCCCACATCTCTCCGGCGACCCTGCCATGCAACTGACTCACTCCGTTCGTCTCGCGGCTCGTGCGCAGCGCGAGCACGGTCAGATTGAACGGCTCGTCCTCACCGCCCGCGCCCGCGCGGCCGAGGGCCAGCGTGCGCTCGAGGTCGAATCCCGGGATCCCGCGCCATGATTCCAGGTACCGGCGAACGAGCGGCGCATCGAACGTCTCGTTCCCGGCCGGGACGGGCGTATGCGTCGTGAACACCGCGTCGGCCGAGATCCGGGCCAGCGCGTCGTCGAAGGACCGGTCGGGCTCCGTCTCGATCGCCCGGCGCAGCCGCTCGAGCGACAGCAGCGCGGAGTGGCCCTCGTTCATGTGCCACACCGCCGGCTCGATGCCCAGCTGGCGCAGCGCCTCGACGCCGCCCACACCCAGCACGTACTCCTGGCACAGACGCATCTCGCGGCCGCTGACGTAGAGCAGCGAGGTGATCGGCCGGTCCGCGGGGTCGTTGGTGGGGACGTCCGTGTCGAGCAGCAGGACGGGGGCGCGACCGACGCTGGCCTTCCAGATCTTGGCCCGGACGATGCGACCGGCCAGGTCGAGCGCGATCTCGATCTCGCGATCGTCCGGACCGACCACGGGCAGCAACGGGATCCGGCGCAGGTCGTAGTCCGGGTAGAAGTGCTGCTGCTCGCCGTCGGCGTCGATCGTCTGCCGGAAGTAGCCATGCCGGTACATCAAGCCGATGCCGACGAAGGGCAGGCCCAGGTCGCTCGCGGCCTTCGAGTGATCGCCGGACAGGACCCCCAGGCCGCCGGAGTAGATCTGCAGGCACTCGTGCCAGCCGAACTCGGTCGAGAAGTAGGCCACCGGTCCGCCGGCGTAGCCCGGGTTCCGGCGCTCGAACCAGGTCGGCTCGTCGGGCGCCATGTACTGGTCGAACTGCTCGACCACCGAGCGGTAGCCGCGGATGAAGTCCGGGTTGGCCTGCAGCGAGTGCCAGCGCTCGGGCTCGAGGTCGATCAGGAGCTCGATCGGGTTGCGATAGTGCGCCCAGCGGGCCGGGTCGAGCAGATGGAACAGCTGGCGCGTCGGCTGGTGCCACGTCCAGAAGAGGTTGTAGGCGATGTCGGTGAGGCGAGAGAACTGAACGGGGATGGCGATCGCGGCGGTCGGGCGCGTCCTGATCTGGGTCCGCAACATCCCCGGCTCACTCTAGCAGGTCGGGCAGGCCTTGCGTCGCCCGGCCCGCTGCGGCTAGCCTTCCGACGACACGGTGAACCACCTCGTGCTCGACCGCCCGCTCGTCGTCTTCGACCTCGAGACGACGGGGACCGACCCGGCCACCGACCGGATCGTCGAGATTGCCGGACTGCGCATCGAGACCGACGGCCGGCGCGAGGCGCGGACACGGCGGGTCAACCCCGAGCGGCCGATCCCTCCCGAGGCCACGGCGATCCACGGTATCGCGGACGCGGACGTCCGGGACGCCCCGACGTTTCGTCAGATCGCCCGTTCGCTCGAGCGCTGGCTCGAAGGAGCCGATCTCGCAGGGTTCAACGTCGTGCGCTTCGACTTGCCGCTGCTCGAACGCGAGATGCGCGACTGCGGCATCGACCTGGGACGCGCGGGCCGACGGATCCTCGACGCCATGACGATCTTCCATCGCAAAGAGCGTCGGGACCTCACGGCAGCCGTCCGGTTCTACCTCGGGCGCGAGCACGTGGGGGCCCACTCGGCCGAGGCCGATGTGGCGGCAGCGGCGGCGATCCTCGAGGCCCAGCTCGCGCGCTACGACGACCTGCCGCGGGGCATCGGCGAGCTGGCGACCTGGATCGGCGCGGAGCGTGGCGAAGGATCCGAGCGAGCGACGAAGTTCACCTGGCGCGAGGGGGAGCCAGTGTTCGCGTTCGGCCGCCACCTCGGTCGCACGGTCGGAGAGGTGGCCCGGGAGACCCCCGACTACTTGCGCTGGCTGCTCCAGGCCGACTTCCCGCCCGAGGCCAAGCGCGTCGTGGCCGAGGCCCTCGAGCGCCGCGGCGGCGGTCAGTCGACGTAGCCGAGCGAGCGCAGGCGCGCCGCGCTCTCGGCGTCGAGCGGCTCGGGAATGGCGTCGTCGAGACGAGTCAGGCCGTCGTACACCGTCTTCATCCAGCCCAGGACCCCCTCGGAGGGCGGAGACTTGATCGCATCGAGGCTACGCACCTCGGCCGGGTCGGTCGACAGCTCGTAGCGCTCGCGGCGCTGGTCGCGGACGTAGAAGATCTCCTTCGTCGTACCGTGGATCAGTCCGACCGCGAGCAGGCCGGACCGGCGAGCCAGGTCCGAGTCGTGCTTCGACAGGACGACCCCGCGGTGCGCCTGATAGCACGTCAGGCGGTCGCCGGGCGGCGGGTCGCCGCCGAGCACACCCGACCAGTCGAATCCGCGGAACGATGCCGGAGCCGCTTCGCCGACGAGCCCCAGAATCGTCGGCGCGACGTCGAGCAGCAGCGCCGGTGCGTCGAGGACCCGTGCTCGCACCCGGCCCGGCCAGACGATGGCGAGCGGGATGCGCAGGCTCGGCTCGTACAGGTTCCGGCCGTGGCCCCAGTAGTCGTGCTCGCCCAGGCTCTCGCCGTGATCCGCCGTGAACACGACCAGCGTGTCGGGGGCCAGGCCCCGCCGCTCCAGGTGATCGAGCAGGCGCCCCACCGCGGCATCGACGAACGCCACCTCGGTGTCGTAGCGGTCCAGGCGCGACAGATCGCCCGTCGGCGGCAGGCCGAGGGGCGCACGATGCTCGCGGCGCAGGAGATAGGGACCGTGCGGGTCGACGTAGTGGACCCACAGGAAGAACGGCTGAGCGCCGCGCGCGCCCGGCCGGGCATCG
>Ga0180063_1000415_pt1 | contig 11445 bp, 10 predicted proteins | sample EasRivT47_16_10D_FD_121776 | JGI IMG/M metagenome (GOLD analysis project Ga0180063, IMG submission 121776) | Soil microbial communities from meander-bound floodplain in the East River, Colorado, USA - East River metaG ERMLIBT47_16_10D | ecosystem: Environmental > Terrestrial > Soil > Floodplain ...
CACCCAGGCGATTGCCTCGGGAAGGTCGGTTCCATAGAGGTCATCCGCCCCCTCCTCGGCCGCCCCGACGACCCAGATCCCCCGCTCCTTGAGCGCGTCGAGCGTGCGCGCGAGATTCGTCGCCGCGAGGAACGGCACGCTTTCGGTCGCGCCGCTCGCCACCTTGGTGACGGTCGGCGAGAGCCCCGCGCTGCGGTCCTTCGGCACGATCACCGCGTGCGCACCGGCCGCGTCGGCCACGCGCAGGCAGGCGCCGAGATTGTGGGGATCGGTGACGCCGTCGAGCACAAGCAGAAGCGCGGGCTCCCGGAGGCGGTCGAGCACTTCCTCCAGGGTGACCTGCTCGTCGCGCCCCGTCACCCGCGCCACGATGCCCTGGTGGCGTCCGCCCCCGTAGAAACCGTCCAGACGCTTGCCGGGCACGCGCATCACGCGTACGCCGGCCGTCTCGGCGACCCGCACCACGTCGGCGAGCCGGGCGTCGTGTCGGCTCTCGTCGACCAGGATCTCGACCACCGACGCGGGATTCGTGCGCAGCCGGGCAAGCGCCGCGTGAAAGCCGATCAGGACGCGCGCTTCCTTCACGCCGGCACGAAATCGATGCGGCCGAGCTCCAGGTCCACGCGCACCACGCGCACGCACACTCGGTCGGCGAGACGGAAGGTCTTGCCGGTGCGCTCGCCGCGCAGGGCGTGATGGACGGGGTCGAAGTGGAAGTAGTCGGCTCCCAGCTCGGAGATGTGGGCCAGCCCCTCGACGTACACCTCGTCGAGCGCAACGAAGATGCCGAAGCCCGTGACCGCGCTGATGCTGCCCTCGAACTCCTCCCCGACGCGGTCGCGCATGTAGTAGCACTTGAGCCAGGTCTGGACGTCCCGGGTGGCCTCGTCCGCCCGCCGCTCGGTCATCGAGCAGTGAATGCCGAGCTCGTTCCACTTGCCGGGCGCGTAGGTCGCGCCGGCGAGGGCGGCCTTGATCGCACGGTGGATCACCAGGTCGGGATAGCGCCGGATGGGCGACGTGAAGTGCGTGTACGACTCGTAGGCGAGACCGAAGTGGCCGACGTTCTCCGGGCTGTACATCGCCTGCCGGAGCGAACGCAGCAGCACGGTCTGGAGGAGTTGGACGTCCGGGCGCTTCTTCACCTGCGCGAGCAGCTTTGCGTACTCCTTGGCGTGCGGCTCGTCGCCACCCCCCAGCTGCAGGCCAAAGCTCTTCAGGAACTCGCGCAGCGCCTCGAGCTTCTCGGGCGTCGGACCTTCGTGGATGCGGTACAGGGCCTTGTGCCCACGGCTCTTCAGGAAATCCGAGGCGCATACGTTCGCCGCAAGCATGCATTCCTCGATCAGCCGGTGCGCGTCGTTGCGCGGCGCCGGAACGATGCGCGTGATCTTGCCGCGCGCATCGAACTCCAGCACCGTTTCGAGCGTCTCGAAGTCGATCGCGCCGCGCTGCGCGCGCGCCGTGAGCAGCGCGCGGAACACCTGATCCAGCGTCTCGAGATGGTCGAGAAGCGGTGCAATGCGTCCCTCAACGACGGCCGGCTTCTCGTAGAGCGCGCGAGCGACCTGGGTGTAGGTCAGGCGCGCATGCGAGCGGATCACCGCCGCATAGAACTCGTAGCGCCCGACCTCGCCACGCGCCGAGAGGCTCATGTCGCAGACCATCGCCAGCCGGTCCTCGTCGGGGTTGAGCGAGCACAACCCGTTCGAAAGCCGCTCCGGCAGCATCGGGATCACGCGGCGCGGGAAGTACACCGAGTTGCCGCGGTCCCGCGCTTCCAGGTCGAGCGCGTCGTTCGGCTGCACGTAGTAGCTGACGTCCGCGATGGCCACCCGCAGGCGGAAGCCCCGTCCTTCCCGCTCGCAGAGCACGGCGTCGTCGAAGTCCCTCGCGGTCTCGCCGTCGATCGTCACGAACGGCATCGCGCGTAGGTCGGTGCGGCCCGCACCGTCCGCCGGCCGCACTGTGCGCGGAAGTCGCGCCGCGAGCCGCGTCGCCTCGGCCGTGAACTCGAACGGCAGCTCGTGCTTGCGCAGCGCGATCTCGATCTCCATGCCCGGGTCGTCGTGCGCACCGAGCACCTCGACCACGCGACCGATCGGTTGCGTCTGCCGGCCCGGCTGGACGACGATCTCGGCGGTGACCACCTGGCCTGGCTTGGAGCCGGCCGTCGCGCCGGGCTCGATCAGAAGGTTGTGCTGGATCCGCCGATCGGCGGCGGCGACGAACGCGACGCCGTGCTCGACGTGCAGCCGGCCGACGATGCGCGAGCGTGCGCGCTCCACCACCTCGACGATCCGCGCCTCCCGGCGCCCGCGCCGGTCGTAGCCCGACGGCTGGGCGAGCACCTGATCGCCGTGCAGAACCTGCTTCATCTCGCCCGGCGGGAGATAGAGATCGCCCGAGCCATCGTCGGGCGCCAGGAAGCCGTAGCCGTCCGGGTGCGCCTCGACGCGCCCGCGCACGACGTCGACCTTCTGCGCGACGAGGATCGCGCCCTTGCGGTTGCGCAGGATCTGCCCGTCGCGCTCCATTGCGGCGAGGCGCCGCGCGAACCCCTCGGCTTCATGCCGCTTCACGCCGACGAGCTTCGCGAGCGCGCGCTCGTCCACGGGGACCGCCTCCGCCTCGAGCGCCTGGAGGATGAACTCGCGGCTCGGCAACGGTTCGGCGTAGCGGCTCGCTTCGCGCGCGTGGAACGGGTCCGCGGCACGGCGGCCCGCCCGCTTGCCGGATCGCGGTGTCGACGCCGATTTAGCCTTTGCCTTCATTGAAGCCCGACGGTGATTGAATTAGAATTCGCGCCGCGTGCCGAGGTGGCGAAATTGGTAGACGCACTAGGTTCAGGTCCTAGCGGTGGCAACACTGTGGGGGTTCGAGTCCCTTCCTCGGCACCACCGACCCTTCCCCTCCTGACGACGAAGCCGGCGCGGCGCGCGGCGCCGGCCGTAACGTCCCGCCTGCACCCTCCCGCGTACGCGCTCACGCGGTGCGCGTGCCCAGATCGTCGGCGCTCATAAGGTCGTAGGGTTCGAACGGCTGGTGGATCCAGGGGTTCTCGGCGAGATGCTCGACGTAGTAGTCGGGCTTGTACCTCGAGCACTGCTTGAACCAGAGCACCGCGGTGCGGATTTCCTTCACCGCCGGGTGCGCCTCCACGATGTGCCGCTTCACCGCGTCCAATGTGACGCCCGAGTCGACCAGGTCGTCGACGAGCAGCACCCGCTCGCCGATGCCCTCGGTCGTCATCGACATGTGCTTCGACACCGTGAGCTCGCCGCGGTGCGTCCCCGCCTCACCGGTGTACGAGCTGGTGAAGATGATCGCGAGCGGCAGCTTGAAGATGCGCGAAATCACGTCGCCGACCCGCAGGCCGCCGCGCGCGATGCACACGATCTGGTTGAACTTCCAACCCGATTCGTGCACCTGCGCCGCGAGCCGCTCGATCGTCCTGTGGTAGTCGGACCAGCTGACGTAGAGGTCTCCTGCCATTTTCCGCGCGCCTGTTTCGTCCCTAGTGAAACGGATGTCGCCGGACGATCGTCTCCGCCCGGTCCGGGCCGGTTGAAATCACGTCGATCGTGACGCCGCAGATCGCCTCGATGCGATCGAGATAGGCGCGCGCGTTGCGCGGCAGCTCTTCGAGGCGCTGCACGCCGACGGTGCTCTCGCTCCAGCCGGGCAAGTCCTCGTAGACGGGGTCGCAGCGCGCCGTATCGTCGGCGCCGGCGGGCAGCAGGTCGCTGAACTGCCCGTCGATCTTGTAGCCGACGCACACCTTCAGCTCATCCATGCCGTCCAGCACGTCGAGCTTGGTGACGCACAGCCCCGAGACGCCGTTGATCTGGATCGAGCGCTTGAGTGCCGCGGCATCGAACCAGCCGCAGCGGCGCGGACGCCCGGTCGTCGCACCGAACTCGTTGCCGCGCGCGCGCAGCCGCTCGCCGGTGTCGTTCTCCAGCTCGGTGGGGAATGGCCCGGAGCCGACGCGCGTCGTGTACGCCTTCGTGATCCCGAGGACGTAATGCAGCATCTGCGGGCCCACGCCGGCGCCGGCCGCCGCGGCACCCGCGACGCAATTGCTCGAAGTGACGTACGGATAGGTGCCGTGGTCGACGTCGAGGAGACTTCCTTGGGCGCCCTCGAACAGCAGGTTCTTTCCGGCGCGGTGCGCCTCGTAGAGCGCGCGCGGCACGTCGGTCACCAGCGGCGCGAGCCGGCTCGCCATCGCGAGCGCCTCGTCGCGCGTGCGGGACGGGTCGACGGGTGCGGCGTTGAGGTACTTCGTGAGCACGAAATTGTGGTAATCGAGCAGCTCCTCGAGCTTCGCCGTGAAGCGTGCAGGGACAAGCAGGTCCTGAAGCCGGATCGCGCGCCGCGCGACCTTGTCCTCGTACGCGGGGCCGATTCCCCGACCCGTCGTGCCGATCTTCCCTGCTGCGCGTGTCGCCTCGCGCGCCACGTCGAGCGCCGTGTGGTACGGCAGGATGAGTGGGCAGGCTTCGGAGATGCGCACGCGCCCGTCAAGATCGACGCCGGCGGCGGCGAGCTCGTCCATCTCGGCGAGCAGCGCGTGCGGCGACAGCACCACGCCGTTGCCGATATAGCAGGTGACGCCCTTGTGGAGGATGCCCGAGGGAATCAGGTGCAGCACGGTCTTGCGCCCGGCTATGACCAGCCTGTGGCCGGCGTTGTGGCCGCCCTGGAACCGCACTACGCCCTGGGCATGGTCGGTAAGCCAGTCGACGACTTTCCCCTTCCCCTCGTCCCCCCACTGGGTACCGATGACGACGACGTTCTTGGCCATCCGGATGCGCGCTCCAGCCGCTTGCGCGGCTAGAGCGCTTCGATCTCCCATTTCTTGCCGCGCCGGACGAGGCGGCGATTGCAGCCAAGCTCGGCGCGCGCCGACTCGTGCCCCGGAAGATCGACGATCACGATCTCCCCCTTCTCGCGGAGCGCATCAACGGCGGAACGCAATGCCGCATCCTCCGCGTGCGGCGCAAGGATTGCCCCTTGCCGCTGCGCCCGCGGCGCTACCCGGGCGATCTCGCGCAGGTCCATCGAGAATCCCGTTGCCGGGCGCGCCCGCCCGAATGCCTTGCCGACCTCGTCGTAACGGCCCCCGAGCGCGATCGCGCTCGGCAGCCGATCGCTGTATGCCGCGAACACCACGCCGCTGTGGTAATGGTAGCCGCGGAGGTCCGCGAGGTCGATGCTCATTGCAATCCCGTTCGCCTGCACGAGCACACGCAGATCACCCAGCGCGGCTTCGATCTCCGGGTAGGCGGGTAGCTGCCGCTGCGCCGCGTCGAGCACGTCCGGTCCGCCATACAGGTCAGGCAGGGTGCGCAGCGCATCGCGGGTCGGCCCGTCGAGCGGAACACTGAGCGCTCCGATTCCGGGACGGTCCTTGGCGAGCAGCGCCTCGAGCAGCTCCGACTCGAGCTCAGGGGCGACGTTGCCCCGGCGTGCAATGGCACGAAACACCGCCACGTGGCCGACGTCCAACCGGACGTCCGATACGCGGCAAGCCGCGAGGGCCGCGCGCAGCAGTTGCTGGATCTCCACGTCGCTCTCGATGCCGGCGTGGCCGTAGATCTCGGCGCCGATCTGGAGCGGTTCGCGCGTCGCGGTCAGTCCACGCGGGCGGGTATGCAGCACGGTTCCGCAGTAGCACAGCCGCGCGACGCCATCGCGGTTGAGCAGGTGCGCGTCGATGCGCGCCACCTGCGGCGTCATGTCGGCGCGCAGGCCCATGGTCCGGCCCGAGAGCTGGTCGATCAGCTTGAACGTGCGCAGGTCGAGATCGCGCCCGGTGCCGGTCAGCAGGGAATCGATGTACTCGAGCATCGGCGGCATGACGAGCTCGTAGCCGTACACGCGGAAGACCTCGAGCAGGCGCGCGCGCGCCGACTCGATGGCGCTCGCTTCGTCCGGAAGCACGTCTTCGACGAACTCCGGAAGCAGCCACTTGCGCATGGGAGGCTGCGGCTCGAGAGCGCCCGGCGCTACCGCGACAGCGCAACGAGTGCGAGGCCGGCGAGCAGCGAGGCGAGACCGGCGAAGCGGAGCTGGCCGTCGGTGAACGCCAGGATCCGCTGGAACATGTCGCGCCACGTGGCCGGGGAAAGGAACGGGAGCAGCCCCTCGAGCACGAGCATCAGCCCGAGCGCCATGAGCAGCGTGCCCCCCATCGCCTACTTGCCGGTGGGAGCGGTGCGCGGACCGCCGGGATTCTTCAGGTACTTGAAGAAGTCCGAACTGGGATCCAGGACGAGCAGGTCGGAGCGGTTGCGGAAGCTCGCCCGGTAGGCGTCCAGGCTACGGTAGAAGGCGTAGAACTCGGCGTTCTCGCTGAAGGCGCGCGCGTAGATCGCGGTCGCCCGCGCATCGCCTTCGCCCTTTGTCCGCTGCGCCTCGCGATAAGCCTCCGCGATGATCACCTCGCGGTCCTTATCCGCCTCGGCGCGAATCTTCTCCGCGTCGGAGAAGCCCTGCGAGCGCAGCTCGGCCGCCACCGCGCGCCGCTCGGCCTCCATGCGCCGGTACACGGCCTCGCTCACCTCCGGCGGCAGCTCGACCCGCTTCAGGCGCACGTCGACGATCTGCACGCCGATCCGCTTCGCGTCGTCCTCGAGCTTCTCGCGCACCACCTGCATGATCTTGTCGCGCTCGCCCGAGATCACCTCCTGGACGGTGCGCTTGCCGAACTCTTCCCGAAGCGTCGAGTTGACCGTCTGATTCAGGCGCGTGACCGCAAGCGGTTCGTCGCCGCGGACGCTGACGTAGTACTGCTTCGTGTCGGCAATGCGCCACATCACGAACGAGTCCACCAGCACGTTCTTCTTCTCGGAGGTGATGAAGCGCTCGGCGTCGGGGGTGTCGAGCGTGAGAATCCGCGTGTCGAAGTAGCGGACGTTCTGGATCAGCGGAATCTTGAACTTGAGGCCCGGCTCGGCGACCACGTGCTTGATCTCGCCCAGCTGGAGCACGATCGCGCTCTCACGCTGGTCGACGGTGAACAGCGACAGGCTCGCGACCACCGCCGCAACGACAATGGCGCCAAGGACCACACCGAGTCCGCCCTTCATGGCCGGCCCTCGCGATCACGGCTGCGCAGGGAGTCGCGCGCGCGTGCCGGCGCTTCGGGCACCACCGGCGATTCCGCCGGGCGCGCTCCCGCCAGCCCTTCGCCGGCGCTGGTCGCCGGCATCTGCAGGATCTTGTCGAGCGGGAGCATCAGCAGGTTACCGCCCGAACGCGCATCGATCATGATCTTGCTCGTGCTCGTCATGATCTGCTGCATCGTCTCGAGGTAGAGCCGCTCGCGCGTGACCGCCGGCGCCTTGTTGTACTCGACGAGCACGGAGCGAAACCGCGCCGCCTCGCCCTCGGCGTTTGCGACGACCCGCTGCCGGTAGCCGTTTGCCTCCTCGGTGAGTCGCGAAGCGACGCCAGGCGCCTTGGGCACCACGTCGTGTAGTACGCCTGCCCCTCGCTCTTCTGGCGCTCGAGGTCCTGCTTCGCTTTGACCGCGTCGTCGAACGCCGCCTGCACTTGTTCCGGGGGCTGCGCGTTCTGCATGGTCACCCGGCTGATCGACACGCCCGTCTTGTAGCGGTCCAGGATGTCCTGCATCAGCTTTTGCGCGGAGGCCGCGATCTGCTCGCGCCCCTCGTAGAGCACGAAGTCCATGCTGGACTTGCCGACGATCTCGCGCATCCCCGACTCGGCGACCTGCATCACGACCTGCTCGGGTCGCCGGACATGGAACAGGAAATCCTCTGGGTCCATCACCGTGAACTGCACCGCGAACTGGATGTCGACGATGTTCTCGTCATCGGTCAGCATCAGTCCCTCGCGCGCCACCTTCGACTTCGGCGTGCCGCGGTAGCCGATTTCGACCGTGCGCACCTGGGAGACGTTGACGACCTCGACTGACTGGATCGGAAACGGCACGCGCCAGCGCAGACCGGGACGCGTCGCCTCGGAGTACTTGCCGAAGGTGAGGACGATGCCACGCTGGCTCTCGTCCACGATGTAGAAGCCGCTGGCGAGCCAGACGACCACGACCAGCGCCGCAAGCAGGCCAAAGCCGCCGCCGAGCTGTCGCAGGCTGGGCGGTTCCCCGCCGCCGCCCGAGGTGCCGCCGCCGCGCCGCCCGAAAATGGCGGCGAGCCGCTGGTTGAAGTTGCGCCAGAGTTCGTCGAGGTCGGGCGGTCCCTGGTTCCCGCCGCCGCCCCCACCGCCGCCGCGGCGACCCCATTGGGGATCGTTAAGTGACATGAGCGTCGCTCAGATTTTCCGTCTTGTTCGTGCTGATCCGGGAGGTGTCCTTCGAGGCTGCCACCTCGATCAGGGCCTGGCGCAATTCGCCTAGCCCCGCGCCCGTGCGGGCGCTCAGTCGGACGCGGCGGATGTTACCACAGTCGTCCCGGTCCGCCCCCGCGGGAACGCCGCTGAGATCGATCTTGTTCATGACGAGGATCTGCGGAACGGCCGCCGCGCCGATCTCTGCCAGCACCTTGTTTACCGCCTCTACCTGCCGGTCGCGGATCGGGCTCGCCGCGTCGACCACGTGCAGAAGGAGATCGGCGTGGATCGTCTCCTCGAGGGTCGCACGGAACGCGGCAACCAGCGTGTGCGGCAGGGCGCGGATGAAGCCCACCGTGTCCGAGACGGTGATCCGCCCCACCTCGGGCAGGTAGAGCCGTCGAGTCGTCGTATCGAGCGTCGCGAACAGCTGGTCGGCCGCGTACGCACCCGCGTGCGTGAGCGCGTTGAAGAGCGTGGACTTGCCGGCGTTTGTGTAGCCGACGAGCGACACCGACATCACGTCGGCCCGCACGCGCGCACGCCGCTGCACGTCGCGCTGGCGCTGCAGCTTCACGAGCCGCTCCTTGAGCAACTTGACCCGCTGGCCGAGCAGCCGCCGGTCGGTCTCGAGCTGCGTCTCGCCCGGGCCGCGGAGACCGATGCCGCCCTTTTGGCGCTCGAGGTGAGTCCAGCCGCGCACTAGGCGCGTGGCGAGGTGCTGGAGCTGCGCAAGCTCGACCTGCACCTTGCCCTCGTGCGAGCTCGCACGCTGCGCGAAGATGTCGAGGATGAGGCTCGTTCGGTCGACGACGCGACATTCGATCCGCCGCTCGAGGTTGCGCTGCTGCGCGGGCGACAGCTCATGGTCGAAGATGACGACGCGCGCGCCGGTATCCGCGCACGCTCGCGCAATCTGGTCGACCTTGCCCGATCCGGCGAACAGCGCGGGGTCGGGGCGGGAGCGCCGGCCCTCCACGACCGCGCGCACGTCGACGCCGGCACTCGAAGCGAGGAGGCGCAGCTCGGCGAGACTGTCCGCGTGATCGTTGGAGCCGAAGTCCAGTGCAACGAGGACGGCGCCCTCGGCCGCGCGGGCCGCGCCGTTGAGGTGCTTGGGGCGTCCGGTGAACTCGCCGGCCGCCACTAACGACGTCGCATCAGTTGTCGCCGCCGTGGTCGATGCTCAGGTTGACCGGGCGTGACGGGACGACAGTGGAGATGGCGTGCTTGTACACCATCTGGGTGACGGTGTTCTTGAGCAACACGACATACTGGTCGAACGACTCGATCTGGCCCTGGAGCTTGATTCCGTTCACGAGGTAGATGGAAACCGGAATGTGCTCTTTGCGCAGCGTGTTCAGGAACGGGTCTTGTAGCAGTTGCCCTTTGTTGCTCATGGTCGCTCCGGCGGCTACTTATTGAACAGCTACTTTAACCGGTTTCCCCCATCCGTGCCATCGCCGGGGCGCACCTGGCGCAGCGCGTCGGCGCGGGCTAAGACTTCTGTCGCACATAGGGATTCCGTCCGGTCTTGAACTCGATGCGCATGGGTGTGCCGACGAGACCGAACGCCTTGCGAAAGACCCCCTCGAGGTAGCGGCGGTAGCTCGCCGGTACCGAGGCGAGCGCGGTCCCATGGACCACGATGATCGGCGGGTTCACGCCGCCCTGATGGGCATACCGCAGCTTCGGCCGCACCAGCCCGGCGCGCGGCGGCGCCTGGCGCGCGACCGCGTCGATCAGGGCGCGCGTGACCTTCGGCGTCGGGAGTCGCGCCGTCGCAGCCCGATAGGCCTCGTCCACCGACGCCAGCAGGCGTCCGAGCCCCTCCCCGCGCAACGCCGAAACGAAGTGCATGCGCGCGAAGCCGAGGAACTCGAGTTTGCGCTCGAGGGTGCGGCGCGCGTGCTCGCGGTCGTACTCGGCGAGACCATCCCACTTGTTCGCCGCCACCACGATCGCGCGCCCGCGCTCCAGCACGTAGCCGGCAAGATGCGCGTCCTGCTCGGACACGCCTTCGGCAGCGTCGACCACGAGGATGACGACGTTGGCGCGGTCGATCGCTTGCAGCGTCTTCACGACCGAGAACTTCTCGACCGCCTCGAACACGCGCCCCTTGCGCCGCACGCCCGCGGTGTCGACGAGGACATAGCGCCGTCCGGCACGCTCGAACGGCACCTCGATCGCGTCGCGCGTCGTGCCGGGCTCGTCGTAGACGATCATCCGGTCTTCGCCGAGCAGGCGGTTCACGAGCGTGGACTTGCCCACGTTCGGCCGGCCCACCACGGCGATGCGCGGCGCATCGTCCGCGGCGGGCGGCTCGGGCGCCTCGTCCGGCGGAAACTCCGCAAGCACCTCGTCCATCAGCGCGCGTACGCCCTCGCCGTGCGCGGCCGCGATCGCGTGCGGCGCGCCGAGGGCGAGCTCGTGAAACTCAGCGGTCACGATCGCGGGGTCCATGCCCTCGGTCTTGTTGACCGCGACCCACACGCGCGCCCTGAGCCGGCGCAGCTCCTCGCCGATGCGCCGGTCCTGCGGCGCAAGCCCGTCGCGGCCATCGACAAGGAAGATCACAGCGTCGGCCTCGGCGAGTGCGCTGGAGGTCTGCTTTGCCATCGCGCCTAGGATTCCGTCCTTGGCCACCGGCTCGAGGCCACCGGTGTCGACCACGAAGTAAGGGCGATCGCCCATCACGCCGTCGCCGTAGTGGCGGTCGCGGGTGAGGCCCGGCAGGTCGGCGACGAGCGCGTCGCGGCTGCGCGTGAGCCGGTTGAACAGCGTCGACTTGCCGACGTTGGGGCGGCCGACGAGGACGATCGTGGGCTTCATGGAGTGCGCGCGGATCTACCGCGTCGCGATCGCGTACAGGTTCCCGCCGCTCGTCTGCACCAGGAAGCCGCTGCCGAGCGCGACCGGCGCGCTGCGGATCGCCGTGCCGTCGGTGGCGAAGCGTCCGACGAACGCGCCGGTGTCGCGGCCCAGGAAGTGCACCTGCCCCTCGAGATCGCCGAACGCCACCTCCGCGGCGACCGAAAGGGGCGCGGTGAGGCGACGGTTAGTGAGCTTGTCCTGCCGCCAGAAGCTCCGGCCGGTGGTGCGCTCAAACGCCGCGACGGCCCCGCG
>Ga0180063_1000419_pt1 | contig 11384 bp, 9 predicted proteins | sample EasRivT47_16_10D_FD_121776 | JGI IMG/M metagenome (GOLD analysis project Ga0180063, IMG submission 121776) | Soil microbial communities from meander-bound floodplain in the East River, Colorado, USA - East River metaG ERMLIBT47_16_10D | ecosystem: Environmental > Terrestrial > Soil > Floodplain ...
CTCGATGAGAGGCGTATCAGGCATGGTCTTCGGGCCTCCCGAGGTAGGCGCTTTGCACGTACGGGTTGGCGCGGACCTTCTGGGGGTCGCCGGTGTCGAGCACGACCCCATTCACCATCACCGTGAGCACCTGGGCCAGCGCGAACACGGCATCCATGTCGTGCTCGACCAGCAGCACCGCGTGCCCGGCGGCGATGGACTTCAGCAGCCCGACCATCGCGGAGGATTCTTCCGCGCCCATGCCGGCCAGCGGCTCGTCCAGGATCAGCACGCGCGGGTGGGTGGCGAGGCACATGGCGATTTCCAGTTGCCGCTGCTCGCCGTGACTCAGGTGCCCGGCCGGGACCTCCATGCGCTCCTTCAGGCCGACGGTGGCGAGCGCCTGCTGCGCAGCGTCGATGATGCCTCGATACGAGAGCGCGTCGCGGAACCAGTTGAACGGGTGCGGGTTGCGCGACTGCGCGGCCAGCCGGCAATTCTCCAGCGCGGTGAACTCCCGGAACACGTTCGTCTTCTGGTAGCTGCGGCCGATGCCCATGCGCGAGCGGCGGTCCGCGGACAGGTGGGAGATTTCCGAGCCGTCGAACAGGATGTTCCCCGCGGTCGGCCGCAGGTCCCCGGAGAGCAGGTTCGCAAGGGTGCTTTTTCCGGCTCCGTTCGGGCCGATCACCGCGTGCACGGCATTTTCGGCGATTTCCAGCGAGACGTTGTTGACGGCCACCACCCCGCCGAACTGCCGGGTGAGGCCGCGCACGCTGAGCGCCGCGTCAGCCATTTCCCGACCCCGGGGCCGGCTTCCGGTCCGCGCGCTCGAGCAGTTCGGCGAGGCCCCGGGGAAGCAGCAGCACGACGAGCACGATGAAGCTGCCCAGCGCGAGCTGCCAGCGCTTCGCATACTCGCCGAATATGTCCTGGTAGGAGAAGAATTCCTGCACCAGGATGAAAGCGAAGGCGCCGATCACCGCGCCGTAGAGCCGGCCCATGCCGCCCAGTATCAGCATCATCAGCACCACTCCGGAATAGTGCCAGGAGAGGATTTCCGGGTTCACGAAGCCGAACTGGCAGGCGGCGAGATAGCCGGCGAGCCCGGCCAGGGCGCCGGCCAGGACGAACGCGCCGAGCTTGTAGTTGAACACCTGGAAGCCCAGCGATTTCACGCGCGCTTCATTGGCCTTGATGCTGACGAGTACCCGCCCGAACGGCGATGCGAGCACTGTGCGCAGCATGAAATACACGGCCAGCATGAACCCCAGGACGAGGTAATAGAAATGCGTGTGATTCCCCAGGTCGGCGGGACTGAATTCCCCGATGGCGAGCGACGGCCGCGCGTAGAGATAGATGCCGTCGGATCCACCGCCGAGCTTGGTGTCGTGGAACAGGTAATAGAGCATCTGCGCGAACGCCAGCGTGACCATGATGAAATAGATGCCCAAAGTGCGCAGGACCAGCGCGCCGATGGCGAGCGCGAGGACGCCGGTCGCAGCCATGCAGGCGGGCAACGTCAGCCACAGGCTCACCGCTTCGTGCCCGGGAGCGGTCAGCGCCAGCACGTAACCGGCGAAACCGAAGAAAGCCGAGTGTCCCAGGCTCACCAGCCCGGTGTAGCCCACGATGAGATCCAGGCTCATCGCGAAGATGGCCATGATCATGATCTTGGTGAAGAGCTGGATGTAGAACGTCGAGCCGGTCAGCGGGAAGAGCGCGAGACACGCCAGCCCCAGCACCAGCAAGACCTGGGTGATCTTCAGCGGCGGTTGCATCAGGTCGCCTGGAACAGCCCGCGCGGCCGCCAGATCAGCACGATCGCCATCAGCAGGTACACCGCCATGCCGGAAAACTCGGGCAGCAGCACCTTGCCCAGCGTGTCGGCGACGCCGATCAGCAGCGCCGCGACCATCGCGCCCTTGATCGAGCCGATGCCGCCGATCACCACGACCACGAAGCAGATGATGAGAATGTGATGGCCCATGCCGGGGAACACCGAGGACACCGGCGCCGCGATCATGCCGGCGAAGGCGGCGAGCGCGAATCCGAATGCGAACACGAAGGCATAGAGCAGCGGGATGTTCACGCCCAGCACCTGCGCCATCTCGCGATTCGAGTTGCCGGCGCGGATCATCATGCCGATCCGCGTCTTCTGGATGACGAAGTAGAGCGCAGCCGCGAGCGCGAGGCACACGGCCGAGATGAACAGCCGGTAGACGGGGTAGCTCAGCGTCTCCGTCAGCGGTATGGAGAAATCCAGGGCGGGCGGGATGGCGACCCCGTGCACGTCGTTGCCGAACAGGATGCTGCGCAGCTCCTCGAAGATCAGAATGAGGCCGAAAGTGAGCAGGACCTGGTAGAGGTGGTCGCGCTGGTAGAGCCTGCGGATCAGCGCGTATTCGAGCACGACGCCGATCCCGATCGAGATCGCGACGCCGATGGGGAGCGCGAGCCACAGGCTCCCGGTCTCCCGGGCGAGCCAGTAGGCGAGGTAGGCGCCGGCCATGTAGAAGCTGCCGTGCGCGAGGTTGATGACGCCCATGATCCCGAAGATGAGCGTGAGCCCGCTCGCGAGCAGGAACAGCAGCAGGCCGTACTGGATGCCGTTGAGGACCTGGATCAGGAATTCCATCGCTTGCTCACGCAAAAGCGCCGACCGAAAAAGCGCGGTCGGCGCGGCCCGGGGATCCTTGGCATGCGGCCCACCCTGATCTTCCCGGCGACGGGGAGGACCCGCGGCCTGCAGCGCTATGACATCTTACAGCCCCGCGCGGGGTCGGCGAGCGCCTTGTGCGCCACGCCCACGACCTTGTTTTCCTTGCCGATGACCTTGCGCAGGTAGAAGTCCTGCACCGGATTGTGGGCCCTGGACATGGTCCAGGCGCCGCGCGGGCTGTCGATCTTGGCCTTTTCCATCGCCGCGATCAGCTCTTTCTTCTTCGAGACGTCGCCTTTCACGGCGTCCATGCCGGCGGCAAGCAGGAGGGCTGCGTCATATCCCTGCACGGCGTAGACGTCTGGCGGGGTCTTGTAAGCCCGCACGTAGGCGACGCGGAACGAGTTGTTTCTCGAGGTTTCGAGGCCGTCACCGTAATGCAGCGTGGTTTCCACGCCTTCGGCGGCGTCGCCCACCGCCTCCAGCACGCCGTCCGTGAGGAAGCCGGAGCCGTAGAGCGGGATCCTGCCTTTCAGTCCCGCAGCCGCGTAGTCCCTCAGGAATTTGGCGGCGCCGCCGCCGGCGAAGAACGCGACCACGGCGTCGGGCTTGATGGCGGCGGCCTCGGTCAGCAGCGCCTGGAACTCGACCTGCGGGAACGGCAGGAGCAGCTCCTTCACCAGCTTGCCGCCCTGCTTCTCGAAGGCTTCCTTGAAGCCCTCCAGCATTTCCTTGCCCGCGGCGTAATTCCAGGTGATGAAGACCGCGGTCTTGTGGCCCTTGTCCTTCAGCACCTTGCCCAGCGGATAGGTGGTCTGCCAGTTGGAAAAGGAGGTGCGGAAAATGTTGGGCGCGCAGGCGACTCCGGTCGCGTCGCCTGCTCCCGCATTCGGGCAGATGAGCAGCGTGCCGGTTTCGCGCACGACCTTGACCATGCCCATGAGCACGCCGGAGTGGACGGTGCCGACCACCACGTCCACCTTGTCGCGCTGCACGAGCCGGTTGGTGTTCTCCGGCGCCTTGGCGGGGTCGGATTCGTCATCCACCGTGAAGTATTCGATTTCCCGGCCGCCGAGTTTGCCGCCGCGCTCCGCGATCGCCAGCTTGAAGGCATTCGTGATCGAGGTGCCGAGGGCGGCGAACGTGCCGGTGTAGGGCAGCATCAAGCCGACCCTGAGCTTGGGTTGCTGCGCAAACAGCGGCGCGCCTGGAATGGCGCTCCCCACCGCCAGCGTGCCGAGGCTCTGCAGGAATCTGCGACGATCGCTTGGATGTGACATGGGGCTCCCTCCTTGAAAGACAGAGTAAACGCGCTTTACCGTCTGGCCGCAAGCTCGCGCAGCTTGAAGCGCTGGATCTTGCCGGTGGCCGTCTTGGGCAGGTCATTCACGAATTCGATCCAGCGCGGATACTTGTGCGGCGCCAGCTGCGCCTTGACGTGCTGCTTGAGTTCCTCGGCCAGCTTCTCCGAGCCCTGCGAACCGGGCTTCAGCACGACGAAAGCGAGCGGTTTGACCAGCTTCTGATCATCCTCCTTGCCGACCACCGCCGCTTCCAGCACGGCCTGATGCGTGATCAACGCCGACTCGACCTCGATCGGCGAGACGTACATCCCGCTCACCTTGAGCATGTCATCGGTGCGGCCGGCGTAGACGTAATAGCCCTGCTCATTCTGCGTGTACTTGTCCCCGCTGCGCGTCCAGGCGCCGAGGAACGTCGAGCGCGACCGCTCGCGATTGTTCCAGTAGCCGGCCGCGCAGGTCGGGCCGCTGACCAGGAGCTCTCCCTGTTGCCCCGGAGCGACCGGCGCCAGATTCTCATCCGCGAGGCGCACCTCATATCCGGGCACCGGCCGGCCGGTGGTGCCGTAGCGCACGTCGCCCGGGCGGTTCGAGAGGAAGATGTGCAGCATCTCGGTCGAGCCGAGGCCGTCGAGGATGTCAACGCCCAAGCGCCCGCTCCAGCGCTTGCCGATGTCCTCCGGCAGCGCCTCGCCGGCGGAAACGCAGAGGCGCAGTCGAAGTTCCCCGGGGCGCGGCAGCTCGGGGTTGGCCAGCATCGCGGCGTACAGCGTCGGGACACCGTAAAAAATGGTCGGTCGATGCTTGCGCAAGCGGGCGAATACCGCCGGCGGGATCGCGCGTTCCGCCATGATGACCGCCGTGGCGCCGACCGCCATCGGAAAGCTCAACGCGTTGCCGAGACCGTACGCGAAGAACAGCTTGGCAGCGGAAAACACCACATCGTTTTCCCGAATTCCGAGCACGGCCCGGCCGTAGAGCTCGGCGGTCAGGATCATGCTCGAGTGGACGTGAACCGTCCCCTTCGGCAGCCCGGTCGAGCCGGACGAGTAGAGCCAGAAGCAGGCGTCGTCGGAAGTGGTCGGCGCGGCTTCAAAGTCGGCGGAGGATTGCGCCAGCAGCTCGGAGAAGGCCAGATGCCCTCCCGCGTTCTTCCCCGACACGATCACGTGCTTGAGCGCGGGTATCCTGCCCAGCAGCGGCGCGAACACCGGCAACAGCGGCTCCGACACGACGAGCGCGCGGGCCCGGCTATCCTTGAGCATGAATTCGTAGTCGCCGGCGGTGAGGAGCGTATTCGCCGCGATCGGCACGATGCCGGCCTTGATGCTCCCCAGGAAGGCGGTCGGGAAGTCTATCGTGTCATGGAGGCACAGCAGCACGCGCTGGTCCATCTGCAGCCCGACTCCGGTCAAGGCATTCGCCCAGCGGTTCACGCGCGCGGCGAGCTCGCCATAGGTGTAGGAGCCGTTATCGTCGATGTACGCGGCCTTCGCGGCGCGGCCCGCCTTCAGGTTGCGCTCGATCAGATCGTGAGCCGCGTTGTAGTCGCGCGGTATACTCACCCGCGGTGGGCTGGCGCCATGGTCGCTCGTGCTCAGTCCCGGCATGCCTCCCCCTGTCCTCAATCGGCAATATAATGCATTGGCAATTCCGCTGCACAGCCACATGAGCGCAGAAACCATGGTCAAGCCTCCGCCCGTCAGTTACGAGACGCACCCCGACCGCTACGCGCACTGGCGGCTGACTGTCGAGGGCGCCGTCGCGACGCTCACACTGGATGCCGACGAAAACCGGGGCTTCCGGCCCGGCTACAAGCTCAAGCTCAATTCCTACGACCTCGGGGTCGACATCGAGCTCCATGACGCATTGCAGCGGGTCCGCTTCGAGCACCCCGAAGTCGGCAGCGTGATCCTGACCAGCGGCAAGGAGCGCGTCTTCTGCGCGGGCGCCAACATCTTCATGCTGGGCCAATCCAGTTACGCGTGGAAGGTGAATTTCTGCAAGTTCACCAACGAGACGCGCAACGGCATCGAGGACGCGAGCGCGCATTCCTCCCTCAAGTTCATCGCCGCCTGCAACGGCACCACCGCCGGCGGCGGCTACGAGCTCGCGCTGGCGTGCGACGAAATCATCCTGATCGACGATCGCTCCTCGGCCGTGAGCCTGCCGGAAGTCCCGCTGCTGGGCGTGCTGCCAGGCACCGGCGGGCTCACTCGCATGACCGACAAGCGCAGAATCCAGCGTGACCTGGCGGACGTGTTTTGCACGACCACCGAAGGCGTCCGCGGGATGCGCGCCAAGGAATGGGGGCTGGTCGACGAAGTCGTAAAGCCCCAGCAATTTTCCGAATACGTGAAGCGCCGGGCGCAGGAACTCGCCGCGCAGAGCGACCGGCCGCGAGACGCAGAGGGCGTCGCCTTGACGCCGCTCGAGCGCCGCGTCGACGATGCCGGCTACCATTACCGGTTCGTCGACGTGCAGATCGAGCGTGGCGCCCGGCACGCGACGATCACGGTGAGCGCGCCGGACGCGCCGCAACCGCAGGAGCTGGCGGGCATCGTGAGCCGCGGCGCGGACTGGTGGCCGCTCAAAATGGCGCGCGAGCTCGACGATGCCGTTCTGACGCTGCGCACCAACGAGCCCGATATCGGTATCTGGTTGCTGAAGACGCGCGGCAGCGCTGAGCTTGCGCTGGCGGTGGATGCGAGCCTTACCAGCCACCAGGACCACTGGTTCGTGAGGGAAGTCATCGGCATGCTGCGCCGAACGTTCGCCCGGCTCGACGTGACCTCGCGCACGCTGTTTGCCCTCATCGATACGGGCTCGTGTTTTGCGGGCACGCTGCTCGAACTCGCACTGGCCGCCGACCGCAGCTACATGCAGCAGCGGGCGGACGGCGCGCCGGCGATCGCGCTATCCCGGATGAACTTCGGTTCGTATCCGGGGGTGAACCGCAAGAGCCGCATCGAAGGCCGCTTCTACGGGAACGGCGAATGGATCGCCGGCGCGCGGCGCGCAAGCGGGCGGGCGCTGTCCGCAGCCGACGCGCTGGAGCTGCGCCTGGTCACGGCGGCACCCGATGAGCTCGACTGGGATGACGAGATCCGCATCTTGCTGGAGGAGCGCGCGAGCCTGTCGCCCGACGCGCTGACCGCGATGGAAGCGAATCTGCGCTTCGGCGGCGCCGAGACGCTGGAGACCCGCATCTTCGGGCGCCTGTCGGCCTGGCAAAACTGGATCTTCACCCGGCCGAATGCGGTGGGTGAGACGGGCGCGCTCAAGGTATTCGGGACCGGCAGCAAGGCCCGGTTCAACTGGGAACGGATATAGCGGCGCGGGCGCAGGCGATGAACATCAACTACAGCGACAAGATCCCCAACAACGTCGGCCTCGCGGACGACAAGTCGCTGCAGCGCGCGCTCGAGCGCTGGCAGCCCGGCTTTCGCGGCTGGTGGACGGAGATGGGGCCGGACGCCTCCCGCGGCTACGACGTCTACCTGCGCACGGCCACCAGCGTCGATCGCGACGGCTGGGCGCAATTCGACTACGTGAAGATGCCCGACTACCGCTGGGGCATATTTCTGAATCCTGCGGATCCGGGCCGCACGATCGGCTTCGGCGACCATCGGGGCGAGCCGGCCTGGCAGGACGTGCCGGGCGAGTACCGGAGCAACCTGCGGCGCATCATCGTCACGCAGGGCGATACCGAGCCCGCATCGGTGGAGCAGCAGCGGCGCCTGGGGCTGACCTGCCCCTCGCTTTACGATTTGCGCAACCTGTTCCAGATCAACGTCGAGGAAGGGCGGCACCTGTGGGCGATGGTGTACCTGCTGCACCGCTACTTCGGCCGCGATGGGCGCGAGGAAGCGGAAGCGCTGCTCGGGCGTCGCTCCGGCGACCGCAACAACCCGCGCCTGCTGGGGGCGTTCAACGAAGCCACCGCCGACTGGCTGTCGTTCTTCATGTTCACTTTTTTCACCGACCGCGACGGCAAGTTCCAGCTTTCCGCGCTCGCCGAGTCGGGATTCGATCCCCTTGCCCGCACCACGCGTTTCATGCTGACCGAGGAGGCGCATCACATGTACGTGGGGGTCACCGGGATCACCCGCATCCTCCAACGCACCTCGGAAGTGATGGCGAGCCAGCGCACGGACGACCCGGCGCGGCTGCGCGGGCTCGGCGTGATCGACCTGCCGACGGTACAGCGCTACCTGAATTTCCACTTCAGCGTCACGCTCGATCTGTTCGGCTCCGACCTCTCGTCGAACGCGGCGACGTTCTACACGACCGGGCTCAAGGGACGCATCGACGAGGGCCGGATCGACGACGACCATCGCCTCAAGGACGCGAGCTATCCGGTGCCCGCGATGGTGGACGGCAAGCTCGCGCAGAACGAGGCGCCCGCGCTGAACGCGCTGAACGAGAAGCTGCGCGATGATTACATCCAGGACACGTTGGCGGGCGTCGCGCGCTGGAACCGGATACTGCAGAAGAATGGCGTTGATTTCCGGCTGATGCTCCCGCACAAGGGATTCAACCGCCGGATCGGGTCTGTTGCGGGCCTGGCGATTTCGCCGGACGGGCGCGTGCTGGACCGGCAGGAATGGGACGCGCACGCCGCGGAGTGGCTGCCGGGCGCGGAGGACCGCGCGTTCGTGCAATCCCTGATGGGGCGCGTGGTCGAGCCGGGGAAGTTCGCGAACTGGATCGCGCCGCCGGAGCGGGGCATCAACGGGCAGCCGCTCGGCTTCGAGTACGTGCGGTTTGGCTGAAGTGAGAACCTACCGCCACCCGGTCAAGGTCCACTGGGGAGACCTGGACCCCGCGAGAATCGTGTTCTATCCCAACTACTTCACGTGGTTCGATCAGAGCGCGCAATTGCTGTTTGTCAGCGCGGGGCTCGGCTGGGAGACCCTGACGGGAAAGCACGGCGTCGTCGGCTTGCCGATCGTCGAGGCCAAGGCGCGGTTCCACGCGCCCTGCAGGCATCACGACGAAATCGTGGTCGAGTCGCGGGTGACCCGCTGGAACGAAAAGACTTTCGAGATCAGCCACACGGTGATGAACGGCGCCACGCGCGTGGTCGAAGGCTACGAGATCCGCGCCTGGTGCAAGCCCGATCCCGATCGCCCGGGTGAGATCAAGGCGTTCGCGATCCCGCCGGAGGTCCGGGCGGCTTTCGACCAGTAGCGCGCCGCCCTCTCGCTTGGAGAACACCCGCTTGCTGCGCGGGCACTGCGGCGTTCAGACGTAGCTCCGGTAGCTCGGATCGTACATTTGCGACGTGACGTGCGCCGGGATGTCCTCCGGTTCGCGCCCGGCGGCAAGCCCGTTGCGGTAGGCGACCCGCGCCACGGCGGTTCCAATGTGCGCCGAGACCTCGCGGATGCGCGGCAGCGCCGGGTACAGGCTGCCCTGCTCGAGGTCGGACTCGGTGACGTCGTGCGCGAGCGTATGCGCCGCGGCCATGAACATCTCGTCGGTGATGCGCCGCGCGCGGCTCGCAATCGCGCCGAGCCCCACGCCGGGGAAGATATAGGAATTGTTGCCCTGGCGCGGCACGAAGGTCCTGGCGTTGACCGTGACCGGGTCGAACGGGCTGCCGCAGGCGAAGAGCGCGCGCCCGCCGGTGTGGCGGTAGGCCTCCTCGGCGGTGCACTCTGCTTTCGAAGTCGGATTGGAAAGGGCGAAGATGATGGGGCGTTCGTTGATCCGCGCCATTTCCCCGAGCACTTCTCCGGTAAAAGTTCCGCCCACGGCGGCGACCCCGATGATGGCGGTCGGCCGGAGCGCCTTCACCGCCGCCAGAAAGTCGCCGACCGGCGCGTGATCCTGCGCGTACTGCCGCTTCTCTTCCGAGAGGTCGGCCCGGCTCTTCACCACCAGCCCGCGGGAGTCCACCATGCCGCAACGCGCGCGCGCGGCTGATTCGGAAAGACCCTGCGCGACCATCGCGGAGATCACCAGGTTGGCAATGCCGATCGCCGCCTCGCCCGCGCCCAGGAACAGCAGCTTCTGATCGGTGAGACTGCCGCGGGTGATGCGCAGCGCCGAGAGCAGGCCGGCGAGCGCCACGGCCGCCGTGCCCTGGATATCGTCGTTGAAGGTGCACATGCGGTCGCGGTACTTGTTGAGCAGCCGGAAGGCGTTGTGGTTGGCAAAATCCTCGAACTGGATCAGCACGCCCGGAAACGCCTCCCGCGCGGCGGTGATGAATTCCTCGACCAGCTCGTCGTAGCCGGCGCCGCGCAGGCGCCGCTGCCGCAGCCCGATGTAGAACGGGTCGCTCAACAGACCGGTGTTGTTGGTGCCGACGTCGAGTATGACCGGCAGGCAGAGGGCGGGATGCACGCCGGCGCAGGCCGTGTAGAGCGAGAGCTTGCCGATGGGGATGCCCATTCCGTTCGCGCCGAGGTCGCCGAGCCCGAGAATGCGCTCGCCGTCGGAGACGACGATGATTCCCGCGCGCTGTGGCCAGTTCCTCAGGACCTGGGCGATGCGCCCGCGGTCGTTGGCGCCGATGAACAGCCCGCGCGAGCGCTGGAGAATATGCCCGTACTGCTGGCAGGCTAGCCCGACCGTCGGTGTATAGATGAGGGGTTGCATCTCGTCGATGTTGTCGCACACGATGCGGAAAAACAGCGCCTCGTTGCGGTCGTGCAGCGCGCTCAACGCGATGTACTTCTCGAGATCGTCGGGCAGCCGGCGCAGGTGCGTGAGGACCCGGTCCGCCTGCTCGTCCTGGGAGAGCACATGCGGCGGCAGCAGGCCGCGCAGGCCGAGGGCCTCGCGCTCCCGCTCGGTGAAGGCGGTGCCCTTGTTCAGCAACGGGTCGCGCAGCAAATCAAAGCCGTGCGGGAATGCCTGCCCCGCAACGCGAATGGGGGTTTCGTCTTTCATTTTGGGACCTCCTCCTCTGGTCCTAGGGCCTGGCGGCGCGCCCCGCAAGCAGTTTGCGCCTGCCGCATCGGGGGTTGTTGACGCAGATCAAGGGGCGCGCGCCGGATACGGCCGCCGGTCCGGAAGCGCCGCCCCTGTTGCGGCGTCAACCGCGCCCGACGAAGGGCATCTTGGTCGCCATGATGGTCATCGTAAACACGTTCACGTCAAGCGGCAGGTTGGCCATGAACACCACCGCATTGCCGACGTGCACCGGGTCCATGCGCGGCTCGGGCGCGGTGGTGCCGTTCGCCTGCTTGACGCCCTGCGCCATGCGCTCCGTCATCGGGCTGATCGCGTTGCCGATGTCCACCTGCCCGCAGGCAATGTCGTAGGGACGTCCATCGAGCGCTATCGTCTTGGTCAGGCCGGTGACCCCGTGCTTGGTCGCGGTGTAGGGCGCCGATCCCGGCCGCGGCGTGTGAGCCGAGATCGAGCCGTTGTTGATGATGCGCCCGCCGCGCGGGACCTGGTCCTTCATCATGCGGAAGGCCGCCTGC
>Ga0180063_1000421_pt1 | contig 11330 bp, 7 predicted proteins | sample EasRivT47_16_10D_FD_121776 | JGI IMG/M metagenome (GOLD analysis project Ga0180063, IMG submission 121776) | Soil microbial communities from meander-bound floodplain in the East River, Colorado, USA - East River metaG ERMLIBT47_16_10D | ecosystem: Environmental > Terrestrial > Soil > Floodplain ...
CAACGTCCTGCAGAACGCGATGATCGGCCCCGACGATTCGGTCGGCGGGGGTCTGGTGGGCGCGCTCACGATCTTCGCGTTGAACGGCCTGGTCGCGCGCGCCACCTTCCTGAGCCGCCGCCTCGAGCGGCTGATCGACGGCATCCCGAGGCGGCTCGTGCACAACGGCCACGTCGACCACGCGGCCATGGCGCGCGAGCTCATCACGCGGGCGGAGCTGCACGCGGCGCTGCGCGAAGCGGGCATGGCCCACGTGGGCGACGCCCGCTACGTCATGCTCGAGAGCACGGGCCGCATCACCGCCGGTCCCAAGTCGTGAGCCGGCTGGAGCAGGCGCGCGCGCCGGACGGCACCGCGCTGCCCGTGCGCGTCGTGCGCGCACCCGGTGCCACGGCGACGCTCGTGCTCGCGCCCGGCGCGGGCAGCAGCATGCGCCATCCGTCGCTGCTGCGCCTGCAGGAGGGCCTCGCGGCGCGCGGCACGACGGTCGTCACGTTCGACTTCCCCTACCGCGTGCGCGGCCGCGGCGCGCCCGATCGCATGCCGGTCCTGGTGGCGGCGTATGCCGCGGTGGTCGCCGCCGTCCGGGTCGAGCACCCGGCGCGGCTCTTCGTCGGCGGTCGCTCGATGGGCAGCCGGGTGGCGTCGCATCTCGCAGCCGCGGGCACGCCGGTCGACGGCCTCGTGTTCGTCGGCTTCCCGCTGCATCCACCGGGGAAGCCGGGCACGGCCCGGGCGGATCACCTGGCGGCGATCGGTGTGCCGATGCTCTTCGTCCAGGGCACCCGCGACACGTTCGCCCGCGCGGACCTGCTGGCCGGCGTGCTGGCGGGGCTGTCGACCGCGACCCGGCACACGATCGCGGACGCGGACCACGGCCTCCACGTCCCCAAGCGCAGCGGGCGCACCGACGCCGAGGTGCTCGACGAGGTCGTCGCCACGATCGCCGCATGGATCAAAACCGACCCAAGACTGCGTCTTGGGTCGGGGTAGAACGCGAGCGTGTGGCGTTCGGTGGGACGCGCGGCCGGGATGCCGCGGCCGGCAAAGCCGGCGCGGCACGCGAGGTACGCGCGCGTTCAACCATCCCGGACTCACGTCCCTGTGTTCTCACATCAAGCCGAGGCACCGGTCTCGCCAGCACTTGGCCGCGCGTGCTCCGTTTGCCGCGCCGGCTTTGCCGGCCGCGGCATCCCGGCCGCGCGTCCCACCCGACACCACACGTTCGCGTTCTACCCCGACCCAAGACGTAGTCTTGGGTCGGATCTCATCGTCCTCCGTCGAGCACCCGCAGCGACACCTCGCGCGGGCGGGCCGCGATCGCCCGGTGATACGACCGCAGCCACGCGAAGGTCGCCGCTTCCCCCGCCGCGATCAGGCGCAGCATCTCGCGCGTCTCGCCGTCGTCGCCGAGCGGATCGAGCACGCCGAGGAGCGGCGCCGTCACGGCCGCATCGTCCGGGTAGCGCGCGGCGACGACGGCGAGCTTCTGCTCGTCGGAGCAGGCCGACGTGCCGAAGCGGTCGTGCGCCCGGGCGACGACGCCGTCGTCGACGCGCGCACGGGCGACGCCGCCGAGCTCCGCGAAGCGCTCGGCCACCAGCGCCGCGTGCGTGGCTTCGCGCTCGGTGATCGTGTCGAGGCCGCCGCGCAGGCCCGGCAGCGTGCACGCGAGGCGCCACGCGCCGAATACCTCCGCGCTCGCGACCTCGGCGGCGCGGAGCGCATCGAGGAAGCGCAGCACCGCCGGCGTGGCGGGCCCCGGCGCCGCCGCGGTGGGGCCGCCCGGCTCGTCGCTCGCCTCGCGCAGCCAGCGCAGGCTCGCGCGATCGTCGTCGTGCACCGCCTCGAGCAGTGCGCGCGTCTCGTCGTCGTCGAGCGAGGCGACGGACTCCGGCAATGCGTCGTCCGCCCGTGCCGGGAAGCGCGAGAGGAGGATCGCGAGCTTCGAGCGGTTCGACACGTCGGCCGCCCCGAGCAGGCCGCGCAAGCTCTGCACCTGCCGCGGCGCCTCGTGCGCGCCGGCGGCGCCCAGCACCGCAAGCCGACGTCGCGCGATCCGCGCATGGGCCAGATCCCGCGCCCGGATGACCCGCAGCCCCCCGCGGAGCCGCCGATCCTCACAAGTCGCAATCCAGAGCCCAAGCGCCTCGGCACCCGCCTCTTCGGCCGCCTGCAGCTCATCGAGCAACGCCTGCGGGGTCACGTAGCTACCGCCATCCGGCTCTGTCCTACCCCCGCCGAATACGGACACGCCTCCCAACTGTCAAAGCCGCCCCGAGACTTCGTCTCGGGGCGGGAACGGACGCGAGTATGGACGGCTCGGTGGTACGCGAAACCGCCCTGCCGCGGCCGGCAAAGCCGGCGCGGCAACCCATCACGCGCGCGAAGCACCACGCCGCGTGCTGAGGGTCCAGCTCATTCCGCTCCGCAAAGTCTGCCGCGCCGGCTTTGCCGGCCGCGGCACCCCGCTGGCCGGACCCACCGAACGCAACATGCTCGCGCTCCCCCCCGACACGAGACGAAGTCTCGTGTCGGATCTACCCTACCCAGCGCGGACCGGTTGCGTACTGGAGCTTCGTGATCGACTTTTGGCCGACGCGGGGAAGCGTCTCGTCGGTCGTGCCGGCGAGGACCTCGACCACCTGGGCGAGGCGGCGGATGATCGTGTCGCGCGGCGGGTCGGCGAGCAGCGCCGAGAAGTCGACCGCCGGATCCCCGGCGCTCGTCACGACGACGATCAAGGGCACCGGATCGAGCGCGGCCACCGCCGCCACGATCGCGCAGCCGTCGCGCTTGGGCATGCTCATGTCGACGACGACCGCGTGCGGCCGCACGACGCCGAGCATCTCGCGCGCCTGCTTCGCGTCCCAGGCCATCGAGACCGACGCCCGCCGGCGCGACAGCGCCTGGCGCAGGCTCATGAGCGCGTCCACGTCCGCGCCCGTCGTCACGATCCGCCCGTCGCGCGCCGCGTACGGGCCGAGCGCCGCGATGATCGCGTCGGGGTCGATCGGACCGACCACCGGCTCGATCGCGGAGAGCGCGATCGCACGATCGTTCTCCGGATCGGCGATGCAGCCCCAGAGCCGCGCCGTCGAGCCGCCGGCGCGGAGCGCCAGGAGCGACGTGAGGGCGCCCGGGGCGGCCAGGTTCACGACGATCCGCACCGGTTCGAGCTCGGCGACCCGCGCCATGGAGCTCGTCCCGGGCTTGATCACCGCGACGTCGTGGCCCTCGATGCCGATCTTGCTCCACGTGTCGGCGTTGTCGACGACGACCACGATGGGCGCGCCGGTCGGCACGAACTCGTGCGCCGCCTCGGCCTGCTGCACGGCGATGACGGTGACGCCCCCATCCGATCGCGTCACCGTCGCGGGCGCGTCGGGCGACACGAGCGCCGCCGCCTCGAGATCCGCCGTATCGACCGGCACCGCGCGCGTCTCGGCGACCGCACGCATCTCGGCAGCCGCGCGCTCGGCGAGCAGCCGCTCGCGCTCCGCGAGCAGCTCGACCTGCTCGGTGGTGAGGCGGACGATCTCCGCCTCGCGCTCCGCGAGCTCCGTCCGCTGCTCCGCGGTGACGCCTTCGAGCCGCGCCACCGCGGTCTCGGCTTCGGCGAGGCGCTCCGCCAAGCGCGCCTGCTCCGCCCGCTCGTGGGCCAGGAGGGCTTCGACGCGGGCGTCCTCCGACTGTGCCGCGTCGAGCGCGGCGCGCAGGCGGGTGCATTCCTCTTCGCTGCGGGCGAGCGCTTCCCGGAGCTGGTCGCGCTCGGCGGCGATCGCCTCGAGGCGCGCCTCGGCCCGAGCGACCGCGCTCTGGTAGCTGCGCGTCTCCTCGTTCGCCCGATCGCGCGCGGCCGTGGCCTCCTCGATGACGCGCTCGGCGCCGTCGAGCCGCAGCCGCAGCTCCGCCTCGACCCGCTCCGCATTCGCCAGCACGGTGCGCTGCCGGTCCGACTCGGTCGACGCCTCGCGCACCGTGTCGCGCAGCTCCGCGATCTCGGACTGCGCCCGGGCGAGCTCCGCGTGCGCCTCCTCGAGCGCGCGGCGCATGGTGTCGAGCTCGGCGTCGAGGCTCGTCGCGCGCTCCTCGGCCCGGGCACGCCCCGCCTCGGCGAGCGCCAGCGCTTCGCGGGCCGCCGCGAGCTCGCCGTCCGCCGCCCCCAAGCGCTCGGCCTCGCGCGCCGCGAGCCGGGCGCGCAGGTCGGTCTCGCGAGTGGCGGCCGCTTCGAGCGCCGCCGAGAGCCGCGCGATCTCGCCCTCGCGGCGCGTGTCCTTGCCGCGCTCGGCGACCACCCCGGTCTCGAGCTGTCCGACCCGCGTCTCGAGCCGCGCGATCTCCTCCGCGCGCTCCTCCGCCAGCCGCGTCGCCGCCGCGAGCTCCTCGGTCCGCGTTCGGCGCGTCGCCTCCCACTCCGCCTCGCGCGCGCTCTGCGCGCTCTCGGCCTCGTGTCGCGCTCGCGCGATCGCGCGCTCCTCCCGCTCCCCCGCCTCGCGCGCGGCCGTCTCGAGCGCCTCGACCAGGCGCTGCCGCTCGTGCTCGGCTTCGGCGAGCGCGTCGGCGAGCGTCGTCGTCTCCTCCGATTCCGCGCGTACGCGCTCGAGCTCCCGCGCGATCTCGCCGCGTCCGCTGACGGCGAGCTCGAGCTCGGCTCGCAGCCGGCCGATCTCGTCGCGGTTGGTCGTCAGCTGGAGCCCCAGGCGCTCGAACTCGGCCGACCGTCCGGCCAGCTCGGCGCGGAGCCGGTCGCGCTCCGCCGCCATGGCGAACAGGTCGAGCGGCGGCGCCCCGGTCGACTCGCTGCTCGTCTCCGACGGACTCACCTGCCGCCGGACGGCCTCGATCATGCCCGCGAGCTCGCGCAGCGGCTTCCACAGGAGCGTGATGTCCCGCTCGGCAAACGACCGCGGCGGGGCACTCACCAGGATGACGGACGCGAGCGCCGAGAGACCCGAGTACACGGGGATGCAGGCGATCGTCCGCATGCCCGGGCTCGTGCCGACGAGGGGGGGCACATAGCGGTTCTCCGACGCGTTCTCGATGAGGTATGCGCGCCGGTTCACCACGCCGTGGAGGGGGATGTCCCAGCAGCTCGGGTCGCCGCGCCGGATGGTGCGGAGCTTGCGGCAGCCTTCGTCCGAGATCCCGACCTCGGCCGTGAGACGCAGCACGGAATGGCGCTGATCGAACAGGCAGAGCGCGCCGCCGACGGCCCCCGTCGACTCGACGATGGCCTTGAGCGCGGGCTCGAGGGCGTCCTCAGGGGTCTGCGCGGCCGCCGCGACCGCCTGCAGCTGGTCGAGGAGCGGCGGAAGCGCCGGCTTCGGTTCCCGGCGCGCCGTTTTCGAGGCATCGGTGGCACGGCTGCGACGGGATTTCCGGAAGAGGGCCATGGGTCGGTCCAGAGCGGAGCAACGCCCGTGCCGTCCCGCCCGCGCCCGGCGGCGACGCGCCGCCGCCGGGACCGCCCCCCGGGGCGGCGAAAAGTGGACACGCCTCCCTACCCCCTGTCAGCAATGTGGCGCCTCCATCCCTCGTTCGGACGCCGGCCGACGGCGAGAACGGTCCGGACCGCCGCGCGTTGACTCCGGGGTGAGTCTTTTGCATGATCGACCCTTCGCATGCGTCGGCGTTTGATCGTGAGCGCTGCCCTGGTGGCAGCGCTGTGCCTCCCCGGCCGGTCGCTCGCCGCGGAGCCGTCGGCGGCGAACCTGGCCCAGCAGGCGCTCGCCGACTGCGAGGCGGGCCGGCAGACCACCAACCGCGCCGAGCGCGAGCGCCACTTCGACCGCGGACGGGAGCTGGCCACGCGGGCCGTCGCGCTCGACGACCGCTCGGCCGACGCGCACTTCTCGCTCTTCTGCAATCAGGGCGAGGCCATGCGGCTCGACGGCGAGTCGATCAGCGACGTGATCGGCCTGCGCTCGCTCATGCGCGAGCTCGATCGCACGATCGAGCTCAAACCGGACCATGCGGGCGCGCTCTCCGCCAAAGGGACGTTCCTGGTGCGCTTGCCGCGCCTCCTCGGCGGCGACGTCGAGCGCGGCGAGGCCATGCTCCGCCGCGTGATCACGCTCGACCCCACGGCGGTCACGGCGCGCATCGGCCTGGCGCGGGTGTGCGAGTACCGCGGCAGGCGGGATGAAGGCATCGAGTACGCCCGGCGCGCCCTTCAGTTCGCCAAGGAGCTCGGCCGCGCCGACAGAGTGGCCGAAGCCCAGGCGATGCTCGCCGAGCTCGGCGCCCCGTACTGATCCAGGAGCCGGTGGCCGCGCCGCTCTCGCCCGCGACTCGCGCCTCGACGCTGCGCGAGCTCACGGCGCGCGAGCTCGATCTGCTCGTGGTCGGCGGCGGCATCACGGGCGCCGGAATCGCGCGCGACGCCGCGCGCCGTGGCCTCGCGACCGGCCTCGTCGAAGCGGTCGACTTCGCCGCCGGGACGAGCAGCCGGAGCTCGAAGCTGATCCACGGCGGCCTGCGCTATCTCCAGCAAGGCGACGTCGGCCTCGTGCGCGAAGCGGCGACCGAGCGCGCGGTGCTCCGGCGCATCGCCCCGCACCTCGCGCAGCCGCTGCGCATGGTGCTGCCGACCTATCGGCTGTCGACGCAGGTGAAGCTCAAGGCGGGCCTCTTCATGTTCGAGAAGCTGGCCCCCGTCGACGCGGAGGAGCGGCATCAGATGCTCGACCGACGCGGGGCGATCGCCGCCGAGCCGCTGCTGGCGCCCGCGGGGCTCCACGGGGCGGTCGTCTTCACCGAGTACCTGACCGACGACGCGCGCCTGGTGCTCGCCAACGTCCTGGACACGCACGCCGCGGGCGGGCTGGTCGCGAATCACGCCCGCGTCGTCGGGCTCGAACGGGGCCGGGCGACCATCGAGGACACCTTCTCGGGCGAGTCGTTCGTCGTCCGCGCGCGCGTCATCGTGAACGCCGCGGGGCCCTGGGTGGACGAGCTCAGACGTCGCGCCGGCGCCGAGGGCGGGCGGCGCCTCCAGCTCACGAAGGGCATCCATCTGGTCGTGCCGGGCGAGCGCCTGCCGATCCGGCACTGCGTCGTCATGACGGCACGCGACAAGCGGTCGATCTTCGTCGTCCCGCGCGACGGCATGACGTACATCGGCACGACCGACACGTTCTACCCCACACCCACGCTCGTCCCCGAGGTGACGCAGGACGACGTCGACTACCTGCTCGAGGCGACGAACCGGACGTTCAGCGATACGCGGCTCGGTGCGGCCGACGTCACCAGCGCGTGGTCGGGCCTGCGTCCGCTGCTCGCCGAGGAAGGGAAGTCGCCCTCCGAGATCTCCCGGCGCGACGAGATCATGATCGACGAGGCGAGCGGGCTGGTGACGATCGCGGGCGGCAAGCTGACCGCCTACCGCCGCATGGCGGAGCGCATCGTGGATCTGGTCTACGATCGCCTCAAACGTCGCCGCGAGCCGTGCGGCACCGAGCACGCGCCGCTCCCGGGCGGCGAAGCGCCGGTACCGTCGCTGCCGGCCACGCTGAGCGCGGCCGCGCAGAGCCGCATGGCGCGTCTCTACGGCGCCACGTGCACGCGGCTCCTGGCCCGCGATCCAACCGCCACGTCGCTGCCCGGCATCCCCGGCGTGCTCCGCGCGGAAGTCGAGCACGCGATCGACGAGGAGATGGCGCTCACGCTCGAGGACGTGCTCGAGCGCCGCACCCGGGTGCTGCTCTTCGATCCCCGGCAGGGCCTCGACGGCCTCGACGAGGTCGCCGGCATCATGGCGCGGCGGCTCGACTGGGATGCGGAGCGGACGGCCGCCGAGGTCGCCAACTACCGCCGCCTGGCGGCGAGCCTCAGGAGCTTTGCATGACGAAGATCGGGACCGCCCTCGCCGAAGCGCTCGGCACGGATCGCGTGGCGGAAGACGCCGCGAGCCTGCAGGCACATCGGCTCGACTACTGGTTCCTGGCACACCTGCGGGCGCACCAGGGCCGCGGCGGCGCGGGGCCGGCGTGCGTGGTGAAGCCGCGCAGCACGGAGGAGGTCGCGACCGCCGTACGCACCGCGCAACGCCACGGCGTCCCGATCGTCCCGTTCGGGGGAGGCTCCGGCGTGCTCGGCGGCGCGGTGCCGCCCGACGGGACGCTCGTCGTCGACCTCCGCGCCATGGACCAGCTCCTGGCGCTCGACGAACCGTCGCTTCTCGCGCGCGTGCAGGCAGGCATGATGGGCGACGTCTACGAGAAGACGCTCGTCGATCGCGGCTACACGAGCGGCCACTACCCGCAGTCGATCGCGCGCGCGACGGTCGGCGGGCTCGTCGCCACGCGCTCGGCGGGCCAGTTCTCGACCAAGTACGGCAACATCGAGGACCTGCTCCTCGGCCTCGAGGTCGTGCTGCCGAGCGGCAACGTCGTGCGTCTCGACCCCTTCCCGCGCGCATCGACCGGACCGGCGCTGCAGGAGCTCTTCCTCGGCAGCGAGGGCACGCTCGGGATCATCACCGAGGTGACGCTCAAGGTGTTCCCGCTCCCCGAGCGACGCGAGGTGACGAGCTTCGCGTTCCGCAGCATGGCCGACGGCCTCGAAGCGATCCGCCGGATCATCCGGCCGGGCTGGCGGCCTGCCGTCGTGCGCCTCTACGATCAGAGCGAATCGGCCCGGCACTTCAGCGCGCAGAACATCCCGGCCGACGCGTGCATGCTGCTGGTCGTGTGCGAAGGTCCCGCCGCGCTCGCCGCGGCGGAGCTGGTGGCGTGTCGAGAGGTGGCGCAGGCGATGGGCGCCACCGACGTCGGCCCGGCGCCGGTCGAGCACTGGCTCGGGAAGCGGAACGAGGTACCGTCGTGGGACTTCTTCCTGCAGAACGGGCTCGTCGTCGACACGATCGAGGTGGCGGCGATGTGGGACCGTGTCGCGGGGTTGTACGACGCGGTCGTGGCGACGTTGCAGCAGGTTCCCGGCATCCTCGCCGGCACCGCCCACAGCTCGCACAGCTACCCGCAGGGCACGAACCTCTACATCACGTTCGCGATCCGACCCGACGACTACGCGACGGCCGAGGCGGTCTACCTGGAAGCGTGGGGGCGCGTGATGGAGGCGACGATCGCGGCCGGCGGTACGATCGCGCACCACCACGGGATAGGGCGCCTGCGCGTGCCGTGGCTCGAGCGGGAGCTCAAGAGCGCGTACCCGGTGCTGCAGGCGGTGAAGCGGGCGCTCGACCCGGCGGGGATCATGAACCCGGGAACGTTGGTGCGCTGACCGCCTCGCCGACTACCGCCGAGCACCCTCGATCACACTGATGCTCGCCGGCGTGGGGACGATCCTCGTCAGCTCGAAACCGGCCGCCGCGTACAGGGCGTGGAACTCCGCCTCCGAGCGCTGGCGCCCTCCGGTGTTCACGAGCATGTTGACGTCGTTCGCCGCTGCGGCACGACCGGCGAGCGATTGGTCGATACGGCGCGGGTAGACACCCTCCACGATCAGCAACTTCCCGTTCGCGCTCATCGCGCGATGACAGTTCCGGAGAATCGCGACCGCGCGTTCGTCGTTCCAATCGTGGATGACGTGCTTGAGCATGTAGGCGTCCGCGCCCTGCGGCACGTCCGTGAAGAAGTCTCCGCCGACGGCGTCGCATCGCTCGGCCAGCCCGCGCTCGTCGATTTGCTTCTTGGCACGCTCCGCCGCAGGCGGCTGATCGAAGACGATCCCGTGCAGATGGGGATGCGCGTTCAGGATGCCGATCAGCAGCGTGCCGTTGCCGCCGCCGACGTCCACGACGGTACGGAGGGGCGCAAAGTCGTACGTCGCCGCGACGGCCATGGCGACCAGTGCGGTGAAATCCGCCATGGCCGCGTCGAAGTTCGCGATGTCGTCCGGCGTCCGGGCCGGGTCGCTGAACGGATCGTCGAGGCCTCGCTTGCGAAACACCGGATCCCCCGTGCGGACGCAGTATTCGAGGTCTCGCCAGGCGTCTTGAATCCGGTCGCCGACGAACAGCATGACCATCGCGCGTGCGCTCCCGGGTACGCCGGCGCGTAGGCATTCCCCGAGCGACGTGAGCGCGAAGGCGCCGTCCTCCCGTTCCTCGAACACGCCCGCGCTCGCCAGCAATCGCATCACGCGACTCAGCGACGGCGCGTGCGTGGCCGTGGCTTCCGCGAGCTCCGTCGCATGCCGGGGACCATCTGCGAGCAGCTCGGCGATCCCCAGCTTGACGGCCAGACACAGCGCGTTGGACAGGTAGTGTCCGGTCGCCAGTTGGTAGAGGGCCACCTGCGGCGGTAGCGCGGCCTCCGTCCGTTCCGTCAACATGTTTTCCTCCTACGCGTGCGCGGCGCGCTGACAGCGAAGCGGCCGATACGACGTCGTGTCTCTCACGTTTTGCTCGGGCTGGCCACATCGCGGCTCGGCGGATGCAGGACCGAGCGTCGTCGACTAGAAGAGGACCCGGGCGCATGACGAATGTGGACTCCGCTGCCGGTTCGCGGGCCTTCTGACGTTGGTCTGGCGAGCTCCGCGGCTTTCGCGCAGACGGTCGCCGATTCGGCGGCGGACAAGCGGCGCTACACGCTGTTCAGTCCGACCCCGCGCGCGCTGATGCGCGAGATGAAGACCGACCGGCCGGACACCACCGAGAGCCCCTACACGGTCGACGCCGGCCACTTTCAGTTCGAGCTGAGCCTGATCGACTACGCCCACGACGACGACGCAGGCGGCAGGACGGACACGCTGTCGGTCCTGCCCTCCAACGTGAAGGTCGGCCTGCTGAACGACGTGGACCTCCAGCTCGTCTTCACGCCGTACGTGCACGACGAGGTCGAGGCCGACGGCGCGGACGATTCGGTAGACGGCTTCAGCGACGACACCCAGATCCGGCTGAAGATCAACCTGTGGGGCAACGACGGCCCGCAGCCGGGGTTCGGGGACACCGCGCTGGCGATCATGCCGTTCATCAAGCTCCCGACCGGCTCCGGCAACCTCACGAACGGTCACGTCGAGGGGGGCCTGATCGTGCCTCTGGCGGTCGCGCTGCCCCGTGAGTTCGACCTCGGCCTCATGGCCGAGGGGGACGTCGTCTACGACGAGGCGTCCGGCGGGTACGGCGTCGACTTCGTGCACACCGCGACCGTCGGCCACGACATTCCGGCCATCGCGGATCTCGCCGGCTACGTCGAGTACGTCGGCATCGCGCCGCACGACACCGGCAAAACCTACCAGGCGATCGCCAGCGGTGGGTTCACGTACGCAGTGTCCGACGACTGGGTGCTGGACCTCGGGGGGACCGTCGGCATGTCCGACAGCGCCGACGACGTCACCGTCTTCGTCGGCACGTCGTTTCGTCTCTG
>Ga0180063_1000423_pt1 | contig 11318 bp, 11 predicted proteins | sample EasRivT47_16_10D_FD_121776 | JGI IMG/M metagenome (GOLD analysis project Ga0180063, IMG submission 121776) | Soil microbial communities from meander-bound floodplain in the East River, Colorado, USA - East River metaG ERMLIBT47_16_10D | ecosystem: Environmental > Terrestrial > Soil > Floodplain ...
GGCCGTGCGAACGGCCATACCGTGCCAGATACGCTCCAGCCCGGCGGCCGATCGCGGAATCGAGAATGACCTCGCCGCGCGCGTCGAAAAAGGCCTGGGTTTCGGCCTCCTCGCCAGGACGCAGGCCGGCGAACACCTCGGCCCACGTGATCGGAGTGCAGTACGTCGGAATCCCGGCCCGAGTCAATTGCTCGACGGCGCGGGTGGTCTCGCGTCGCCCACGCAGGACGTCGATCACAACATCCGAATCGAGCAAGACGCCCGTCAACGCGGCCGGGTTCGGTTTCGCCTCGTATCGCGTCTGAGGCGTCTCACGTACGAGTCGGTGTCCTCGAGGTCGCTTCGGTCGCGCCATAGGCCCTCGATCGCCTTCAGTGTGCGGAGTTGCTCCTCCACCCTGCCGGCCCCGTACACGCGGACCAAGGCGTCACGAACGAGCTCGGACAGCGTCCGCCCCTGCTGCCGGGCCATCCGCGTCAGTCGAACGTGGATGTCGTCGTCGAGATACAGCTGCGTACGAGTCATGCGATGTATATACATCACGCAACGCACCGCGGCAAACCGTCATGGTCGGGCCTCCAGCGCGACCGGCACGGGCCGGACGTTCCAGATGCGCTCGCAGTACTCGCGGATCGAGCGATCGGAAGAGAAGCGCCCCGAGCGCGCGGTATTGAGCAGGGACATGCGATCCCAGGCCGCGGCGTCGGCGTAGGCCGAGGAGACCCGCTCCTGGCACTCGACGTAGGCGCGGTAGTCGGCCAGGAGCAGGTACTCGTCCGTGCCGAGCAGGGCGTCGAGCAGCGGACGGAACGTCTCGCGGTTCCCGCGCGAGAAGTCGCCGCGGCCGATCGCGTCGAGCGCCGCGCGCAGCTCGCGGTCTTCCTGGTAGCACCGGCGCGGGTCGTGGCCGCGCTCGCGTAGCTCGCGTACGCCGTCGACGGTCAGCCCGAACAGGAAGAAGTTCTCGGCGCCGACCGCCTCGCGGATCTCGACGTTGGCCCCGTCGAGCGTCCCGATGGTCAACGCGCCGTTCAGCGCGAACTTCATGTTGCCGGTGCCCGAGGCTTCCTTTCCCGCCGTCGAGATCTGCTCGGACAGGTCGGCCGCGGGGTAGACAGACTGTCCCGCGGTCACGTTGAAGTCGGGCAGGAACGCGACCTTGAGCCTCCCCGCGACAGCGGGATCGGCGTTCACGACCGCGGCGACGCCGTGGATCAGCTCGATGATCTGCTTGGCCAGGAAGTAGCCCGGCGCGGCCTTGCCGCCGAACAGCACCGTGCGCGGGACGAACGACGCCTGTGGGCTCTCCCGCATGCGCTGGTACAGCGTGATCACGTGCAGCAGGTTCAGGTGCTGCCGCTTGTACTCGTGGATCCGCTTGACCTGCACGTCGAACATCGACTCCGGATCGACGACGACCCCGGTGCGCGCGCGGACCAGCGCCGCGAGCGTGCGCTTGTTCACGAGCTGCACGTCGTGCCACGCCGTGAGGAACGCGGGCTCGTCGACCGCGCGCTCGAGCGCGGGCAGCTCCTCCTCGGGATGCGTGACCCAGCGCTCGCCGATCCTCGATCGGATCAGCTCGGTTAGCTGCGGGTTGCTCAGCACGAGCCAGCGCCGCGGCGTGACCCCGTTCGTCACGTTGAGGAACTTGTCCGGCTCGAGGTCGTGAAAGTCGCGTAGCACCGTCCGTCGCAGCAGGTCGGTGTGCAGCGCGGCCACGCCGTTGACGGCGTGCGAGCCGACCACGGCCAGGTGGGCCATGCGCACGCGGCGCTGGCCGTCCTCGCCGATCAGCGACATGCGCGCCACGCGCGCCTCGTCACCGGGGAACGCCGCGCGCACGCCATCGAGGAACCGGCGGTTGATCTCGTAGATGATCTCGAGGTGCCGCGGCAGCGCCGCGGCGAACAGCGGAAGGGGCCAGGTCTCGAGCGCCTCGGGCAGCAGCGTGTGGTTCGTGTAGGCCAGGCTGCGACGCGTGATCTCCCACGCCGCGTCCCAATCGAGGCCGTGCACGTCGACGAGCAGGCGCATCAGCTCGGCCACCGCGATCGCGGGGTGCGTGTCGTTGAGCTGCACGGCGGTCGAGGCGTGGAACGACTCGATCGGGTTGCCCCCCAGGGCGTTGAGGCGCAGCAGGTCCTGCAGCGAGCACGACACGAAGAAATACTGCTGCTCGAGCCGCAGCTGCTTTCCGGCCGCGGACTCGTCGTTGGGATACAGCACCTTGGTCAGGTTCTCCGAGCGGACCTTCTCGTCCACCGCGTCCCAGTAGTCGCCCTGGTTGAACGCTTGGAAGTCGAACGACTCGCAGGCCTCGGCTCGCCACAGGCGCAGCAGGTTCGCCGTCGGCACGCGGTAGCCCAGCACCGGCGTGTCGAAGGCCACGCCGCGAACGAGCCGGTCGGGGACCCAGCGCACGCGGTACCGCCCGCGCTCGTCGGTCCAAGGCTCCGTGCGGCCGCCCAGCCCCACGTCGTAGCCGATCTGGGGCCGCGCGATCTCCCACGGGTTGCCGCGGCGCAGCCATTTGTCGGTGATCTCGACCTGCCGGCCATCCTTGATCTCCTGGTCGAAGATGCCGAACTCGTAGCGAATGCCGTAGCCCACCGCGGGCACCTCGAGCGTGGCCAGCGACTCGAGGTAGCAGGCCGCGAGCCGTCCCAGGCCGCCATTGCCCAGGCCCGGCTCCTCCTCCTCGGCCATCAGCTCGTCGACGTCGAGCCCCAGCTCGCGACAGGCCTGCCGCGTCGCGTCGACGACGCCGAGATTGACCAGGTTGTTGCCCAGGTGCGGCCCCATCAGGAACTCGGCCGAGAGGTAGGCCACCACGCGCACGTCGCTGCGCAGCAGCGTGTCGAGCGTGGCGCTCCAGTGGCGGAACAAGCGGTCGCGCACCGCGTACGCGAGCGCTTGGTACCACTCGCCGCGCGTCGCGACCTCGGGAATCCGGGCCAGCTTGAATTCCAGATTGTCGGCGATCGAGCGGGCGATCGATGCGGGATCGGACGCCGTGCGGTAGTCGTCGCGGGACAGGGAGCGGCGCTTCGCGGGTCGAGCGGGCTTCACGGGCCACCTCCCGCGAGCACGGTACCGGATCGCGGCACCCTGAACAAGCCGAGCACTGCGCCGCCCGGGAGCGCCGCATTCGATCAGGATGATGGGCCGCGTCGCCGCAAGGCGCCGAGATCGAACGGCTTCCGTCCCACCGACGCGCTCTACCCCCTGCGCCACCCCGAGTACGTCTACGACCCTCTGTATCGCAGATTCCGTCCCGCCGGGTCCTCCGAACCGTGGCTCTCGACCTACGTGTACCTGGGCGTCAGCGGCTGGTTCCCTGCGCAGGGTTACGACCAGGACAACCCATGCGTCACGCGTGACCTTCAGTAGTGAAAGAGAGCAGATAGCGAGAACACCGGCCCGAGCTGAGGCGGACGGAACCCCGTCGCGTTCGAGCCGATCGACCTCGATCCCGAGGGTGAGCGGGCCGGAACGCTCGACCAGGCACCTGGACGTACGAGGTCCGATTCGGCGAGACGCGCTCCGTCGATCCGCCGCTCGAGCCGCGTGTCGTATTATCCAGATGTTCCAGAGGAGCCGGCCGAGTTGACTGGGGGTCCCTGCGCGCGTCGCTTTGGCGGGTCACTAGCCCTTCACCGTGTGACTCTTCCATTCACTGCACCTCGCCGGTTTCAACCCGGTGCTCGGAGAGACGATCATGGCAGTCGGCTGGTCGAAGGACGGGGCCGTTCAGGAAGAGATCGATAGCAGGGTCGAGGAGGCGCTCGAGCGCGAGCGTCGGCGCACGCCCACGGGCGAGAGCCTGGCGTTGTGCGAGGCCTGCGGGCAACCTATCCCGCAGGCCCGCCGTGAGGCGATTGCCGGCGTCCGGCTGTGCGTCGCCTGCCAGAGAGCGCGCGAGGAAGTCTAGCCGACCAACATCGGGCCGCGAACGCGTCGTCGCCGGCTCCTTGCGCGGTCGGCTGGCACCCAGCGGAAGGCGCCCGTGCACGGAGTGGGCGCGTTCGAGACACCGGATCGCATCGTTCGTGTCGCCGCGGGCAGGGTCCATGGACCTTGACACGAGTTCGACGATCGCAGCGTTCACGCCAACGTCGCCGTTCCCGCCAGGGACCGCAAGCGACTCGAGCGCCTCTGCCGTTACGCAGCGCGCCCGCCCGTGGCGTATCGCCCACTCCAGGACGCTACATCGAGGGTGCCATCAGGCCCAAAACGCAGAAAGGTCGGCTTGTTCGGCTTCCAAACTGTCGGTTCACACGAGACGTTGCAGCGCGTCCATCGCGGTCACCTGCCCGCGCAGATGTGTGGCGCCTTGGTTTTCGTGGACAAGGGCTCCCCGCTCGATGCACGTGTACATCTCCTCGAACAGGCGTGCGGCGTCAGCGGAGAATCCGAACGACTTGAACGTCGGCACGACTGCGCTGAGCGGGGCGTGCTGCACTGTGACACTCCGTTTGAGAATCTTCCCCAGCGCCGCCGCGATGTCGTTGGGGCTGTAGTCCTCAGGACCGGACAGTTCCAGCACTGTCCCGCCCCGACCGCCCGCGATGAGCTGGTCCGCGCCGATGCGCCCGACGTCGTGCGTCGAGATCATCGGAATCTTGCGATCCGGCGTGATAAAGGAGGGAAGCACGCCTTGAGCCTTGGCCGCGCCCAGCACCGGCGTCCAGTTGTCGAGAAAGGACGGGGGGCGGAGGATCGTGAGGCTCCTCGCGACCGCACCGAGCTGCTGCTCTGCGTAGCGGACGATGCGAATCGGGCCTGTTCCCTCGGGCAAATGTGCCCCGATGGAGGAGAGGAACACGACATGGCCGAGCCCGCTCGTCTTGACGGCCTTGGCCAGTGCCTCGGAAATCTGCTTGCGGTCGTCGAGACAAGATGCCGCCGTATAGTTCGGCGGCACCAACAAATAGGCGCCGCTGGCGCCATCGAACGCCTTGATCAATGCCTGCGCATCATCCAACGAGGCCAGGGCCACCTCAGCCCCCTTGGTCTTCCAGGCCGCCCCCTTGTCCGCTGTCCGCACAAGGACGCGCACCTTCTGGTTCCGATCGAGCAGCGTCTGCGCGACGACCGACCCGGTGTTTCCGGTGACACCTGCCACAACAAACATCGTGTATCTCCTTTCGACGTTCCCTTGGCGAGTCGCTGCGCGATCACGCTACGGATGCCAACGGCCAGCAAAAGATACCAGACGCCCCGAGACGCTGGGGACAGACGCGATCGCGTCGCTTCACGTTCGCCAGTCGAACGTCAGCCACATGCGGCGCTCTTCGAGACGGTAGTAGGAGGCATCGTCCGGCTCGCTCTCGACACCGTGCAGCGCGCCGACGCTCGCGAGCGGACGCGCGTCATACGCGCGTTCGCCATCCACGGCGAGTGCTCGAAGATCCCTCCCAGGGCCGCGACGAACGCAGCGTGGTTCATCGCATTGCACCCTTCATGAGCGGCGCGCTTCGCGAGCAAGCTCCTGGGGACTAGAGCTCGACCCTCTGCTCGTAGCGTGGAATGACGCTGTTCCAGCCGTGCCGGTCGAGGATCCGCTCGCCCAGAGCGACCGACGCCGCTTCGGCTCCGTGGGTCAGCGCCAGCGTTCCCGGTCGTTGCTTGAGATGCCCGAGCCACTCGACGAGCTGGCCGCGATCGGCGTGCCCCGACATGCCGTCGATCCGGCAAATCCGCGCGCGCACCACGTGGGTCTCGCCGAAGATGCGCACCTCGGAATGTCCGTCGAGGATGCGTCGTCCGAGCGTGCCCTCGGCCTGATAGCCGGCGAACAGCACGGTCGATTCCGGGCGGCCGATGTGCTGTCTCAGGTGGTGCTTGATCCGGCCTCCCGTGCACATGCCGGCGCCGGCCAGGATGATGCAGCCACGGAGCGGGTTGAGCGCGCGCGACTCCTCGGCCGTGCGCACCACGGTGAGCAGCCGGCGCATCGCGGCGAGCTGCGGGCTGTCGATCACCCGTCGCGTCTCCTCGTCCATGAACTCCGGGTAGCGCAGATAGATCTCGGTCGCGTCGGCGGCCATCGGGCTGTCGAGGAACACGCGTATCGGCGGAACGCGTCGCGAGGCGATCAGCTCGCCCAGCTCGAGCAGCAGCTCCTGCGCGCGCTCGATCGCGAACGTCGGGATCAGCAGGTTGCCCCCGCGCTTCAGCGTGTCGAGGATCGCCTCGGCCAGCTCGGCGCGCGCTTCCTCGCGCGGCGCGTGATCGCGGTCGCCGTACGTGGATTCGAGCACGACCACGTCCGCCTCCTCGACGACCGCCGGCTCGGGAACGATCGGCACATGAGGCGGGCCGAGATCCCCGGAGAAGACGAGGCGCCGCGTCGCCCCGTTCTGCCGGACGGTCAGCTCGATGCTCGCCGCGCCGAGGATGTGACCCGCCTCGAGGAAGCGTGCGCTGACGCGGCCGTTGAGCTCGACCGGCGTGCGAAACGCAGTCCCGCGGAGCAGCGGCAACGCTTCCTCGACGTCGTCCGAGGTGTAGAGCGGCACGACCGGGCGCGGGCCCTTGCGCCCTTCACGGGCGTGGCGCTTGACCTTGAACGCGGCGTCTTCTTCCTGGATCCGCGCCGAGTCCCGCAGGACCAGCTCGGTCAGCTCGACGGTCGGCGCGGTGGCGAGGATCCGCCCGTCGAAGCCGTCGCGCACCAGGCGCGGGATCAGCCCGACGTGATCGAGGTGCGCATGGGTCAGGAGCAGCCAGTCGACCCGCGCCGGCTCGACGGGCTTCGGCTCCCAGTTCCGCTCCAGGAAGTCGCGCTCCTGGAACATCCCGCAGTCGATCATGATTCGCAGGCCCGCGGTCTCGAGCAGGTAGCACGAGCCCGTGACCTGCCGGTTCGCGCCCAGGAAGCGCAGCGTCGTATCCATCGCCGTCGGAGTATACCCGGGCCGTACGGTGTTAACATCTCGCGCAGTCGCACTTGGCGGCCTTCCGTTCGGCCGCGAAAGGAGCTTCGCCGCCATGATCAACCTCCTCAAGGGGCGACGAAGCCGTAACGCAGAGTGCACACGGGATGCGACGGGGGTAACGCTGTGAGCAAGGCCGAGCCAGCCATGGAAGACCGCATCACGCGTCTCGAGCGTTCGCTTCGGCGCACCCGAGTCTCGGCCGGCGCGGTCGGCTTGGCGCTGTTTGCCATCGTGGCGGTTCAGTGCGCGAGCCGCGCCCCCACCGTCTTCGATGAGGTTCGTGCCCGACGAATCGTCCTCGTCGACGATGAGGGTCGCATACGCTTGGAGATCGCTCAGGACCCACGAGACACGCAGAGGCGTGCGCGGTCAGCCGGTCTCCGAGTGTTCGACAACACGGGGCATGAGCGGGGCGGGTTCGCGACCTTCGATGACGGGAGCGTCGTGTTGGCCATGGATGCGCCGCACGGTGTCGGGGACCGGATGCCGGACCGTCTTGGCCTCGTCGTGTCTCCCGATGGGTCGGCCGACATCATGTGAGACGGTACCGCTTCCCCAACTCCGGTTTCGGTGCCGGGAATCAACGGTTTCGGTGTAGAAGCTTCGTTCGCCGCAGGCGGTAGGGGAAGCCCCCTACCGCCCAGCCTGTGTCACGCCTTCTTTTCGGGGGCCTTGGCCTTGAAGCTCGTCTTCTCGTTGATGGCCGAGACGATCTTGTCCACGTCGACTTCGGCCGTCTTGTACGTGATCGTGGCGACGCCCTTCTGGTAGTCCGCCTTCGCGTCCACGACGCCGGCGACTTCCTTCGCCGCCGATTCGACCTTCGTGCAGCAGCCTCCGCAGGTCATGCCGGAGATGGCGAGCTCGACTCGCGCCTGGCCCTCGGGCAGAGCGGCCTTGTCGGCGCTCGTCTCTCCGGCGACGGCGACGAACGATGCCACGAGCAACATCGTGAGGCAGATCAGCGCAGCTTTCCTCATCCTTCGGTCCTCCATGGCCCCGGGCCCTTCCCGGGGGGTCTGATTCGTGGGTCAGTCTAACCGCCGTATTCCCGGCCAGCCAGGAGAAGCCGAACCGGGACCCGGACCGCAGCCAAGAAGAGGACGCTTGCGCAGGCCATCCGCTCGGCGGGCAGTGCGGCGCCCTCGACACTTCGGACGGCGCGCGCTACGAGCGGTTAGATCTGGATCCGCGTCGTGCCGTGAGGGCTCAGTCGCAGACGGCGCTCGCGCTCACCGTTCCGCCGGTCGCGATCCCGTAGGGACCGACACCGCAGGCGTTCTCGCCGCGGAACAAGTACCAATAGCCGTGGCTCACGGCCGGCGTCGCGGCATCCCGGGCCCACGGCGCGGTCCATCGTGCGTCCATGCCCCCGAGGCCGGCCTTGCACATACCGACGCTCCCAGCCTCGTAGATCGACCGCACCTCGGCCGCCGACAGCGCGCGGTCGAACACCTGCACCTCGTCGACCGCTCCGCGCCAGCCCACTCCGCCTCCGAAGTACGCACCGATGTACACCGGTAGGTTCGTGGCTCCCGGGGCAGGGAACGCGCCCGTGGAAACGGCTGAGCCGTCGACGTACAGCGTTCCGGTCGCCCCGTCGTAGGTGCCCACGACGAGCTGCCACTCGCCGGGTCGGATCGCACCGCCCTGCACCGTGCCGTACGGCGCCGTCGCCGTGTCCACGATGAGCTTGTACCCCGTCCCCACGCCGTCCGTGCCGAGGTAGAAGCCGGTCGTGAACTGGGTCTCGACGATCCGGTGGTACGCACCCTGGTTCGGTACGTCGGAGTTGACCCATGCCGCGACGCTGAACGTGTTGCCCAGGCTCATCGCGGCGGTGCGGATCCGGTCGTTGGCTCCGTCGAAATGGAAGCCGCCGCGAACCCAGCCCGTGCCGACGGTCGCGCCGTTCTCGAGCGTCCCGTCGTTCCCGCCGACGAGCGCGGTCGTATCTCCGTCGCCGGGCCACCAGGCGACGAGGCCCGACGGCGGCGCGAGGCACAGCGAGTGGCACGCAGGTGTCCCGCTCGCCACGGGCAGCTGGGCCAGATCCCCGCGCAAGACGTCGTACACGGTGTCCGGGCCGCTCAGGGCCGGTTCGCCGCACCAGGTGAGCGAGTCGCGCGCATCGAACAGCAGTCCCGGGTAGTCGCCCGGCACGGCGAACACTCTCGCGTCTGCCGGAGCGCAGTCGCACGTATCCCCCACGCCGTCGCCGTCCGTGTCCTGCTGACCCGCGTTCGCATCGCCGGGGCAGTTGTCCTGGAAGTCGGGCAGCAGGTCGACGTCGCCGTCGCCCGTGCACAGGCCATCGGAGCGCGCCCGGTACAGCGCACGGACCTCGCACGCGGACAGCGCCCGGCCGAAGATCTGCGGCTCGTCGATCAGGCCGTCGAGGAAGCCCTGGAAGAAGTTCGTGCCGTTGTCGTCGGTTCCCAGGATCACCGGGTTCGCGTCGTACGAGATCGCCGCGGTCGGACCGAGCGCGGTCGCGATCAGCTGGCCGTCGAGATACAACCGGATGACGGTGCCGTCCCAGGTGACGGCGGTGTGCAGCATTCGACCCGTCGGCAGGGCAGAGCTGGCGACCGCCTCGACGGTGCCGTACATACCGCCGCGGAGAACACCGGACTCGACCCACAGGCTGTAGGAGTTCGCGGTTCCGGCGCCGAACTGCTTGCAGATGATGCAGCTCGACACGGGGAGCGTGTCGAGCTGGATCCAGGCGACGAGCGAAAATCTCTGCAACCGCAGCTGCGGCGCGTCCGGAATGTCGATCCGGTCGTTGACGCCGTCCAGGCTGAACGCCTGACCCATCACGCCCGGCGCGAACGTCGCACCGTTCATCAGGAGCCCGTGGTTCGCGGCCAGCGTCCGATCGTCGGCGTTGCTTTCCCCGGACCACCAGCCCGCGATGTCGCCCGGCAGCGGATCGCACGTCTGAGCATGGAGCCCACCGAGCGAAAAGACGAGGGAGGCGACCGACGCGACGACGCAACCGATCACCGATCGAAGTCCTTCATGCTGTGGCCGCATCGGTCGCCTCCCACGGAGCGACGCCCGGCAGCGCCGAGACGCCTGATGGAGAGAGAGACGACGATCCGGGCGATCCGTCAGGGCCCGGCTCGTCCGGCGGGGTCCTCGGGGGGAACCTACTTCTTCCGTGCCGTCCCCGTGCGGTGCGGGGCTGGCCTGCGAGCGGAGGGTTCCTTCACTTCCAGGCCCAGTCCGGGAAGGACGCGGAGGCCCAGCTTGGCCGCGTTCGCACGGCAGCGCCGATCGAGACTGAGAAACCCCAATCCGGGTGCAGCCTCGCGGCACGCGAGCGCACTCGCAAGGTGAATGGCGTCGAGCGTGCGCACCGGCTCGATCGGGAAGCGACGGCGTGCGCGCTCGAGCACATCGGGGACGAGCCCGAGGACCTCCCAGGCTGCCGAGGTGCTGGAGAGCATGCTCCGGATGCCGAGTCGCGCAGCCTCCGAAAGGTGGCCCGTTGCCTCCCGGCGAACGAGGAGGCGATCCACTTCCATGAACGTCAGCTCGGAGGCGAGGACAATCTCGGATTCCGCGAGGAGTCGACCCACGTCCCGACCCTCCGCCTCACCGAACAACCACGCCAGCACCGCGCTGGTCTCGGCGTAGAGGTTCACGGGCGTTCTTCGCGGTCCTCGTCGATCAACTTGATTGCCGTGCCGTCAGGAGCGACTCGTGCGACTTGGCCATAGAGTTCGGGCGAGTTGGGGATCGTGCCGAGTCGGATCTTCCCCTCGAGAGCCATCCGCCAGAGGCCGGGTGGAACCCGACGAAGTGGAGACAGAGTCCCCGGCTCACGGATCTCGGCCACGACCCTGCCCCGATCGGTGACGAGCAAGGTCTCCCCTCCTTGCACCTGACGCAGGTACTCGGAGAGCCGGTCCTTCAGCTCGCGAATGCCGACCGCTTTCATGGAGCCAATGTAGCCACCTGAGGCCACATCGGCAACCTCAGGCGATCGCTGGACCTCGGGCATCCGCTGCCAGGACTGTTTTGAAGGTTGCAACGGAAGCGCGTCGATCACTGCACAACGGCTATTTGCGCGGCGGGATGTCGAGCAAGAGGCGGCAAGGAGCGCGCCGCGCCAGGTACTGATGCGTGGTTCCAGCCAGGAGCTCTCGCAGGTTGCGGCCGTGATGGAAACCCAGCACAGCCAGCGCGATCTTCCCGTCCTTCAACTCCTCCAGCAACGCCTTGCCCGCATGGTGCGCTCGAAGGGATCGGGTGGTGGCCTTTCTCCCGTGCTTCTGGGCAACCTGCGCAGCAACGCGGAGGATCTGGTGCGCCGCGCGATCCGAAGCCAGTAGCGGGGCATCGAGCGGGGTATTATCCGGCAAC
>Ga0180063_1000424_pt1 | contig 11310 bp, 8 predicted proteins | sample EasRivT47_16_10D_FD_121776 | JGI IMG/M metagenome (GOLD analysis project Ga0180063, IMG submission 121776) | Soil microbial communities from meander-bound floodplain in the East River, Colorado, USA - East River metaG ERMLIBT47_16_10D | ecosystem: Environmental > Terrestrial > Soil > Floodplain ...
CTCGACGAAGCGCGACTCGTGCAGGCGTCGCAGGATGCGGGTCATGTGCTCTCGCACCGAAAGCTGCTCGCGCGTAATGCGGTGATGACGGTTCAACGCCGCGCGCGCGAGCAGCGCCATCCACACCGTGCGCAGGTCCTCGGCGCGGACTTCCGGCAGCTGCTCGGCGACGGCCTGGTCGAACAGCACCTGCACGATCGAGAAATCGCGCCCCGACTGCGGCAACTCGTTCAGGCGCTGCGCCGCGAGCTTCATCTGCTCGTACTCGAGCAGCCGTCGCACCAGCTCCGCCCGTGGATCCTCTTCGAGCGCGCCCGTGGCCGGCCGCGGCAGCAGCATCCGCGACTTAATCTCGATCAGCAGCGCCGCCATCAGCAGGTACTCGGCGGCGAGCTCGAGCGAATGGCTGCGCATGAGCTCGACATAATCGAGGTACTGGGCGGTCAACCGCGCCATCGGGATGTCGAGCACGTTGATGTTTTCCCGGCGGATCAGGTAGAGCAGCAGGTCGAGCGGCCCCTCGAACTGCTCGAGGACCACCTCCAGCGCATCGGGCGGGATGTAGAGGTCGTACGGCACCTCGAGCACGGGCTCGCCATAGACCTTGGCAATCGGAGTGGTTGCGGCGGCTTCAGCCATGTGCATGCCTTCCGTGCGCGCCGGGGCGGGTGCGGCTTGGAATCTGCGGAATTGCGGGGGGGACGTTGCCTGCCGGCTGGCGGAAGCCGCCGGTGACTGCAACCAGGTCAGAGGCCAGAAGGCCACCGCCCGGCAAAGGCGATGCTGGCATTTGCGTATTCTACATGTATTTCAACGCAAACCCCAGTTTTCCGGGCGCGCATTGAACGGCTGCCAGAACTCGCGCATGCCGACTCCAGCGACCGGAACGTCCGTTCGAACGCGCGCAGATAAAGCGGCCCGACAGGGTCCGCATTTAACTGTAGTTCAATCCCATCACTTCCTTCACTTCACGCAGCGTCTCCTGCGCCTGCTTGCGCGCCTTTTCGCAGCCGTCGGCGATGATCGAGCGCACCAGCGTCGGATCGTCCAGGTAGCGCTGGGCGCGCTCGCGCATCGGTTTCTGCTCGTCGAGGACCGCGTCGATCACGGGCTGCTTGCATTCGAGGCAGCCGATCTTCGCGCCGCGACAGCCCTCCTGCACCCATTGCTTGCGCTTGTCGTCCGAGTAGACGAGGTGAAACTGCCAGACCGGGCATTTCTCGGGCGTGCCGGGGTCGGTGCGCTTCACCCGCGCCGGATCGGTGGGCATGGTGCGGATCTTCTGGGCGATCGTCTCGCCGTCCTCGCGCAGGCCGATGGTGTTGTTGTAGGACTTGGACATCTTCTGTCCGTCCAGTCCCGGCATCTTCGAAGCCTCGGTGAGCAGGGCCTGCGGCTCGGACAAAATCACCTTGCCGCCGCCCTCGATGAAGCCAAACAGCCGCTCGCGATCGCCCATCGGCAGGTTCTGCGCTTCCTCCACCAGCTCGCGCGCCGCGGCAAGGGCGTCTGCGTCGCCCTTCTCCATGAACCGCGTGCGCAGCTGGCGATAGAGCCGGGCGCGCCTCGCGCCGAGCTTCTTGATCGCAGCCTCCGCCTTCTGCTCGAATCCCTCCTCGCGACCGAACACGTGATTGAAGCGGCGTGCGATCTCGCGCGTGAACTCGACATGCGGCACCTGGTCTTCACCCACCGGAACGAGGTTGGCGCGGTAGATCAGGATATCGGCGCTCTGCAGCAACGGGTAGCCGAGGAACCCATAGGTCGCAAGGTCGCGGTCGACCAGTTTCTCCTGCTGGTCCTTGAAGGTCGGAATGCGCTCGAGCCAGCCGAGCGGCGTCACCATCGAAAGCAGCAGGTGAAGCTCGGCGTGCTCCGGCACCCGCGACTGGATGAACAGCGTCGCCTGGGCGGGATCGACGCCCGAGGCGAGCCAGTCGATCACCATCTCCCAGACGTTCTGCTCGATGACTTCGGGGGTGTCGTAGTGCGTGGTCAAGGCGTGCCAGTCGGCGACGAAATACAGGCACTCGTACTCGTGCTGCAGCTTCACCCAGTTCTTGAGCACGCCGTGGTAATGCCCCAGATGCAGCACCCCGGTCGGACGCATGCCTGACAGTACGCGGTTCACGAACATCGTCGCCGGCCTCCTCGAATCTAGATGATGCTCGTCAGCTTGACGAGGTCGCCCATCGAGAGGCCGACCATCCCCGCGACGACCGCCATCAGCGCGCCGATCGCCGGCCACAGCAGGGCGCCGAGCACGCCGGTCAGGAGCAGCACGATGAGGATCACGAAACCGTAGGGCTCGACGCGAGCAACGCGCCAGGCGAGACGGTGCGGGAGCAGGCTCACCAGGATGCGACCGCCGTCGAGCGGCGGCAGCGGCACGAGGTTCAGCACCATGATGATGATGTTGAAGAACACGCCCGCGGCGCCCATCAGCGCCAGCGGCAGGGCGAAATAATTTCCCGGCATCGAGAGGCCGATCTTGAGCAATAGCGCCCAGAACAACGCCATCGCGAAGTTGCTCAGCGGGCCGGCGGCTGCGACCCACAGCATGTCGCGCTTGGGATGGCGCAGGTTGGCAAAGTTGACGGGCACGGGCTTCGCCCAGCCGAAGATGATGCCTCCGCCGAAGAGCTTGGTGAGCGCGAGCAGGATGAGCGGCAGCGCAACGGTGCCGAAGGGGTCGATATGGCGTAACGGATTGAGGCTCACGCGTCCTTCCACCGTGGCGGTCATGTCGCCGAAATGCCGGGCGACGTAGCCATGCGCCGCTTCGTGAAGGGTGATCGCGAAGATCACGGGAAGCGCATAAATCGCAATGACCTGGACGAGGTGCAACTCCACTGGGAATGGGACGCCCGGTACGCTGCGGGGTCCGCGCTCCGCGGCGACGGCTGGCTCAGGCGACCGCCTGGCGCAGGCGGCTCTGGGCAGGAACGTGCTGAGCGAGGAACTGCATCTGGTCCGCCAGGATGCGGCGGTTGGTGAGGATCAGGTACTCCGCGCGATTCGGCACGTACGGCAGGTAGATCAGCTCCATGCCGGCCTGCTCCGGCGTATGGTTGCCCTTGCGCTCGTTGCAGGCGCGGCACGCCGTGACCGAGTTCATCCAGCTGTCCTTGCCTCTCTGCGAGAATGGCGTGACGTGGTCGCGCGTGAGCTTGGAGATCGGGAACATGCCGCCGCAGTAGGCGCAGATCTGGCGGTCGCGGTGGAAGAGCTCGCGGTTGTTCAACGGCGGCACCTGGCTGAACGACTTCATCGCCATCGCCTTGCCCTTGATCGCGATGATGCTGGACGCCGTGATGCTCGAGCGCCGGCCGGTCAGGCGGTTCATGCCGCCGTAGACGGTGAATGCCTGCGCCCCCATCGCCCAGGCGACCTGGTCCTTGGAGTAGTAGTAGCAGGCGTGCTGCCAGCTGATCCAGCGGTGCGGCACCCCGTGCGTGTCGAGCGTGAGGATCAGCGGATAGCCCCCCTGCTGGACGGATTGCAACTCCATTGCGATGTTCATGCGCTGCGTGCGTTCGGTGGCACTGGTAATGGGTACAGGTGGAAATTTACCAGATTTTTGAATTTGAGGCAGTTTTGGACTTTTTTCCCTGTGCAACTGGTTGCCGCGCGGCGGACAGCCCCTCGTAGTGCGACGCGGTGCAGCAAGGTATAATCTCGCTCTGTGAGCACAGTACCTATCGAGCGCCGTCGCCGGCCGTTGTGACCTTGCATCAAGCCGGCACCACTCATTCCCTGCAGGACGCTCCGAGTACCTCCAAGCCGTCCTTTTCCGCTCTCGGTCTGATCCCCGAGCTGCTGCGCGCCGTCGCCGACCAGGGCTACGACGAGCCGACCCCAATCCAGCTCAAGGCGATCCCGCCAATTCTGCAGCGCCGCGACGTGATGGGCGCCGCGCAGACCGGGACCGGCAAGACGGCAGGATTCACGCTGCCGCTCCTCCAGCTGCTCGCGCCGCAGGCCAATACGAGCCTGTCCCCGGCGCGCCATCCGCTGCGGGTGCTCATCCTGACGCCGACCCGCGAGCTCGCGGCGCAGGTGGAGGAAAGCGTGCGCACCTACAGCCGCCACCTCCCGCTGCGCTCTACGGTGGTGTTCGGCGGCGTGGACATCGGTCCGCAGATGAAGGCGCTGCATGCCGGCGTCGAGATCGTGGTTGCGACGCCCGGACGGCTGCTCGACCATCTGCACCAGAAGAGCATCAACCTGTCGCGCGTCGAGTTCCTGGTGCTCGACGAGGCCGACCGCATGCTCGACATGGGCTTCATACCCGACATCAAGCGGATCCTGGCAGTGCTGCCCAAGCAACGGCAGAACCTGCTGTTCTCCGCAACGTTCCCGGACGAGGTGCGAAGGCTTGCCAAGGAGCTGCTGCACGCGCCGGTGACTGTGGAAGTCGCGCCGCGCAACGCACCCGCCGACCTCGTCACGCATCAGGTCTATCCTGTCCCCCTCCTGCGCAAGCGCGCCCTGCTGGTCCACCTCATCCGCTCCCGAGACATGCGGCAGGTATTAGTGTTCGTGCGCATGAAGCGTGATGCGAACCGCCTCGCCCGGCAGTTGAAGCAGGACGGCGTGGCCGCGAAGGAGATCCACAGCGACCGCACCCAGGCCGAGCGCATGCAGGCGCTCGATGAATTCAAGCAGGGCCAGGTTCCGGTGCTGGTCGCGACCGACATCGCGGCGCGCGGACTCGACATCGAGGAGCTGCCGTTCGTCATCAATTTCGAGCTTCCGCACACCGCCGAGGATTACGTGCATCGCATTGGCCGCACCGGGCGCGCGGGGCTGCCGGGTGAAGCGATTTCCCTGGTCAGCCCCGACGAGATGAAGTATCTGGAGGACATCGAGCGACTGCTCAAGCGCAAGCTGCCGCGCGCGGTCGCACCCGAGTCCCTTGCCGAAGCGCGCCATCCCGCGCGCCCGCGTGAGACGCGTCACGAGCGCAGTGCGCCGCATCACCCACCCCGTCCGCAACCCGAGCCCAGGGCGCATCAGCCCGCGAAGCCGCAGCCCGCCGCACGGTCCGCGCCGCACGGTTTCGACTACACCAAGCCCTACGAGCCCGCGCCGACCCGGCCAGTGCCCGGCCCGGCCACCGCACCGCCAACCCACAGAAAGCACCACCGTCCTGCTGCCGCCTTGCTGGGCGGCGGACCCGTCAAGCGCGAGCCCCACAAGTGATGTAAGCGTGGAAGCGCTGGGCGTTCCCGAGCTCCTGTTCTTCGGTCTCGTCATCGTCCTGTCGTACACGATCCGTGGCAGTGCCGGGTTTGGCGGCATGACCGTGCCGCTTCTTGCCTGGATCATGTCATTGAAGACGGTGGCGCCGATGGTGGCGTTCCTGGGGCTGATCTCCTCCCTCGCCATCCTGCGCCGTGACGTGCACCACATCGTCTGGCGTGACCTGTGGCGCGTCATGCCGTGGTGCGCCACCGGGGTGCTGGGCGGCCTCTATTTCTTCGAGCGACTCGATTCCCTCACGCTCGCGCGGGCGCTGGGTGCCTTCGTAATCATCTATGGGACCTACGCGCTCGCGTTGACGTTCCGGTCATGGGAAGTGCGGCTGCCCATGCACGCCGTGACGCCGGTGGCCGGCGTCGCTGGTGGCTTCGTGGGAACGATCTTCGGCTCAAACGCGGGGGTATTCGTCGCCATTTACCTCGATCTTCTCAAGCACGCCAAGGCGCAATTCCGCGCAACAGTGGCAGCCATCCTGCTCGGCCTCGGCTTCCTGCGGGTATCCGGCTACGTGGCGGTCGGGGCTTACGATCGCGACGCGCTCATTGCCTGCGTCGCCGCCCTGCCGTTGATGGCGGTGGGCGCCGTTCTCGGTAACCGCATCCATGACCATCTCGATCTGCGCCGATTCCAGCGTTTCGTTGCGCTCGTCGTGATCGCAAGCGGCTTACCGCTAGTACTGAGGTAAACTCGGCACCGCCTTGAATACCGTCACGCCCAGGCAACTCAAGTCCTTGCTGCACGGCACGGGCGAAATCGCGCTGCTCGATGTGCGCGAAGCGGGCCAGTTCGGCGAGTCGCACCTGCTGTTCGCGACGCCGTTGCCCTACAGCCGGCTCGAGCTGGGCGCGACCGCCCTCGTGCCGCGAAAATCGACGCAGGTCGTCGTGTGCGACGACGGCGTCCTGGGCGTGGCGCGTCGCGCAGCGGATCGGCTGCGCGCCCTGGGCCACACCGACGTCTCCGTGCTCGACGGCGGCACCCGGGCCTGGGCCGCGGCCGGTTACAGCGTCTTCGCCGGGGTCAACGTCCCGAGCAAGGTCTTTGGCGAGCTCGTCGAGCACGCCTGCCATACCCCGCGCGTCACCGTGCAGGAGCTGGCGCGCATGCAGGCCGCCGGTGAGGATATCGTCGTGCTCGACGGGCGCCCCCTGACCGAATACGAAAAGATGAACATACCGGGCGGCATCTGTTGCCCCAACGCCGAGCTGCCCTACCGCGTCACGAGCATCGTGCGCGGCCCGAGCACCCGGATCGTGGTGAACTGCGCCGGCCGCACTCGCAGCATCATCGGCGCGCAGACGCTGATCAACTTCGGCGTTCGGAATCCCGTCGTCGCGCTCGAGAACGGAACGCAAGGCTGGGTGCTGGCGGGACTCGAGCTGGAGCGCGGCGCGAAGCGCAAGTACCCGGACGCGATCGATGCGGCGAGCCTGCCCGCGCTGCAGGCGGCGGCTGGAAAACTCATGGAGCGGTTCAAGATCAGGAGCGTCTCCGCCGCCGGGGTGCAGGCGTGGCTCCAGGACGCGGGCCGCACCACCTACCTGTGCGATGTGCGCACTCCGGAAGAGTTCGCCGCGGGCTCGATTCCCGGCTCGGTCCACGCGCCAGGGGGCCAGCTGATCCAGGCTACCGATCAATGGGTCGGCGTGCGCAATGCACGCATCGTGCTGATCGACGGCGGCGAGAACGTGCGCGCCCCGGTCGTGGCAAGCTGGTTGAAGCAGCTGGGCTGCGATGTCTGCGTGCTCGTGGGCGGCGCGGCATCCGGGCTCCGCGGGCCACTGCCAACCAGGCCCGCCCTGCCCGATCTCCCGCGGATATCGCCCGCCGAATTGAAGGACGCGATCACTGCGAGCCGCTGCGCCGTGTTTGACCTCGGCACAAGCATGCGCTTCCGCAAGTCCCATGTCCCGGGCAGCCGCTGGAGCATACGCCCCCGTCTGGCCGCCGACGCCGCGCGCGTCAGGGGATCGGTCGCGCTGGTCGCGGAGGAAGCTGACGTCGCGCGGCTCGCCGCAACCGAGCTTCTGGATGCCGGAATGAAGGACGTGAAGCTGCTCGACGGCGGGCTTGCGGCGTGGACACGCGCAGGCTACGCGACCGAATCCACGCCTTCGGTCCCGGCCGACGCCGAGTGCATCGACTATCTATTCTTCGTGCACGACCGGCACGCCGGGAACCGCGAGGCGATGAGGCAGTACCTGGCGTGGGAAACCGGCCTCATCGCGCAGCTCGACGCGCAGGAGCGCGCCGCCTTCAGACTCGGCGCGCCCGCCTAGTTCACCTGAAGCTTCAAGTCGCGCACGACCTTGCCCCACGTGTCGTACTCGACCTTGAGGTATTCGCCGAAGGCCTTGGGATCCTTCATCACGATATCGGTGCCCGCCCGCTGGAACGCGGTGCGCACCTCCGCCGTCTGCAGCTGCCTCGTCAGCTCCGCCTGTATGCGCTTGATCGCGGCCGCCGGGGTCGCCCGGGGCGCGAGAAATCCCGTCCACAGCGAGGTGTCGTAACCCGGCAGGGTTTCCGCGATGGCGGGAATGTCCGGCAGCTCCGACGAGCGCTTGGCGGTCGTCACCGCGATGATCCGCAACTGCCCCGCCTGGTGATGCTGGATGATGCTCGAGAGCCCGAGGCACCCGATCTTGATCTGCCCCCCCAGCAGCTCGCCGCGCACGGGCCCGCTGCCCTTGTAGGGAACATGCACGATGTCGATGCCCGCCATGCTCGCGAAGAGCGCCTGGAAGAGATGCATCGCCCCGCCCTGGCCCGAGGACGCATAGTTGTGCTTGCCCGGCTCCTTCTTCGCCAGCGCAATCAGGTCCTTCACCGACCTGACGGGAAGCGAGGGATGCACCACGAGCCCGTAGGGCTGGCTGGCGATCTGCATGATCGGGGTGAAGTCATTCAGGGCGTGGAACGGCACGTTCTTGTAGAGGTGCGGAAAGATGGCGTGCGGGGAGCCCGTGCCCAGCAACGTGTAGCCGTCGGCATTTGACTTCGCCACGATGTCCGTGCCGATCATGCCGCCCGCTCCGGTGCGGTTGTCGATCACGACCTGCTGGCCGAGGCCTTCCGGCATTCTCGTCGCCACGATGCGCACCAACACATCGGTGGATCCGCCCGCGCCAAACGGGATGATCATGCGCACCGGCTTGTTCGGGTACGGCTGCGCCGCCCACGCACACGACACCGCCGCCATGACCAGCGCACCTGCGCACACCAGTCTGAGATACGTCGCCTTGACCATCGGTGTCCTCCTCGTATTGTCGAGCCGAAACCGCCCGAATCATACCATCGCATGCGGGAGCCCCGGAATGCCGGCTGGTTAGTGCGCGTACCCGCAACGGGTCGCGTGCTACCATCGTCGCGGGTGATTGATGCTCGCGATTCGCGGCATTTCCAAATCCTACGGCGGCACTCGGTCGCGCGAAGTGCTGCGCAGCGTGTCCCTTGATGTCCAGCGCGGCGAGTACGTCGCCATTGTTGGCGAATCCGGGGTCGGCAAGTCGACCCTCCTCAACCTGATCGCCGGGCTCGATCCGCCGGACACGGGCAGCATCGTGCTCGAGGGCACGGACCTTCTTGCGCTGGACGATGCCGCGCGCACATTGCTGCGCCGGGCAAGCATCGGCTTCGTCTTTCAGGCGTTTCACCTGCTGCCGCACCTCACGGTGGCGCAGAACGTGGCGCTGCCCCTTGCGTTGAATGGCGTGGAGGCCGCGCAGGCCCGCACTCGCCTCGCTGAAATGCTCGCCGCGGTGGGACTCGCCGCCGCGGCCGGCGCCTACCCCCGCGAGCTCTCCGGCGGCGAGATGCAGCGGGTCGCCATTGCGCGCGCCCTGGTGCACCGGCCGCTGCTGCTGCTCGCCGACGAGCCCACGGGCAACCTCGACGCGGATACCGCGAAGCAGGTGCTGGCGCTGCTGCGCGAGCAGGTCAAGCGCCAGTCCGGCGCGGGCATCCTGGTTACCCACTCGGCACTCGCGGCGGCGAGCACCGACCGCGTGCTGACGCTCACCGCGGATGGATTGCGTCCCGCGGTAAGCGCGTGACGCATGTCGCACCCGCGCGGCCGGCTCCTCCTCCTCCACGCGCTCGTGCTCGGGCCGCTGCGAGAGCATCCCGGCCGCGTGGCGCTGGCGGTTGCCGCCATCGCGCTCGGCGTCGCGCTGGGCGTCGCGGTCCACCTCGTCAATTCCAGCGCGCTCAACGAGTTCGAGATCGCGGCACGGCACCTTGCCGGCGAGGCCGACCTGGTGGTGCGCGGTCCGCGCGCGGGCTTCGACGAGACATGGTACCCACGGCTCGCGCGGCTGCCTCAAGTCGAAGCGGCCAACCCGGCGCTCGAGCTCGAGGTGCCGCTCTCCGGCCGGCCGGATAGCCTGCGGGTCTTAGGTTTCGATCCATTGCGAGCGGCACAGGTGCAGCCGTCGCTGCTGCCCGAGCGCTCGAGCATGACGCTGGATCTCTTCGATTCGGACGCGATTCTGCTGAGCCCGTCCGCGGCGGAGTGGCTTGGGCTGAAGCCCGGCGACCCGCTCGACCTGCAGGTCGGCACCCATGCAGTCAGACTCAAGGTCGCGGGCCTCCTGCCTCAAGGTTCCTACCGCCAGCGGCTGGGTGTCATGGACGTGTCCGCAGCGCAATGGCGTCTGGCGCAGCTCGGACGACTGAACCGCGTGGACCTGCGCGTAAAACCGGGCACTGATGTCACCGCGTTTCGCCGCGAGCTGCAGGCTCTGCTCCCCGCCGGAGTGCAGGTGATGACGCCCGAGCACGAGAGCTTACGGGGCGCGAGCCTCACGCGCGCCTACCGCCTCAACCTCGACATGCTGGCGCTGGTCGCCTTGTTCACGGGGGCATTCCTCGTGTTCTCCTCGCAGGTGCTGGCGCTGCTACGCCGCCGCACCCAGCTCGCGCTATTGCGTACGCTGGGCGTCACTCGCGGCACGCTCGTCGGCCTGCTGCTCGCGGAAGGCGCCGCGATCGGCGCGGTCGGCGCGATCCTCGGCACGCTCGCGGGCTACGCGCTCGCGCGCTACGCTCTGGCGCTGGTCGGCGCCGATCTCGGGGCCGGGTATTTTCGAAGCACCGTCACGGAACTCCGGGTCGAGCCCGGCACGCTCGCATTCTTCGCCGCGCTCGGCGTGCTGTTCGCAACGCTGGGGGCGGCGGCGCCGAGCTGGGAAGCCGCCCGGCGCCCTCCCGCACGCGCGCTGCGAGCAGGCGACGAGGAGGAAGCCCTCAAGACATTGCGCACGCTCGGGTGGGGCATCGCCTCGATCGCGGGAGGACTGCTGCTCGCACTCGCGCCCGCCATCAGCGGCCTCCCCGTTGCCGGCTACGTTGCGATCGGACTGATCCTGCTGGGCTCAGTACTGGTGATGCCGCGTGTCGCCGAAGTCTGCCTCGCGCGCCTGCCCCTGCCCCGGCGCGCGGCGCCGGCGCTCGCCATCGCGCAGTTGAAGGCGACTCCGCGGCAGGCGGCGATCAGTGTCGCCGCCATTGTCATCAGCTTCAGCCTGATGGTGTCCATGCTGATCATGGTGAGCTCGTTCCGCTCGTCCCTGGAGACCTGGCTGGAACGGATGCTGCCCGCCGACCTCTACCTGCGTCCCGCGCGGCTCGGCGACACTGCGTTTTTCACACCGGATGAGCAATCCCGCATCGCTGCCACGCCCGGCATCGAGCGCGCGGCGTTCGTCCGTACCCAGAACCTGCTGCTCGCGGAAGAGCGCCCGCCGGTCACGCTCCTCGCCGGGCCGGTCGAGGCCGGCGACCCGGGGCGGATTCTGCCCCTTACCAGCCCCCCTTATGCCGCACGTCCCGATGACCCGCCGCCGGTCTGGGTATCGGAAGTTGCCGCGGACTTCTACAAGCTGCGCGTGGGGCAGCGCGTGGAACTCCCGATCGGCGGCGCGCTTCGGTCTTACACCGTCGCCGGCATCTGGCGCGATTACGCGCGCCAGAACGGCGCCATCGCGATCAATCGCGAGCTCTACATCGACCTGACCGGCGATCGTCTCGTCAACGACGTCGCGC
>Ga0180063_1000425_pt1 | contig 11307 bp, 13 predicted proteins | sample EasRivT47_16_10D_FD_121776 | JGI IMG/M metagenome (GOLD analysis project Ga0180063, IMG submission 121776) | Soil microbial communities from meander-bound floodplain in the East River, Colorado, USA - East River metaG ERMLIBT47_16_10D | ecosystem: Environmental > Terrestrial > Soil > Floodplain ...
CATGGGCCCGACCGACTCGAAGAAGGCGCCGAAGGGCACCGTGCGCGGCGAGTTCGGCACCGACGTCGAGAAGAACGCGTCGCACGGGTCGGACGCGCCGGAGACGGCGCGCGCCGAGATCGCCTTCTTCTTTCCGGGCGTCGAGCTGCCGGGCGCGACCGCGACGCCGTAGCGGGCGGCTGGGATGCGCGCGGCGCGGCATTCGCACGCGGGCGTGTTGTCCACTGGGATACGCGACCCTTTGGCGATGCCGGTCTACGACTGCCCGACTGCCAGCGCGTCGCTGTATAGCGGCGTCTGCTCGGTAGCGCTTCTCGGGCGCCTTAGAGCGCGCCTTAAGCCACGTAGCGCGTGAATCGTGCGTCACCGCAGGCGGATGCGTGGGAGCCGCTGCGTCCGGCTACGGCCCTATTGCGATCGTGTTAGCCACGCCGCCGGAGACCACGGTGACGTCGGCAGGGCTCGTACCATCGCTGTTCACGCAGGTGAACGAAGCGACCCCGAACATGTCAGCTCGGTGGCTGCTCAGATCGTTTGGACACGAGGTCGTGAACTCTTCCTGAGGACGCAAACCGGAGACCGCGCAGTTTGGATAGGCAACCGGCAAGCGGTTGACCACGATGTCGTCTCCGGCACCGAGGCCCACCACGGCGGGGTCGCAGAGCGCACGACTGCGGGCGATCATACGCGCCAACTCGAGTGGCGACAGGCTGTCCCCTGGACCTTGGTTTGCCAAGTAGTCGCCGACGGGGCCGTTGGCCGCGATGCCCATGAATGCCGCCGTCTTCAGGTCGTTCACGTGACGTGCCCCTTGCGCATCCGTCGTGTCGATGACGACCGCAAGCATGAAGGAGGCGAACAACCGTTTCTCGGGCTGGTCCTCCGGCGTGACGATCAGGTTGTCGTTCAGCTGTTGAACGACGGTGCTGCTCCCGTCGGCCGCGGCAAACTCCACGCTATCGGAAGAGTTACACTCTTGAATCAGCAGGAGCTTGTCGCTCATGTCATCCAACGCAAACGATACCGAGTCGGAATCTCCGCGACCGTCCGCGTTGTTGTCATGAATGCTGTTGCTCGAGGAGAAGATCATCCACTCCGCGTCAACATCGACCTGCAGGGGCACTGCGCCATCGTTATTGCTGAAGTCAATCAGGTGATATGCCGGCAGCGTGGCGCCAAAATCCACAGATTGGAAGTCACCGGAGCCGAGCTCGATGTCCGCATTGCTGGCATCGGTCGCTTTTCCACCGAAGTGAAAGATTCCGGCCGTAAGAAAGTGATGATCTACTTCGGCCGGATCACGCCCCACGGCCAGCTGCGTGTAGCCCCAGAGGGCATTCTGGCCTAGATCGAGACCACCAGCGTCGGACTTCTCGCCGAACACCCCGTCAAACCGATCGTTGTCGAAGTCGGTGCCTCGGCACGTCGTCGCCTTATCGCCGGCGGGATTCATTGCTTCTCCGAAAATGGAGACCGTATGGACCACGGCTGCACCATCAAAGGCGCTCAACAGGCAATCCCTGGCGTCGCCCACCTCGAAGATCGCCGTTCCAAGATCGTCCCCGAGGTCTGTTCCCTCGATGTAGATGCCCGAGTCCGGAAATTCGTTCGGGGACAGCACGGCCGGCCTACAGATGCCGCCACCATCGCGCCCGAAAGCCAGCAACGCCGCTGTACTATCCGCCAAGCATCGGACGAGCGCATTGATTCCCTGCACGGCGATCTCATTGTCGTCCCAGGCCGCGGCGAGGTCGGCGCAGGCCAGTGCAGCGTCATGGAAGGCATCCAGCGTAGAGTCGGAGGCGCCAGAGATATCGTACGCGCGGAGGGCAAACAGCCGCTCGATGTAGGCGCTCGCCACGTCAACAGGCACATTGATCATCAGACTCATACCCGGCGGTGACGTGCCTTGGCGCCGACTCACGTAACGAACCAGCGCCGGCTGCACGGATGACGTGCTCGAGACTTGAACCCGATTCACCCGGTCAGCCCACAGGGCGACATCGGCACATCCAGTGGAGTCAGCGTTGACCGGGCTACGAGCTGTGCCGGCGACGACTTCGCCGCGAGCATCGACGGCGGTGACTACGAACTGTCGGGAAGGCGCATCGGTCTCTGGCATGGGGCCAAACTCGAACTCTGAGCAAAATCGCTGAGTGGCGGTCGGCAGCGTCGTCGTCGAGGTCGAGGTGGTCGGCATCGATGTCGTCGAGGCCACCGTCGTGCTCGTACAGCTGCCGTGCCGGCAGCAGGCGCGACACGTTGCGCGGGCCTGGCGGCAGGCTACCCGAGCGACACGGAATGCCTTGCTGCTCTGCCGGCGGCACTGTTTGTCCGTGCAGGCTGCCGCGTCCTTCTCGCGGAGGGCACGCGCCGTCGCCACACACGAGCCCATCGCTTCTCTGCAGGACTTCGTGCAGGCCTTCTGCACCCGCGACGCCGCCCCCGCCGACGCGCCTGGCCCGACGCCGAGCACGACGATCAGGGCGACCAACAGCACGGGACGAGGCTGGAACAACTTGGTCTGCGCCTGCGGGCCTCGGTCTATGATATCTTCTTCCGGCTCTACGGCACGCAAAAACCCCACGATCATCCACCCTACACGCGCGCAGAGGCGGCTGTCGATCACTTGGACGGCGCCTCGGGCCGTCTGGGCCGGCGACCTCGCCGTCCATGAGGAACGTGCGTCAGTCCGCGTGACGTCTAGGGCCGGGCAGTGGCTTCTCCATCACGGGCTCGGCTTCACGAGCCAGATCCCTGGCAGCCTCGCGGCCGCGACGCGCATCGTCACGGTTCGAGGTGCTCGCCCATCGGCAGCACGGCGCGCGTGCTCCTCGCCGGCTCCCTCAGGGTGACCAAGGCGGGGCCGGCAAATACTCGACCTCGTCCGGTCGGTACGGCATCACCACCCACAGCACCAGGTAGATGACGATCCCCATGCCGCCGCCCAGGAGTGTCCCGAGCAGAAACGCCAGGCGCAGCACGGTGACCGAGATGCCGAATTCCTCGGCGAGGCCGGCGCACACGCCGGCGATCCGCTTGTATCGGCGCGAGCGGTACCACGTTCGCGTCAAGACGCGGGCATCGACGAAGCTACCGCAGTAGCGGCACTTGGCGGCTTCGGCGCGGATCTCCTCCGCGCAGTGTGGGCAGCGCTTCATGGCGACGTCAGACATGGACCTCCTCGAGCGTGGCGCGGGCCTGCCGGTCGACCAGGACGGGCACGGCCGCGTAGGCGAGTGCCAACAGCAGCAGGACGAAGAGCGAATACTGGACGACGAGATACGTCGTCACGGCCGCCGGGAGGACGAGCGAGAGCAGGCCGTAGAGGGCGGCCACGACGGTCGCGTCGAACGCGAGGATCGCCGGCAGCGGCAGCAATGCCACGACGAGCGGGCGCAGCAGGGCACGCAGGCTCGTGCGGCGGACGTGCGCCGCGAGGAGCGGCGCGGCCGCCGCCAGCATCCGTGGCATCAGGTCCGCCGCCGGCGGCGGTGTCTCGAGCGGGCCGAGCAGCGCGCGGGGATCGTCGGCGTCGGGGATCATGTGGGCTCGCTCGCGAGTGCCTTCAGGGTGGCCATGGCGTGATGGAGGCGGCTCTTCACGGTGCCACGCGGACAGTCGAGGATCACGGCGACCTCCTCCTCCGGCAGGTCGTGATAGTAGCGCAGGAGCACGGCGGCACGCTGCGCCTCGGGCAAGGCCGCCAGGAGGCGGCTCGCGTCGATCGCGGCGCCCCGTCGCGCGATGGCATCGGATGCGACGCCGTCGAGTGTCGCGGGGTCGTGCGGCTCGGGCGGCGGGCTCCGGTGCCAGTCGCGGCACAGGTTGACCGCGATCTGGAAGAGCCAGGTGGAGAAGCGCCGGTGCGGATCGAAGCGAGCGGCGGCGCGCAGGACGCGCAGCCACGTGTCCTGGTAGAGGTCGTCCACGTCGCGGCCGCCGAGATGGCGCCACAGGAACTGATGGAGCGGGCGCTCATAGCGACGACAGAGCGTCTCGAAGGCTTGCGCGTCGCCGGTCGCCACGCGGCGCATGAGCTCCTGGTCGGATGGCATCCGGCCGTGTGCGGCCTTCTATCATGCGCCACGGTCTCCGGGCAGCCGCGACGGGGGTGTCGCCCCGCCGTTGCGCCACCGGCGCAACACGGTCTCGGCCTCACCGAACGCCTGTTCGACGACCGACGGCTGGCCCGCCGCCGGCGGAATCAAGGCCCAGCCGAGTGCGTACAGCAGCGGGCCGAGCAGGTGCACGAACGTGAGCACGCCGAAACCGAGACGCACGGCGTTCACCGGCAGCGCCGTCGCGTGCGCGACCGCGGCGGCGACGCCGGCCACGCGGCGCTCCGCATGGTCGCGTCGCCACTCGAGCGCCTCGAACAGCGACAGGCGGGTGCGGCAGTGCGGGCAGCGGATCGCCGCCACGGCGATGTCCTCGGCGCAGAACGGGCACGGGCGGCGGGCGGTGGTGTCGTCCATGATGATCCTCCTGGCCGGTAGTACGGCGCTATGGTCGCGGAGGTTCATCGGGCAGGCTAAGATCCCGCCCCGCATGGGGTTGGCCGACATCCAGGACCTCGACCTCGGCGCCCTCGAGACGTGGTGCGCCGACGCCGGGGAGCCGCGCTACCGCGCCGCTCAGATCCTCTCCTGGGTGCACCGTCGCGGGGCGGGTGACTTTGCGGCCATGTCGAACCTGGGCCGGGGGTTGCGCACCCGGCTCGCGGAGACCTTCGCCGTCGGGCGTCTCGAGCCGAGCCACGTCGACGCCGCCACCGACGGCACGCGGAAGCTTCTCTTCACGCTGCCGGGCGACGCGACGGGCACGCGCGCGGCGTCGATCGAGAGCGTGCTCATCCCGCAGACCGATCGCCCGGGCGGCGCGCGCGACCGGCTGACCCTCTGCATCTCGAGCCAGGCGGGGTGCGGCATGGGGTGCGGCTTCTGCGCCACCGCGCAGATGGGCCTGGTGCGGAACCTGCGGCCCGCGGAGATCGTCGGACAGGTGGCGGCAGCTCTGCGCCTCGCCGCCCCGGAGCCCGTGACCAACATCGTCCTCATGGGCATGGGCGAGCCGCTCGCCAACTACGACGCCGTGCGCCTCGCGCTCGAGGTCCTGACGGCCGAGTGGGGGCATGCGATCTCGCCGCGCCGGATCACCGTGTCGACGGTGGGGCTGGCGCCGTTGATCCCGCGCTTCATCGCCGACACCCGGGTCAACCTCGCCGTGTCGCTGCACGGCACGACCGATCCACAGCGCGAGCGGCTCGTGCCGGTCAATCGTCGCTACCCGCTCGCGACGCTCATGGCGGCGTGCCGCGAGGTCCCGCTCGCGCGGCGCAAGCGCATCACGTTCGAGTACGTGATGCTGGCCGGCGAGAACGACGCCGACGGCGACGCGCGCCGGCTCGTACAGCTCCTGCACGGGCTGCGCGCGAAGGTGAACCTGATCCCGTTCAATCCCTTCTCGGGCGCACCCTTCGCGCCGAGCCCGCGCGTCCGTATCGTGCGCTTCCAGGAGGTGCTCTTGTCGCACGGCGTGCACGCCACCATCCGCGAAAGTCGCGGCCAGGACATCCAGGCGGCCTGCGGCCAGCTCGCGGTCGCCCGCCCGGCGGCATAGCGGCGGGTCGTGGCGGGCATCGGCGTCGTCGTCAATCCGCACGCGAAAGGCAACCGGGCGGAGTCCGGGGCCCGCGAGCGGCGCATGGCGGAGATCCTCGGCACCGACGGCGCCGTGCGCATCACGCCGACGCTCGAGGCGGTCGACGAGGTGGCGCACGAGTTCGTCGATCGCGGCATCGACATCCTCGCGATCTGCGGCGGCGACGGGAGCGATCACTGCACGCTCACCTCCTTCCACCGTGTCTATGCGGGCCGCCCGCTGCCGCTCCTGCTGCCGCTACGCGCCGGCACGATCAACTACATCGCGGACGCGACGGCCGGCCGGCGCGGCACGCCGGAGCAGGTGCTCGCGCGCGTGGTGCGCGACTACCGGCGTGGCCACACCCACGTCACGACCGAGCGCGACGTCCTGCGCGTGACGGCCGGCACGTCGGTCGAGCTCGGCTTCCTCCTGTCGTTCGGCACGACGGTCAACTTCCTGCGCGCCTACTACGCGCTCGAGCGGCAGGGTCCGTGGGAGGCGACGAAGCTCCTCTCGCGCATGATGGCGTCGGCCGTGTTCGGCACGCACATCTCGCGCGCCGTCTTCCAGGCGATCGAGGCCGACATCGACTGCGACGGCGACCCGCTGCCGTTCCGCCTGTTCACGTTCTTCTTCGCCGGCACGGTCGACCAGATCGCGCTCGGCTTCAAGCCGACGTACCTGGCGCTGCGCAAGCGCGGCTACTTTCACGTGGTGGGCGGTCCTATCGCTGCCCGCCGCCTCGTCCGTCGCGCCATGCGCGTCTACCGCGGCTTCCCGACCGGCGAGCCCGAGCTCTACGACAACGTCGGGCGCCGCCTGTCGATCCGGTTCGCGAAGCCGACGCACATCATGCTCGACGGTGACATCCTGGAGCCGACGGATCGGTGCGAGATCGACGTGCCGTTCCGGGTGACCCTGGTGTGTGGGTGAGGGTCGGGCCGCGGTAGCCGATGCTCGGCGAAGGGCGACCGAGTCAGGCCTCCCGCAAAGTTGCGTTCGCTCCGCATTTCCATACGATGCGCCCGCCGCGCATCCGCGGCGTCCATGAGCGAACCCCTTCTCGGCGTCATCGGCGGTAGCGGCCTCTACGAGCTTCCCGGGCTCGCCGACGTCGAGCACCGGCGGGTGCGGACGCCGTTCGGCGACCCGTCGGACGAGATCGTCCTCGGGCGCCTCGGCGAGCGTCGCCTGGCGTTCCTGCCGCGGCACGGCCGTGGCCACCGCTTACTTCCGAGCGAGCTGCCGTTCCGCGCGAACATGTACGCGCTGAAGACGCTCGGCGCGGCATGGGTCGTGGCCGTGTCGGCGGTCGGCTCGCTGCGCGAGGAGATCGCCCCGGGCCACGTCGTGGTGCCCGATCAGTTCATCGACCGCACCCGCGGGCGGACCGAGGAGAGCACGTTCTTCGGGCACGGCGTCGTCGCGCACGTCCAGTTCGCCGATCCGTTCTGTCCGCCGCTCTCGCAGGCGCTGGCGTCGGCGGCGCGGGGGGAGGGCGCCACCGTGCACGAGGGCGGCGTCTACGTGTGAATGGAAGGGCCGCTCTTCTCGACGCGCGCGGAGTCGCATCTCTATCGGAGCTGGGGCGCGCAGGTCATCGGGATGACGAACCTCCAGGAAGCAAAGCTCGCCCGCGAGGCCGAGCTCTGCTTCGCCACGATGGCGCTGGCGACCGACTACGACTGCTGGCGCAGCGGGCACGAGGACGTGGCGATCGACGACATCCTGAAGGTGCTCGCGGCCAACGTCGACCTCGCACGCCGCACCGTCGCCGACGTGGCGACGGCGCTGCCCGACCGGAGCGGGTGTCGCTGCGCGCACGCGCTCGAGCACGCGATCATCACGAGCCGCGAAACGATCCCCGCGCAGGTGAAGCGGGACCTGGCGCCCATCGCGGGCCGGTACCTATGAGCGAGCGCCGGGACGCCGTCCCGATCGCGGTCATCGGCTCGGTGGCCTTCGACACGCTCGAGACGCCCGCGGGGCGCGCCGACGACGAGCTCGGCGGCTCGGCGACGCATTTCGCCGTCGCGGCGAGCTTCTTCGCGCCGGTCCACCTGGTCGCGCCGATCGGCGACGATTTTCCACCCGCCGCGCGCGACTACCTCGTCGGTCGCGGAATCGACTGCGCGGGCCTCGAGCACCGGCCCGGGCGGACGTTTCGCTGGCACGGGCGCTACCACGAGGACATGAACAAGCGCGACACGGTCCACCTGGACCTGGGCGTGTTCGCGGGCTTCGCCCCGCGGGTGAGCGACCGGATCCGCCGCGCGCCGTACGTGTTCCTCGGCAACATCGATCCGACGCTCCAGCGCGGCGTGCTCGATCAGTTCGGGGACGCGCGCCTGGTCGGGCTCGATACGATGAACCACTGGATCGCCGAGGCGCGGGCGCCGCTCGAGGCGCTGCTCGCGCGCGTCGACCTGCTCGTCATCAACGACGAGGAGGCGCGCGAGCTCGCCGGCGTGGACAACGTCTCGCGCGCGGCGCGCCGCATCCTGGGGCTGGGGACCAAGCGCGTGCTCGTCAAGCGCGGCGAGTACGGGGCGATCCTCTTCTCGGCCGACTCGGTGTTCGCCGTGCCGGCCTTTCCGCTCGAAGAGGTGTTCGATCCGACCGGGGCGGGGGACACGTTCGCCGGCGGGCTCATGGGCTACCTCGCCGCCACCGAGGGGACGGACGAGGCCAACCTGCGCCGCGCCATCGTGCATGGAACCGTGCTCGCGTCGTTCGTGGTGGAGGACTTCGGCGGCCGCCGCATGCGGACGCTCACCCGCGACGACATCGAGCGCCGCTATCGCCAGTTCGTGGCACTCACACAGTTTTGAGCACCGAGCCGGCACCCACGCTGTCGATCATCATTCCCCTCTACGACGAGGAGGACAACGTCGTACCGCTGCTCCGCGAGATCGGCGCCGTGCTCGACGCGCTCGGACGGACCGCCGAGGTCGTCGTGGTCGACGACGGTAGCACGGACGGCAGCTTCGCGCGGCTCGTCGGTGTCCAGGCGGAGGAGCCACGGCTGCGCATCGTGCGGCTCATGCGCAACTACGGCCAGACCGCCGCCATGGCGGCGGGGATCGCGGAGGCGCGCGGCGACGTCGTCGTGACGATGGACGCCGATCGCCAGAACGATCCGCGCGACATCCCGAAGCTGCTCGCGGCGCTCGAGGACGACGTCGACGTCGTGCACGGCTGGCGGATCGACCGCAAGGACGGGTGGTGGAGCCGCCGCCTGCCGTCGATGATCGCCAATCGGCTGATCTCGGCGGTGACCGGCACGGGCCTCCACGACTACGGCTGTACGATGCGCATCATGCGGGCGGGGCTCGCGAAGGAGCTGCCGCTCTACGGCGAGCTGCATCGCTTCATCCCCGCGCTGGCGGCCGACCTCGGGGCGCGCGTCGTCGAGCTGCCGGTGCACCATCGGCCGCGCACCGCGGGGCGCTCGAAGTACGGCATCGGCCGCACGCTGCGCGTGGTGCTCGACCTCCTCACCATCAAGTTCATGTCCGGCTATGCGACGCGGCCGTTGCACGTCTTCGGGCTCGTCGGGCTCGTGCTGGCGCTGGCGGGGTTCGGGCTCATGGCCGAGCTGGGCTTCGAGCGGCTCGTGCTCGGCATCCGCTTGGGCGGACGCCCCATCGTCCTCCTCGCGATCCTGCTCGGGATCGTCGGCGTGCAGTTCATTTCCATCGGGCTCGTCGGCGAGATGGTGATGCGGACGTATCACGAGTCTCAAGCGAAGCCGATTTTTCGTGTCCGCGAGGTGCGCGACGCGCGCGTGGCGCCGCACGGCGACCCGATCGAGCATTTGCATTGACATCCCGGGAAGCCGTCTGTAAGGCTCAAAACCCATGAAGCTCTGCGTAGTTGGGACTGGCTACGTCGGGCTCGTGGCCGGTACCTGCTTCGCGGAAAGCGGCAACGACGTCATCTGCGTCGACAACGTCGCGGCGAAGATCGACGCGCTCCGTCGCGGTGAGGTGCCGATCTACGAGCCCGGCCTGGAGGAGTTGATCCGTCGCAACGTGGCGGAGGGGCGCCTCACGTTCCAGACCGACCTGCCGGACGCCGTCAAGAAGAGCCGCGTCTGCTTCATCGCCGTCGGCACGCCCGAGAACGAGGACGGCTCGGCCGATCTGTCGGCGGTGCTCGCCGTCGCGCGCGGCATCGCGCAGGCGATGGACGGACACCGCGTGGTCGTGGCCAAGAGCACGGTGCCGGTCGGGACGCACGCGAAGATCCGCGCCGCGATGACCCCGGTCACGCGCAAGCCCTTCGACGTCGTCTCGAACCCCGAGTTCATGAAGGAAGGGGCGGCGATCGAGGACTTCCTGAAGCCCGATCGCGTCGTCATCGGCGCGGCGTCGCCCGAGGCGTTCAAGATCATGCACGAGCTCTACGAGCCGTTCGTGCGCACCGGCGCGCCCATCCTCGAGATGGACAACGCGAGTGCCGAGATGACGAAGTACGCGGCCAACGCGCTGCTCGCGACGCGCATCTCGTTCATGAACGAGGTCGCGAACCTCTGCGAGCGGGTCGGCGCCGACGTCGAGTTCGTGCGGCGCGGCATTGGCTACGACCGCCGGATCGGCCACCACTTCCTCTTCCCCGGCGTCGGCTACGGGGGCTCCTGCTTCCCGAAGGACGTCCAGGCGGCCATCCACACCGCGCACGAGAACGGGATGAAGTTTCCCTTGCTCGGCGCGGTCGAGGAGGTGAACGACGGTCAGAAGCGCCGCCTCGTCGAGAAGGTGGTCGCCGAGTTCGGCGATGACCTCCACGGCAAGCGGTTCGCCATCTGGGGCCTCGCCTTCAAGCCGCGCACCGACGACATGCGCGAGGCGCCGGCCATCGCCGTCATCAACGGCCTCCTCGAGCGCGGCGCCGACGTCGCCGTGCACGACCCCGAGGCGCTCGTCCAGGCGAAGCGCGTCTTCGGCGATCGCGTCACGTACCATCGGGTGAACTACGAGGCGCTCGCCGGGGCCGACGCGCTGCTCGTCGTGACCGAGTGGAGCGAGTTCCGGCGGCCCGACTTCGAGCGCATGAAGCAGCTCATGCGGCGGCCGGTGATCCTCGACGGGCGCAACATCTACGAGCCCGACGTGATGCGTGAGCACGGCTTCACGTACGTCTCGATCGGTCGCGCCGCCGTGCGCGCCTAGAAGGGAAGAGCATGGGACGGGTCCTCATCACCGGCGGCGCGGGCTTCATCGGCTCGCACCTCTGCGAGCGCTTCCTCGACGACGGCGATCACGTCATCTGCATGGACAACTTCCTGACGGGGTCGCCCGACAACGTCGCGCCGCTGATGCAGAACCCGCGCTTCACGTTCATCCAGCAGGACGTGACGAACTACGTGTACGTCGAAGGTCCCGTCGACGCGATCCTGCACTTCGCGTCGCCTGCGAGTCCCGTCGACTACCTCGAGAAGCCGATCCAGACGCTCAAGGTGGGCTCGCTCGGCACCCACAAGGCGCTCGGGCTCGCGAAGGCGAAGAACGCCCGCTTCCTGCTCGCGTCGACGTCGGAATGCTACGGGGATCCGCTCGTGCATCCGCAGAACGAGGACTACTGGGGCAACGTCAATCCGATCGGTCCGCGCGGCGTCTACGACGAGGCGAAGCGCTTCGCCGAGGCCATGACGATGGC